>Ga0160443_100806_pt1 | contig 15658 bp, 13 predicted proteins | sample HID1972I_E1MG_FD_108244 | JGI IMG/M metagenome (GOLD analysis project Ga0160443, IMG submission 108244) | Enriched pill bug-associated microbial communities from UW Madison campus, WI, USA - HID1972I_E1 MG | ecosystem: Host-associated > Arthropoda: Insects > Digestive system > Unclassified ... | reverse complement strand
TTGCCCAACTATGATATGGGACGCAGTGACTTGTTCGAATATGAGACGGAATACGTACCGAATGAAATCGAGCAAACCTTTACGCGTTGCCCATTCGGGGATACATGGAAAGCAGATGGGATGGAGGAATACGGTATCCTTTACTGCCAAATGATCGATCCATCGATCGCGCATGGCTACAATCCAAACTTTGAGGTTGTTCATGATCAATACTTGGTGAAGGACGGACAATGCCACTTTAGATTCCAAATGAAGCAAAAGGAAGATGAAAAGCAAGAGCAAGCTTCCAAAGCTGAAGGTAAAGCTGAATCCAATGACCAAGCTGGTGAATAAAGCAATGACCGTTAATAGTGATCGCCTGTGGGCACATGTGATGGAGCTTGGCAAGATTGGTGAGGATGAGCAGGGCGGCGTTACACGCTTTTCCTTCACAGAGCTTGAACGTCAAGCTAAGCATCAAGTAACGTCTTATATGATGAAGGCCGGCATGAGTGTAAGAGAAGATGCTGCTGGTAATCTTATCGGCTTATATAAAGGCATCTATGCTAATGCCCCTGTCGTTGTGACGGGCTCTCATATTGATACTGTAAAGCATGGCGGTAAGTTTGATGGAGCGCTTGGTGTGCTTGCTGCAATCGAAGCGGTTCACACGATGCATGAGAACGGAATACAGCCGAAGCATCCTATCGAGGTGGTTGCTTTTTCTGATGAAGAAGGCTCACGTTTTGGCTTTGGTATGATCGGAAGTCGTGCACTTGCTGGCACGTTAAAGCAAGAAAATTTACTGCAGCGTGACGAGCAGGGCGTATCGATCGCTGAAGCGATGCAGACGGCAGGCTTCGATCCGACGCTCATAGCTGCTGCTGCGAGACAGCCGCATCAGATTAAAGGCTATGTCGAGCTGCATATTGAGCAGGGGAAAGTGCTTGAGCAGCTTGATCAGCCAGTAGGTATCGTTACGGGGATAGCTGGTCCATTATGGCTGCAATTTACACTAGTTGGTCAGGCTGGTCATGCAGGTGCAACACCGATGCCGATGCGACGAGACCCATTGCAGGCAGCGACGGCGATCTTTGACTTTATATATCGCGAGACACGTCAGTTTGAGCCTGCTGTAGCTACGGTAGGTAAGCTTCAGCTATTGCCAGGTGGTGTGAACATCATTCCTGGCGAGGTACAGTTCTCGCTTGATTTACGTCATATCGATGAAACGCAGCGTAATGAGCTTGAACAGCGCATTCGCAGCTTTACAGATCACATTTGCAAAGAGCAGGACATTCAGTACTCGATCGAACTGTTGCAGCGTGTGCCTCCAGCACCGAGCTCTCCTGAGATCATATCAACGATTGAAAAGGCTGCACAGCAGCTTGGCATAACTGCTATTCCGCAGCTTGTTAGCGGTGCAGGACACGACGGCATGCAGTTCCACAGCTTATGTCCGATCGGGATGATCTTTGTTCGCTCTAAGGATGGGATTAGTCATCATCCGGATGAATGGAGCAGTAAAGAGGACTGTGCAGCGGGTACAAACCTATTGTATTATACGCTACTTCAGCTTGCTGACGGCATATAAATAGAAAAGCTAGATGTTCGGACATTTTGTTCCGCTTCATCTAGCTTTTTTAGTTACCCTGCTAAGCTTTGGATAAGAAGATAAATGGCTGTACAGCTTAAAAGGATATATGTGAATATTTGAAACATTCGCTGGGTAAACCATTTGAAAACAATTTGGCCTAGATACATCCCAAGAAATACGATAGGTATCGCATAAAGACTTGATTTCCATATGAGTAGGCTAGTACTAGTAAAGCTGATTTGTGTAATAAGGCTAATCGTGTATATAAATAAGTAGAAAGCTAAAGTAGTTGCTCTTAACTTCGATTTCTCAGTGTCTGTTCCTGTAAAGTATAGTAATAAAGGAGGTCCAGGCATACCGATACTTGTTGTCAAAAGACCCGATATTCCTCCGACTATGAAGTCACCGAACGGTGTTGCTTTTATCTTTAGATTAAAAATAAGCAATAAAGTTACGATTAAGAGAAGGATACTAATCCCTAGCTTAAAAGCATCAATATCAATAGACATAAATATAAAAATTCCTAAAGGCACCCCGGCGATACTTCCTAAAGTAAATCTTTTTAGTAGAGTAATATCAATGTCCTTTTTTATTCTCCAAATGAATGAGACGGAAATAATAATAGACAATATAATGTTAATTTGTATCGCATCCTGTGGCAGGAACAACATCAATAAGAAAGGCGTAGCTAAGATAGAAAAACCAAACCCTGTACTTGTTTGTAAGATGGAAGCTATTAAGATTATGCATGCAAAAACTAAAAACGTCCCCAAAATAGACCTCCTAAGGAAACTACTGAAGATGAAAGCTCTAAGAGAGCCAGCTTTGTTTTAACTCGTTAATTGTTTTGGAGCTTAGCACTAAACATATCAGTGCTTTTATATCCAAGCTGAGATGAAATCTCTTGAGCTGCCTCCAATAAATCTTCGACAATTTGAGCTTCCTTTTGTTTCATTCGGTTAAGTGACCCGATCATACTGATCGTGGCTACGACTTTGCCATGTGCGTCTTTAATCGGTGCAGCAAGGCTATATGCATTATCTTCGATTTCTTCATCCTCAATCCCGTAGCCATTCTCAGTAATTTGCTGCAAATGGACGGCTAGCACATCGGGAGCTGTAATTGTTCGCTGCGTTAACGGATGGAAAGTATAATGCTGTAAAAAGTAGTCGAGCTCACTAGCTGACATATAGGCTAAAAATACTTTGCCGGAAGCTGAAGCATGCATCGGGAGCTTACTGCCTGCTCTAGAGCTAATAATGAAGTAGTTATTCGGCGATTCTACTTTGTGTACACAAAAGATTTGCTCCTGCTGGTATACATAAAGATGGGTCGTTTCATTGTATTTTGAAGTTAAATATGTAAGGTAGGAGTGGCCGATCTCTTTCAAATCAAGGCTTTGTGTAACTAGATTGGCCTTTAATATAAATTCAAGTCCTAAACGATATTTGCCGTTATGAGGATTTTTAACCATATAGGAATGAGCGCACAGCGTATTAATTAATCCGTGTACGGTACTAATGTTTAAGTTAAGCTTCTCGCTAATTTCGGTAAGTGAGAGCTGTGTATGAAGAGAATCAAAGCAATTTACGATGTTTAACGCTCGTTGAACGGATTGAATCATACGAGGATTTTTATTATTCAAAAAAATGACCTCCAGCATGTGTTCTAGCATGATTTACATTTCTGCCTGCAACTCTATTATACCGAATTATTTCATATTAATCATATAAATACAGTTTGCATTTAAATAGAGTTTGAAAACAAGCATGATAACCGTACAATATAGCGAAAGGGAGACAATCGGGAAGGAAGGCATTAATAAATGAAGCAGCTATGGTATGGCGGAACGATATATACAATGGTTAGTGAGAATGAAACGGTTGAGGCGGTATTAGTTGAGAGTGGCAGCATTATTGCTACTGGAGCGTTGAAGGAGCTGTCAGCTTTTGCGGACGAGTTAATCGATTTAGCTGGAGCTACGATGTATCCTGGCTTTGTCGACAGCCATCTCCATTTAATATTTTATGGCGAAAAGCTAGTGAGACTTGATTTATCTAGAGCTGAATCAGCTGAACATATGCTGGAGCTGATTAAAGAAGCAGCTCAGACTCTTCCGGAGGACGCTTGGTTGTTCGGCGAGGGCTGGAATGAGCAAAGCTTTGCACATAAAGAAATTCCGACTAAGCAGCAGCTTGATCAGATACGTGATGCGCCGATTGTGCTAACAAGGATCTGCCATCATGTGATGCTTGTAAACTCGTCTGCCTTGGAGGAATCGGGAATCAAGGAGCTTTCTTCTAATCCATCTGGCGGAAAGTTAGGTAGGGATGGTAATGGACACTTAAATGGTCTGCTGTATGATAATGCAACACTTTTAGTAATGAAGGCTATTCCAAGAGTAGGTGAAGCATATATAGAGGAGCTTGCTGAAAGGGTGGAGCTAGCTGTCCAGCATATGTTGTCCCTAGGATTAACAGGTGCTCATACAGAGGACATGCACTATTTCGGTTCTTATAATAATCCTTTCGCTGCTTTTATACGCACGGTTGGTGCAAAGCAGCATTTTAGATTGAATCTGTTGCGGCATCATGCCGTATTTGCGGATATGATGGAAGCTGGGCTTACGTATGCTGAGCCGTTCGTTGAGCCAGGAGCGATGAAGATTTTCGCAGATGGTACGTTAGGTGCTAGAACAGCAGCGTTATCTCAGCCTTATGCGGATTATCCACACTCGAAAGGGCATCTTCTTCATACTACTGATGAGCTAACGGCGCTTGTGCAATTGGCAAGAACATACGGTGAAGCTGTAGCTGTACATATGATTGGCGATGCAGCCACTGAACAAATCATCGGCATAATAGAGAAGCATCCGCCACCTGTAGGAAAAAAGGATCGCTTGATTCATGCAAGTGTGCTAAGGGTGGATTTAATTGAGCGAATGAAACGCTTGTCTATTATCGTTGATATTCAGCCATCGTTTGTTTCTTCTGACTTCCCATGGGTTGTTGAAAGGCTTGGCGAGTCTCGGCTGCAGACCGCATATGCTTGGAAGAAGCTGCATGATGCTGGTATCGTGTGTGCGCTCGGCACGGATGCTCCTATAGAGGAGATTAGCCCACTTGCGTCGATCTATGCGGCAGTTGAGCGTAAAAAGCTTGGAGAACAGCATCCAGGGTACGTTCCTAAGGAAAAGCTCACGCGTTACGAAGCGATACGAATGTATACATATGGCAGTGCACAGGCGATTGGAAAAGAGCATGAGCGTGGATTAATACGACCGGGTTATGTTGCTGATTTCTCGATCTTTGATCGAGATTTGTTTACGGGAACCTCTGAGCAGATGCTAGAAGCGAAGGCAGTGAAAACGGTAGTAGCGGGCAAGATTGTATATGAACGTAAGTAGCGTTGACGGTAATAAACGATGTTTAAAAGCTGCAACCGCTCAACCGATTATTGCAAAACTTAATCGTTTTGTTTTAGGTGCTGTTTAGAAAGCACCTAAAATAAAACGCGGAGCGTATGCTCTCAGAATCGGCTATTTCTAGCAAAACAATCGTAATGCGGGCTATATAGAGTTGTCTACTAGCAGAATGGATTTTAGAGAAATACATTTTAGAATTGTTCTTTGGCGAAATACATAAATGCAACTAAACATAACATTGAGGTTATACTCAGTTGATAGACGATCTACTGCGTATTAGTAATAATAAAAGCAGGAGGTATGAAAAATATGATTAATGTGAATATAAAAAATTTACGTATGCGGCATCAGCTAACACAAGAGCAAATTGCAGAGTATGTTCAAGTATCGAGACAAGCTGTAGCAAAATGGGAAAAAGGCGAGACTGAACCTGATATATCTAGCTGTATCGCACTAGCAAAGCTATTCCAAGTGTCATTAGATGACTTGGTGAATTATGCGGATGAAGGCATTGGTCTAGCTATTCCACCGAAAGGAAAGCATTTTTTCGGTACGGTGAAGCTTGGAGAGCGTGGACAGATCGTTATACCTAAAAAAGCGCGTGATGTATTTCAATTGAAATCTGGAGACACGCTCATTATTGTTGGCGATGAAGAAAGAGGGCTAGCGATCGTTCCTGAGCAACAAATGTCGGAGTTTTTTTCCTTAGTAAAAACTCCATTTGATAATGAATCGGACAGGTAGGAGGCAACGAATCTATGAAGCCATCGATTGAGATAAACGCACTTTCAAAGCAATATGGAGCGAAGCTAGCTGTTGATGCTGTAAGCTTCAATGTGAATGAAGGCGAACTGTTTGCATTGCTAGGCATGAATGGTGCAGGGAAAACAACACTGATCAATATGCTGTCCTGTGTAACAAAGCCAACTAGCGGTGATGCACTGTTACTCGGAAAAAGCATCGTCACACAGTCGGATATAGTGAAAAATGCCATCGCCGTGTCACCACAGGAAACGGCAATTGCGCCGAATTTAACAGTACGCGAAAATTTAGAGCTTATGGCAGGATTGTATGGGTTCGATAAGCAGATGTTGAAGCAAAAGGTTGATCGCATGATTGAACGCTTCTCATTACAGCCTTATGAAAAACAAAAAAGCAAAACAATGTCAGGAGGCTGGAAGCGAAAGCTAAGCATCGCAATGGCTTTAATTAGCGATCCAAAAATACTGTTTCTAGACGAGATTAGATGTAATTGCAAGAAGAGAGCTATGGGCGGTCATCGAGAAGCTGAAAGAAAACACGACGATTATATTAACGACCCATTATTTAGAGGAAGCAGAAAGTTTATCAAATCGGATATGTATTATGAGAGATGGACGGATTAAGGCGATGGGAACTGCCTTACAGTTAAATGAGCAAGCGGGGACGGAGAAATTCGAAGACACATTTATAAAGCTAGTTGGGAGTGGTGAACAACTATGAGAATGGCGATATTTGCTAATCGTACAGCGAAAGAAATTATCCGTGATCCGCTAGCTGTTGTATTCGGAATTGGGTTTTCTGTTGTGTTGCTGCTTCTACTATCTGCAATTAATCGAAATATACCGAATGATTTATTTAATATTGAAAAATTAACGCCTGGTGTTGCGGTGTTCGGTTTATCGTTTATGTCACTATTTTCAGCTCAGCTGATCTCAAAGGATAGATCGAGTTCTTTTCTAACGAGATTATTTACAACACCGATGAAGGCTTCAGATTATATTGTAGGCTATGCACTGCCGCTTGTGCCGATTGCGCTAGCACAAGGAGTAGTCTGCTATATAACAGCGATGATTCTCGGTATGAAATTTTCCTTTTCGTTGATTATTGCACTTATGATGTTAATTCCTATCTCATTGATTTTTATCGGTATCGGGCTTTTTTGCGGTACAGTTTTTAGTGAAAAGGCAGCAACAGCGATATGCGGTGCGCTGCTAACGAATTTAACAGCATGGTTATCGGGTACATGGTTCGACCTGAATCTAGTAGGAGGAGCATTTAAATCCGTTGCCTATAGCTTGCCATTCGTTCATGCGGTTGATATGGGGAAAGCAGCAGCAGTTGGTGAATACGCTGAAATGCTTCCGCATTTATGGTGGGTGCTTGCCTATGGAATTATCCTAGTAGTAATAGCGGTTGTGACGTTTAGAAGAGGGATGAAGCTGCGCTAATCGGATAAACCTGTGACTATATTGAGCGCTAGCTTCTTGGTCCTGAAGCCTGATCTTATTGAATGTGATAGAAAATACGTAAAATATTGTAATATTATTGATGTTTTTTTAGAGATCAAGTATGAATTATTGGCAGGAAGTGCAACATTAATAGCTGTTAAGTCGTACGTAACAATGAATCGTTGATATAACAGGAGGAAATTACATGAAAAAACAGCTTAAGAAACAAGCAGCGTCGATTTTAGCAGCTTCAATGGTTTTATCGGGAGGAGTAGTTTATGCTGAGTCAGGTACACAACCTGTAGTGATCTCAGCACCGATATCAGACGCACAGTTGATCTCAGCACCGATATCAGATGCGGAGTTGATCTCAGCACCGATATCAGACGCGCAATTGATCTCAGCACCGATATCAGACACACAGGTGATCTCCAGCCAATACAGCGTGATCGTCAATGATCTAGCAATTGCAACAGCAGGCTTTATGAATGAAGACAAGCACATTATGGTGCCGCTACGTGAGGTGTCAGAAGCGTTAGGCTTTAACGTAACATGGCATCAAGATCAGCAATCGGCTGAGATTATGATGGAGGGTACAGCGATCTGGACAACAGTAAAACCAGACGTTGACCAGTATGCATACAATAAAATGAACGTAACATTAGGTGCTTCACCTCTGAAATTATCAGGGAAATTATATGTGCCAGCTTCCTTCTTTACAGAAATATTGCGCAGTCAGGTTGTTTATGAAGGTAATCAAGTGAACATTTCCTTTCAAAATGAGGATGTAAAGATGGTTACACAGCAAGGCGTCATTACAAGTGTTAACAACGATGAAAAATATAAATCCGTGCAAATGAATGGCACAGGCGTAGAAGGCACAATATTAAACATTGATGAGGAAACGATTATTCGTAATAGTGCCGGTGAGCAAGTGGACTTTAGCGAGCTGACTTTGGGCATGAGCATAGAAGTGAAGCATAGTCTAGCTATGACAATGAGCTTGCCAGGTCAAACCTACGCTTACGAGATTTCAGTATTGGATGCTGCTGATACGGCAAACATGCTTGGAACATCAGGAGCGATTGAAGAAGTACGTCAAGATGATGACGGCAATCTGAGTATTGTAGTTAATGGAATGGGCATGAGTGAAGTTTCTCCTGAACAAGTAGTTCTTCGTATAAACGATGAAACAACAATCGTTGATATAGAAGGTAATGCGGTTGATGCTAAGGAATTAACGAAAGATGCCAAGGTACTAGCTTATTATGGACCGATGCTAACGAAAAGCTTGCCGCCAATCGGTCACGCTTGGAAAATTGTATACTTAGGTAGCTAATAGAAGATATGGATGAAAACAGACGCCGGTATAGTACCGACGTCTGTTTTATTTATTGTACACATATTATTTCAAATGAATTTATTACAATTGTTCACTAATACCTTTGGAAGTTGCTATAAACTTTTAGTGAAACTTGTCGGCGTGAAGGGATGTAAATAGTATTTGTGGCATTCGCCGGAATAAAGTTCACTCTGAGCTTTGTGCCATACGGTTTGCTTTTACATGTTTCAGCTGAGCGACGATGATGACACTAATAATGACGAGCAGGAACCATGAGCTAATTTTACTGAAGCTAACGATTTGCCATGTTTGGTGCTGATCAGGGTATTTCCAAGCTCCGAAAAATGTAGCGATGTTTTCAGCTAACCATATAAAAAAGCCTACAATTATAAATGCAACTGACAGTGGCATGCGATAAGTCGTCTCTCTTACGCGATATATAATCCATGTTTTCCAGAACACCACGAATACAAGCACAGTTAACCACCAACGTAAATCAGGAATAAAATGATGAGTGAAAAAGTTTAGATAGATCGCCCCGCCAAGCAGTGCAGCAGGTATAATTCCCGGCCAACCAGTCATGTCCATTCGTAGTCTACGCCACACCTGACACATAAAACTCGCAACACTTGCGTACATAAACCCGCTATATAGAGGTACTCCGAATATTTTTGAATATCCAGGCTCAGGATATGACCAAGATCCCATATGTACTTTATAAAGCTCTAATGCTAAGCCAATAATGTGAAATACACAGATAACCTTAATTTCATCCAGCGTTTCTAATCCACTTCGGTACATAACGTACTGAATAAGCAGCAATATAAGGAGAATAGCATCGTAGCGATGAAGGAATGGAATCGGTATGACTCTAGAAAGAGCTAATGTTCCGAATATAGCAACAGGAAATATACAGCTCATCGCCTGATGATAGCCAAAGTGTAGTAATTGTATGAAAGATCTCAATTCGTTATTCACCTACCTATAGTGAGATAGTATGAAAATACCGTTTGTTTAACCGCTTGCTGCTGCGCTTTTATTAGTATGGATTTGTTGCTTGGCGGCCATATAGGAAACGGCACGATACGTAATTTCTGCTATTGCAATACCGCCGACAACGTCGATTAGCGCATGCTGCTTAATAAAGACGGTAGAAGCAATAATCGACCAGAATATAATTGAGAAAGAAATCCGCATTCCATGTGTAAGCAGCTTATGACGATTCATTGTAATGAGCAGCAGGTAACTCGTTAAGCAATGAATGCTTGGAAAACAATTCACAGGCTCATCATTACTATAAATAAATTGAACAAGTACGCTAAATATATCTGTGCCCACAATATCAGGACGCGGCATATGAGTAGGATAGAAAATAAAAATTAGATTGCTAATCATTAGGGCAACATTATATACAATAAGAGTATTTCGATATAATAAGCGATTCGTTAATCCTAAATAAATAAACGAAATATAAAGAAGCGGCATCCAGATGGCATAAGGGATGACGAACCATGACAGATAAGGAATTTGGTCATCAATCCAACTGTTGATAAAGACTGCTTTGTGTCCAGATAACGATGCGATAAGCATATAGAGTAAACCTTGCCCTGCAATGGATAAAACAGCAAGCAAATGAAGATTTTTCTTTAGTAGTTGAACCATGAGCCCCTCCGCAGTAAAATTTTAATCTTTCACATCTTATCATGTTTTGCAAAAGACGCAACCGACTTAAGTCGTAATGATATATAAACTACAAAATCTAGGTGGGACAGCAATGAAAAATATATGGAATATTTACATAACCGATTGGCGCAATGTACTAAAGGTGCCAACAGGGATTTTACTTATGATTGCACTTGCCGTACTTCCATCCGTGTATAACTGGGTCAATATTATTTCCGTATGGGACCCGTATGCACAGACAAGCGGTATTAAAATTGCTGTGACCAGCTTGGATAAAGGGGCGGAGTTGGAAGGGAACAGCTTTAATATTGGTGAAGATTTGATTAAGAATCTGAAAAACAATACGAAGCTTGGCTGGACCTTTGTTGATGAGCAAACTGCTTTTGATGGTGTGAATAGTGGAAAATATTATGCAAGCTTGCTTATTCCAGCTGATTTTTCGCAAAAAATTGTTGGTATTGCTCATGGTAAGATCGATAAACCAGAGGTTGAGTATACCGTTAATGAGAAGATTAACGCCGTTGCACCGAAAATTGCTAGCTCAGGGGTTTCTGCGATTACAGCACAGATCAATGAAAGCTTTATAAAGACAGTTAGCGAAACGGTGCTTGGTGCATTGAAAGAAGCCAGTATTGAAATTGAAAATAATATTCCAACCTTACGTAAAGTAAGAAGCGGTTTACTCGATCTGGAAAGCGGCTTGCCGCAAATTGAAAATATGAGCAGTAAAGTGCTTCATGTTGCGGAGATTATGCCGGAGCTAAATGAAAAAGCGCAGAAAATTGTGCTATTGGGGGAAAGATTGCCTGAGCTGGAAAAAGCAGGACAGGTTGTGCTTGAGCTTGAACAGCAATGGCCGCATCTTATAGAGGCGACGGGGCTAATTGAAGGATTGCAGCAGAAGCTGCCAGATCTGATCGCTATTTCCGACTGGGCAGTTTCGATATCCGAGCATCATACCGAGATTGATCAAGGTTTGACAAAAGCAATTGAACGACTTGAGCACGCAGATACATTCATTACAAATGTTCAAACGGCAATGCCCGAGATTGAGCGTCTGGTGGAAAATGGTAGTGAACTTTCCGAAAAGCTTCAGCAATTTCTCACTGCTAATGAAGCGGTATTTGAAAGCTTTCCAGCTATCGTCAAGCAGAACTTATTACTTTTGCAGCAAACTTCGCTTAATGTGATGCAAGTTGTACAGCAACTGGCTAATTCGGATATTGACCCGCAGGAGGCACGAAAAAGCTTACAAAATATACGAGAGAAGCTTGAATTAGGAAGTAAAATATTAGGCAATACGATTAATTTGCTGGAAGGTGTCAATCGTTATGTGAACAGCTCGCTGCTTACTGAGCGGATTAAGCATCTGCAATCGGTAAAGGGCAAGATGGATCAGCAAATTACGATAATTCAAAAAATTGTAGGTGCAATTGATCGTGGAGAAGAGCCGGCGCGTGAATTGATAGCTGAGCTGCTCGTTTTGTCCAGCGAAGTAAATCAAAGCTTAACTGAAATTCTTGATCGTTATGATAGCGAAATTGTGCCGCTTATGCAGCAAGCAATGGAAAGTATAACTGGGGCAGCTAAAGCTTCAGCGAATCTGCTTGGTAAAGCAGACAGCAGTTGGCTTCCTGCATTGAAAGAAATTATGGTAAATGCCCAAACAGCTGTTAATTTTAGCTTAACAGGAATGAAGGATTTACAGCAGCAATTACCGGGCGTATACAATCAAGTAGATGAAATCGCAGGTTCTCTGCAAGCAAGGTTACAGCAATTCTCTCAGGCGCTTAATACGATTATGCCGTTTTTAAATGAGCAACTGCCTGTCATTGAGAAAAAGCTGCATCAGGCAGCTGCTTTTGTTCGTGATGATTTAGGAGAAGTCGAAGAACAAATTGCTAAAGCTTCGAATTTTGTACAACATCAATTGCCTGATCTACAAGTTGCGTTAAATCGAGCGGCTGACTTAATTCGCGACGATCTACCATCGTTTGAATCTGCGGTGCACCAAGCAGCAGATAAGCTACGCGAGCTGGAAAGCGAAGAGCATTTGGCTGAGCTTGTGCAATTGCTAAAGGGAGATATTAATGCAGAGAGTGAGTTTTTGTCGAAGCCGGTGCAGATTCACGAAACAAGATTGTATGCGATACCGAATTATGGCTCGGCGATGACGCCGTTCTATATTGTGCTTTCACTATGGGTGGGCGCTACGCTGTTGATTTCTTTACTTCGAGTGGATGTCGATGGCAGTGCAGGACGCTATAAAGGGTACCAAATTTATTTCGGTAGAATGCTGTTTTTCCTTACGATCGGCATGCTGCAGGCCATTATTATGACGATTGGCGATTTATTTCTACTTGAAACCTATGTTGTACATAAGCTTTGGTTCGTTATTTTTGCTGCACTGGTCAGCACTGTTTTTGTTACGATCACCTATACATTGCTCGCAGTGTTTGGCAATGTCGGCAAAGGAATCGCGATTATTTTTATGGTGTTCCAGTTTTCTAGCTCTGGCGGTACCTTCCCGATTAGTACCGCATCACCATTTTTCCAAATGCTGAATCCATTTATGCCGTTTACGTATGCCATTAGCTTGCTGCGAGAAGCGGTAGGAGGAATATATGTGCCGACTGTCATTAAGGATGTGTCCGCGCTGCTCATCATTATCGGCATTTGTTATCTGGTCGGACTGCTGCTCAAAAAACCACTAAGTGGATTCACCGCTCGCTCGCAAGCCAATGCGAAAAAGACGAAGATTATTGCATGAGGCAGAGATAGATAATAAAATTGTTGGGTGGCTGGCTGTAGCAAGCAGAGCTGCCGTCAAGCCAAGAGTTGATTCACTTTATGTTAAAGCCTGATTCATTCCGTATAGATTTTGCGGTAGAATCAGGCTTTTACGTGTTTAGACAGCTACGAATTGGACTGATGAATGAGGAAATAAATACAGTGATAAGTATAGTGGTGAAAATAGTGTTTGCTAGATAACACTACAAAAATGCTACAAAAACTTCCTTGTCGTCTTCGTACCATTGCTCGTAAACAATATCCTTTTACCTTCCACGACGGTTTGCAAATGCACGGTCTTGCCCCATAAGCTTTGTACATGCGGCAGCGTACGCTCCACATACTTCAGATCGAGCTCATCGCCTTCATATTGATGCTGGATATACAGCTCACCATTGCCCAGATAATCTCCGTCTACCACTTGCAAGGTAGGGAAGCCGCCATTGACCTTTGAGAATACGAGCTGATCGCGAATGCTCTCCCATGATTTATCGGTAATTTTCCACTCTGGACCTTTCTTTTCAAATACGTATAGATCGAGCTCATCGACAAGCTGCTTCGTTAAGTAATTACGCAGGAATGATTGATCTGAGTCAAGCTCACGCACCTCAAAGATCTTCTCTCGTCCTTTGCCCGGCGTACGGCCAAAGCGTCGCTTTTCCTCTTCAGTTGGATTATCCCAGCGCTTTTCAATGTCCTCGAAAATTTTCAAGCCGAGATAGTAGGGATTTAAGCTATGGCGAGATGGAATGACGACCGAGCTGTTCAGCTTGGCGAACTCAATCGTTTCCTCGCTTGTAAGATTCATCTCCCGTATAATGCGCTGATGCCAAAACGAAGCCCAGCCTTCGTTCATGATCTTCGTCTCGATCTGCGGCCAGAAGTAGAGCATTTCATCGCGCAGCATTGTAAGGATGTCTCGCTGCCAATCCTCTAGAATCGGAGAATATTCCTCGATGAACCAGACAAGATCTTTTTCAGGACGTGGTGGGAAGCGTTTGGCTTCTTGCAGTGCTGCTTCACGCTTTGCGCGCTCAGCTTGTTTCGCCTCTTCATCAAGCGACCAAAGCTCTTCGTAAGGTAAAGGAGTCTCCTGTTGCTGAGTTGTACGCTCATTCTCTCTTGTGGCTGTTTCAATATACCGTTTTTTATCCATTTGATACGGCTTAACGATGGTAGGATCAACATGCTCTTGGATAGCTAGAATGGAGTCAATGAATTTCTCCACCGTATCTGTACCATGAATGAGCTCGTATTGATGAATGCGATCAGCGGTAGCGGACATGCTTTCCACCATGTCTCGATTCGTTAAGCTAAAGCGTACATTGTTCTTGAAAAAGTCGCAGTGCGCAAGCACATGGGCAACAATGAGCTTGTTTTGAATTAACGAATTACCTTCCAGCAAAAAGGCATAGCATGGATTGGAATTGATGACGAGCTCATATATTTTACTTAAACCAAAGTCGTATTGCGTCTTCATCTTATGGAACGTTTTACCGAAGCTCCAATGACTAAATCTCGTCGGCATGCCATAAGCACCGAATGTATAAATAATATCCGCAGGGCAGATCTCATAGCGCATATCGTAAAAATCTAGCCCAAAGCCTTTCGCAACCTCTGTAATTTCTGCAATAGCTCGTTCGAGCTGCTTCATATCGTCAGATGCCATAGCGAAGCCTCCTTATCCGATCTGTGTTACTTTAAATGTATGAGTGGATAAGGTCAGATATGAGATGGGATGGGAGGATGAAAGAGATTTTGGCCTAATACTGCTGCTCTATTAGGCATTCAAAACAAATCTTGCCTTAGATTAGTTCACAGAGTAAAATAATAAACTATTTATGAAGAAAAGATTTTAGCGTTTATTAACGAAGGACTTTCGTATTCATTACCGAAATCATTTCTGATTAAGGTTATTAAAATAGTAGTTTAAGAAAGAAGGGCGAGAAATGAAAAAATATATTGTAGCTTTGTTAATATTAATGTTCATCCTTCAGGGTTGTGGGGTAAATATCACTGGAAAAGATACTAAAGATGGTAATCAACAAATTAATTTCGTAGGACATCCAATAAATTTTAATGCAGATAGTTTCAAGATGTATGATGAAAAAAATGGCTGGATAGAAGGTACAGTTCCCGAATATGGGGTGTATATAACTCAAAATGGTGGGAAAGATTGGTTAGACGTTACGCCAGAAGGAATAAGAAATGGAACTTTTTATTCGTTGAATAGTACTACTGCATTTATTGTAAGTAATTTGAATATTGAAAAGAAGATTTATAGAACTACTGATCAAGGTGTTACGTGGGAATCGCATGTAATACCAAACTCTAAAAGTGACCCAATTTACTCGGTGTCATTTGTTAACTCGAATACAGGTTGGATTACAGGTCAGTTACATAGTGAAGGTTCAAATAGTATAATTGAAATACTAATGACAACGGATGGTGGGGTAACTTGGAGTCCAATGCAATCAGTACCTAAACTAAAGGATGGCTATAAGAATGGTGCTACACTTTCAGCTCCTGAATTAGGTTGGGTGACAGCTAGTGTTTCAGGTGGGCCTTTAATATATCATACGATTGATAACGGAGAAAACTGGGAACAATCAAGGCTATCGGATTTAAATAAT
>Ga0160443_100800_pt1 | contig 15856 bp, 10 predicted proteins | sample HID1972I_E1MG_FD_108244 | JGI IMG/M metagenome (GOLD analysis project Ga0160443, IMG submission 108244) | Enriched pill bug-associated microbial communities from UW Madison campus, WI, USA - HID1972I_E1 MG | ecosystem: Host-associated > Arthropoda: Insects > Digestive system > Unclassified ... | reverse complement strand
TTTCGAAGAAACAAGTCACATAAACTTTCAATCCACGCACTCGCATGGAGTGCGACACAAGACAGATTTCGAAGAAACAAGTCACATAAACTTTCAATCCACGCACTCGCATGGAGTGCGACAAAATATTCCTACGCTGCTACAACAAGTATTTGCTTTCAATCCACGCACTCGCATGGAGTGCGACCCGCACTGATGATAGCAGATGCTCCAATTACAGCGCTTTCAATCCACGCACTCGCATGGAGTGCGACATTACGAAATCTGCGTCACCCCCCCTTATAAATCTTTCAATCCACGCACTCGCATGGAGTGCGACTAGAAAACAATCTCGATGTATGGACAGGCGGGGAGCTTTCAATCCACGCACTCGCATGGAGTGCGACATTGGACTGTGACCCTACAGAGGTACAAGTCAAGCTTTCAATCCACGCACTCGCATGGAGTGCGACTATTGGGGATATCACTTCACCTCTCACCACTTCCTTTCAATCCACGCACTCGCATGGAGTGCGACGCGAAAACGATGCTTTGGAAGTATTCGTGAATGGCCTTTCAATCCACGCACTCGCATGGAGTGCGACTTTTGGCCAGTGGATTGCGGCATCCAGCAACGTTTCTTTCAATCCACGCACTCGCATGGAGTGCGACAGGCAGCTGAGCTGCTGCAGAACGCTTGGATTGTGCTTTCAATCCACGCACTCGCATGGAGTGCGACAAACCAAAGCAAATTGTGGAAAATATTATAAACCTTTCAATCCACGCACTCGCATGGAGTGCGACCATCGTCCGGATCTGTAAGGTAGATTCAAACTATCTTTCAATCCACGCACTCGCATGGAGTGCGACAAAGTTAACTTCTGATTGCGAATCCTACAAAGCTCTTTCAATCCACGCACTCGCATGGAGTGCGACAAGCTGATGATTGGACAACAGCCAACGATGCTGGACTTTCAATCCACGCACTCGCATGGAGTGCGACATGGTACGAGCGCCACCAGTGTGAAAATGATATTCACTTTCAATCCACGCACTCGCATGGAGTGCGACTAGCTCAGATCGGACAAGCCTTAAGCCAAGCAATCTTTCAATCCACGCACTCGCATGGAGTGCGACAGGAAATGTTCGTTTGTAATGTTTACTGAAATGACTTTCAATCCACGCACTCGCATGGAGTGCGACAAATCATATGGTAGCATAACAACCTCCATAATACTTTCAATCCACGCACTCGCATGGAGTGCGACGTTAGTAGATCGGCAGATTAGAGGTCTGGTCGAATATCTTTCAATCCACGCACTCGCATGGAGTGCGACATCGTTAAGCGCACTATCCAATGGTGCAATTCAACTTTCAATCCACGCACTCGCATGGAGTGCGACGAATCAAATGATTGATAAATATCCGATTCCTAAACTTTCAATCCACGCACTCGCATGGAGTGCGACAAAGGCAAGAAGCATAAGGCTCAAGGTGGTACTACTTTCAATCCACGCACTCGCATGGAGTGCGACTATAAAGCAACAAAGCCTGATACAGACAATCTACACTTTCAATCCACGCACTCGCATGGAGTGCGACACAAGCCATAATTTCCGTGATATTATGATATTGTCCTTTCAATCCACGCACTCGCATGGAGTGCGACTGAAGAGTTATTTAGATATGCCACCACCACACAGACTTTCAATCCACGCACTCGCATGGAGTGCGACTGGACGAGCACTGGAGCATTTCGCGGAGGAAAACTTTCAATCCACGCACTCGCATGGAGTGCGACACATAGCGGCAGTGTAGAGGTAAATAATCCGATCTTTCAATCCACGCACTCGCATGGAGTGCGACAGAAAACGAAGCAAGCCCAGTTTTGGTCTAAACAACTTTCAATCCACGCACTCGCATGGAGTGCGACTCGAAGTGTTAATGCAGTTAAACTCCGTGCACAAACTTTCAATCCACGCACTCGCATGGAGTGCGACTGGATTAGATCGCATAGGTGGGCTTGATTACCTAGCTTTCAATCCACGCACTCGCATGGAGTGCGACTGGAAGCATTCAAGCCGTTTCCACTAGCTTCAGATCTTTCAATCCACGCACTCGCATGGAGTGCGACGAGCAACCGTGAGTATCTGGTCGAGTTATGTAATCTTTCAATCCACGCACTCGCATGGAGTGCGACGAGAGTTGCATTATACATAAGAGTATCAACAGACCTTTCAATCCACGCACTCGCATGGAGTGCGACTGTAAAAGATGCTTACCTGCTGTTATTGATGAAATCTTTCAATCCACGCACTCGCATGGAGTGCGACTCAACCTTAAACAGTCAACTATAGATAAAATAGCCTTTCAATCCACGCACTCGCATGGAGTGCGACTGTATCCAGCAGGGCAAATGCCTCTTAAGGTGAGACTTTCAATCCACGCACTCGCATGGAGTGCGACGGTCGCTAGGAGCTATGTAGAGATTGGGGAAGAAACCTTTCAATCCACGCACTCGCATGGAGTGCGACGATGTTTAATGATGCGTTATACAGTTGCGGGGTATCTTTCAATCCACGCACTCGCATGGAGTGCGACCGTTACCGATTCCGATCCCTCCAGGAGCGATAACCTTTCAATCCACGCACTCGCATGGAGTGCGACTTGAAAATATTGAGCAAGGGGTTGTATAACCTACTTTCAATCCACGCACTCGCATGGAGTGCGACAAGGATAACAGTTAATTTACTGCCAATGACGAAACTTTCAATCCACGCACTCGCATGGAGTGCGACCGAATCTCGCAAAGGGCGTAAAAAGCCAAAGAAGCTTTCAATCCACGCACTCGCATGGAGTGCGACTTAACACCCACCTTCCATTTTCTACTTTCGTGGCCTTTCAATCCACGCACTCGCATGGAGTGCGACCGTTACCGATTCCGATCCCTCCAGGAGCGATAACCTTTCAATCCACGCACTCGCATGGAGTGCGACTAGCTAAGCGTTTGAATTATGAAGGGAAGGAATTCTTTCAATCCACGCACTCGCATGGAGTGCGACTAAAAACGATAAGCCTATTTGCTCAATGTTATTCTTTCAATCCACGCACTCGCATGGAGTGCGACTGATCGACGTATGAAGCGTTGGATTTATAAAGAACTTTCAATCCACGCACTCGCATGGAGTGCGACAGTTAAAAGGCAATGTGAGGTTAGCCTTGTTCAGCTTTCAATCCACGCACTCGCATGGAGTGCGACGTATCCAGCAGGGCAAATGCCTCTTAAGGTGAGACTTTCAATCCACGCACTCGCATGGAGTGCGACAATATCGAAAGATGGAAAACCAAAGCAAATTGTGCTTTCAATCCACGCACTCGCATGGAGTGCGACATGTTGGCTTGGAAAGAAGTCGGACAGATTAAGTCTTTCAATCCACGCACTCGCATGGAGTGCGACAAATCTTTTCTGAACTCATCTCGCCACGAAAGCAGCTTTCAATCCACGCACTCGCATGGAGTGCGACCAGTTAAGATCATGTATACATTCTATGAAGGAGTCTTTCAATCCACGCACTCGCATGGAGTGCGACTTTATGATTGTGGTACATCGAACGGAAGCGAGGTCTTTCAATCCACGCACTCGCATGGAGTGCGACTGTCCACACATTTTACCCTTACGTAACAAGGATTTGCAATCGCTTTAGTGCGGATCGATTTAGTTTTACCGTAAACTGGGTTTATTTCCACCTTGTTTTTGTAAGTATCCTTATTTATTGCGGGGTGCGGATCTCCTAGGGATTTTATGTGAGCTTCATATCCGCACCAAACTCTTGTATCATAGCAACTAAAAAATCAACGGTGCCTCTATATCTATAGATTTCTTAACTCCAACATGCTCAACTTTGTTCTTATATTGATTGCCAATCTGATAAAAACGCAAGCTATCCTGCTCAGGATCAATAATATCAATTAGTTGATGCTTTAAACTGGCTAACTGCGCAGCATCTATATGACATTCAAACACTGAGTTTTGCACACGTTGGCCATAGTTTTGACATAGCTTGGATACTTTGCGTAACCGTGTTTTTCCATCCGCTTCCATCAAACTTACATCATAAGTAATAAGCACAAGCAATCCAATCACCTACTTCCATAAAAATGGCGGGTATTCGTCCAAATCATTGCGTAAATGTCTGGCGAGTAGTTGCGCCTGTGCATGAGGCACTAATCCCCAAGTTATTTTTTCACCCAAATACGGATGAGTAAGTGTTTCTTGCTTTCTATCCTGCCAAGCAGTAAGAAATGTTCTGCGCGGCTCTTCCTTTAAAAGCACAGCACCATTTTCCTTTGTCCAAAAATCATCCTTCTTTATGACTCGCTTATTGATTAAAGACAACACGAAGCGATCAGCATAAACACCCCGTATTTCCTCCATTATATCAAGCGCTAATGAGATGCGCCCCGGACGATCCCGATGCAAAAAGCCAACGTAAGCATCAAGACCAACCCCTTCCAATGCAGCAGCCATATCCTTTGCAAGAAGTGAATATGCAAGTGAAAGCATTGCATTAACATTGTCCAATGGAGGTCTGCGAGAACGCCCTTGAAATACGAAATCCTGCTCTTGCTGCAAAATCATATCGTTAAATAGTTCAAAATAAATTGCCGCAGCTTGACCTTCCAACCCTCTAAGCTGGTCCAAGTTTTCGCATTGTCTCACTTCTTTAATGTAGTACGACAGCTCTGCTGACGCTGCTTTGAACCGCTCCACATTAATCCGTAAGCTGTGCTCACGTACCGTTCTTTCCAGCATCCATTTATGGTTATACAGCTTACCTACGATGAAATTCCGAGCAATTTTTGCTGAACGAGGTTCACTATCTGAAATACGATATTGTTCCTTACGCAGCACTACATTACCTTTACTTTCACCAATCACTCTCGCCTGAAATCTACCGCTGCTCGTAAAAAAGGAAAGTGCTATGTTTTTATCGGCACAGTACCCTATTAAAGCAGGGCTTGCTCCTGTATAACCAAAACTCACAATCCCCTCTAAATTATGCAGAGGCATCCTGCCTATCTTCTCTTTATCTTGCAGTAGCACAATATTTTCTCCATCAAGAGACAAGTAAATATCGGGCCTCGTTACATATAACGTATTCAGCAGCTTTTTCATTCAAAAACCACCCCATCAATATAGCTCTTCACTGAACGCTTCTGCATTAACTGCGGCATACAAATGTTTTGCAATGAACAGCTCCGACAATACGATCCCGTTTTAACTTTTGGCGTGTGCTTGCGAGCGTAATAGCTGTACATTTCTGCTGCAATTTCTTTTACAGCTTGCTTGCGTTCATAGGTCAGTGGCACTTCGATCCGATGCTTAATTTCATCATAGTAAATGTAGCCTGTATGCAACTCACAGCACAGCATTTCCTCCAAACATAGCGCTTGCGCAACTAGCTGAACAATATCCTCATCGGACTTTTTAGGCTTGCCACGTTTATACTCGATCGGATAAGCAATATATTTACCTTCGGCCGCAAAGATTGGTACACCTTGCTCGTCTTGTATAAATTCTACAACATCGCACTCACCAGATAATTTGAGATGGTGCGATACAACTGGCATAGCACGAACAACAAGCTTTTCTTTGCGTTTTTCTCTAATGAAGGGCTGATGCGCCTTTTCATGCATATGCTGCCCTTCAATCGTCTTTACGTTTTCTGCCCATTGCTGCTCAATATGAATTAATGCCCATTGACGCTTACAAAATTGAAAGTGCTGAATACCCGACAACAGCAAATATTCTTCAATATTATCGGCCATCAAGGACATCAACGCACAATCCTTCCAACGGATAAAGTTCAATACTGAAATCATCAAATGATTTTGGTTCATCCTTTTTAGCTTTCACCCGCAAAGAACGATGAACTTTAGCAGAAGAATGCTGCCCTAGCTTGGAACCATGCTCCCACCAATATAACTTATGCACTTCCATACTGCCTTCAGGGCGTGCCGATGAAGCATCATTTTCAAACAATGATTGCAAAGCATCTTTAACTTTGAGTGCATCTTCGTTCGTAAAGCCTGTTTTCTCAGCAAGCTGCGGGTTAATGCTGCCATAAAACACATACAAACCATAATCTACGCGATGCTTCATTCCCATTGTATCGGAACCGCGTTCCTTACCGGACTCGGAGTTTACGCTTTTGGTAATTTGCTGGCTCGTAATATCTATAGGGCTGACACTCGTTGCAGTATGAATAGACACTGGCCCACGAACACCAACCGATACCCCCTCTGCATCGCCTGAGCCTTTTTTGAAGGCAAAGACTTGTCCAAAACTGCGCACATCAATCCACTGCTGGCAAGCAAGCTCAGCAAACTGCTCTTTGGATGCTTTTTTATCCTTTAACAGCTTGGCGATTTCTTCCACTGCATCAACGCGCGCGCGAATACTGTCGTGCTGATCATTTTTCCGATCATTGGATTGGACGAGAATGCTTTCTCCAGCATCCTGTAAGCGATTGCGAATTTTTCTTTTTAACGCAACATCAGACACTTCACCCAAACCGTCATAATTTTGTCGCGGTCGGTTTCCGTTAAGTGGATCTCCATTCGGATTAGCTTTCGTTACAGAGAAAATAACTGCAAAATCTATTTTATAGTCTAGCACTGTCATTGGTTTTACCCCTCTCATTAAATTGGTTTGTTGTACTTTATCCATTATTCAACATTCTCTTCAACCTCATCCTGCTTGTCCTCTTCCTGTTTGCTGCTTTGATACCAGTCATGGCGTTGACTATAAAACCCGAGCAAGTATTTGCCTGATAGCGGCTCGTTGTTAAATTTTTCAAATGGGATTCGTGAAGCTACTTCATCAATCACCTTCGTTATGTCGGTTGCCTTTACTCCCAACCTAGCTTGATAAGGCTGTAAGCTTGCTTGAATCGTATTCCACGTTCTTTCTGGGTATCTAGCGAAGGAATTCATATAACGAATAGCATTCGTTGCTCTTTTTTCCTTCTGAGTCTTTAGCACTCTTCGCTCCATAATATCTGCTAAAGCTAACAGTCTGCCGAACAAATAATCTCGATCATTTTGATTTTGATCCAATGCCACGTCATATCCCTCCGTTACTGATTTTATTAATGCGCATGTAATACTTAACGTTTTTTCCCATTCCCAGTTCTCCATCGATTGCGGGCTGCTCGCACGTTGGATGGCAGCACGCTCAATATCAATCGGCAACGGTCGATTATCGATCATGCAAGGCAGCATCCGCTCCATTAAGCCTTTAACAACTTTGTCACTGGCATTAGATCCATAAGCTGCAAACGCGATATCCTTAGTTGACGGAGCACCCTTAAATGGTATAAACTTCCCTTCCTTATTCTTGTGATAACGGTGAAGCCATTTGCAGTTACGATGCCACTTCTCGATTCTGTCAAAGTAATATTCCACATCAAGGTCACGATAATAAAGCACTGCCATCCGACCAGTTGTAGCTGAATCGAGCAGCAATATATTTATGCTTGATCTTCCCTCACCCAGCTCTGTCAACAGCTTATGTTTGTAGCCATTAAGCGCCTTTATAAACTGTTCGGCTGCATCCTTATCTGTGAATGCTACTGGAACGAATGTTTTCTGCGACTGATCGTCCACCTGCAAATCATCCAACAGCATACTCAAGCTGTCTTTGGCAATATCGGGAATATCAACCTTTCTATTGCCCCACACTAAAAACACTCGATTATCAACAAATTTAGCTTGGCGGTTAATCAACCACTTCAAAGCGTTATGCGCTTTCTGCGAAACTTCATAGCTTATGCTTGCCGCTTCGGGACTTTCATTAAATCGCCCGCGAAACGTAAACCCACTCGTATCATTGGCAGAAATCAGTTTTGCTTTATCTCCAGCATTTCTAATTTTGTTGGCATGCCGCTCTGTACTTGGCTTTTTCTCTCCCGTCACATAACAAAACTGCTCACTGCCTAGCTTCTGCTCATAAAACTGAATGAAGGAATGATACATCTTAGCATCCTTCCATACCTCTATAGCTACATCCTCTACTTCAACAACTGTAAATCGAATAAAGGTACTTTCCTGATCTCCTGCTACTACCGAAAATATGTTAGGCTTGTCCGCATAAAGCGCTTTATACTTGTCATTCCACTTACTAATTAATAGATTCTGCTCATCCACCGCCAAAACTTCTCTCTCAACTAAATCATGGATTAAACTGCCTTTGCTTAAATAGCGATAAATACTTTTCACCTTTTCGGTTGCATACGGCGACTCAGCCCATTCTTTTAGTTGGTTAAGATACTCTTGAAAATGCGTCGTCTGTTTTTTATCTCCAACATAATCGTTATAGTCCCCTGCCACGTAAATAAGCTTGTCGTGCAATGGATAAGGAGAAACAACAGAACCTGCCCGGCTGGCAGAACTTTCTGTACAAGGAATAAGTGTATTGCCTTCATCCTTACTCAACACTCTAGCTCGAAAGAAATTCCCTTGCTGATCAACTTCAACCTGAACCTGCGCATTTTGTGTCGTATGGGAGACTGGCAGCAGCGTGTACTCTTGACCGTTATATTTCGATTCCAACACGCCAACCCGTCCACTATTCGCGTCATAGGTTTCATATAAATTTAATAACCAGCTCATAGCTTACTTCCCTCCAACTCCTCCAGCAGTTGTTCAGCAGATTGAATATTTGCAGCATTGAAGTTTTTGCTGCTGCGTTCGCCAATATGTTTAACTCTTGTGCATTGATCTGGCTTGTCAAATTGGATAACACCATTTTTCATAACAGGCTGACACAGGCGTACCGACAGCTCATTAATTCCCGTTTCATCCGGATAATTAAAGCCATGAAACATTGTGCCAAAATGAATCTCACCTTCATAATCGTCGTAAAATCCTTTTCCTTCGCCAAATACGCATGGCTCCACGTATCCTTGACATTCGCGCGTACCAAGAAAAATATCCCTTCTCCCTCCCGCCTTCACACTTCGCTTCAAAATGTTATGATGCTTATGCTCATTGCGATCAAACTCCAGATCTGGGCGATTCATATTAAATACAAAATGACATCTTACTTGATAGCAAACATCCTTTAGATAAGTGTAGTTAGCTAACGTGTTTCCTCCACCATATTCGATAGGACGAACACCTTTGGATTCCATTTGAATTGGCTTCATAATCCGGATTTCGTCAATAACATACATAATGGTCGGTTTCCAGTAAATAGATTCAACTATTCCTTTAATTGCTTGGTAGGTTGGTATTTGATAGGATAGCTTTTCCCCTCCCAGCTTTGTTAGAGGATCAGTAAACAAGGCGTACTTACCATACACTTCAAATTCAACTGAATTTCTAATTTGCATATATTCACCTCCCATACATTGTTTGACGCTTGAGAATGATTAGATAACCTATACTTGCTAACATCAGTAAACATTGATTGAAAATTCTGACTTTTATTGTTTTTAAGTGTTATAATAAATATATTGAAGCTTGAAAGTAATAATTAAATTTCGCTATCAGTAACGACTAGATAAAAAACCTTATAATTACTTATCTGCAAATATTCTTTAGTTTATTAGAAGGATGGTTTCAAGTAAAATTAAAGCTCTGGGCCTATAGATGAAAAACCATCACTTCCAACAATACACTATTGTTAAGTCACCTTACTATAGATCATACTCCGTATCTTCTCGGTTATTTGTACCTCTAATACATGAAAATCTCTCTTTGAACCAGTCTTATATTTAATAATAGCTCTATGTTGAATATCGCAAGGAAATCTTGACTTTCTTGCATTTGAACAAATTAATACAATGGGCTTCTGACATGTATCAGCAATTCCCAATTCGTACCATACATTTGGATTATCCAACGATATATCTGCTAAGACAACTTCAGCCTTCTTAATAGCAGCCTCTATTTCCAAAACTGGAATAACAACTGACGGATCTCTATCTACTCTATACGGGATCAAACCCGCAGCTTCTATAGCTGGAACTAAACTATCTTCGTATCGATTCTCAAATGTGCTCTCATCAAAAGGTTGAATAACAAAACATATTCCGATCAAATTCACCACCTTCCTTTTCTGACTATATTTTTGGTAAATATTAAGTTTTTTTACCATATTTACTTTATGTTCTCTAGTATATACATAATTGAATTTTATGTCAATTTCAAAATAACGCTTTATGTGAATCATATAATGATGCTTTATATGAATTCTATTTTTATTCAAATCCTATTTTTAATAATACTTTGAAAATGATATACTTATTTAGTCATCTCAATACTGAGGTGTGGATTGAAAAACATATAGCGTAATTTAAACACAAAAAAGCACACAGTGAGAAAATTAAACTCACTGTGTGCTTTTTAAGTGAAAAATTGAGATATGTGCACAACTTACGATCTCATGTCAGTAAGCCAAAAATTCTAGTTCCCCTTCGCCCTCAAGATTCAATCCATACTGCTTCGAGTACATGTTTTCTTTAAGAGCCAGCACCTTTCCATCCAGTAACGACACTATGCCTTGCTGTTGATTCAATATGGACATTTCTTGATTGTAAATATTAATGGAGTATTGCTGCGCCTGCTTTAGCAGCTTACTCAAATCGCTAATAGTATGATCACCATTGAGCGCTGCAATAATTTCTTTACCTTTTCCATAAGGAACAAGCACTGAAGTAGTTAGATCAGGGATAACTTGAAATTGTTCTGCGGCTGTCAGATGACTATGTTTCAACATCAATGGAGGCGTCGTTCCCTGCTTTGCTCTGTTCATAAAGGCTTGAAAATATGGATTACGCTCTCCCGCTTCCAGCAACAAATTAACGATTGTTTCACTAGATGCTTTAAGTGGATAATCAAGCTTCCCACCCATATCTTGATAAAACTGCTTGAAGTATAACTCCATTGCTTTGGGTGATCTAAAATTACCATTATACACAGTTGTATCTTTTTGCAGATGTAAAATTATTCTTTCCGTATTTTGCGCACCGATTTTAATTTCTGGCAGCTTGTCCAATTTTTCTTCTTTGTGGCGAATCAAATACACGTAACGCAAATGGTGCTCGCCGTGACGATTACAACGCCCTGCTGCCTGTTCAACCGAATCAAGCCCTGCCAACGAACGTATGACGGCTTGAAAGCTAATATTTACACCTGCTTCAATCAGCTGTGTACTTACACATATCACTCTTTTATTGGCTTTAAGCTTACCTCTAATCACTCTCAACATGCTTCTGCGATGCTGTGCGCACATCGATGTGCTTAGATGATATACATGCGTGTCATCATTTGTTGATTCATTTAAGCTGTTATAAAGGCTTCTTACTACAGATTTGGTATTTAAAATCACGAGTACGCTAGTCACGCTTTCCAACTGCTCATGCACCATATTAGCTAATTCGTCAGTTGTTAGTTCCTTATCAATTTGCGGCACAATTTCTGTTCGCCTAAACGCAGCCGACACTCCCTCTATATTATTTACCATCTCATTCCCGTCTTGCATCACTAATGAATGCTTGACCGATTGTAATGTAGGCTGAGTCGCTGTACACAAAATAATGCAAGAGTCACAGGCTCTGTTTAAAAAGTTAAGAGCACGATTAAATAATGAAACACAGTGGGTCGGTACTTTTTGAGCTTCGTCGAAAATAATAACCGAGTTTGCCATTTGATGAAACCGCCGAATGTTTCTCGTTCCCTTGCTGTAAATCACATTTAGAAATTGCACCATTGTCGTAAAAATGATTGGCGCATCCCAATTCTCCATTGCAAGTTTTACTTTTTGGGTAGCACTCATAATACCGTCTTCCATTTCATCCTGATCTTCCGCCGAATCATCAAGGATCACATTACAATGATGCTCAAGCACTGCTTCATACTCCTGCAATATTCGGCGAACCTCAGCGGCATTTTGCTCAATAATATTCGTGTAAGGCACAACAACTATAATATGTTCTCTTCCATACTTCAGTGCATGCTTTAGCCCATAACGCAAGCTTGCTAGCGTCTTGCCACCTCCAGTCGGAATAGATAGTGTATACACCTCAGATTTTTTCGATGCAAAATTATCGCATTGTTCAGACAAACTATTCCGCAAAAGGTTAATTGTTGTGTTTTCATTTGGCTTTGGCTCTAATTTTCTTAAATAATCCGTTAACCTGTTATAATAAAGCTGAAATCGTGCTTGTACATCATTCCCTTGATTAAGCTGCTCCTCTATAGATATGTTTTCTTCAAATGCTCTTGAATTGTGACGATCTGCTTCAATCAAGGCACTAAATACATACTTTGCTAAAAACATGAGATTGGGATATACTTGCAAATTATCACTTTTAATAAATGCTTCCAGTTCTTTTACAGCTTTAAGTACATATTGCTCAAATCTCTCTTTATTCATTACTTTTTCAAAAAACATGTCAACGCTCAGCGCAAAGCCCTTTATTTCTTTCACGCTTACACGATGTAAAAAGCCCTTTTCCGGGTCTTCCGGATAGTAGTCTTTCAGATAGGAATGATGAGAAATTACCGCATTACCGACTATCTCGGCTAATAGATAGTGAGATCGCGTCACAGAAGTATGTGATTGATGATAAAGCTGGTATAGCAGCTTACCACCTGCTGTGGAATGATCGATTTTTGCACCCTTGGGTGGATTATCTGGATTTAATACGGCTTGCTTAATATAATCTGCAAATTCTTTCGTATACTTCCCCATATCATGCAGTAAACCGGCAAGCCCTGTAATATGCGGAATGCCAAGCTTTTCTCCTATTTTTTCCGCAAGTTGCATTACTTCCAGTAAATGCTGCTCAACTGTTTGAATAACCCCGTCGCTTTTTCGAATATGAGCTATCGATTCGATATTTTTTTTAGTAGTCATCAATCTATCACTCCTTCAATAAAAGTAGTAGCAGGGCAAATGTGCTTACTTTTTAATAAGTTAAAATGAATTTTCATAGATCCGTACGGGCGCAATTTATGCATGTTATCGTAATATTTATCGGCAATGATTACTATCTCACTACCACGTTTCTTCACAAAGCCATGCAACGTATTGTTATTGAGACCTAGTTCACGCGCTGCTTCGGCTGCCACCTTTCCGCTTTCTTTGATATACTTTATAGTTTTCTTTTATATTCTTCGTCGCAAAGTAGTTTTTTCATCTGACACAGTTCCTCTGATTCATGTTCTAACTCTATAGTAATCTGTGCCTATTATTTATACTAGCATCATTCGCATAGAATGCGACCAATGAAACGCATTATCTACGCAACACGCTTATTCTTTCAATCCACGCACTCGCGTAGAGTGCGACACTAGATCGTCATGCCCTGCCATCTTTTTATATCTTTCAATCCACGCACTCGCGTAGAGTGCGACAACGTTCCCGTTTTGGTTCTACTACATGCGAATCTTCTTTCAATCCACGCACTCGCGTAGAGTGCGACAACGAAAAGAAGTGTGTCGTTAACTCTTCCGGATCTTTCAATCCACGCACTCGCGTAGAGTGCGACGAAACAGCAAAAAAGACCTTTAGAGAAAAGTTTCTTTCAATCCACGCACTCGCGTAGAGTGCGACCATAACGCAGCTGATATTCGTCCCGAACTCTTACTTTCAATCCACGCACTCGCGTAGAGTGCGACAGTACGTAAGTTGCAGCAGGAGCTGCCTAATGCCTTTCAATCCACGCACTCGCGTAGAGTGCGACGAAAAGTGGTCGCCGTAACGTACTGCACCTTATGCTTTCAATCCACGCACTCGCGTAGAGTGCGACTAAGGCACTTGAAGATGTAGCTGAGCTCAATAGGCTTTCAATCCACGCACTCGCGTAGAGTGCGACTGCTAAGGAGGTGAATGCAAACAAAACAGCTGTTCTTTCAATCCACGCACTCGCGTAGAGTGCGACACATCACATTGATTATTTAAGCACTGACGAAATAACTTTCAATCCACGCACTCGCGTAGAGTGCGACTATCTATAGTGGAGCGCACGAATCAGCCTTAATCCAACTTTCAATCCACGCACTCGCGTAGAGTGCGACCCCAATGTTGCCCAACACGTAGACTAGCAATACCCTTTCAATCCACGCACTCGCGTAGAGTGCGACTTTGTATCTGATTTACTCTTTTCAAAGGGTTGGGCTTTCAATCCACGCACTCGCGTAGAGTGCGACAAGTTTTATGAAATAATTTCACTTGCTCGTATGTACTTTCAATCCACGCACTCGCGTAGAGTGCGACATTATCAGGGACATATGAGCCAAAGCAACTAATAGCTTTCAATCCACGCACTCGCGTAGAGTGCGACATGGTGGGAACGAGAAATGCCTAATGATGTAGAGCTTTCAATCCACGCACTCGCGTAGAGTGCGACTCCATTCATCGTAATATAGAAGATTCATAGAACTTTCAATCCACGCACTCGCGTAGAGTGCGACTTACTAATCCCAAAATTAGACCATACTGGAGATCTTTCAATCCACGCACTCGCGTAGAGTGCGACGAAGCGTGCTCTAAGTCCAGATAGCACGTTCCAAGCTTTCAATCCACGCACTCGCGTAGAGTGCGACACGAGCTAAGATTGGTCGCAACATCAATCCATCTCTTTCAATCCACGCACTCGCGTAGAGTGCGACCAATCAAGCGTGCATTCAAGCGTCAGTTTGGTATTCTTTCAATCCACGCACTCGCGTAGAGTGCGACACACTGGACGTAATGCCTTTCAAATAGTCGTATCCTTTCAATCCACGCACTCGCGTAGAGTGCGACCCATCAAAGGTTGATGCAATCCTGATCAGTCACCTTTCAATCCACGCACTCGCGTAGAGTGCGACTTCTTCAACGCTTAGGTCAAACATATCCTCTGTTCTTTCAATCCACGCACTCGCGTAGAGTGCGACACCGATACCTTGCTGTTCATCCCAATAGTTAGGCCTTTCAATCCACGCACTCGCGTAGAGTGCGACCTCGGAGCAAAAGAGATTCCGTCGGTCGTTCAACTTTCAATCCACGCACTCGCGTAGAGTGCGACGATCTTCAAAAAGAAAATGTCTAAAGCAGGCTAATCTTTCAATCCACGCACTCGCGTAGAGTGCGACGAGGTAACACTCTGAGTCTTTATCACTACAATAATCTTTCAATCCACGCACTCGCGTAGAGTGCGACTAGTGCGCTTGAAGCTATAAAGGCAAGCAAGTCACTTTCAATCCACGCACTCGCGTAGAGTGCGACAAAGAGGTGAAAACATGTCAGAAACCATGTCTAAACTTTCAATCCACGCACTCGCGTAGAGTGCGACGTGTAACTATTCTCGATTCAAGAGGGATGTTCAACTTTCAATCCACGCACTCGCGTAGAGTGCGACAGCCGGTGCTCGTTTTTTCATACGCAGAAGTAGTGCTTTCAATCCACGCACTCGCGTAGAGTGCGACGGATGAAATCAGCATCAGGTTGCCCATCTTTCTTCTTTCAATCCACGCACTCGCGTAGAGTGCGACCAACGAGCAAAGCTAATGCGGTTCAGTCTAGTTTCTTTCAATCCACGCACTCGCGTAGAGTGCGACTAGTATCACGTCTCCACTATGCTCGATCAGTGGTGCTTTCAATCCACGCACTCGCGTAGAGTGCGACTTTATGTCCGCTTGAATTGGATCGATTGCGGAATCTTTCAATCCACGCACTCGCGTAGAGTGCGACTCTTGCTACTGATGAGATGGGATTTAGCTATCAGCTTTCAATCCACGCACTCGCGTAGAGTGCGACGTGAGTTTGTGAATGAATTTGAATACACATGGGACTTTCAATCCACGCACTCGCGTAGAGTGCGACTGA
>Ga0160443_100796_pt1 | contig 15892 bp, 14 predicted proteins | sample HID1972I_E1MG_FD_108244 | JGI IMG/M metagenome (GOLD analysis project Ga0160443, IMG submission 108244) | Enriched pill bug-associated microbial communities from UW Madison campus, WI, USA - HID1972I_E1 MG | ecosystem: Host-associated > Arthropoda: Insects > Digestive system > Unclassified ... | reverse complement strand
GTGTTCCTCGATGTATGCCAGGCTCGTTTCCAGTCCTTTGACCACGGCGGTGAATCCGTCGTGGTTTTCGGGGTTGGGGGTTTGCGCTGGGGGGATCGTGGTTTCGGACATGTTCTTATTTTACGCTGGTTAATCGAACATGTCTTCGATGTTTTGGTTGCGGGTGGATAACTTTTAGAGCACGGTAAAGTTACCAGTCAACGATGGTATTTCAAGTTCAGAGCGGATAGGCCCGGGGTGGAATGGGCGCGTACGAGGTCGTGGTGCTCGAACGGGCCCAGCGCGAATCTAGCCCTGGGGCATCGGCCGATCGCCGGCCTGGCCGGGCTGCTCGGCGATGATTTGCACTTCCAGTCCCTGCTGGTCGTAGAGCTTGCCGTCCACGAGGTGATCGCCGTCGGCCAGGCCCTCAAGCTGGTGCTTGTAGATGGAACGCTGCGAGGTTTCCTTCTTGCCCCAGTTCAGCTCGTTGAAGATGATGTTCAGCAGCACGGCCATGATCGTCGCCGAGGAAATGCTCGATTGGAAAATCGTGCCCACCCAGGCGGGGAAGGCGGCATAGAAGTCGGGCTTGACCATCGGGATGCAGCCAAAGGCCAGCGAGGTCGCGATGATCAGCATGTTCATGTTGTCCTCCTTGGCCTTGGCCAGGGTGCGGATGCCGGCAGCGGCGACCGAGCCGAAGAGCACCACGCCGGCGCCGCCGAGCACCGGCTGCGGGATCGAGGCGATGACCCGGCCAAGCACCGGCAGCAGGCCCAGGACCACGAGGATGCCGCCACCGGCAGCGACCACAAAGCGGCTTTTCACCCCGGTGATCGCGACCAGGCCGACATTCTGCGCGAAGGCCGACTGGGTGAAGGTATTGAAGATCGGGCCGACTGCCGAGGAGAGCATGTCGGCGCGCAGGCCGTTGGCGATGCGGCGCGAATCCACCTTGGAGCCGGTGATTTCGGCGACCGCGAGCATGTCGGCGGTGGTCTCGGTGTAGGTCACCAGGATGACGATCATCATCGAGATGATGGCGCTGATTTCGAAGACCGGGGCGCCAAAGGCGAAGGGCGCCGGCACCGCGAAGATCTCGCCGGCGAGCACCTGCGAGAAGTCGGCCATGCCCATGAAAACGGCCACCAGGGTGCCCAGGGCGATGGAGAGCAGGATCGAGAGGCGCGAGAAGGCGGCCACCCCGGACTTGGACAAGGCCAGCAGGATCAGCAGGGTGATCGCGGCCAGGGCGATGTTTTTCATCGACCCGTAGCTATCGCCGGCGGCCGACCCGCCCATGGCCCAATCCGCGGTGACCGGGAAGAGCGAGACGCCGATGATGGTGATGACCACGCCGGTGACCACCGGCGGGAAGAAGCGCATCAGCTTGGCGAAGAACGGGGCGATCAGGATGCCGATCGCGCCCGAGGCGAGCACCGCGCCAAAAACCGCGGGCATCCCCCCGCCGCCATTGAGGATGGCGATCATGGTGGCCACCCCGGAGAAGGACGTGCCCTGCACCAGCGGCAGCTGGGCGCCGAAGAACGGGATGCCCAGGGTCTGCAGGATCGTGGCCAGGCCGCCGATGAACAGGCAGCAGGCCACCAGCACGCCCATCTGCGCGGTGTCCATGCCGGCCGCCCCGCCCATGACCAGCGGCGGGGCGATGATTCCGCCGTACATGGTCAGCACGTGCTGGAAGCCGTAGGCCACGGTGCGGCCGGGGCTCAGGCGTTCGTCTTCGGGTCTGGTGCTCATGGGGAAAATCCTCTGCGGTGGACTGCAAATTGGCGCATCCCGCGTTGCCGGGATGCGCCCCGCCCTCAATTCTCCCGCATGAGCCCGATAGGTCAGCTATCCAGCGTGCGCCCGGGCTGCTGGGTGTGCTCCACGAAGCGCACCATCATGGCCTTGAAGCCCGGGGTGTTCGATTCGCGGGCCACCAGATCGCGGTGCACCAGCGCGTTGGCCTCCGGGTAGTAGGCCGCCACGCAGCCCTTGGCCGTCGGGTAGGAGACCAGCCGGAAGCGGTTGGCGCGGCGCTCGGTGCCGGCGAAGGTGGAGATCACGTCGACCAGGTCGCGGTCCTTGAACCCGGTCTGCTCCAGGTCTTCCGGGTTGACCAGGATGACCCGGCGGCCGTCCTTGATGCCGCGGTAGCGGTCATCGAGCCCGTAGAAGGTGGTGTTGTACTGGTCGTGGCTGCGCATGGTCTGCAGGATCAGGTGTCCCTCGGGGGCTTTCAGCGCCTCGAAGTCCGAGACGGTGAACCGGCCCTTGCCGATGTCGGTGGCGAAGGAGCGGGTGTCGCGCGGCGGGTTGGGCAGCACGAAGCCGTTCTTTTCGCGCACCCGGGCGTTGAAGTTCTCGAAGCCGGGCAGCACCTTCTCGATGTGGTCGCGGATCACGTCGTAGTCCTCGGCCATGGCGCGCCAGTTGACCGGGTGGTCCTCGCCCAGGATCGCCTGGGCCATGCGGGCGACGATCACCGGTTCGGCCAGCAGGTGCTCGGAGACCGGGGTGAGCCGTCCGCGGGTGGACTTGATGACCGACATGGAGTCCTCCACCGAGAGGAACTGCGCCCCGCCCGGGTGCTTGTCGTCCTTGTCGGTGCGGCCCAGGGTGGGCAGGATCAGCGAGGTCTTGCCGTGCACCACATGCGAGCGGTTGGGCTTGGTGGAGATGTGCACGGTCAGCTTGGCCCGCTGCATGCCCGCTTCCAGCGCTTCGGTGTCCGAGTTGGCCAGCGCGAAGTTGCCGCCCATGGAGACGAACACGTCTACCTCGTCCTTTTCGAAGGCGTGCAGGGTTTCGGTGGAGTCGTAGCCGTGGGCGCGCGGGGAGCTGATGCCGAATTCGGCGTCGATCGAGGCCAGCAGCTTCTCGGTGGGCTTCTCCCAGATGCCCATGGTGCGATCGCCCTGGACGTTGGAGTGGCCGCGCACCGGGCAGGCGCCGGCGCCGGGCTTGCCGAAGTTGCCCTGCATCAGCAGCAGGTTGATGATTTCCTTCAGCGTCGGCACCGAGTGCGGCTGCTGGGTCAACCCCAGCGCCCAGCAGATGATGGTGGCCTTGGACTTGATCAGCAGCTGCGCGATCTCGGTGATCTGCTCGCGACTCAGGCCCGTGGCCTCTTCGGTGGCCTCCCAGTCCACGGTGGCGCGCGCTGCGCGGTAGGCGTCGAATCCGTCGGTCACCTGGGCGATGAATTCGTGGTCCACCACGCTGCCCGGGTTCTTCTTCTCCTCTTCGAGCAGCAGGTGGCCGAAGGCCTGGAACAGGGCCAGATCCCCGCCGACCTTGATCTGCAGGAAGTCGCTGGCCACCGGCTCGGCCTTGCCCAGCATGCCGCCCACGGTCTGCGGATCCTTGAAGCCGAAGAAGCCGGCTTCGGGCAGCGGGTTGATCGCGACCACGCGGGCCCCGCGCTTGCGCGCGTCGGCCAGCGCGGAGAGCATGCGCGGGTGGTTGGTGCCCGGGTTCTGGCCAACCACAAAAATCAGCTCGGTGTGCTCGAAGTCCTCCAGCGAGACGGTGCCCTTGCCGATGCCGATCGTCGGATTCAGTGCGGTGCCCGAGGATTCGTGGCACATGTTCGAGCAGTCCGGAAGGTTGTTGGTGCCCAGCGAACGGGCGAGCAGCTGGTACATGAACGCGGTCTCGTTGGCGGTGCGCCCGGAGGTGTAGAACACGCAGCGATCGGAGGTGGTGGCGTTCACGTGCTCCGCGATGGTGGAAAAGGCCTGCGCCCAGCTGATCGGCTGGTAGTGGCTCTCGCCCTCGTGGATGATCATCGGGGTGGTGATCCGGCCCTGGGAGCCCAGCCAGTATTCGGTCTTGTCGCGCAAGTCCTCGATGGAGTGCTGGGCAAACCATTCGGGGGTGACGGTGCGGGCGCTGGCTTCTTCGGCGATGGCCTTGGCGCCGTTTTCGCAGAATTCGGCCGGCTTGCGGCGTTCGGTGATGGATTCGGGCCAGGCGCAGCCCGGGCAGTCGAAGCCGCCATGCTGGTTCACCCGCAGCATCGAGCGCAGGGTGCGCGATGCTCCTGCCTGGCTGAAGCCGCGCTCCATGGAGACCATGACCGCTTTGAGGCCCGCGGCGGCATGGGCAGGTTCGCTGACTTTCAGATCATCCTCGTTGATGTCTTTTTTAGGTGCCGAACGATGCATGAAACCCTCCTGGTGGTGGCGCGACCGGTACTGATATCCAGCTCACATATTACAAGGCTACGCCTTATTGATCCGATGCGCATGTGTATAAATGTTCACGCTGTGCTTGCGCGAAAAAGCCGCCAGCGTCAGCCCCGTCTCATCGGCCAGATCCACGGCCAGGGAGGAAGGCGCGCTGACCGCGGTGAGCAGCGGAATTCCGGCCATCGCCGCCTTCTGCACCAGTTCGAAGGAGGCGCGTCCGGAAACCTGCAGCACCGTATCCTTCAGCGGCAGCATTCCGGAGCGCAGCGCCGCCCCGATCACCTTGTCCACCGCATTATGCCGCCCCACGTCCTCGCGCAGGATCAGCAATTCGCCGGCGGTGGAAAACAGCCCCGCCGCGTGCACTCCCCCGGTGGAAGAGAACAGCTTCTGCGACTCGCGCAGGGTGTCGGGCAAATCCAGCAAGGTCTCCAGTTCGATCGACCCGGCCGAGGCATCCAGCTCGAACCCGGCCTTCTTGCGCACCTCGTCAATCGAGTTGGTGCCGCAGATCCCGCAGGCCGAACTGGTCAGCACATTGCGCGCCTTCGCCGCATCCGGGGGCGTGGCCCCGGGGCCCAGCTGCACCTCGATGACGTTGAAGGTCTGGTTTCCTTCCTCATCGGTGCCCGCGCAGTAGCGCAGGGAAAGCAGCTGCTCGGAGGCACGGATCACGCCCTCGCCCACGAGGAACCCGGCGACCATGTCGAAATCGTCGCCCGGGGTGCGCATCGAAGTGGTGTACGAGGTATGCCCGAAACGGATTTCCAGCGGTTCCTCGCCGGCCAGTTTCTCCTCGCGCGGGCGCCAGCCGCCCTCTCGCGTGGCGCGAATAACCCGGCGGCGAACGATCTTACGGCCCATCTTGGCTGCTCCTTGCGGTGCTTCTTGTTGCTCTGGCCAATACTCGCACACCACAGGCGAAAACGCAGTGCCCGATGTCCCTGGAGGCCGCAAATCAGCCCGGCAACTGTTCACTGGCCGCTGCGAACTCCCGTTGCCGTTTTTTCCTTGTAGGCCGCCAGCGGCAGCCGGGTGTCGTTCCTGAGCTCCTTGACCAGCGACATGCCCAGCAGCGTCACAATGACCGTAAACGGAACGGCCGACAAGATGGCCGCTTGCTGCAGCGCTTCCAGGCCACCGACCAGGAGGAGCACGATTGCGCAGACTCCGGTCAGCAGCCCCCAGATGGTCAGGATCGGGCGCTTCGGGTACATATTTCCGCCTGATGTCAGGGTCCCCAGCACGTAGGTATTGGAATCTGCACCGGTGATGAAGAAGAGCACCACGAGGATCACCGTGAATGCAGAGGTCACTGCCGGCAAGGGCAGCTCGGCCAGCATCGCGAAGAAGGTGCTATTGGTATCGGCGAGGGTGGCCTGGCCAATGCCGGAGGAACCGTGCATTTCCTGGTGCATCGAGGTTCCGCCGAAGATGCTGAACCAGATGCTGAAGACCAGCGATGGAACACCCATCACGGCAATCACGAACTCGCGGATGGTGCGGCCCTTGGAAATACGCGCCAGGAAAATGCCGACGAAGGCTCCCCAGCTCAGCCACCAGGCCATCATGAAGTAGGTCCACCACTGCATCCACTGCAGGTCCTCGGCGTTTGACGGCGTCAGCAGCGCCACCGCAGGGAATTCCGCCAGGAACTGGCCCATGGACCGGAAATAGATATTGCTGATGAATCCGGATGGACCGGAGATGAAGACGAAGATCCCGATCAGGGCGGCACCAATCATGGTGCCCTGGCTCAGCCACTTGATGCCCTTGCCCACTCCGGACAGGGCGGAGAGGGTGAAGATGATCGTCACGCCAGCGATGATGACGATTTTGACGAAGATGTCCGTGGGAATGCCGAACAACCGGTTGAATCCCTCGGCGATTTGCGATGCACCCAGCCCGAGGGACGTCGTCGTGCCAAAGAGCGTTGCCAGAACAGTGAAAACGTCGATGGTCTTGCCCAGCACGCCATCCATTGACTTGCCCAGGATCGGGCGCAGCATCACCGAGACCAGCCCCGAGTTTCCGCGGCGGTGGGTTGAGTAGGCAATGGCCAGGCCGAAGACCCCGAAGAGCGCCCACGCGTTCGGTCCCCAATCGAAGTAGGAGAATTGCAGCGCAAGAACCGCCGCATCCATGGTCCCTGGCTCGGCCCGGTTGTGCGGCGGATCCATGAAGTGGCTCATGGGTTCTGCCGCGCCATAGCTGATCAATCCAATGCCCATGACCGCTCCGAGGATCATGGCGATCCACGCCCAGGTGGAGAATTCGGGACGATCATGGTCTTTGCCCAGCCTGATTCCACCGTAGCGCGAGAAGCCCAGGAACAGCATCAAGAAGATGCATCCGAGCGTGACCACCAGGTAGCTCCAGCCGATGTATTGCGCAAACCACGAGGAAGCGCCGGACATCAGGCCGTTGAGCTGTTCCGGGGCAATCGCTGCCCACAACACGAACGCAACAACTAGCAGCAGCGAAATAGCCAATACGCTGCCCGGGCCATGGAGTTTCTGATAGACCTTCTTGGAGTCGGCCGAACTCGAAGCATGGTGCAATTCGCCACCGGTGAGGGTTGGCCCGCCCACCGGCCCCTGATTGCGGTTCGTGTCGATATTCATTTCCTTGAATTCCTTAGCAATAGTGGAGCCTGCTCACGGCTGGCTTAGAGTGCTTGCAATTCTGCGCCGTCGAAGAATCGGCCGGCCTTGTAGATCATCGGTTCGATGTCTGCGACTTCCGAGTGCTTGACCTTCGCAATGAATACGGTGTGGGTCTTGGCCTGGAAGCGCTCCTTGATTTCGGCCTCGATCGACGCAGCGGAACCGTCGAGCATCGGAGTGCCGTTCGGTCCTTCGTGCCAGGCCAGGTTCGCGAATTTGTCGTCCGCCTTGGAGGCGAAGGTGCCCACGGTTTCACGCTGTTCGTTGCTCATGATGTTGATGCCCAGGTGCGTTGACTTGAAGAGCGAAGCGTAGGTGCTCGTCGTCTTCTGGACGCATACCAATACCAGTGGCGGCTCCAGGGAGACCGAGACGTAGGAATTCGCGGCCAGCCCTCGCGGTGCGCCGTTCTCATCTTTTGTGGTCACCACGGTGACGCCGGTGATGAACTGCCGGTTGAAGCCCTTGAGCTCCTCCAAGTTCGGAACCCCGCTCAGATCGTCAACGACGATTCCGTCGTCCGGCGTTTCAAAAGCCGATTTGAGCGATGGGACTCCCACGTCTTCCAGCAGTTCGCTCTGGTCCCACGTGACTTGCTCGGAAACGACCTTCCCGTCCTGGACTTTCAAGAGATTCGAACCCCGCGTTTCCACGCTGTGGCCGGTGGCCGGCACACCCTGCAAGGCCCTGGTGAAGGTTCCGTTCGTCCGCCAGAATACGGCGATGGACTGTTCCGCGTCATCGACAAGCAAGTGGTCGATCGTCGTAACCAGGTCGGGGAATGCCTCGCGCACTGCCAAAATGTCTTCTTTCAGGGACTGGGCAGTCGAGACTTTCTTGGATTTGTTGCTGACTCGCTGGTAATCGGCGTGGAGGATCTCATCGAGTGAATCCACGTTGCCGTGGTCCCATGCTGCTTCCCATGAGGCGACGAGAGCATTCTTGACTTGCTGGAGTGAAAGTTGTGTTTGTTGCATGCAAGAAATGCTAGCAAAGCATGTGACATAGTCAACAGATTTCCAGAAATCTTTAAAAATTCGTGAATTGTCAGGAATCTCTTGCATACATGATCAACTGTGGATATGGTTCTTGTATGCAAGAGAGTTCAGTGATTGAAACCAGCCAAGACAATGCAGTTGACCTGCCGCTGCTAAGCAGGTTGCGCCAAATGATCGTCACCGGCGCAGTATTGCCTGGCGACCTGCTGGCAGAGACGGCCCTGGCCCAGGAGTTCTCGGTCAGTCGAACTCCGATTCGCGAGGCCCTGAAACAGCTGGAACGCGAAGGACTCGTGGAAGTGCGCTCCAGGGTCGGAACATTCGTCAGAAAACCCACTCAACGGGAAATCAACGAAATGTTTGCCTTGAAGGAGTCTTTTGAAGGACTCGCCGCCGGGCTGATGGCCCGGCGCGGCCCGGTGCCTGAACTCGAGCATCTCAAAGACAACGTCGAGCAAAGCCAGCTCGCGGTCAAGCGGGGAGACACCGAGGCGTACTCGCGCCTCGTGCACGATTTCCACAGCACCCTGGTGGCTGGAGCCGACAACAGGAAGCTTTCCGAGCACTACGACCTGCTGATGAATCAGCTGGCCTATCAGCGCATTGTCTCGCAGACCCTGAGCCAGCCGGGGCGTCTGCAGAATTCTGCCAGCGAGCATCAGGCAATCATTGATGCCATCTGCTCAAAAGACCCGTTGGCCGCTGAACTCGTCATGCGCCGCCATGTGGCCGCCTCAAGCCAATTAGCAACCATCGCCGCCTTCAAAGAGGACAAGGCCCCCAAGGGCTAGCGGCCGACGCCGATCTCCAGACGAAAGAAGATCCAGATGAACCCTCCCTTGATCGTTTCCAGCGACCTGAGCACCCGTTCGACACTCGCTGGCTACTCGGATATTGCCGCAGCGACCGGACTGCGCAAATTATCGAGCACCGTTGAAGAAGTGCCGCACGAAAATTTGGGGACCATCACCCGGGCCACCGCCATGGCGGTCATTGCGAACCCATGGCTGGGCACCGGTCCGGATCATGATCTGTCCGAGCGCACCGAAGCCATTGCACCGCTGCTGGCCAAGCTGATCTCCGACCGCCTGCTGGAGGCCCTGGGCGGGGTGGAGAGTGTCGAGGCCTTTGGCAAGGCCGCCCTGGTCGGCAGCGACGGCGAACTGGAGCATGCCGGAGCGCTGATCCACACCCCCTACTTCGGCAACCTGCTGCGCGAAGCCCTGGGCGGAACCTCCATCATCTGCTTCGCCGACGGACGCGGCGTCCCCGGGGAAACACTGCGCGTGCCGATGTGGCACAAGAACGCTGCGGCCACCCGCACCCACTACCAGACCATGGACCTGTTCCTGCCCGATGCCCCGCACGCCGGGGAAATCGCGGTGATTGCCGCAGCCTCCAGCGGACCGCGGCCCCATGCCCGCATCGGAGATCGAACCACCGATCGCCCGGTAACTTCCGAAATCCTGAAGGGAATCCAACTATGAACTACCGCAAGCTAGTGACCATCGTCGAGGAAATCGCCACCGAAGGCGGACGCCCGGTTGATCCCGTGGCCAAGGTGGCCGTTGTCGCCGCCGTGTTCGATAACCCCTGGGCCGGACAGGGCTTCGTCGAGGACCTGAACGAAGGCATCGATGCGGTCGCTTCAGAACTCGGCGCACTGCTGGCCCCACGGGTAATCGAAGCCCTGGGCGCACCGCTCGAAGCCTACGGCAAGGCCGCCATTGTGGGCCTGGAGGGCGAAATCGAGCACGGTTCGGCGCTAATCCACACCCTGAAGTTCGGCAACCACTTCCGCGACGCGGCCAACGCCACCACCCTGCTTCCGGCAGTGGAGAAGCGCGGGCCAGCCGGGGTGCAGTTCGACATCCCGCTCAAGCATTTCACCGATGCGACCATCCGCTCGCACCACCAGAGCGTGGAAGTGAAGGTCTCCGATGCCCCGCATCCAGGCGAGATCCTGATCGCACTGGCTGCCGCCACCCGTGGCCGTCCGCAACAACGACTGGCCCCGCTGTCCACCGAACAGTAGCCCCCAGCAGCATTCGAAACGGAGCGAGCACCCATGACAAGCACCGAGCGCCCGCAGGTAGTCCTGCTGCACGGAGTGGGCTTGGACCACACCATGTGGCAGCCCCTGCGCGAGCACCTGTCGCACGAGACCGTGGCCCTGGATCTTCCGGGGCACGGCGGGCAGCCGCCCCTGCGCACCGAGCAGGACCTGGCGAGCCTGGCGGCCGATGTGCTGGCGCGCCTGGACACCCGGGCCCCGGTGCACCTGGTCGGCTTCTCGCTCGGCGCGCTGATCGCCCAGCATCTGGCACGCTTCGCTCCGCAGCGGGTGCGCACCCTGACCGCGGTCAATTCGGTCTGCCGGCGCACCGCAGACGAGGCTGCCGCCGTGGAACAGCGCCTGGCCACCGCCGGCACGGACTTCGCCCAGGGCATCGACCGCGCCATCCAGCGCTGGTTCCCGGCAGGGGAAACCGCGGTGGACCAGCGGATCATCGAGGCCACGCGGCAGACCCTGGCCGGCAATGACGTCGAATCCTATGTGCATGCCTATGCTGTCTTCGCCCGCGGCGACCGCGAGATCGCGGGCGAGTTGTCCGGCATTATCCAGCCGGCCCTGGCCATCACCGGGGAACTGGATCCCGGATCCACCCCGCAGATGTCCCGCCGGCTCGCCGAGTCCATCCCCGACTGCCGGCTGCGCATCATCCCCGGGGCCAGGCACATGCTCCCGGTGGAGAATCCGGTGGCACTGGCCGGCGAATTGAACAAATTTTTCAGCGACAATGAAGGGAATCAGGCATGAGCGAGCGCTACCTGCATTTCATCAACGGCGAGCACGTTGCTCCCAGCGAAGATCGTTTCTTCACCAGCACCAATCCGGCCACCCTTGAAGAACTCTACGAGGCCGCCCGCGGCACGGCCGAAGACGTGGATCGGGCCGTCAAGGCCGCGCACCGCGCCTTCACCTCCCGCGCCTGGAGCTCGCTGAGCGCGACCGCACGCGGCCACCTGTTGCGACGGCTGGGCGATCTGGTCGGGCAGAATGCCGAGCAGCTGGCCCGCTTCGAGTCGCTGGACAACGGCAAGCTGCTGCGCGAGATGCGCGGCCAGCTGGCCACCCTGCCCGAATACCTCTATTACTATGCCGGCCTGGCCGACAAGGTGCAGGGCTCGCAGATCCCGAGCATGAACCCGGCCATCTTGAACTACACCCAGCGCGAGGCGCTGGGCGTGGTCGGGGCCATCACCCCGTGGAACTCGCCGCTGACCCTGACCATCTCCAAGATCGCCCCGGCCCTGGCCGCCGGCAACACCGTGGTCATCAAGCCCAGCGAGTACACCTCGCGCACCGTGCTGCTGCTGGCCGAACTGGCCGACCAGGCAGGCTTCCCGGCCGGGGTCATCAACGTGGTCACCGGCTTCGGCGCCGAGGCCGGCGCCGCGCTGGTCGCCCACCCGCTGCTGGCCAAGATCTCCTTCACCGGGTCCACCGCCACCGGCTCCTCCATCGCCGCGCAGGCCGCCAGCCGCTTCATCGGCTGCACCCTGGAGCTGGGCGGGAAGTCGCCGAACATCGTGTTCGACGACGCCAACGTGGACAACGCCGCCATGGGCGTGGTGGCCGGCATCTATGCCGCCGCGGGCCAGACCTGCATTGCCGGCTCCCGCGTCTTCGCCCACAAGTCGGTCTACGACGAACTGCTGGAAAAGGTCGTCAACCGCGCCAAGTCCATCATCATCGGCGACCCGCTGGCCGAGGACACCGAGCTGGGCCCGCTGGCCTTCGCCGATCAGCTGGCCAAGGTCTCCTCCTATGTCCAGATCGGCGCCGGGGAAGGCGCCACCGTGCTGGCCGGCGGCTCGCGGCCCGGCGGATTGGAACTGCCCGGCTACTTCTTCTCCCCCACCGTGCTCACCGACGTCACCAACGACATGCGCGTGGTGCGCGAGGAGATCTTCGGCCCGGTGGCCGCGATCATGCCCTTCGAGCATGAAGACGAGCTGCTGGCCGCGGCCAACGACACCGAGTACGGGCTGGCCGCCGGCGTCTGGACCCAGAACCTGGCCCGCGCCCACCGCATGGCCCGCCGGCTGGAGGCTGGCACCATCTGGGTGAACACCTACCGGGCGATGTCACCGATGTCCCCGCGCCAGGGCTTCAAGAGCTCCGGGGTGGGCATCGAGCACGGCCTGGAATCGATGAACGAATACACCCGGCTGAAGTCGGTCTGGATCAACACCGACGAATCCCCGGTCGCCGACCCCTTCGTCATGCGCGCCTAAGGAGCCACCCATGCCACTGATCGATATTTCCATCGCCAAGGGCCGCAGCGAACAGCAGCTGCGCAGCTTCATCGCCGCGGTGCACCAGGCCGCGGTGGACACCGTCGACGCCGCCGACGAGAACATCACCGTGATCGTGCGCGAAGTCGAGCACGAGCACTGGTCCCGCGGCAACCAGACCATCGCCGAACGCCGCTAAACCGCAACGCCTAACCCACGAAGGAAGCATGACATGCGCTTTTCCCTCTTCCTCCACATGGAACGCTACGATAATTCGCTGAGCCACGAGGAGCATTTCCAGAACCTGGTCGAACTGGCCCAGATGGCTGAAGCCGGCGGCTTCAGCACCGTCTGGATCGGCGAGCACCACAGCATGGAATACACCGCCTCGCCGAGCCCGATCGCGCAGCTGGCCTATCTGGCGGCCAAGACTTCCACCATTCGGCTGGGCTCGGGCACCATCATCGCACCGTTCTGGAACCCGATCCGCGCGGCCGGCGAGCTGGCCCTGCTGGATGTGATTTCCGGCGGCCGCGCCGAGGTGGGCGTGGCCCGCGGCGCCTACCAGTTCGAATTCGACCGCGTGGCCGGCGGCATGCCTGCCACCGACGGCGGCAAGGCCATGCAGGAGCTGATCCCGGCCATGCAGAAGCTGTGGGAAGGCGATTACGCGCACGACGGCGAGGTCTGGAAGTTCCCGACCTCCACCTCCGTGCCCAAGCCGGTGCAGAAGAAGCTTCCGGTCTGGGTGGCCGCGCGCAGCCCGGAATCCCACGACTACGCGGTCGCCAACGGCTGCCATGTCATGGTCACCCCGCTGATGAAGGGCGATGAGGAGGTCGAGGACCTGATGCGCAAGTACGAGAGCGCCATCGCCAACCACCCAGAACGCACCGACCGCCCGGACATCATGGTGCTGCGCCACACCTACGTGCACAGTGCCGATCAGCCCGAGGCCTGGCGCCCGGCCGCCGAGGCCATCTCCAAGTTCTACCGCACCTTCGACGCGGTCTTCGGCAACAAGGCGCCGGCCGTGGACGGCTTCTTCGAGCCCAGCCCGGAACAGAAGTTCGAGGGCCGCCCGGAATTCGCCGCGGAATCGCTGCACCAGACCGCAATGATCGGCACCCCGGCCGAGATCATTGAGCGCCTGCACCACTACGCCGACCTGGGTGTCACCGAGTACAGCTTCTGGAACGACAACTCCATGAGCCACGAGGAGAAGAAGCGCTCGCTGCAGCTGTTCATCGACGAGGTTGTCCCGAGCTTCGCCAAGAACTAGCCCGCACAGCAAAGGGGCCCGCGCTGAAGCGGGCCCCGTTTGCCGCGCCGGCTATGGCGCGGCGACCTCCAGCACCCCGGCACCGGTGGCGGTCTTGGCATGGTGCTTCACGCCGCTGGCGGTATCCATCGCGGTGAAGCCGTAGGGCGGGGTCCAGTCAAGCTGGTTGCTGAAGCCCTTTGTGGCCCAGTCAGGCAGCGGGTCGCCGCTGGCCTGGGCAGCGCGCTGCTCGTACTGCCCGGCGGCGATCGCATCCAGGTCGGCCGGCTGCTGGTTGAACCAGGATCCCTCGTCGTGGAAGTTGTTGGCGTTCCAGACGTAGACCGCCACCGAGGCGTCGGCCCCCGGGCCGGTGTAGTCGAAGGCGTTGCGCTCGGAGAAGACCTGCGACTGGTAGCCCAGGCCCAGGAAGTAGTGGTAGCCGCCGGCCGCGGTGCTGGTGACCGGGGAGTCCGGGTCGTTCACCCGGCCCTGGAAGTAGTTGTTGGCCACGTGCACCTGGCCGTAGCGCACGCGCGGGGCGCGTTCCTGGATGCCTTCGAAGTAGTTGCCGATGATGCTCACGCGCAGCCGGCCGGCGTCGGTGTCCGCGTTGTCATCCCCGGAGCCGATCAGCATGGTCTTGTCGTGGTTGAGCAGGTGGGAATTGCTCAGCGTGACGAAGTCGGTGCCGTCCTTCATGTCGAACAGGCCGTCGTGGCGGTTCATCGGAGCGCCGTTGGGGCCGATGGGCGCGTCGCGGTCAAGGTACCGGCCATCGCCCAGGGTCACGTGGTCCACCCAGATATTGGTGGAGGTGACCGAGGAGATCGCATCGAAGCGGGCGTTCCAGGCGCCGTCCTCGCCGTCCCATGGATCCCAGGAGGAGAAGTAGTCGACCGGGGCTTCCAGCGACAGGTTGCGCAGCACGACGTTGTGGGCCAGGTGCAGCATGATGTTGGACTGGACAAAGCCGGCATCCTCGCCCAGGCCCACCAGGGTCGTGTTGCTCGGAATGGAGATCTCCGACTGGCGCTTGAGCGCATTGCTGCCGGTGACCCTGGCGCGGCGCTGCTGGCCGCAGTACTCGTGGCTCTGGTCGCTCCAGGTCCCGTCCTCGCCGAAGCAGCTCAGGTACTTGGCCACGTCGTAGCCCGGCGCGTAGTCCTGCTCCCCGAGCAAGGTGCCGTCGGCGGCCTGGTTGCCCTGGATGGTCCCGGAAACGTAGATGATCTTCGGCTTGTCGCGCTCCCCGTGGTTCTCCAGGGCCGCCAGCAGCTCCTGGCGGTTGGCCACGGTGTAGGTGGACTGCGCGTCGGCTCCGGCGCCGCCGGTGGTGCCGCCGTTCTGCGAGGCCCAGCCGGGGGCTTGGTCGGTGGTCATGAAAACGTTAGCTTCCGCTTGCTCCGCAGGCTGCGCGACGGCGCCCTGCGCGCCCGTTGCTGCCAGGGCCAGCGCGGCGACCGTGCCCGAGAGTATCGAGAGCTTCCTTGAAATTGATGACACGATGATCCCTTTCATGTCAGATCAGAGCGATGCCCGCCTTTGGAAATCGCTTTCCGAGCCAATTATGGTGCAGCCCCCAGCGCAGTTCAACACTTGTATTTGCAAACGGTTTCATATATGGCGAACGCGGCAGAAGCCCGCGACCGCGGGGCGCTCAGGCCCGGTGCCGCGTCGGCTGGATGATCGAGAACTCGGCGCCGGTGGAATCATGCAGCACGGCCATGCGCCCGAAGAAGGAATCCTGCGGCTCCCGGATGACCGCGCCTCCCAGCAACTCGGCGAGCGCCACGCTTGCATCCGCGTCGTCGACCGCAAAATAGGTCCGCCATCCGGCGTGCGCTTCCGGGCTCTGGCCCGCAATGTCATAGATTCCGGCCAGCGCCTCCGAGCCCTGCCCCAAGGTGCAATAGCGGAACTCGGGCGAATCGGAAACCGTGCTCAGCTCCCAGCCCAGGGCCTCGCGATAGAAGCGCGCCACCGCGTCGAAATGCTTGGTGTGCAGCTCGCTCCAGATGCGGGTGCCGTGGCGCCTCGCGGAGTTCAGGTCGCCGGCGTCAAAAGCCTGGAACAGGCCAACGCCAATGCCCTCGGGGTCGCTGATCATCGCCAGCGTCCCCTGCTCGGGGATCTCCACCGGCTTGAGGTGGATCTTGCCGCCATGCAGCCGCGCGGCGAAGGCGGCAGCGTGGACGTCGGCCACATTCAGATAGGTGGTCCAGACATCGGGCGCACCAGAGTCCCGGTCGTTGCGCACCAGCCCGGAAACCAGCTGGTCATCAAGGTAGGCCGGCAGATAGCCTTCAGCGCGCGCCTCGGCCCCATCGTCAAAGCGCCAGCCAAAGAGGCGCGAATAGAATTCGGCGGCGCTGCCCAGATCGCTGGTGAGCAAATCCGCCCAGCAAGGTTCGGCCCGCGGTTCCCTGGCTCCCGGCATCGCTACCCCATTCCGCGCTCAATCCAGCTCGATGGGCTGAGTCT
>Ga0160443_100791_pt1 | contig 16004 bp, 20 predicted proteins | sample HID1972I_E1MG_FD_108244 | JGI IMG/M metagenome (GOLD analysis project Ga0160443, IMG submission 108244) | Enriched pill bug-associated microbial communities from UW Madison campus, WI, USA - HID1972I_E1 MG | ecosystem: Host-associated > Arthropoda: Insects > Digestive system > Unclassified ... | reverse complement strand
CGGTCAACCAGTTGGATCTGGCTGACCTCAACGCGCTGAGCTGGGCCGTTGCGAGTTTTTTCATGAGTGCGGCGTCGGAGCCATCACCGACCTGATCGCAGTCGCCTATGACCTGGCCTGGTTCTGGAAGGTTGACCCCGAACAGATGATGGCCAGGCCACTGGATGTGCTCCGCGAATCGCTGGAGCACGCGCAACGGATCAATGCGATGCAGCAGGTGCAGTGATGGCTATTACACAGATAAACGCGATCCAGCAAAACGTTCAGACCACGGTCAACATGCTCGTGGTCATGCAAGGTCTGCAGAAAATGGAGACCGAGATGAAGGGCGTCCGGGGCAAAGTCGCGGCGTTCAAAAAAAGCCTGGAAAGCACTGGGATCAAGCCGCTTGATCTGTCTGGGTTTATCTCGGGCGGTGGCTTGCTCAAGCCGTTTCAGGAGGGCTTGAAAAAGGCGATCAAGGCCGAGGACGAACTGGCGAGCAAAAGCAAAAATCTTAAAACCCCGACGCTGGGCAAGGACGCCCGGATTCCCGCGCCACTGGGGGCACCTGCAACGGCGCAGGTGCCCGCCGTGGTGAAGGGCGAAACGTCCACCAATCTTGCGAAGTTCAACGTTTCGCTCGATGACATTTCGTTGAAGATCGGTCAGGCGTTGTTGCCGGCAGTCAATGGCTTGGTGACGGCGCTGGTGCCGGTCATGACCTCGGTCGGCGAATTTGTCGCCGATCATCCGCAACTGGTCGAAGGGCTGGCGGCAGCAGCGGTAGCGTTCACCGTCGTGACGACGGCGGCTGCGGGTTTCAGTGCTGTGCTCACGCTGCTCGCTTCGCCTATCGGCCTTTTTGCCGCCGGGGTTGCATTGGCGGCAGGGTTGATCGTCGCCAACTGGAAGCCGATCTCAGCGTTTTTTGCCCGGCTGTGGCAACAGATTGCTCCGGTGGTGATCCCGATGGCTGGCTTTTTCCGGACGCTGTTCGGCTTCACTCCGATGGGGATGCTGATCAACAACTGGGGGCCGGTCAGTGGCTTCTTCGCGGCGCTGTGGGACGTACTCAAAGCGCTGGCGGCGCCGGTCATCGACTTCTATGCGACGTTGTTTGCGTATTCACCGCAGGCGCTGATTCTGAAGAACTGGCAGCCGCTGGTTGGTCTGTTTGCATCGATATGGGATTTGCTCAGGGCGGTGTCGGTGCCGGTAGCGGCTTTTTTTCGCGACCTTGTGGATTACATCAAACTGCCGATCCTTGCGCTGTATGCCGTTATCCGCGAGCAATTGGGCTGGTCGCCTCTGGAGATGTTCATTCAGGCCTGGGACCCTTTGACCGCCTGGATTAAAAAGTGGAGCGACACGTTTTACGAAGTGCTGGCGCCGATCAGGGATTTTTTCAACGGAGGCCTGGGGAAACTCGCTGCCGAAGCATCGGCCAAGGTCGACGTGCTCACCCGCTCACAGGAAAAAACCAATGCCGAAGGCAAAGGTGAATGGGCGCCGCAATTCCTTGGCTCCAGCACGGACGTTACGTCCAAAACCCTGTTGTCGGCGGGGACACTGACGCAATCCTCGAGCTCACTGACGCAATCCTCCAGTTCGCTGACGCAGACGTCCAGCGCCCTGATCCAGCAAAGCGCTGCCAACAACCGCACGCAACTCGAAGGCGGCCTGACCGTGCGCTTCGAAAACGCCCCTGCGGGGCTGCGCACCGATCAACCGCAAACCAATCAACCGGGCCTGGCGCTGTCTTCGCGCATCGGCTATCGCTCGTTGTCCGTGGGAGGTTCCAATGAACTGGCGTGACCGTTTGTTGCCGGCATCCTTTCGCGGTGTCGGCTTCTGGATCGATTCGGCGAAAACCCCGGTCGGCCGCAAAGGTCAGCTGCACGAATATCCGCAGCGTGACCTGCCGTATTTCGAAGACCTCGGCCAGCAGGCGAGGATTCACGATGTCACCGCGTTCATCGTCGGCGCCGATTGCCTGGAGCAGCGCGACAAGCTGCTCAAGGCGTTGGAAGCGGGCAGTGGCGAGCTGGTGCATCCGTGGCTTGGCCGCTTGCAAGTCAAGGTCGGCGAATGCGACATGACCCACACCCGTCAGGACGGCGGGTTGGTGACCTTTACCCTGAAATTCTATCCCGATAAACCGTTGCAGTTTCCGACCGCGACCGTCAGTACCCAGCAGGCAATACTGCTCAAGGCCGGGACTTTTCAGGCATCGGCACTGGCGCGGTTCGAGCAGGCGATGACGATGATCAAAGCGGCGCGGATCGGCATTGCCAATTTGCGTAACAGTCTCGCCGGCGTCTACGAGATCATCAAAGAGCAGCTCCAGCCGCTGATCAAGTACTACAAAGACATCACCGACTTCGTCAAAGCGGTCAAGGAGTTGCCCAAGGAACTGGCGGCGGAGTTCAACGGCTTGCTCGGCGATATCAAGGAGCTGAAGACGTTTGCGAAGGAAGGCTACCGTGGCGTGATTGCCGACGTGTCGCAACAACTCGAAGCGATCCGCAAAGCTGATGCGCCGAAGCTCACCACTGGCAAGGACACCAATGCGGCGGCGCAAGCCATGGCTGATCTGGTGCAGGACACCCTGATCGTGAAAGCGGCGCAGTGGATCGCTTCGATGCCGGTTGCAAGCAAACCGATGAAGTTGCCGTCGACGCCTTCCGTCAGCAGTCAGGCCCACCAGCCGATCACTCATCAGGACGTGCCGTCCACGGACGATACGCTGGCGGTGCTGAAGAATCTGGTGAGCTCGGTTGATCTGGCGAAGAACAAATACGGCGCTGCACATCACCAGGTAGCCAGCGATTTGCTGGATGCGTTGGTCACGCACCTCAAGGCCGTTGCGTCCTCGGGTATCCGGGTTGTCACTAAAACCATTCAGGAAAGCGCGCCGTCGCTGGTGATCGCCTACAAGTACCTGGGCGATGCTACGCGGGCCCTTGAAATCCAGCAGCGCAACCCGACGAATCACCCCGGGTTCTCACCCAACCAAGTGAAAGTCCCCGGGGAGTAAACCATGAGCGAGATGGATAACCGCGTCACGCTGACGGTCAACAACCTGGAGTATGGCGGCTGGAAAAGCGTGGAAATCAGCGCTGATCTCGAGCGCCAGTTCCGGACTTTCAAACTCGATATCACCTGGCAATGGCCAGGGCAAACGGTGGATAAACCGATCAAGCCCGGCGACCCCTGCGAGGTCAAGATCGGCAACGATCTGGTGCTCACCGGTTACGTGTTCAAAGCGCCGATTCGTTATGACGGGCGGCAGATCAGCCTGACCATCGAAGGCAGTTCGAAGACCCAGGATCTGGTCGATTGCGCGGCCACCAATCGCCCGGGTCAATGGCAGGAGCAACCGTTGCTGCGTATTGTCGAGGCGCTGGCGATGGAGTATGCGCAATCGGTGGTCAACGAAATCCCCGAGACCGCACGACTGACCAAACACACCATCGTGCCGGGTGAAACGGTGTTTCAGTCGATCGATCGTTTGCTCTCGCTGCTACGGGTGTTTTCCACCGATGACGAGCAGGGCCGTTTGGTGTTGGCCAAGCCCGGCAGCGGTGGCCGGGCGAGCGATGTGCTGGAGCTGGGGAAGAATATTCTCTCGGCCAGCGCGCCGATGGATTACAGCCAGGTGTTCTCCGAATACCGGGTCATCGGCCAGCAAAAAGGCTCGGACAAGAAGAGCGGGGCGGCGGTCAGCGAAGTGGAATCGATTGCTGCCGACCTGACCTTCAAACGTCGGCGCACCACGGTGATCAATGAAGGCACGCAGCTGACCTTTGAATTGGCGCAGCAGCGTGCGCAATGGGAAAGCGCCACCCGCATGGGCCGTGCGCAGAGCACTACCTATCAGGTGCAGGGCTGGCGTCAGGCCAACGGTGATTTGTGGCGACACAACACGCTGGTGCGAGTGAAAGATCCGGTGCTCGGGTTTGATGGCGACATGCTGATTTCCAAAGTCACGTATTCGCTGTCGGCGCAGGGTTCGGTGACCACGCTGCAAGTGGCGCCGCCGCATACCTTCGATGCCAATCCGACACCCCCGAAAAAAACCTGAGCCTGACTCCGAACCCTGTGGGAGCGAGCCTGCTCGCGAAAGCGCTGGCAGCTTCAACATCACATTGCCTGACCCAGCGCATTCGCGAGCAGGCTCGCTCCCACAGTGGATCGCGTGATGCCTACCTTTTGAGGACACCCCATGAGCCTACTGACACGCTTGCTGGCGCGCGGCACCGTCGTGCTCGCCAATTCGGCATCCAAGCTGCAATCGCTGCAAATGCGCCTCACCGCCGGCGAGGTGAACGACGACCTCGAACACTTCGAACCCTACGGTTTCACCAGCCATCCGCTGGCCGGTGCCGAAGGCGTGGTCACGTTTATCGGCGGTGACCGTTCCCATGCTATCGCCCTGGTCATCGCTGACCGCCGCTATCGCCTGCAGTCGCTGGCTGCCGGTGAAGTGGCGATCTACACCGACGAGGGCGACAGGATTCACTTCAAGCGCGGGCGGATCATCGATATCGAAACCACCACGCTGAACATCCGTGCCAGCAGCGCGGTGAACTTCGATACGCCGGTGATCAATCAGACCGGCAAGATCGTTTCCACCGGCGATCAACTCGCCGGTGGCATCAGCCAGATCAACCACGTACACGTCGGCGTGCAGGCCGGCAGCGGCCAGACCGGCGCGCCGGCAGGAGGCAAATGATGTTGATCAGCCCTAATCTCCACGCTGCGCTGACCCGCGCCGTGCTTATCAGCCTGTTCACCTGGCGCCGCGCTGCCGATGACGACGCCCTCGACGACGACGAACGTTTCGGCTGGTGGGGCGACAGCTTTCCGACCGTCGCTGACGACCGTATCGGCTCGCGGCTGTGGCTGTTGCGCCGGGTCAAGCTGACGCGACAGACCCAGATGGATGCCGAATTCTATGCCCGCGAAGCTCTGCAATGGCTAGTCGATGACGGCCACTGCAGCGCCATCGACATCATCAGCGAACGCCTCGACGCCCAGCGCCTGAACCTGCGCACGGTCCTGACCCTGGCCGACGGCGAACGCCTGGACATCAACCCCGATAACAGTTGGCAGGTGATCTATGCCGTTTGAAACCCCTTCGCTGCCGGTGCTGATCAAGCGCACCCAAAGCGACCTGGCCGGCGATTCGCTGCGCCAGTCCGATGCGCAAGTGCTGGCGCGAACGCTCAGCGGCGCCGCGTATGGCTTGTACGGGTACCTCGACTGGATTGCCGAGCAGATTCTGCCGGACAAGGCCGACGAGTCGACCCTGGAGCGCATTGCTGCACTGCGTCTGAACCAGCCGCGCAAACCCGCGCAAGTGGCCACCGGCACGGTGAGTTTTACCGCCACCGCCGGCGCGGTGCTCGACGTCGATACGTTGCTGCAAACCAACGATGGTCGTACCTATAAAGTTACCGCCGCACGCACCACGGTCAATGGCAGCAACAGCACCACCATCGCCGCGCTTGACGCCGGCAGCCTCGGTAATGCCGATGCCGGTCTGGCGCTCTCTCCGGTGCAACCGATTGCCGGGGTTGTCGGCAACAGCTTCGTCGTTGTCGAACCGGGTCTGAGTGGCGGCGTCGCTCTGGAAAGTCTGGAGTCGCTGCGTTCGCGAGTGATCCGTTCCTATCGCGTCATTCCCCATGGCGGTTCGGCCAGCGATTACGAGACCTGGGCGCTGGAAGTGCCGGGCGTGACCCGCGCGTGGTGCCGAGGCGGTTTGCTCGGGCCGGGCACGGTCAGCCTCTACATCATGCGCGACGATGATCCACAACCGGTGCCAAACGCCGAGCAACTGGCTGAAGTGCAGGCGCACATCGAGCCATTACGTCCGGTCACTGCCGAGGTGCATGTGCTGCCGCCGGTGCAGGTGCCGGTGACTTACAAACTCAAGCTGACACCGGACACCAGTGCCGTACGCGCGGCCGTCGAAACCCAGTTGCGCGACTTGCACAACCGCGAAGCCGACCTCGGCCAGGACCTGCTGATCAGCCATATCCGTGAAGCGATCAGCAGCGCCGCGGGTGAAACCGATCACGTGCTCAACGCGCCGACCGCTAACGTCGCCGCCGACGACAGCGAACTGCTGACGTTCGGAGGTTGCGTATGGGGGTGATCAGAACCGCCGCGCAATACCAGGCGCAACTGCGTGCGCTACTGCCCAGTGGCCCAGCCTGGAATCCGGAGCGAGTCCCGGAACTTGAAGAAGTGCTGCAAGGCGTCGCGGTCGAACTGGCGCGCCTCGATGCGCGCGCCGCCGACCTGCTCAACGAGATGGACCCGGCCGGCGTCAGCGAACTGGTGCCGGACTGGGAGCGGGTGATGGAACTGCCTGACCCGTGCCTGGGCGCCACACCGCTGTTCGACGACCGCCGCCTCGCCGTACGCCGACGTTTGCTCGCGGTCGGCAGCCAGGCCGTCGGCTACTACCTCGACATCGCCAAAAGCCAGGGCTATCCCAACGCGACCATCACCGAACTCGAAGCCCCGCGCATGGGCCGCTCGCGTTTCGGCTCGGCGCATTGGGGCACGTGGGAAGCGCAGTTTATGTGGACGCTTAACACCGGCGGGCGCCTGTTGCTCGGTCGACGTTACGGCGCGAGCTATTGGGGTGAGCGTTTCGGCGTCAACCCGGGTTCGGCGCTGGAATGCCTGATCCACCGCAGCGCGCCGGCGCATACCAAGGTGCACATCAATTATGACTAGGGAGGAATGAGGGGATGGATTATCCGAAAAGCATGCCCGGTGTCGGTTTGGTCAACAGTCGTTTTGTCGATGAAAATCCCGTCACCGGAACCCCCGGATCGCTGATTCCTGCTGAGTGGGGCAACGCCCTTACCGAAGAGGTGTTGGCGGTTATCAAAGCGGCGGGGATCGAACCGACCGAAGGCTTGAACACCCAGCTGCTCGAGGCCATCCGTGGCAAAAAGCTGTTTGAAACGCCGCCACAATTCGATGTCAGTCAGAAAGTCGCGACGACCGAGTTTGTACAGCGCGCACTCGGCAGTCTGGCGGGGCAGACCAATTACGTGGGTGATGTTTCGTTGACGGTCGCTGACGTCGGCAAACTCTCGATCTTCACCAGCCCAGGTACGGTGACACTGCCGGAATGGTCAACTGTGCCTGCGGGAGGCTTGGTGTCTCTGGTGGCAGGTTCCGGTGGTTTGAACGTGAAAGTCAGGAGTGGCGAGAGTCTGGGCACCGCCAGCGCTGTTGCACCGGATAACACATTGTCATTTGTCGGTGGCAGCTACGTTACTTTTCGCCGGCTTCTACTCGGCGGAGGATGGGGGCTGGACTCCGGTGACGGTGCGCTCAAGTACTCGCCAGCGTTTACCGCTTCCTTGAACACTGCAGGCGGCTATCAGCGTTTGCCCAGTGGCCTGATCCTGCAATGGGGACTGGCCACGGGCGGCGCACTCAGCGAAACCATTACCTATCCGATCGCCTTTCCCAAAAGCGTGCTCTTTCTCTCGGGCGGCGATCTTTCACCGGGATTCTCCGACCTGCGCTTTTCCCTTTACCGACTCTCGCAAAGCCAGTTTCAGCGCTTCTCCAATGCTGACCCTGGCGGCTGGAACTGGTTCGCCATCGGCTTCTGAAATCAACGGTGAATGAAATGAAATACATTGATTTTGATGCCCAGGGCGAACTGCTTGGGCGCTATGACTCGACGATTCACACGCGGGTGCCTGCCACTGCCGTAGAGATCTCCGATGAGCTGTTCCTGCGCACGATCGAGGAACGCGACGGCATCTGGAAGTGGACCGACGGCAAGGTCACCAAACATGCACTGCCGAACGCATCGCAGCTGGTTGAAAGCGAACAGCGAGCATTGGCGCTGGCGCGGCGTGACGAGTTGTTGGCCGAAGCTGATCAGCAAACCGTCGGTATGGCCGACGCCTACATTGCAGGGTTGCTGGATGCCGATGACATGCAGCGGTTCAAGGCATTTGCTACCTACAAACTGGCGCTGAACAAGATCGACAGGCAGCCAGATTATCCGCAAAGCGTGGACTGGCCAGTGTTGCCGGTTTGATGCCTTTTCTGACTTGAAGCCTACAAAAACAGCTTCTTGAACAATCACCCAGAATAACGGGAGGTCCCGGCGTGGATTATCCAAACAGTGTGCCCAGCGCCGGATTGGTGAATGGGAAGTTCGTTGATGAAAACCCGATGACCGGAACCCCGGGATCGTTGATTCCGGCGGATTGGGGCAATGGGGTTACCCAGGAAATTCTCAACGTGATCAATGCCGGTGGGCTGACCCCGGACGAGAAGAAATACGATCAGTTGTTGCAGGCGATTCAGAGCGTTTCGGCCAAGGGCTGGAACCAGGATCTGGCGTTGCCGATTGGCTCATTGCCAACCGCTACCGTGGCTACGGCAGATGGGCGAATGCCGATCACGCCGTCGGCGGTTGCAACAAGTGGCGGGCGCTTATCGATTCTGCCCGGTGTGTTGGTCAGCCTAGGCCAGGAAGTGTTGGCCGGTCAGTTGGGGCGTCCGCGCACCTTTACGACGATAGCCTGGAGCAGTGCCGATCTGTTGCCCAACTCCGGTTACTTTCTGCGTGCGCAAGTGGTCGCGGGTGTGCTGACCTTCTACACACAGCGCGGCATTATCTATGACGCCACGCCCGAGGGATTGAAGGGCACGATCAATGGTGCGGCGGGCGGTGGTTTTCAGTCGACGCCGCTGGATCTCTGTCTGGCTTGGGTGGTGACAGCCGGCCCCGGCTCGGTACCGATTGTCCGGGCGATGTATAACCGTAGCCGCTTGTCGTGGACGCAAACAATCAGCGGCAATGGCGTGGTGTACCTGCCACTGGACCCGCATGCCCGTGCCGCGCGTCTGGTGGTGGGCAATGCGACGCCGCATCCGACACAAGTCACTGCTGTGAATTTTGCGACACCCGGATGGCTGGGCGCCAACTACTGTTTTCTCAACCCGAAGGTTGCCACGTCGAGCAATTGGGACGGCTGGGCCAGTGCGGGGGAGACGGTGCGGGTTATTACCAACAACGAGGTGAATGACACAACCGTTTCGACATTGACCGCCAGCTTCGACCACAGCATGTTGCGTTCCCTTTGGCAGACCTATCAAGCCGAACACGCCTTTGGTGCCGATAACGGGACGAGTGATGAGTTGCTGTTCAGCATGGGCATCAAAAATATTCTCCCGACCGACTACGCAAACGGTATTGCGATCAACTTTTCAGCGGCGGTGAATATCAATCTTTCCTGGGAGTTGATCCGATGATCATCATTCAAGAATTGCATCAGTTCGAAGACGGCTTGCGTGCTGCACAGCCTTCACTGGCCCATGACTGGGACGGTGAAGCATGGCAGCTCAATGCGGGCAGGGTCGCCGAGCTGGAGCTGCAAGAAGCCGAACGCCTTTGCGCCAGAATCGATGCAGCCGCTGACAGCGTCCGCACGGTGCTGGCCGGCGACCCGCTCAAAGCCATGGAATACGCCCAGGCCGCCGCCGACGCTCAGGCTTATCAGGACGCCGGTTACCCGAAAAAGGAAGTGCCGCTGTCGGTCGCTGCCTGGGTGGTCAAAGGGCGTACGGCCAAACAGGCTGCCGAGCAGATTCTCGCCAAGGCCGATGAACTGACCGATCACCTGCTGACCCTGCGCACCCTGCGTCTGAAAGCCAAGGCGCAGATTCGTGCGCAGGCTGCCAAAGGCAATCTGGAGCAGGCGCACAGCGCAGCTGCTGAAGCATTGGTCGCGATTCGTGAGCTGGTCAGCGGTGTTTCCGGCTAAGCCAGAAAGCCTTCGTTCTGCGTCACCCAAGCCCACGTCCGCGTGGGCTTTTTATTTTCAGAAAACCGACCGTGGACAGGCACAGCTTAAAAAGCTGTGCCGACGTCGTCATTTGTCATTTCAGAGGAACGAACACCCATGGATTATCCAAAAAGTGTCCCCAGCGTCGGCTTGGTCGATGGCCGCTTCGTCGATGAAAACCCGGTGGAGGGTACGCCGGGATCGTTGATTCCGGCGGTGTGGGGCAACAGTGTCACTCAGGAGATTCTCAGTGTGATTAACGGTGCCGGTTTGGTCGCTGCCGAAGCGGACACCGGCCAACTGCTTAAAGCCATTCAATCGATTGTCGGCACCGCCAGTCCGATGCGTTCGGTGATTACCCGGTTGGCGGCCTCGAAAACACTGGCCGAGGCAGAACTCGGCCTCGTATTGATCGATGGCAGTCCGGGCGCGGTGACTCTGCAGCTGCCGTCGGCCAATGCCGCACTTGGTGTACGTGATGTGATCGTCAGGCGAGTGGACAACAGTGGCAGTCGCATAGTCATCCAGGCGTCGGGTACTGATCGTATTCGCTTTCATACCCATCTGGCCGCCAGTGGTTATCCGTTTTTCGTATTAATGGGCAGCGGTGACTGGTGGCATCTGCGCAGTGATGGCGTTGGGAGTTGGTGGCCGGTCGGTCGCTTCGACAACACTCCGCTAGGTCGGCCTTTCTTCGAGACGACCATCCTGCTTAACCCCGGCGGATATGGTGCACTCAATGGCTCTGTCATGAAACGCGCCGAATGGCCCTGGCTGTGGGATCACGCTCAGCAATCAGGAATGCTGGGAGCAGAGGCCTTGCGCTCAGGTACGGAGGGGAAGTGGACCACGGGTGATGGTGCGTTGACGTTTCGCGGGCCTGAAGGGCGAGGGGAGTTTCTCAGGGTTCTGGATGAGGGGCGAGGAGTGGACACCGCACGTGTGATGGGCACCTTTCAACCGGGGTCTACTCACGCCTATGCCCAAGGTGCTAACGGCGGTGGGGCGGTGGGCGCTTACTGGTCCGATAGCCTCATCGGTTTTGGAGCGGATACCCGAGAGGAGCCGCAATTCATTTCGGGGCTGCTCAACGGTGGCCCGATTTTTCCTGTGAACACTACCTATCAGCGAGATACCGCGGCCACCTTGCTTTACGCCTTCAAATCCCGCCCTCGCAACATCGCCTATCCCGGCCGCATCAAACTTATCTGAGGCACTTCATGTTCAATTATCTATTCGATGGTTCGGGCGCTCTGTCTGGCCCAGTCGAGTTTCCCGTCACACCCGGTATCGGCATTCAACTTCCGGCCAACGCCGTTGAACTGTCCTTCGAATTGCCTGAGCCGGAAACCGGCCGTAGTTGGGCGTTGATCAATGGCGTACCCCGTGAAGTGATTGACCGCCGAGGAGTGGTGTATCGCAAGGACGGGGGCGCGCAACAGATCTGGAACGAGCTGGGAGCGTTGCCTGAAGCCCTTACGGCACAGTCCTGGCCGGGTGAGTTTCATGTATGGCGCGATGATGCCTGGGTGTTGGATGAGCAGGCTCGAATGGCGAATGCCAAAGCGCAGGAGCTGGAAAAGCGCGACGTACTTTTGCGGGACGCCGTCCTGCGTATCGCTCCGCTTCAATATGCCGAGGACATCGGTGATGCGAGCGATGAAGAACGGCTGCAATTGCTCGAATGGAAACGCTACAGCGTCGAGCTCAATCGCCTCGAAAAGCAGGCCGGATTTCCTGACGAGATTACTTGGCCGACTGTCCCCGGCGCCGTCGTGAACGGCTGATTTCTACAAGGAGAAGTGAAATGGATTATCCAAAAAGTTTGCCCGGCACCGGCCTGGTCAACGGCAGGTTTGTCGACGAAAACCCGTTGACCGGGGCCATCGGGTCTTTGATTCCAGCGCAGTGGGGCAATGCTGTCACTGAGGAAGTGCTGAATGTGATTCAGTCGGCTGGCCTCGCAGCGGATGAGCAGGACAACGCTCAATTGAAGTCTGCCATCGAGCAGAAAATCACCCAGAGTGTGGTGCCTGTGGCCAGTGTTCAAGACGCGGAGCAGGGAACCGACAACGTTAAACGCATGACTCCGTTACGGGTTTTTCAAGCCATCGCCAAACGCGTGGTGCAGGCGAGCGAAAGCATTGCCGGGGTGGCGAAGATAGCTACTCAGGCGCAGACCGACAGTGGCGCGGATACCACCACGATCGTGACGCCGAAAACGCTGCGCTTTGGCTTTTCTACCAGTCTGACCACCAACGGCTACATTGTTTTTCCTTCCTGGCTGGGTGGTTTCATCATTCAGTGGGTCGGACTGTCGACCTTAGGAATTCAAGGGGCATATTCGAGTTTTACCTTGGCGTTTCCCAACGTTTGCCTTGCGGTATTTCCATCCACTTTGAATGGATCGGCTCCGGGCAGTGTTTCGCTGGGTGCGAAAAATCAGAACGGTTTCACGTTGTACTCGGAACTGTTGCCTTGCGGCTTTTGTGCAATCGCGTTCGGACGCTGAGGAGTAACCATGAACCGTTTTTATAGTCAGTCCACAGGCTGTGTGTACCTGTCCGGCATCAATCCAAGCATGCCGAGCGATGCAGTACCGATCACTGAGGAGCGTTTCATCGCGGTGATCGGCAACCCTGCGCCCGGCAAAATCCGCAGCCATGATGCCGATGGTTTGCCAGTGCTGATCGATGCTGCGCCGCTGTCGGATGCCGAACTTTCGATGCTGGCGCGCAAATGGCGCGACGGGCAGCTGTTGGCCAGCCAATGGCTGGTTGATCGTGATCGGGATGAGGAGGCCGCAGGCAGACCGATGAGCCTGAGCATCGAGGACCATCAGGAACTTCTGGACTATCGCCAGGAGCTGCGGGACTGGCCGTCGAGCACGGGGTTTCCCGCAGACGCGAGTCGACCTTTACCGCCGGACTGGCTGATGCGAATGCTGGCTGTGGCTTGATGTCGCGAGTTGAACAGAGTGTTACAGCCATTTTTGCCAACGCCCGCCTATGCGGGCGTTGGCGTTTCATGCGACCTGAAAGGAGCTGAAAGTGGATTACCCAAAAAGCGTTCCCGGCTCAGGCCTGGAGAACGGCAGGTTTGTCGACGAAGACCCTATCGCCGGAAAGCCTGGCTCATTGATCCCGGCCAGTTGGGGCAACAGCGTCACCGAGGAAATTCTCAGCGCGATTACGGCCGCCGGTTTGACCCCGGATGAAGAGCAGACCAATCAACTGGCCCAGGCGATTCGGCAATTAGCGAAACCCGACCCGTTGCAGCAATTCCCGGTGCAGGTGTACCGCAAGAATCTGTTGATCAATGGTGGCTTCGATATCTGGCAACGCGGGACGGCCAACCAGGCACCGAATGTGGGTGGTTACGTGGCAGACCGGTTTCGCTGTGACTGGAACGGTAACGCGGCTGTGGCGATCAGCCGGCAGAGCTTCGTCCCAGGGCAAACCGAGGTGGCTGATGAGCCGGCCTCTTTTCTGCGCTGGCAGCAGACGACGGCTGGCGTTGGCGCAACGGAACACAAAATCTCCCAGGCCATTGAATCGGTGCGAACCCTTGCCGGGAAAACCGCCACCGTCACGTTCTGGGCGCGATCTGATGCGGCGCGCGCACTGAAAGTAGCGGTTACGCAGTTTTTTGGCGCAAGTGGTTCGGAACCCGTGACCAAAGCGGTCGAAGTCTTTCAGTTGAACACTGCCTGGACAAAGTACAGCGCAACATTTCAGGTGCCGACCATTGCCGGGAAAATGCTCGGCACCAATGATTGCCTGAGACTGGCGTTCGACCTGCCGCTCAACGTCGTACAGACGGTTGATCTGGCGCAGATCCAGTTGGAAGAGGGGCCTGTTTCCACGCCTTTCGAATACCGTCCGGTTGCTGAAGAATTGATGCTCTGTCAGCGTTACTTCGAGAAGTCGTTCGCCAACCGTCTACCGATTCAGGCGAACAATGGCGCCGGCACGTGCATTCTTTCGTTTAGCCAGTCGGCAGGAGGCAACGCTGGGCAATATGGCCTGGCCATCCACATGCAGGTACTCAAGCGAGTGCAACCGACTGTTGTGCTGTATTGCCCTGCAAATACAAGCAATCAGGTTTGGAACTACACGGCACAAACAGCGTGTACGGGGACATTCATACACGGGGTGACCCAGCGTACTTTCGCGATCAGCACGGTAACGCCCCCCAACAGCGTGCCCGGTCAAGCATTGCAGATTGAATGGACAGCCGACGCTGAAATCTAGGAGTGAACTCATGACCTATCAACTGACTCCTTGCGGCGTATTGCGCATGGAGGATTCAGCATTCATCCCGCAGGACCCGACCAATCGCGACTGGGTTGAGTATCAGGCGTGGCTGTCATCGGGCGGGCAGGTGCTGCCAGTGGACGAAACACCCGAGGCGGCAGCGGGCACCCTGAAAACTCTGGCAAATAAATGGCTGGCAGGCATTGGTCGCCAGCCGTGATTCAATCGGGGCCATATCCAGGGAGGATCAAGCATTATGCAAATAACTGAAAACAACCTTATCGACATCATGCCCAACGCCCGCTCCCAAGCGGGCGTTTTTGTTTCTGTGCTCAACGCCGCCATGACTCGTCGTCTTATCGATACGCCCAAACGCATGGCTGCGTTTCTGGCGCAGGTCGGCCACGAGTCGGGGCAACTGCGGTATGTGCGAGAGTTGGGCAACAACCAATACCTGAGCAAGTACGACACCGGTACGTTGGCCCTGCGTCTGGGCAATACGCCAGAGGCTGATGGCGACGGGCAAAAGTACCGCGGACGAGGGCTGATACAAATCACTGGCCGTAGCAATTACCGACAATGCAGCGTTGGCCTTTTTGGCGATGAGCGCCTGCTGTCCTTGCCCGAACTGCTCGAACAACCGCAATGGGCGGCTGAGTCCGCCGCTTGGTTCTGGGAGCAGAACGGCTTGAACGAACTGGCCGACCGCGACCAGTTCAACACCATCACCCGGCGTATCAACGGCGGGTTGAACGGTTTGCAGGATCGTCTGGAAATCTGGGCGCGGGCGAGGGCGGTGTTATGCCAATCCCCTGGCGAATGATCGGCGTCCTGTTGCTGGCTGCGGGTGCGTTTGCGGCGGCCTGGCAGTTTCAGGAGTGGCGCTACGGTCGGCAACTGGCCGAGCAGGCGCGGTTAAACGGCGAAACCCTCAATCAACTGACCCAGACTGCCGCCGCCGTGCAACAGGCCGAACAGGATAAACGTCTGGCGCTGGAGCAACGGCTGGCGGCCAGTGAACAAACCCATTATCGAGCGCTGAGCGATGCCCAACGTGATCAGGATCGCCTGCGCGATCGTCTTGCCACTGCTGATGTGCGCCTGTCAGTCCTTCTCGACGCCAGCGACGTTGCCCCAGGCTGCAACGTGCCCGCCACCGCCGGCGCCGGCCGCGTGGATCCTGCAACCGTACGCGCCCGACTTGACCCGGCGCATGCTCAACGAATTATCGCCATCACCGACAGCGGCGACCGCGGATTGATTGCCCTGCAGGCCTGTCAGGCGTATGTCAGAGCGCTGGTGCCCGAACATTTTGAATGAGTCTGTGTATTGAAAGCGCAATCGGCTCGTGTACGGTGGAGGCATTCCACACGATCCGGAGCATGCCGTGAAAGAAATCACCCAGTTGGCTGCTGAACTTGGCCGACGCCTGCAAGTGCTCAACGCCCACGTCACCACGGCCGAGTCCTGCACCGGCGGCGGGATTGCCGAAGCCATTACGCGGATCCCGGGCAGTTCAGCGTGGTTCGAGGCTGGCTATGTGACCTACTCCAACCGGCAGAAAACCCAGCAGTTGAATGTGCCGGCCGGGTTGTTCGAGACGGTGGGCGCGGTCAGTGTCGAGGTGGTCGAGGCGATGGTGCGGGGCGCCCAGGACAAAAGCCTGGCGCGATTTGCCGTGGCGGTCAGCGGTGTAGCAGGGCCGGACGGTGGCTCGCCGAACAAACCGGTCGGCACTGTTTGGCTGGCCTGGGGTGTTGGCGAGACCGTGACCAGTGAGGTTCAACACTTCCCCGGCAACCGCGATGAAGTCCGCCGACAAACGGTGAAGGCCGCGCTAGAGGGGCTCCTGCGACTAGCGGCACGAGAAATCGAAAATCAGGGGTAGGCGATCCGCGAACGCTGTGGAATAATACTGGCTACT
>Ga0160443_100780_pt1 | contig 16260 bp, 5 predicted proteins | sample HID1972I_E1MG_FD_108244 | JGI IMG/M metagenome (GOLD analysis project Ga0160443, IMG submission 108244) | Enriched pill bug-associated microbial communities from UW Madison campus, WI, USA - HID1972I_E1 MG | ecosystem: Host-associated > Arthropoda: Insects > Digestive system > Unclassified ... | reverse complement strand
GGCTCCGGCACCGCGCAGGCCGATCGCCAGCTGCCGCAACAGTGTGGGATTGCCCTTCAGCTGCGCGCGAATCGTGTCGACGACCTCACGCGGGTTGCCGCCGGCTTCCTTGTAGACGTGGAGCGCCGCGCCAGTGTCCAGCAGTGCGCGCGCGATGGTCTCGGGGTTGCCGTTGCGTGCTGTCAGGGCGGCAAGCAGTCTATCGCCCGGGTCGCTGATGCGATCCCATGCCTGCGCCAGCGCATTCTGCCGCGCCTCGAGCACCGCCTTCGAGGGCGCGGAGGCAAACACGCGTTTCACGCCCTGAAAGAACTGGCCGATCTTCGCGAGGATGCCCCGCGGACCTGTCGGGGTTGCCGCCGAGGCGCGGCCGTTGAGCGCGCTGGTCGAGACGTCCGGCAGGGTGGCAATGGATGCGCCTTCCGCCCCCGCCATCGTCGGGACGGGCCTGTTGCTGGAAGCGCTCACATCGTTGGGCATGACGGTTGTTCCGATCAAAGAGGGTGGCGGCAGCAGGCGGCGCAGCTTTTAGAACTCCAGCATCAGCTCTGCCGGTCACGGCATGAGTAACGACCCTGCACCGATGGTTCGGCCGCTGTACACGCACGCGCGCGAGGCCGTCCAACCCGAATGGCACTGACTCGAGCTCTCGGGACAACTGGCTGCTGGCGACTGGCAGCTGGCCAGAGTCTGAATTTCTGGCCAGTTGCCAGCTGCCCTCAAGATTGCGTGGGCCGCTCACGCCAAAGACGCTTCGGCCGCGTCGCCTTCCGGCTGGAGGTAGCGGTTGTACGTGGGGGTTCCGAGCAACGCGATCTCGCCATTCTCGAGCAGCTCGAAACTGAACCGGATCTCCATGTGGCTGTCCGCAGTGAGCGGGACGGCCGGCCCCGCGATCGGCCGGAACCGCATGCTGCCGCTCACGCGATAGTCGACATCGACCTGCGGCCTGCCGTTCTGGTTGCGCGAGAACGTGAACACCTCCGATTCCACGTATTTGCCGGGGTCCGGGCCCGGCCGGAGGCCCCGTCCGCGGGTCCCGTCCGGCAACCGGATCGGGCTGTCGTCGCCGACACAGGACCTGAAGGCCGCGTCCCAGAGCCACGGATTGACGCGCTGGGTCAGTCGCTGCGCCTGCTCGCGATTGCCGTCGCACAGCTGGACCAGCTCCTTGAAGCCCGCCGCGATGCGCTGGTCCCGTTCCGCGGGGTCCGTCGGCCAGTCGGAGCGGTCGACCAGTGGGTGCACCACGGTCGTGTGGGGATCCACGATCTGGAAGGGCCGCGCGCGGCGCACGTCATCGGCGAAGCTCGAGCCGATCTCCTGGCCGGCGACGGTCTCGAGGCGCTTTTCACTTGCCGTGAGGGCCAGCTCCCGAGCCAGTCTTTGCGTGTGCGCAGGGGTGAATTGACCCGCGTTGAGCCAATGCAGTCCTTCCTCGGGCAGGTCGAGGCCGAACACGTCTCTCAGCGCCGTACGCCACCCGTCGCTCAGTGTCGCGGGAGGGGATGCCGCGGACTGCGAGCTTGACGATTCGTCCGTGTCGCCGACGTCCAGACGCCTCGCGAGCTCCTCCAGCATGGCGGCCATGTCCGAGAACTCTTTCTGCAGTGCCTTTTCGTCTGTCACGCCTGCGAGCTGCGCGCCGGTCCTCAATGCCTCGACCAGCGCCTTGCGCTGCGGGTCGCCGAGAGCCGCCACGAGCTGCTCCGTGTCTTGGCTGGACAGTGCGTCGATCACGTTTTCGAGTACGTCGTCCCCTGCGCTGGAGAGCCCGAAGGTACTCGCCGTCTCCAGCAGGGCGTGATACGCACGACTCAGATCCCTGAGGTCGCGCAGCGCCTGATCGGGGTGGGTGCGATCCGCCAGCGAGCCCAGTGCGCCCGACAGGCGCTCCGCGAAGTTCGTGCGCTGCCCTTTGAGGATGGCGATCTGTGCGGGGCCGAGCACGGTCTTCGCTTCCGTGCCGAAATTCAGGGTGCGCAGCGCCGGCGTGAGCGCCAGGACCTGGGCGCTGCTGAAGGAGTCCTGCAGAGCCTCCAGAACCGGCACGACCGGCTGGAAATCCGGAACCGGCGCCTCGTCGAGGGTACCGAGGTTCACGCGGGGGTTGCTCCCCAGGATCTCCGCGCTGTTTTTCGCCATCGCCACCACGTCCCGAACGAACTGGCCCGGATCGACGGAGGTCGCGCGGCCCGCAGCGCCGGAATCGCCGGATTTCGCGCTGTGGACGTATGCACCCATCAGGCGCTTCAGCTCATCCTGGCTGTCTGTGATGCGTCCTGTGTATTCGAGCTCGACTGCTCTGATGAAGTCAGGCTGGAACGGCGATTCGACACCGGGCGCTGCATTTTCCCCGCCGGCGGCTGTGCCGGCTGCCGCACTCGTGTCGGGCAGCCCCGTCCTCACGCGAATCAGGTCTTCCCGGGAGATGTACCTGAGCACCCTCGGAAGGCAGTTGCGGTCGACGGTGTCGTGGAGCTGGCGCAGAATCTTTTCATCGACCGCTTTCTGGAGGTCGGCCCCCGCCGACACCGCGCCAAACTGGATCGCGGGGACCGCGGCGTTGAACAGCGCGTGAAACTGCGGGGCGATGTCGCTCAATTTACCTTGGTACACGCTTTCCTGGACGGCCTTCAGACCGGACTGGATGGTCGAGTCGATCTCGCCGATCAGCAGGTCGTTGACGGCGGACTCGATTGCCATCATGAGGTGTTCCGCTTCGGGCCTGCCGAATACCTCGTGACGCGTCGAGTCGAGCGGCGTCGTCGCGAGGTGGAACTTCGGTTCCGGCGTCTGCAGAAGGGCCTGCGCCTGCGCGGCTCCGGCACCGCGCAGGCCGATCGCCAGCTGCCGCAACAGTGTGGGATTGCCCTTCAGCTGCGCGCGAATCGTGTCGACGACCTCACGCGGGTTGCCGCCGGCTTCCTGGTAGGCGTGGAGCGCCGCGCCAGTGTCCAGCAGTGCGCGCGCGATGGTTTCGGGGTTGCCGTTGGATGCTCGCAGGGCGGCAAGCAGCCCATTGCGCGGGTCGTTGATGCGATCCTGCGCCAGGCTCAGCGCCTCATTCCGCCGCGCCTGGAGCACCGCCTTCGATGGCGCGCAGACAAAGACGCGTTTCACGCCCTGAAAGAGCTGGCCGATCTTCGCGAGGATGAGCCGCGGACCTGTCGGGGTCGCCGCCGAGGCGCGGCCGTTGAGCGCGCTGGTCGAGACGTTCGGCAGGGTGGCAATGGATGCGCCTTCCGCCCCCGCCATCGTCTTGACGGGCCTGTTGCTGGAAGCGCTCACATCGTTGGGCATGACGGTTGTCCCGATCAAAGAGGGTGGCGGCAGCAGGCGGCGCAGCTTCAGAACTCCAGCACCAGCTACACCGGTCACGGCATGAGTAACGAACCTGCGCCGATGGTTCGGCCGCTGTACACGCACGCGCGCGAGGCCGTCCAACCCGGGTCCGCGGATGGGGTGTTGCGTCCTCGTGCAGGAACCGGCCGTCGGCGGCCGGGCTCGTCATGTCGACGTCGGGCCGGGCTACGTCGCCGTCCGGCAGCGCGAAGTTCAAGCGGCCTTCCCTGCCCCGCCTGCACGCGTAACCGGCCTCGTGTTCGGCCGGAGCCTGCCGGCTGTGGCGGGCCGTTGAGGATCATCACGGCGATCCGGGTTCTGACTGCGTGGGCCGCTCACGCGAAAGAGGCTTCGTCCGCGTCGTCAGCCGGCTGGAGGTAGTGGTTGTACGTGGGTGTTCCGAGCAACACGATCCCGCCATCCTCCTGCAGCTCGAAACTGAACCGGATTTCCATGTGGCTGTCCGGAGTGGGAGGGACGTCTCCCCCCTCGATGAACGGCCGGCAGAGCAGCATGCCGCCGCTGAGGCGGTAGTCGACATCGACCTGCGGCCTGCCGTTCTCGTTGCGCGAGAACGTGAACGCCTTCGATTCCACGGGTGCGCCGAACCGTGAGTGCTCGTCCCGCAAGAGCCGTCCGCCGGTCCCGTCCGGCAACCGGATCGGGCTGTCGTCGCCGGCACAGGACCTGAAGAACGCGCCCATGAGCCGCGGATTGACTTGCTGGGTCAGTCGCTGCGCCTGCTCGCGATTGCCGTCGCACAGCTGGACCAGCTCCTCGAAGCCCGCCGCGATGCGCTGGTCCTGTTCCGCGGGATCCGTCGGCCAGTCGGAGTGGTCGACCAGTGGGTGAACCACGGTCGTGTGGGGATCCACGATCTGGAAGGGCAGCGCGCGGCGCGCATCCTCGGCGAAGCTCGAGCCGATCTCCTGGCCGGCGACGGTCTCGAGGCGCTTTTGATCTTCCGTGAGCGGGTCGGCCAGCTCCCATGCCAGTCTCCGCGTGTGCGCAGGGGGGAGTTGACCCGCGTTGAGCCAACGCAGTCCTTCCTCGGGCAGGTCGAGGCCGAACACGTCTCTCAGCGCCGTGCGCCACCCGTCGCTCAGTTTCGGCTGAGGGGATGCCGCGGACTGCGAGCTTGACGATTCGTCCGTGTCGCCGGCGCCGAGACGCTTCGCGAGCTGCTCCAGCATGGCGGCCATGTCCGAGAGCTCTTTCTGCAGCGCCTTTTCGTCTGTCACGCCTGCGAGCTGCGCGCCGGTCCGCAATGCCTCGACCAGCAACTTGCGCTGCGGGTTGCTGAGAGTCGCCTTGAGCTGATCAATGTCTTGCCTGGACCGTGCGCCGATCACGCTGCCGGCCACTTCGTCCACTTCGCTGGCGAGCTCGAAGGTACTCGCCGTCTCCAGCAGGGCGTGATACGCACGACTCAGATCCCTGAGGTCGCGCAGCGCCTGATCGGGGTGGGTGCGATCCGCCAGCGAGCCCAGTGCGCCGGACAGGCGCTCCGCGAAGTTCGTGCGCTGCCCTTCGAGGATGGTGACCTGTGCGGGTCCGAGCACGGTCTTTGCTACCGTGCCGAGTTTCAGGGTGCGCAGCGCCGGCGTGAGCGCCAGGACCTGGGCGCTGTTGAACGGCTTCGATGAGTCCTGCACAGTCTTCAGAATCGGCGCGCCCCGGCGGAAGTGGGTCTTCACGCGGGGGTTGCTCCCCAGAATCTCCGCGTTTTTCGCCATCGCCACCACGTCCCGAACGAATTGACCCGGATCGACGGCATCGCCGGATTTCGCGTTGGGGTCGTACGCACGCATCTGGAGCTTCAGCTCGTGCTTGCTCTCTTTGATGCGGTCCAGGTATTCGAGCTCGACTGCTTTGATGAAGTCAGGCTGGAACGGCGATTCGACGCCGGGCGCTGCGTTTTTCCCGCCGGCGGCTGTGCCGGCAGCCGCGCTCGTGTAGGGCTGCAGCCCCTCCCACACGCGCGTCAGGTCTTCCCGGGAGAGGCACGCGAGCAACCTCGTAAGGTAGTCGGGGTTAAAGGTCTCGTGGAGCTGGCGCAGAATCTTTTCATCGACCGCTTCCTGGATGCCGGCCCCTGCCGACACCGCGCCGAACTGGATCGCCGGGACGGCGGCGTTGAACAGCGCGTGGAACTGCGCGGCGATGTCGTCCGAGCTCGGCCTGCCCTTCAGACTTTGCTCCACGCTTTCCTGGACGGCCTGCAGACCGGACTGGATGTTCGAGTCGATCTCGCCGATCAGCAGGTCGTCGACGGCGGACCCGATCTCCATCATGAGGTGTTCCGCTTCGGGTCTGCCGAGTGCCTCGTGACGCGTCGAGTCCAGCGGCTTCGTCGCGAGGTGGAAGTCCGGCTTCGTCTGCAGAAGGGCTTGCGCCTGCACGGCTCCGGCACCGCGCAGGCCGATCGCCAGCTGCCGCAACAGTTTGGGATAGCCCTTCAGCTGCGCGCGAATCGCGTCGATGACCTCACGCGGGTTGCCGCCGGCTTCCTTGTAGGCGTGGAGCGCCGCGCCAGTGTCCAGCAGTGCGCGCGCGATGGTTTCGGGTTTGCCGTTGGATGCTCCCAGGACGGCAAGCAGTCCATTGCGCGAGTCGTTGATGCGATCCTGCGCCAGGCTCAGCGCATTCTGCCGCGCCTCGAGCACCGCCTTCGAGGGCGCGGAGGCAAAAACGCGTTTCACGCCCTCAAAGAACTGGCCGATCTTCGCGAGGATGCCCCGCGGACCTGTCGGGGTCGCCGCCGAGGCGCGGCCGTTGAGCGCGCTGGTCGAGACCTTCGGCAGGGTGGCAATGGATGCGCCCTCCGCCCCCGCCATCGTCGGGACGGGCCTGTTGCGGGAAGCGCTCACATCGTTGGGCATGACGGTTGTCCCGATCAAAGAGAATGGCGGCAGCAGGCGGCGCAGCTTCAGAACTCCAGCACCAGCTACACCGGTCACGGCATGAGTAACGAACCTGCGCCGAGGGTTCGGCGGCGAAAGGCTCGCAGCCGAACGGCTGGCGCGGAACAAGCCTTCGCGCTGTCGTGGCGTCGCCGCCCGGCAGCGCGTTGAACTCTTTCGCCGGCTGGCGTCACTCAATTCGATTCAGGAGGTTGAGTTTGGCCCCGCAATTCTTCGCGCGCCTCGGTGCCTGCCTGCCTTTCCTGCGGCCATCCGATGCGCCGCGGGGCGAGGGGTCGCGAGCGAACGGTCCCGGCATTGCGCCGCTGCGTGAAAGGCAGGTCGTGCCGGAGCAGCCCGGTCCGTCACGCGCGCGATCGACGCGGTCCCCGATTCCCGGTGGCTTGAGGTTCCGTGTCGTCGCCGCGCTCTCCACGGGCATTCACCGGCTGACGGGCAGGAGGCCGTTCAACCTCGACTCGCTGGGCCGAATTCCGCGCGGGCTGGCGCTGCAGGCGCTGGTGAGGACGGGCGTCGATCTGAAAGGCGTGCCCTTGGCCCGGCTGGTGGCGCTCGGCGTCGATCTGAAGGGCGAAACGCTCGCGAGTCTCGTGACCCGGCATTTCGATCCCACGAACGCACCGCTCGACACGCTGGTCGATGCAGGCGTGAGCCTTCAGGGAGCGACCCGCCGCGGTCTGCGCGAACAGGGCTTCGATCCCGATGCGATCGAGTATGCGACGCTCGTGCACGCGGGAATGACGCCTGAGGAAGAGCCGGTTTCCATCGGGAAGCTCACCGAGCTCGTGGCCCGCGCAAAGGATCGCGCCGCGCGGGACGAGCCGGTCGACCTCGCGGCATTACTCGAGCGGGCGGGGTACTCGCGCACGCTCGAACGCCTTTCGGCAGGCGACGACGCGGTGTTCCAGGGCGTGTCGCTGAAGGGCATCGAGTTCTCCAGATGCGCTCTCAACTGGGCGCACTTCGAGTCCTCTGCCCTCAACAATGTCACCTTCCGGCTGTGTCAGCTCACCAATGTGTCTTTCGTGAACGCCGGGCTCACGAACTGCCGGTTCGACCATTGCCGCATGCGGGAAGTCATGCTGACCGGCGCTGCGCTGCGGGGCGTGACATTCACGCGATGCGGGCTGCTGTCCTGTTCTTTCGAGGATGCGAGTCTGCACGATACGCACTTCGACAATGCGTCGCTGCCCGGCACACACTTCCTCGGCGCAGAGGTCAGCGCTTCGACGCTGAGCAACTGCACCCTGAAAGACACTGCGTTCTTCGGTTGCCGCCACGCGTTCATGCTCGATGCGGCCTCCGCGGCAACGGCTGCGATGACGCGGCCGGCAACCGCCGTCATCGTCGATCCGCAGGCGTGCGGGATGACGGTCCCGCTGATCTGTGCGCACATCGACCTGTTGGACAACGTGCAACTGCGAGTGACGTCGCAGCCGCAGAGATATCCGCCGGCCGAAGTGAGGCGGGAGGTCGAGGAGATCCTCGGGACGATCGCCGCGGCGCCGGCGCCGTTGCCGATTCCTCAGGCGCTGCTGCAGCGGGTGCGTGCCGAACCGCAGACGTACCCGAACCTCGCGGGCATCGTCGAAAAGGCCCGCCAGGTGCTGCAGCACGTGGATTCGCTCGTTCTTCCTGGAGGCGAAGACGTTCCCCCGGCCCTGTACGCAGCGGTTGCGGATCCGGTCACGCAGTGGGGCGATGACTACCGGCGAGGTCTGTTCGAGCTGGCGCTTTTCCACCAGGCGACGCAGCAGGGTGTTCCGCTCATGGCCGTGTGCCGCGGATTCCAGCTTGCCAACGTCTATCACGGCGCACGCTTGCTGCAGGACATTGCGCCGCGGGCACCGCTCGAGCGATATGAGCTCGAGGAACGCGCGCGGCACGGGTTGTACGGCGAGGCGATGCGAGGGCCGCTCACGAGTGTCGCGAGTCATCACCAGGGCGTTCCTGCGCAACACGACGGCACCGGCCTGATCGAAGCCGTCGTGATCCAGAACGGTCTCGCGATGGCGTCGGAGCACGTGCATGGCGCAACCGCGCCGGCAATCCTGCTGCAGTTTCACCCGGAGTTTCACCTGCCGGCTCCGCCGGCGGCCGGTGGCGACCCACAGCCCGAGGCAGACCCGACATCGCCGGACAATCTCAAATTCTGGTCCCTGTTCGCCGGGGCTGCGCAGGCGTATCGGCACAAGAAGGCCATGCTGATGACGGTGCAGGAGCGAGCGGCCGTCGCCGGGATGGAAGGATCGCCGTAGCAGCCGTGTATCGCAAACCCGCGGCCGCCAGGAAAGCGCGTCCGCCCCGCAGGGGCACGGCACCTGCCAGGCAATAGGCCCAGCAGTCTATAGGCCCAGCAGTTCACGCGGTGGGCCGGGGAAAGTCGAGTGCGGCGGAATACGTGCGCCATCGCCCAGCAGCTCCTGGATGGCACGCGCGGCTTGATCGATCGCAGAGTGGGCGTAGGCATAAGCGCCGGAATCGGCATTCGCGATGGCGATGCGGCCCCACGGTCGTCGCGCCGTTTCAATGGGTAGCGGGCCGTCGGGCCAGTAGGCATCCCAGGGCCGCATGTACTCGTACGCGTAGCCGTGCGACCAGCGATTGACCGTGATGGCTTCGATGTCGCGCGCAGGATCGAAACCACTGCCGCTCAGTGCGCGCGCAAGCAAGTCGCGGATCTCGCGCTCCAGCGAATCGAATGTCCATGCGGTCAGCAGTCGTCGACCGTCGAGCGCCTGCTCGCGCGCGGATCGTCCGCGCTCGCCGGCCAGCACGACTTTGGACAGATGCAGCAGCACCGGGTCCGAGGGCTGCTGCGCGAACCGGTAGCTGCCCATGCTGACCGGGAAGTCGATGCTCGTCTGCGGCCAGAACGCACCGGGCGCCTCGAAGCCATGAATGCCGAGCTTGTGGAACGACTGCCAGTTGCGCAGCAGGACGTTGGTATATATGAGAGGAATCTTCTGCTGATCGTCGAGCGCCTGCACCTGCGCGGGTGAAAGCTCATCGGTGAGGTACGGAATCACACGGTGCCAGCAGGCCAGCACGACATTGCCCGCGGCAACGGTCCTGGGCGTTCCGTTCTCCACGTACGTGATTTCGACGCTGCTCGCCTGCGCGACATCGCCGACATGGCGGACGCGTACCACCGGAGCATTCAGTCGAATTCGCGTGGTATTGCCCGGCCGATCGAGTTGCCCGTAGTCCAGCTTCGCAGTCGCCAGGTCCTCCATGCTGCGGCCCGGCAATGCGCCGGGAATCAGTGCGCGAACCAGCGCACGCGCCACGCCCGCATTGCCATCCGGGAAGTGAAAGATGTAGGGATCGGGGTCCGTGAACGCGAGGCGTCCGGAGGGACTCAGGCTGGGATACACCTGATCGCCCAGGTCCATGCCGTCGAACCCGGGATTGCCATTGGCCCACGCATCCAGGCAGGTGGTCGCATCGATGCCGACACCGAAATAGCCGGTGGTGGATGCCTGGAACAACGTGACCAGCTGCGTATCCATGCGCGCGATCCCGGTGAGGAAGTCCGCGTAGGTGGTTCTCGAGAGCAGCTCGAGCTTCTCTGCACGCGACTTGCCAGCCAGGTAGTCCCTTGGCGCATCCATGAGCTCGATGAGCTGGCGCCTGGCGGATTCGTTCAGCGGCGTTGCCGGCACCCACTGCGCAGCCTTGCCGGTCGTCTTCACCAGGCGATCCGTGCCGAAATCTTCTTTGCGAAAGAACACGGCAGAACCGAGCCCGTGGCGCTCGTTCCATCTGGCATCGTAGTAGCCGCGAAACTTTTCGGTCCGGATGCCCACGTCGGCCAGCAGCTGCTTCACGGCCGCAGAGAAGTAGCTCGGCGTCTGCAGCGATTGCGAGCCGCCGTAGCCGATCAGCGTTCGGCCATTCGATGCCGTGAACTCGTTGCGTCTGGCATGGCCGCCAATGTCGTCGTGGTTGTCGAGCAGCAGCACCCGGCCTCGGGCGTGCTGGCGGAAGAAATGCGCTGCCGCAAGCCCGCTGATGCCGGCGCCGACCACCACCAGGTCGTACGTTTCGCCGCTTCGCTGAACCGGGCCGGCGTTCTGCCAGAACGTGCCATCACGCAGCGCATGCATGACTTCGAACGAACCATCGTGCTGGCCGCGCAGGCCGGTCAGCGACGGTGGATACGCGGAGGCAGCTGCCCGCGCCGCGGGGCCCAGGCCCGCGGTCCATGCGCCGAGAGCAAGCGCCGCGCCGTTGAGAAAATCGCGACGCGTGATGCCGCGATCCATCCCAAGCGCGCGGTCCGAGTTTTTTGTCATATGGGGACAGATTTATTTTCCAGGAGAGTGGCGGCGGCAGGCCGCGCAGCTTTTGGAATTCCAGCATCAGTGTGCCGGTCACGGCATGAGTAACGAACCTGCGCCGAGGGTTCGGCCGCTGTACGCAAGCGCGGCCCGTCCAACCCCGGGGTCCGCGGATGGGGCGTTGCGTCCTTGTGCAGGAACCGGCCGTCGGCGGGCCGGGCTCGTCATGTCGACGTCGGGTCGGGCTGCGCAGGCGAAAAGAAACTGTTCCGGCGGAAGTAGTCGATGGTGTCGTTCCACGCCTGCTCCTGCGCCCGAGCGAGGCAAGCCCCCACGGCGGAATCCCCGTACAGCCCGATGAAGCGGGCATAGTCCGCGACGAACCCGTCGGGGCCGGCCGGCAGTCGCGGATCGGACAGCGCCAGCCCGAGCGACGGGTCGCGTTGCTGGGCCACCCACAGCGCCTCGTGGATCGAGTGTCCGCCGTCATGGACCAGGAACATGATCTCGCCCAGGAGCCCCGCCCGCGGGTCGATATCCCGCCCTTCGGCGCGCAGGTGATCGATCAGACCCAGCATGATGTTCATGCTGCCCGACAAGTCGCTGACGAAGGGAACGCCGCGGCGCAAGGCCTGCGCGGTGTTCTGGCTGATTTCCGGCAGCATCGGCATGCGCTCGAGCGCCGGGCGACGGGTCGCTATCCATCGGGGGCTGCTGACGGCAGCAGGCTGATGTCGCAGCGTGATCCCTGCCGTTGGCTCGGCAGGCACGTTGCTCTCGCCGTTCCATTCCACTCGCTGCCGCCGCGGGCCGATATGTGTGCCGAAATTCTGGTTGGTCCGCCGCATCCAGGCCGGCCTTGCTTCCTTCGGGACTGAGACGAAGATCCTGACGGCAAGGTAGCCGATGGCGATGGCGTGCGCGCCGTCCGTCACCGGCGCGCGCAGCATTCGCTGCAGCGCCTCATCCGCCTGCGGCCACGCCAGCGCGGCAAATTCGCCGTAACCGTCCACGGATCCGAACCAGAAGCGCGGGTCGGCCGCAACGAGCTTCTGCAGACCTTCGATCACCCCGCGGCGTTGCTTCTCGGGCCAGCCGGCCACCCTGTCCGCCAGTCCGCCGCCGATGGCCTGCATGGTGGACAGGACTTGTGGCGGCGGCGCCTCGACCAGCTGCGCCATCCAGCAGGACTCGAACACCCTGCCGTAGATGTTCTCGTGCAGCCGCGTCAGCGGTATGGCCTCGTCGGAGGCCGGCAGCTGCGCAAGCAGGCCGCCGCCCGGCTGCCCCACCGGCTCCGTCATTGCCGGCGCGGCGATGTCGGCGAGGCGATCCAGGCCCGCGGTGCGCAATCTTTCACTGTCGCCGCGCAACGCGTCGTACGTGTCGCGCACGGTCAGCCTGTGCTCCAGCCAGCGGGTCTTCTGCTGCCGGAGCAGCTCGGAGATCAGCGCCGCCTGATCGGCGGGAAGCGCCGACCTTGCTGCCTCCTGCAATGCGCTGATCCAGTGCATCGACACTTCAGTCGGTGTCCGTGGCGCTTCGCGTGCCGCGGTGACGGCGCCCGCCGCGTGGTACGCCGGGGCCACGTGGGCCTGGTAGGCGACGGTGGACAGCCGGCGCAGCTCCCCGGCCGTGACTGGCTGCCCGGCCTCGGGATGCTCTGCCGTGACGGAAGGCCGAACCTCCTCGTCGAACCACCTGGAGGCAGCCAGCGCCCGCTGCTGCAGTTCCGCGGACTCGGCCACCCGCGATCCCTTCTCGAGATAGAGGGACTTGCCGGAGGCGCTTTCCCGCAGCAGCAACAGCTCGGTGTCCTGCGTCTCGCGGGTCACCAGGCAGCCGATTTTCGCCATCGCGACCCGCGGGTCGAAGTCGCCGTGCGGAAGATCGGCCGTACCGGCGGTCATTTCCGGGGGTGGGGAATGGCGCGGCAACCGGGGCACGCCGGCTGTCGCGACGTCCACCCGGGGGCGGGGCTTCGCCTCGCCGAGCGCAGCCAGCGTCTGGTGGGCCGTCGCACCATCGATCAATCTGTCCGGCCGCGCATCGAGGTCGAGCAGGCGACGTGCGATGGCGGCTTCATACTCGCCCAGCTCGTCGTGGATGTCCGCGATGAAGCGCGTGTTGGCGCGCAGGTTCCGCTGACTCTCCTGCTGCGCGAAGGCGCACCGCCTGAACAGCGGCAGCCGCGCGCTCAGGGAACGCAGCCTGCCGCCGAACGTGAGCGGGGTGGTGACCGCCCTCTCCTTGCCGTCGACCGGGGTCGAGCTGTCCAGGCGACAGAACGGGCTGTCGACGATTCGATTCAATGGCCGCAACGGCATGGCACGAGAGAAGCTCGTCAGGTGATGACGCCCGCTCCGATGCCGGCGCGCATCTTCTCAGCCAGCTCGGTGATGGCGGACCGCAGGCGCTCCTGCACCGGGTCGAACAGGTGCGGGTCCATCCGCATGTTCTCATCGTCCCGCAACGCGGCTTCGACCCGGGCGCGGGCATCCTGGGCTGTCTGGTCGCTGACGTTGACGATCGCCGGCGTATCGGGGTCTGGGATCCCCATGGGCGTACCGCCGGTTGCAGCGGGCAGTTGCGAGAGCAGCTGCCTGGCGGCGTCCGCCGAAGGGACGGCTCGAAGGCGGTCCAGTCCCTCCAGGAACTCCACGATCTCGGGTGCCCGGGTTGGCTGCGACAAGTACTCCTTGAACACGATCTTGGCCCGCTCAGTGGCGTTCTGGAGGAACTGGCTGTAAGTAGCCGGCAGCTCGGCGTTCGGGTCGCCCATGGCCCGGCGCAACGCGCGCCGGAGCAGCAGGTCCTCGTTCTGCTGGCCCGTCAGCGCGTTCTGGTAGCACTCCGCCAGACGATCCTCGAGCTCACGACGGACGCCATCGAACGCCGCCGACAGGCTGTTGCCCAGCTGCTGCACCCTGTCGCTCGCCTCCGCGATCGCGGCGCCGGGAACCAGACCCGGTATCTCGTCGAGGTCGGCCAGGGCGGCCAGCACGGGCGCGGCGGTAGCGCCGCAGGGGTGGGCAGCGAACTGCCGTATCGCCGTGAAGGCCTGTGCTTCGGCCTGCATGTCGGACCATTCCGCGGCCGTGCCCAGGTCGGCGCGCAAGGTCTTGTTGGTGGCGACCGACGCCACCAGCACCTCCCAGCTCGGCGGCGGATAGTCGAGCTTCTGATAGCTGGAAACCTGCAGGTCGAGCTCGTAGTGCGGCCGTTCGCTGCCCGGCATCGGTTCGACATGGTCGAGGTCGGCGCCGAGCTGCAGCACGCAGGTGATGCGCTGCCAGCTCGATGGGTCGAGGTTGACCACGCCCATCGGCACCCCGTCGCGCGCCTCGACGGCCCTGCCGCCGCTGAGCGTCCGCTCGAGCACGAGGCAAGGGGTTCCGTCCGAGGTCTTGCCCAGGCGGATGGTATCCGATGCGCTCTCGCCCCAGCCCGGATCGCGGTCGCTGCCGTGATCCATGAGGAACGGGATGACCTGTCTGCCGTCCGGCAGCGTGACCGGGCGCGAACCCCAGGGTTCGATGAGGGGGCCAAACCTGGCCTGGCCCAGGCTCGCGGTGAGCGCGTTGACCTTGTCGACGTCACCGTAGAACACCACCAGCTTGCGCAGGCCTGCGTGGATGCGCTCATCGCGCTGCCGTTCATCCAGCGCGTCCCAGCCCTGATGGTCGATGACCGGCTCGCGGTCCGGAAGGTAGATCGAAAACTTGCGCCGCGCGTCGTGCATGAACGACTCGGACGGCTTCAGGCCATCGCCCAGGTCGACTTTCGTGGCTTCGCTCGGGATGGACGAGAAGGGCCGCATCACCGCGCGGGTGTAGACGGCCATCATGTCGTCGTCGTAGCGGCCCTGGATCAGGCTCCCGGCCGGGCGCTCGGAGGGCAGGTTCAGCTGCAGCAGATCCTCGATCGCGCGCCGCGTCTGCTGCGCCTGCTCCTCCCGCTCGGGATCGCGCCGACCCGGCAAGAGCGGCGGCGCGGGATCACGCCTGCGCTCTTCGGTCATGAGGATGGGGCGCAGATCGCGGCGCTCGTGCTGCATGTTCCCGGCGGTTTGCGCGTCGCCGGCCGCGTAGCTGCGCAGCAGCTCCAGATGGCCGATGAGGCGGCACGCTAGCGCGTGCGCTTCCAGCCGGTCGTTGTTGAGACTGAAGCTGGCGGCGGCTTCGAGTTGGTGCTGCAGATCGTCGACGTCCATCGAGCTCAACTGACTCGTCAAGGTGGCCAGATCCGGGTCGAGCGGATCGCCGTCGAGCCAATAGTCGGCGAGCAGGTCGCCGATGAGCGCGGCGCGCAGCTCGCCCATCGAGCAGTCGGCGAGCGCGGCCAGCGCCGTGTTTTGCTGGACCTCGCGGTCGAAGGTCGCCAGCGCCTGCAAGAGGTCCGCAGAGGTCTTGAACGGTTGCAGCAGCGCCTGGACCTCATGCGCTGCGGTGCCGAGAGCGGTTGAGCTCGTAGCGTCCGGCTTGGGCGACTGCCTGATTTCCTTGACCTTGCTCTTGAATGCCTCCATCGCCTGGAGGAACTGGGAGAGGTCCGGAGCGGTCCCGCCAGGAAGCATCAGCTGGCTTGCATGCGCTGCGGCAGCGACATCGGGCCAGATCGAGGCGCGCCACTGTTCGAGCACCATCCTTGCCTGCTTCCTGGCCTCGCCGATCAGCTCGTTGCAGTGTTTGATGCCGGCGAAATCGGCGTCGGCGTCCAGTCCCTGCGACGCCGCAAACGCAGCGTACTGCTGGATCGCGCCGCACAACCGCGAGGCCGCGGCGCGGCAGGCGGGGTTCTCAACGTTCGGCGCCTGCTCCTGCCATGCCCGAAGCGCCGCCTCGATCTCGTTGGCGTGACGCCCCGTCTCGGTCTGGATCAGCTCCGGCCTCTCCGCGATGGCGCGGCCAATGGCCTCGTCGCCGGCCCCGATCTCCTGCGCGCGCGCGTGCAACTCGTGCAGCACGTCCAGGGAGCCGGAACGCAGCGCGTTGACCTGGCCGTCCTCACCCTGATCCATCAGCGCATTGATCACCGCGTCGAGCGCCATCTGTCGCCTTCCTTCAGGAGACAGGCGCCCCTCGAAAGGGGCCAATTGCGCCTCGGCCGCGCGCAGCATGCGGTCCAGGCACTGGGGCCTGTTCTGCTTCATCGCCTCGTTGGCGGCGGCTGTGGCGTCGGCCCTGATGTCCGCATAGCACGACGGCAGAGCGGCCTGTGCCGCCGCGACCAGCGTGCGAGCCTCGCCCAGCGGCGTGCAGGTGTCATCCCCATCGGCGCGCCGTGGGGGGCGCATGGAGGATGTCAGTGCAGTCTGGAATTCGCCGTCGTGCAGCAGATCGATCACGGCCAGCCGCTCCGATACGCGCAGTGCTTCGAGCGCAGCGGTCCACTCGCCCAGGCGCAGGATGCCGCCGCCGCCATAGCGCTGGTACTTGAGGAGGCTGTCGTTCACGCGGACCAGGCTTGCGGCGATGTCGGCGGGCTTGACGGGCCGCGGGCCGCCGCAGAGGCGGTTGAGGATGGCGCGCCACCCTTTGAGTTCGGGCACCTTGGGCTGTGTCGCCGCCTCACGCAGCAACCGTACGGTCTTCTCCTGCTGCTCCTGGATCTTGTGCCGGAGCCGCTGCTCGACGCCGGCGGCACCCGCGCGGCGGCCGTTCTGAGCGGGTGTCGTGGCGCGTGCGGCGACGGTGCGTGCCCCGCCG
>Ga0160443_100771_pt1 | contig 16460 bp, 13 predicted proteins | sample HID1972I_E1MG_FD_108244 | JGI IMG/M metagenome (GOLD analysis project Ga0160443, IMG submission 108244) | Enriched pill bug-associated microbial communities from UW Madison campus, WI, USA - HID1972I_E1 MG | ecosystem: Host-associated > Arthropoda: Insects > Digestive system > Unclassified ... | reverse complement strand
TATCGTCACGTCGTACGTAGGGCAGGGCGCACCCCGGTTCTTCTTTGCCATGGCACCAGAACTACCTGACCCTGCCTTCGCCAAGGTCGTCGTGCTCACACCCGATGCCCACGCACGTGAAGAACTGAAGCATCGCCTTCGTGCAGCTATTTCGGAGGGTCTTGTTCCTGAAGCGTCCGTCCGCGTCACCCAGCTTGTGTTTGGTCCTTACACGCCGTTCCCGGTCGAGTTCCGGATCATGGGTCCCGATCAGGATGAACTCTACAGGATTTCTGAGCAGGCTCTGGCGATCATGAAGACTATCCCCGATGTTCGCCAAGCCAACCGTGACTGGGGCAACCGAACACCCGTTCTGCGATTTGTGCCCGACCAGGAGCGGCTCAATCTGATTGGTCTTTCTCCATCGGAGGCAGCCCAGCAATTGCAGATGCTGCTCTCCGGCATCCCCGTTACGCAGGTGCGCGACAATATCCGCAACGTGCCCGTCGTCGCTCGCAGTGCTGGCGAAAACCGCCTCGATCCGTCACGTCTTGCCGATTTCTCTCTGATGAGCAGGGATGGCCGTCAGGTTCCGCTGGATCAACTCGGGCACTCCGAAATCCGGTTTGAAGAACCTATCCTGAAGCGTCGCGACCGCACGCCTGTCATCACGATCAGGTCTGATATCAACGAGGCGACGCAGCCTCCGGAGGTTTCCCAACAGGTTATGAAAGCTCTGCAGCCACTCATCGCGTCGCTTCCCGTTGGATATCGTATCGAGATGGGCGGCAACATCGAGGAGTCTCTCAAGGCGAATACGGCACTCGCTCAGGTTTTCCCGGTGATGATTGCTGCCATGCTGATCGTCATCATTCTGCAGGTTCGCAGTCTCTCGACAATGACAATGGTGATGCTGACAGCGCCGCTTGGTCTTGCCGGGGTGGTTCCGACCCTGCTCCTGTTCAATCAGCCTTTCGGCTTCAACGCCATTCTCGGCTTGATCGGACTGGCGGGTATCCTGATGCGCAACACGCTTATCCTGACAGAGCAAATCAAGGAGAACCAGGCGGCAGGGCTCGATGACTATCATGCCGTTATCGAAGCGACAGTGCAGCGGACACGACCCGTGATCCTGACGGCTCTCGCGGCGATCCTGGCGTTCATACCTCTGACCCACTCAGTATTTTGGGGGTCGATGGCCTATACCCTGATCGCTGGAACGGCAGCAGGCACGGTAATGATCCTGCTCTTCCTTCCGGCGCTCTATGCTGTCTGGTTCCGGATCAAGCCACCCAAGGCAGGTGCCGAAAAAGAGACGGTCGCGCACGTAGGGCAGCCACTGGCGCTCGCGGCAGAGTAGGGGCGTCCATGCGTGCCGGCTCAAACCTGAAGAGTGGTGTGACGGCGGCGTTCAAGGGCAGCAGGAGCCGCAACAATGCGGGGCCGCACACCATCTGGCCGGGCACGGTTGAAAGGCTGGGGGTTTCCATCTCATCCACATCCGGACCGATCTTCCGGCCGGACTCATCACGCGGATACCAGACCCCGGCAGGCTATGCCGGGATCATCACTGCGCCCAGCTCCAATGCTGCGGGAGATCAAAGCTTCGCTTTGCTACCGATTGCCCACACCGCGCCAACTGGAATGTTGAAAAACGCAGAACCTCCAATCGCATTTGGATGAAGGTTCAGTGGGAGGTCATGCCCGGTACGCGTCGTCGTTTTTTGCGGACTAACTGACGCTGTTGTCGATCCATGCGTGCGTCTGTTCCAGAATCTCGTCCGATAGTTCCGGATCGTCGATTGCCCGGGCGAGTATGACCGCCCCAACCATGGCCGCCCAGCTTCCTATCGCTGTGCGCCGGCGATCTGCCGGGTCCAGTTGCGGGAGTGCCTTTTCGATCCGGCTGATCTGCGCACGAAGGCCTTCTGTCATGGCGGAGCGCGCCGGCGGCGTCTGATGGCGAATTGCTGCAGCGAGACCGGCGGTTGGGCAGCCACCGGCAGCGTTGTCGCGATGGCGAGGCGCAAGATAGGATTTGACGAAATCGCTGAAGTTGCCTCCTCCGACGCTATCCGAAGCAAGGGCATGGGCAAGGGTCTCCGCGACCAGATCGTCTTTTGAACTGAAATGTCCATAAAAGCCGCCGTGAGTAAGACCGGCTGCCTTCATCACCTCCGCAACGCTGACGGCATCGAACCCCTTGTCGCGAAACAGCCGGCTGGCGACATCCAGAATCCGGCGACGGTTTTCCGCCATCTGTTCTCGGCTGACCTTCATTTTCACAATTCTCCCAACATGGTCGTTGACATTTACATGATGGCTATCATATTTAAATCCAATCATGATTATTGTCATGAATATAGGTCCCATCACAGAAAAGAGCAATCCTATGAGCACAAATCCTGCAGTCCTCATCACCGGCGCTTCCACCGGTATTGGTGCAACCTATGCCGATCGGTTTGCGCGGCGCGGCCACGATCTCGTGCTGGTCGCCCGTGACGTTGCGCGAATGGAGGCCGTTGCAAGCCGTCTGCGACAGGAAACCGGCGTGGCCATAGACATCGTCCAGGCGGATCTCACGCAACTCGCCGATCTTGCAAAAGTAGAGACGAGACTGCGCGACGATGACAGCATCGGCATCCTCGTCAACAATGCCGGAACGGCCATCGGTGGAACGTTCATCGATCAGAGCACCGACGACATGGCCCGGCTTGTTGCACTCAATTCGACTGCACTCGTTCGCCTCGCCAGCGCAATTGCCCCTCGACTCGTCAAGAAAGGTGAGGGCGCAATCGTCAACATCGGCTCCGTGGTTGGTCTGGCGCCGGAGTTCGGCATGACGGTCTACGGCGCAACCAAGGCCTTTGTCCTCTTCCTGTCTCAGGGGCTTAGCCTCGAGCTTGGACCGAAGGGCGTCTACGTTCAGGCTGTTCTTCCCGCCACGACACGAACCGAAATCTGGGACCATGTCGGCGCCGACGTCAACGCACTGAACAACGTCATGGAGGTGGGCGATCTTGTGGATGCGGCTCTGGTCGGCTTCGACCGTCGCGAGCCGGTGACCATCCCGCCGCTTCCCGATGCCGGTCAGTGGGAAGCCGTTGAAGCTGCGCGCAAGACCATGCTGGCCAACTTCGGCAATGCGCTGCCAGCCGAACGGTACCGCACCGTCGCTTGAGCAGACCGCGCAACCCATACCCCTGCGGCGGCAACACATAGGTAAATCATGACTAAAAAGACGCTTTTCGAACCCCTACGCTTGGCTCATTGACGCTTTCCAACAGGATCGTCATGGCGCCCCTGACGCGCAATCGCGCCGGTTCGGGCTTTGTCGCAGGTGACCTGACGGCTGAATATTACGGCCAGCGTGCTTCGGCCGGGCTCATCATTTCCGAAGCCACGCAAATATCGCAGCAGGGGCAGGGATACCAGGACACGCCCGGTATCTATACCCAGGCGCAGATCGAAGGCTGGCGCAAGGTCACCAGTGCGGTGCACGAGAAGGGTGGCCATATATTCCTCCAGCTCTGGCACGTCGGTCGCATCAGCCATGTTGATCTCCAGCCGAACGGCGCAGCGCCGGTCGCCCCTTCAGCCATCCGCGCCGAGACAAAGACGTTCGTCAACAATGCCTTCGTGGATGTTTCGCAACCCCGTGCCCTTGAACTGGAAGAGCTTCCTGGGATCGTCAACGATTTCCGTCAGGCAGCAGCCAACGCCATCGAGGCTGGTTTCGATGGTGTCGAGATCCACGGGGCCAACGGCTATCTGCTTGATCAGTTCGCCAAGGACGGCGCCAATGTTCGCACAGACGCCTATGGCGGCTCTGTCGAAAACCGTGCGCGCCTCATGCTGGAAGTCACGGCCGCGGTTGTCGAGGAAATCGGCGCTGCACGCACCGGCATCCGCATCTCGCCGGTCTCGCCCGCCAATGGCATTTCGAGTACTGATCCGCAGGCGCAGTTCGATTACATCGTCGATCAGCTCGAAGCCCTTGGCATCGTGTACATTCATGTCGTCGAGGGTGCCACAGGTGGGCCGCGCGATGTCGCGCCATTCGACTTCGGATCATTGCGCCGTCGCTTCAGCAAGACCTATATCGCCAACAACGGCTATGACTTCGAGCTGGCGAGTTCGCATCTTGCCGAGGGTCGGGCGGATCTGATCGCCTTCGGCCGGCCGTTCATTGCCAATCCCGATTTGGTTGAGCGATTGAAAAGCGATGCGCCGTTGGCAGAGATAAACCCGGCTACGCTCTACGGTGGCGGTGCCGCGGGTTATATCGATTACCCCTCTTTGGCGGCAGCTGCCGGGCGTTGACTACTTTTGGGGTCGCTCGCTGGTGCGGCCCCATCAAATCAGTGTGCTGTGCCTGATCCTTTGCGGATTGGTGCCGGGTCCCGACACTGAAGGGTTACCCTTTCCCTCACCGTCTGAAAGTCGCGCTTGACTTTAATGATGATATATATCATTAAAAATCACGAATGATGATGATAATCATCATAAAATTAGTGTCGTAAAACCATATGCCTTGGCGGCAATCCATGGTGATACCGAAAAGAGAGAAAGACGCTATGGCGACGTTTGCTACTAAAAGACAGAAGACCGCCTTTGTGACCGGGGCTTCCAGTGGGATTGGCAAGGCGGCCGCCACGGCTCTGGCCCGGGCAGGCTACCGGGTGATTGGCACGAGTCGTAAGGCCGCACCTGGCGAGATACGTGATGGCATTCGGATGATTGCTTGTGACGTGACTTCCGATTTGTCTGTCTCGGATGCCGTGGCGCTGGCACATCAGGAACTTGGCCGTATCGACCTTCTGGTCAACAACGCCGGTTACGCCCTATCCGGGGCGGCCGAAGAAAGCTCGGTGGATCAGGTTCGTTCGCTGTTCGAAACCAATTTTCTGGGTGTCGTTCGGGTGACCAATGCCGTGTTGCCGATGATGCGCCAACAGGGCTATGGCAGGATATTGAACATCGGCTCTGTCCTGGGCTTAATACCCGGTCCTTTTGGAGCCTATTACTCGGCCAGCAAGCACGCCATTGAGGGCTATTCGGAATCGCTGGACCATGAGGTTCGCCAGTTCGGCATCCGTGTCGCCGTGATCGAGCCTTGGGCAACGAAAACCTCGATCGAGGCTAATTCTCCGCAAGGCGACCGTCCGGTTGCAGCCTATGGCCAGACACTGGCCAGATACCGCACGGCGTTTGACTTGGCCATGGCGACCGGCGACACGGCGGATGATGTTGCGGCCACCATCCTGATGGCGGCGCAGGACAAGGCGCCGCGGTTGCGCTACCCCTCCGGCAAGGCGGCCCGGCAGACCTCGTTTGCCCGGCGTTTCCTGCCGCGCGCGCTGTTTGATCGAACCTTGCGCAAGCAATTCAACATCGCGTGAGCGAGAATGATGGCCACGGCAGGGCCTTCCAACAACATGCTCAGTTCGCGCTGAAAGCCTTGGCTTTTTTAGCCATCTGAGCCGATAATATTTTTACACTGGAGAACGTCCGTGAAAGCCTTCGTCGTCGACAAATACAAAAAGAAGGGCGCCTTGCGTCTGGCAGACATGCCCGAGCCCCGGATGGGCGCGAATGATGTTCTGGTTCGCATTCAGGCCACGGCGATCAACCTTCTGGATTCCAAGGTGAGGGACGGCGAGTTCAAGCTGTTCCTGCCCTATCGCCCGCCCTTTATTCTGGGTCACGATCTAGCCGGAACGGTTGTAAGCGTGGGCGCGAATGTGCGGCAATTCAAGGCTGGGGACGAGGTTTACGCCCGCCCGAGGGATCACCGGGCCGGTACCTTTGCAGAGTTCATCGCAATTGACGCCGCCGATGTAGCGCTGAAGCCCGCGAGCCTTTCGATGGAGCAGGCTGCATCCATACCGCTGGTTGGACTGACCGCCTGGCAGGCGCTGGTGGAGGTCGGCAAGGTCAAGCCCGGCCAGAAAGTGTTCATTCAGGCTGGTTCCGGTGGGGTTGGGACCTTTGCCATCCAGCTTGCCAAGCATCTCGGCGCCACGGTGGCCACCACGACCAGTGCCGCGAATATTGACCTGGTCAAAAGCCTCGGCGCCGATGTGGTGATCGACTACAGGACGCAGGATTTCGAACAGGTGCTATCCGGTTATGATCTGGTGCTGAACAGTCAGGATGCCAAGACGCTGGCCAAGTCGCTGAATGTTCTGAAACCGGGTGGTCGGTTGATATCGATCTCGGGGCCGCCGGATGTTCCCTTTGCCAGATCTCTGGGGCTGAACATGTTCCTGCGCTTGGTGGTACGGATGCTGAGCCGGGGCGTGCTGAAGAAGGCGAGAAGCCGGGGCGTCTTGTATTCCTTCCTGTTTATGCGCGCGGAAGGGCAACAACTTGCCCAGATCGCCAAGCTGATCGACGCCGGCGTGATCCGTCCGGTCGTGGACAGGGTATTTCCCTTTGCTCAGACGGCGGAGGCCTTGGCCCATGTCGAGACCGGGCGCGCCAGGGGCAAGGTCGTTGTGAAGGTCGCAGACTGAGTTCGTATTTTGCAGGAGATGGGGTCGCATGGCTGCGGCCCTATTGCTCCCGCCCGCCATTTTCGACAGAGGCCCGGCAATCGGCGCGGCAAATATCAAGAATTTCATCCGCCATGGCCGATGCGTCCGGGCAGGCCCGCGATAGCACGATGGCCCCGACAGCTTGCGCCATAATGCTGATGGCTTGCGTGCGGGCATTTGAGCCGGCGGGCTGGTTCGCCGCAAGATTGCTCTCCAGTGCGTCAACAAGGCGCTCGATGCCTTCGCCGAAAACAGCTCTGGTTTCGTTTGGCAGCCGCGCTGCTTCCCCGCTCAGTGCGGCGGCCGTGCAGCCTTGGCCACGCGCATCACGATGCGTGCGCGAGATGTAGGCGTCGATCATCTCGCCCAAATCATACCCGGCATAGCGCGACGACGTTTCGGAAAACCCTTTGGCGGAGGCTTCTGCTATGAGCGCCTCCTTCGAGACGAAGTGGTTGTAAAATCCACCATGGGTCAGGCCCGCACCCTCCATCAGGTCAGCCACGCCAACGCCATCGAACCCTCGTTCGCGAAACATCCCGGATGCGATCGCAACAATCCGGTCATGATTTTCCTGCTTCTTTTCCTTGGTGATCCGCATGTCCGAACCCTTTCGACGGCGCCGTCTCCATGATGTTGGATATCATCATGGATTGAGAGTATTGCTGACGCTTATCATTAATAATGCGCTCAACACAAGGAACACGTCGTATCGGCTACCTAATTTTTCGTGCTTCGCCGCCAACATCTTGTCGCTGGCTGCAACGAAGCTTCTGTTTCTGGGAAGCTGGCCCAGATTGTTTGGTAAAATCAAACTCGGCTACGTGGATCGGCGTATCCTCACTGGAACGCCCTTATATGCTGGGGTCCCGGATTTCCTGTCGTAGTCTGCGAGCGCAATGACCTGGTTCATTTCGGGGTAATAACCTGCTACCGAGCCGGGCGGAATATTGTAGGCAACGGCGGTAAATCCGGTAGCGGTTTTGGCGCCACTCCCGCAAATTGCTTCGACATCGATGAGGTCTCCGTCTCTTAGTCCCCGCGTCTCAAGGTCCCGCTGGTTCATGAAGATGACGTCGCGGCGGCCGTAGACACCACGGTAGCGGTCGTCGAGGCTGTATATGGTGGTGTTGTACTGGTCATGACTGCGCAAGGTGGTCAGCACAAGGGCTTCGGGGTCGTGCAAGCGTGTGTCCTCATCAAGGCCCGGTGCGACGAGAAATTCGGCCTTGCCGGACGGCGTATTCCACACACGATCAGAAGCCGCCACCGTGAGCCGGAAGCCTCCGGGCGTTTTCACGCGCGTATTGAAATCATGAAAATCGGGAAATACGATTTCGATCTTGTCGCGGATCTGCTCATAGTCGCCGGCCATCCCGTCCCAGTCGATGTCGTGTCGGTTACCTAGCGTCGCCTTGGCCATGCCGGCAACGATCCAGGGTTCCGAGCGCAACTCATCGCTTGGCGGTTTGAGGAAACCGCGCGACGCGTGCACCATCGACATGGAATCCTCTACCGTGACGGATTGGCGCCCTGTCGCCTGAATATCCAGATCCGTTCGGCCCAGAACCGGCAGGAGGATCGATGTCTTTGCCAGCAGCAGATGCGAGCGATTGAGCTTTGTCGCAAGATGAACGGCCAGATCGAGTTTCCGCATGCCCGCGAACGTCGCTTCAGGATCGGACATTGCGACAGCAAGATTGCCACCAAGGCACACCAACGCTTTCGACCTGCCCTCAATGATGGCCTCGATTGCCTCCACGGCATTATGGCCCTTTTCACCAGACGGGCGGAAACCGAAGGCTTTCTCCATGCCAGCAAGAAGAGCCTCATTGGGAATTTCAGTGATGCCGACGGTCCGGTCGCCCTGAACGTTGGAATGGCCGCGCAGGGGACAGATACCGGCGCCTGGCCGGCCTATATTGCCGCGCAGCATCAGGAAATTGGCGAGTTGCTGCACATTGGCCGTGCCATGGGCATGCTGTGTGATGCCCATGCCATAACAGAGAATGACGTTTTTCGCCTTGAGGTAGACATCCACGGCGCTATCGAGCGCTTCCAGTGACAGGCCGGATTTCTCGATAATCTCTGGCCATTGCGTCTGGTCGATATCGGCTTGCAGGGCTTCGAGGCCAATCGTATGCGCCGCGATGAAATCGCGGTCGATGACGCCGGGTCCGCCAGCTTCAATATCGGCCGCGTCCCGCTCGAAGATGCGCTTCATCATGCCCTTGAGTGCGGCAAGATCGCCGCCGGTACGAACCTGATGATAGGCAGACGCGATCGGCGTGGATGACATCGTCGCCATTTCGATCGGATCCTGCGGGGCTGCAAACCGCTCCAGCGCCCGCTCCTTGAGTGGATTGAAGACGACGATCGGCACACCCCTGCGGGAGGCCTCATGTAATGTCGTCATCATGCGCGGATGGTTGGTGCCGGGATTGTGCCCGAACGAAAAGATCGCGTCGGCATGATCGAAATCCTCCAGCGTTACAGTGCCCTTGCCGACACCGATCGACAGGGGCAGACCGACGCTGGTGGCTTCGTGGCACATGTTGGAACAGTCGGGGAAATTGTTGGTGCCATAGGCGCGAACGAAGAGCTGAAAGAGAAACGCCGCTTCGTTGGAGGCACGACCGGACGTGTAGAACTCGGCCATATGAGGGCTGGGAAGGGCGTTCAACTCCGAGGCAATACGCGCGAATGCGGCATCCCATTCGATCGGCACGTAGCGGTCACTGGCATGATCATAGATCAGCGGATGCGTCAGGCGCCCCTGATCTTCAAGCTTGTGGTCGGTCCATTGCCAGAGATCAGTCACCGAATGAGCGGCAAAGAAATCGGGGCCAACCCGCTTGGCCGTCGATTCCCAGGTGATCGCTTTTGCTCCGTTCTCGCAGAACTCAAACGAACTTGTGTGCTTCGGATCGGGCCAGGCGCAGCCAGGACAATCGAAGCCTTCGGGCTGGTTTGCCTTTAACAATGTCGCCGCGCCCTCGGCGATGATCTGCTGGTGAGCAAGGGTTTTGGCGACGGCTTTTAGTGCGCCCCAGCCACCTGCTGGCGCTGTATAATGCTCTATCCCATCCGGCCGCTTCTCGCTCATCACAGTCTCCCTTCAGCGTGTTTCAATAAATCTAGCATCGAACGCATCAGTACGAACCTAGACCGATGTATAGGTCCAGGTAGACGTCTATCGAATGTGCGGCCAACGAGATTGAGCATATTTTGCCCAGATCAAGATTGGCGGTGGAACAGTATCATGGAAAAGACAGGACAGATGCAAGCCGGGGCGGCAAACGCCACCCACAATGATGCGATCGGACAAGTTGCGCTTCTGGCCATGGCCGTCGCGGGCGGTATTGCCGTCGCAAACATCTACTACAATCAGCCGATGCTCGGCCTTATCGAGGCGGATTTCAGTCGGCAGCCAGTTACCGGCATGGTGCCCACCGCAACGCAACTCGGTTACGCACTGGGGTTGTTCCTTTTACTGCCGCTCGGCGACCTCGTTAATCGCCGCCGGATGATCATCGGGCAATTCGTGGTGCTTGCCGCCGCGCTCGCGCTCGCTGCACTGGCGCCGACGGCCTGGATGCTGGTTGCAGCATCGGTCATGGTTGGAGCATGCTCGACAGTCGCCCAGCAGATCGTGCCCTTTGCGGCATCGCTGGCCGCGCCGGAAAAGCGCGGCGCCACAATCGGCACCGTCATGGCAGGCGTATTGTCGGGCATATTGTTCAGCCGCACCCTGTCGGGCTTTGTGGGCGAACACGCTGGCTGGCGGGAAATGTTCTGGATCGGCGTACCGCTCGCCCTGCTCGCCGCGGGCCTCATGTTTGCGGTCCTGCCGCATCATCGGCCAACCTCGACTTTGCGATATCATCAGGCGCTCCGGTCGCTCGGCCAGCTATGGAAACGCCACCCGGCCTTGAGGGCAGCGACTATCATCCAGGCGTTTCTGTTCGCGTCGTTCACGGCCTTCTGGACCATCCTCGCTCTCTATCTGGCGGGGCCAGAATTTCAGCTCGGTGCGGATGTCGCGGGTCTGTTTGGGATCGTCGGTGCGGTAGGCATTTTTGCTGCGCCTCTGGCAGGAGTTGTTGCCGACAGACGGGGACCGCATTTCGTGGTCTGGATGGGCGCCGGATTGACGATCGCCGCCTGGCTTATCTTCGGCCTCTGGGCATCGATCGCTTCCTTGGTTGTAGGCGTCATCGTACTTGATTTCGGCATACAGAGCGCGCTGATTTCTAACCAGCACATCATTTATGCCCTGGATGCCGATGCGCGTAGCCGTCTCAACACGGTCTTCATGACTGGCATGTTTCTGGGGGGTGCCACAGGTTCGGCGATGGCGACACTGGCCTGGGGGCAGGGCGGCTGGCTTGTCGTCAGCCTTCTCGGCGCGGCGTTTGGCCTCGCAGCCTTCGCGGTGAAAATATTTCATCATCGCCGGCATTCGTCGACGGTTGTCGGAAACTGAGGGCGGAACGATGGAAAAGCTACGTATAGGAATCGTCGGCGGTTCGCTTGCCGGTCTCTTCGCTGGCATCATGTTACAACAGGCTGGCCACGATGTTCGCATCTACGAGCGATCGAAGAGCGGTCTTGCAGGTCGGGGAGCTGGCCTCGTCGGTCAGAGGGACCTGCTGCACATTCTCCGGCTGATTGGCTGCGAGCATGTCGCCCGTATCGGCGTGGTGGCTAAGGAACGCATCTATCTCGATCAGGACGGCCGTATCGCCCAGACCGTTAAGGCGCCCCAGACCCAGATCTCCTGGGACTACCTGTTCGAAACTGTCGTTTCTCGCATCGCTTCAGGAAGCTATGTGTTGGGTCGGGATGTCGTCAAAGTGCTGGATGGCGAGAGTGGCGCGGAGCTGATTTTTGGTGACGGCACGCGCGTGAATGCCGATCTGGTTATCGGTGCCGATGGCCTTGGTTCGGTGGTGCGGGCAGCGGTCAATCCCGGAGACACTCAAAACCGCTATTCCGGCTATGTCGCATGGCGTGGATTGATACCAGAAACGAGGCTTCCAACGGCAGCTAATCTGCTTCTCGACCGGTTTGCCTTTCATGTCAGGCCGGGCGTACATGCGCTCGGTTATCTTGTGCCGGGCTCAAAGGGCGAAATGGACATCGGCAATCGCCGATATAACTGGGTCTGGTATCGCAAAGTGCCAGCAAGCGAACTTGCCCACACGTTCACCGATCTGGATGGGCGAACGCATGCATTTTCGCTGCCGCGTAGTGGCCTGTCGAGCGACCGTCTGGAGGCGTTGCGAGTCGATGCGCTGCAGATGCTTCCGCCGCAATTCGCGCAGGCGGTCGAGGCGGAGCCAAGCCCCTCTATCCAGGGCATTTTCGACTACGAGTCGCCCCGCATGACCGGCCGTTCGGTCGTCCTCATCGGCGACGCCGCCTTTGTCGCGCGTCCGCACACCGCGATGGGCGTGTCGAAAGCAGCGGGCGATGTCATGGCGTTGAGCGACAGCCTGGAGTCCGAGGTTGACCTTCCCAGTGCCTTGCAGCGGTTCGAGGATGATCGCATCGCGGTTGGCCGGGAAATCGTTGCTTATGGCCGGCAACTCGGTGCGTCGGCTATCTGAGTATCGACCGGCTGTCTGTCACGGTACTCAAGAACGATATTTTTAACCCGCTGGCTTCTGCCAGCGGGTTTTTGATTTTGAGAAAGGTCGGATGCTTCAGTTTGGGGGCTTTATCAGGCTTAGTGCGGCGTGGATTTGCGAGACGACGGCGGCACCTTCCCCAACTGCTGCCGCGACCCGCTTGGTCGATCCGGCACGGACATCCCCGATGGCAAAGACATTCGGCAGGCTGGTTTCGAGAGGCAATGGCTTGCGGGAAAAACGACAATGCTCATCGAAGGATTGCCCAGTGACGATGAAGCCCTTGTCGTCGGTTTGCACCCGGCTGCTGATCCAGCCAGCGTTCGGATCCGCGCCGATAAAAAGGAAGAGATGATGAAGCGGCAAGGTGTTCACGCTTCCATCCAGGCGGTTGCGCAGTCTTGCGGAGGAGATGCCAGTGGCGTTATCGCCATTGATCGCGTCCACTTCGCAATGCATGTGCAGTTGGACGTTCGGCAGGGCCTTGATACGGTCGATCAGATATTGCGACATCGTATCTTCGAGTGCGCGCCGCACGACCAGATGAAGTGTCTTGACCTGAGGCGCCAGAAAAACGATGGCCTGGCCTGCCGAATTGCCGCCGCCAACCAGGACGATCTCTTCGCCGGCGCAAAGTTTTGCCTCGATCGGCGAGGCCCAATAGGAAACGCCGTTGCCCTCGAAACCGTCAATGTTGGTGATATCCGGTCGCCTGTAGCGAGCGCCGGATGCGATGACGACACTGCGGGCCGTCACCGATTTTCCACCGTCGAGTTCGAGCGCCAGCACACCTGCGTCATCTTTCGGAGGGATCAGATTTTTGACAGCGACGGGAAGAACCATTTCCGCCCCGAACTTGAGAGCCTGATTGTAGGCACGTCCCGCCAACGCCTGTCCGGATATGCCCGTCGGGAAGCCGAGATAGTTTTCGATCCGAGACGAAGCGCCGGCCTGCCCGCCAATCGAGTGTTCATCGATGACAAGGACGTCGAGCCCTTCCGAAGCGGCATAGACGGCGGTGGCAAGGCCCGCCGGTCCAGCGCCGACAACAGCGACGTCATAGAGCTTTCCGGGCTTGAGGTCCGGCGTCATGCCGAGACATGCTGCGGCCTCCGCATCGGTCGGTTTCTTGAGCACGGTGCCGTTGGGGCAGACCATTAGCGGAAGGTCGGAGGCGAGAATACCCAGACGTTCGATCAGCGCCTTACCTTCACCCTCCATGGCAGCATCAAGCACGATGTGGGGAAAGGCATTGCGGGCTAGAAATCCTTGCAGGCGCGAGAGCGCGGCATTGCCAGCGGTTCCAATCAGAACAGAACCTGCTCCCGCATCGATCAGACCGACGCGGCGCAGGATGAAGGCACGCATGATGATTTCGCCGACATCGGCCGATCCGATCACCAAGGCCCGCAAATGGGCGGCATCAAAGGGAATGGCCGTGCAGCCCTCGGACCCGGCGCGGGCCCCGGCAAGTGTCGGTCGACCCGACAGCTGGTTGACTTCGCCAGACAACTGGCCTGCTCCATGCGTCGTGATCGGCGCCTCGCCGGAAAGACCTTCGTGGCGAAACACGTCCATCGATCCCTTCAGCACCAGCCAGGCGGGCGCTGCGTGGTCTCCTACCTTGTAGACGAAGTCACCACGGGCGAAATCTTTTGGCTCGCCGCTGGCAAAACGCTTGGCCGTCTCGACCTGATGGGGGGTGAGCACCGGAAACATCTGGTCCAGGCGCGCGCTGAGATCTGCCATCTGTTACCTCCAGCTGGAAATGTCGTCCGCAGGTCACCGCCGATTTTTCGGCGAAGTTTCAGTAATATCGCGGTATCGGCCCGCGTTGCGGTGTCTGATCAGGCAGGTCCACCATGGTTTCGTCCACATAACACCAGCCCCAGCCTTCCGGCGGGTCATAGCCCTCGATGATGGGGTGGCGGGTGGTGTGGAAATGCGCAGTCGCGTGGCGGCCGGGGGACTGATCGCAGCAGCCGACATGGCCACATTCGCGGCAGAGCCTCAAATGAAGCCATATCTGCCCGGTCGCGAGACATTCCTCGCAGCCAAGTGTCATGGGCTTGACCGATCGGATCGTCGGCAGGTGCGAGCATTGCTCAGACATGGTTCCACTCCTGAACGTGTTGGAAATTTCAGTGCTTCAGTGCTTCTTCAAGACACAGTATAAGCTGGTTGAAATCGACCGGCTTCCCAAGGAATGCGAATGCACCGCCATCCATTGCCGCTGCTCTCGTTCGCTCGTCGCAATAGGATGTCATGAAGATCATCGGCGGCTTTTGATCACCACGCGAGTTTAACACGTCCTGCATCTGGATGCCGCTCAAGCCTGGCATTTTAACGTCGACCAGCATGCAGTCGATCGCAACGCGATCACCGCGGGCCAGAAAGTCTTCCGCAGACGAAAACAGCCGGCTCTCGTAACCGCAGGACAAAACGAGATCGTCAAGGGCTTCGCGGATCGACCGATCGTCGTCAACGATGGCTATGACAGGTGTTCTGGACAATTTGATTGGGCCTTGCCTCTTAAAATCAACTGGCTTCTATATGCGCCATCGAGACACAACATTGCACCATACAAGGGTCTAGGTTTTGGCCTCAAAGGCCCAGCAGTTCCGCCTTGCGCACCAGTTCGGCTACGGAGCGCGCCTCCATTTTGCGCATGACATTGCCGCGATGCAGCTTGACCGTGATCTCGCTGATCCCGAGGTTGAACGCAATCTGCTTGTTCATCAGGCCTTGCACGACAGCCGTCATGACCTCATGCTCGCGGCGGGTCAATGTCTTGGCCAGCTCCACGACGGCGCCATTTGCAGCAGATTGCTGGCGCATTTCCCGATCTTTCTGAAAAGCAACCGAGACGGCGTCTAGGATGTCCTGGTCCCGAAAAGGTTTGGTCAGGAAGTCGATGGCGCCTGCTTTCATGGCACGGACTGTCATTGGTATATCACCGTGACCGGTCATGAAGATGATCGGCATTCGGTTGCCGAGTTTTTCCAGGTGGAGCTGAAAATCAAGGCCGTTCGCACCGGGCAGGCGAACGTCGAGAAGAATGCAGCCAGGTCGGTCCAGATCGGCATTTTCGAGCAGGTCCTGGGCGCTTTCAAAGGATTTTGCTTCTGTTCGAATTGACAGGAACAGATCGACCAAAGCCTCGCGTATCGCAGTATCGTCATCGACGACGTAGACAACCGGCGTATCGCCGTTCGGCGGTTTGGCGGACTTTCTCGCATCATTCATGGGTTGCCTCCATCGGGACGATCATTTCGAACAATGCGCCACCATCGGTGTGATTGCCGGCAGACAGCGTGCCGCCGCGGGCTTCGAGCATGCTGCGGCAGATGGCAAGGCCCATGCCAAGCCCGGTTGGTTTGGTCGTGCAGAATGGTTTGAACAGGTTTTTGAGAACGTCCGGACTGAGCCCGGGACCTGTGTCGAGAACCTTGATGATCACGCTTTGATCATCCCCAGGCTCGATCGTTACCGATATCCGCCGCATCGCTTCCGGGGTTTCGGCCATGGCGTGAAGCGAATTGGTGATCAGGTTGATCAAGACTTGCTGCAGCTCTATCCGCACAGCGTTGACGGTGGGCACATCGCTTGCTTCAGCTATTTCAACAACGACCCCGTTTCTGACCAGCTCGCTCTCCATCAGCGCGCGTGTCTCCGTGACGAGATCGGCCAGCGAAACCGGCTCGATATCGGGCGGGCGGTTACCAAGCATTGATCGTGCGCTCTGAATGATGTCGCTGGCACGCTGGCTGTCACGAGCGATGCGCTCAGCTGAGCGGGAAACGGCTGCCAGATCCGGCGGGTCGCGATCCAGCCAGCGCTGCAGGGTCTGGGCGTTGACCACCAAGGCGCCGAGCGGCTGATTGAGTTCGTGCGCGAGCGAAGCCGATAATGCGCCGACTGTTGCCGCGCGCGACGCCAATGCCAATTCCGCCTGGGCCTCGAACAGTGCTTTCTGGGCGAGTTCCCGCTCCGTAATGTCGAACATACCCACAATGACACGGTTGAAATTGGCAGGATCTTCAGGAAAGCCAACGGTCAGCAGCACAAACTTGCTGGTGCCATCGCTGGTGATGATGCTGCCCTTGCCTTCGAAATGCGTCTCGTTGTTGAAAATTGCCGCGATGAGATCGAGAAAGGTGGCGTCGTCCTGGGCAATATAGCGGCGCATGGCGCCGGGATTGTTGTTGCCCACATGGCCCAGCAATTCAAGTGCCGCCGCGTTGGCGGCAACGGTAGGGACGCTAACGATGCATCGCTCCAGAAAATCCGGGTTCTCCCGAGCGTGAGC
>Ga0160443_100757_pt1 | contig 16804 bp, 11 predicted proteins | sample HID1972I_E1MG_FD_108244 | JGI IMG/M metagenome (GOLD analysis project Ga0160443, IMG submission 108244) | Enriched pill bug-associated microbial communities from UW Madison campus, WI, USA - HID1972I_E1 MG | ecosystem: Host-associated > Arthropoda: Insects > Digestive system > Unclassified ... | reverse complement strand
TCGCTCCGCGCCGATCTTCGTCAGCGCCGCCGTCAGCGTCGTCTTGCCGTGGTCCACGTGGCCAATCGTGCCCACGTTCACGTGGGGCTTGGTGCGCTCGAACTTACCCTTTGCCATGACTGTTGCCTCTGTATATGCGTGATTCGTATAACTCGTGGTTGACGACGCCTCGTGGCTGTCGACCAGCCGGCGCGCCACGGAGCCCGGGCATCAGCCCTTCTTGATGACCGCGTCCGCGATGTTGGTCGGCGCTTCTTCGTAATGGTCGAATTCCATCGTGAAGGTGGCGCGGCCCTGCGACATCGAACGCAGCGAGGTCGCGTAGCCGAACATTTCGCCCAACGGGATCATCGCGTTGATGATCTTGCCCGACGGGCTGTCGTCCTGGCCCTGCAGGATGCCGCGACGACGGCTCACGTCGCCCATGACATCACCGAGGTAATCCTCGGGGCTGACGATCTCGACCTTCATGATCGGCTCGAGCAGCGCCGGCGACGCCTTGGCGAAGCCCTGCTTGAACGCCATCGACGAGGCCAGCTTGAACGCCATTTCCGACGAGTCGACGTCATGGTACGAGCCGAACACCAGCTTGACCTTGACGCCCACCACCGGGAAGCCCGCCAGCGGACCACTGGTGATGGTTTCGCGAATGCCCTTCTCGACCGACGGAATGAATTCCTTCGGGATCACGCCACCGGTGATCTCGTTGATGAACAGGAAGTCGTCCTTGATGTCGGCAGCGTGCTTCTCGCGATCCTCGGCGGTCAGCGGCGACAGCTCGATCACGACGTGGCCGTACTGGCCCTTGCCGCCGGACTGCTTGGCATGCTTGTAGTCGGACTTGACGTCGCGCGAACGGATCGTCTCGCGATAGGCCACCTGCGGCTTGCCGACATTCGCCTCGACGTTGAATTCGCGCTTCATGCGATCGACGATGATGTCCAGGTGCAGCTCGCCCATGCCGGAGATGATCGTCTGGCCGGATTCCTCGTCGGTCTTGACGCGGAACGACGGGTCTTCCTGCGCCAGGCGACCCAGCGCCAGACCCATCTTCTCCTGGTCGGACTTGGTCTTGGGCTCGACCGCCATCGAGATCACCGGCTGCGGGAAGCTCATGCGCTCGAGCACGATCGGATCGTCCTGCGAGCACAGCGTGTCGCCGGTGGTGACGTCCTTCAGGCCCACGGCGGCGGCGATGTCGCCGGCCAGCACTTCCTTGATCTCGTCGCGGTTGTTCGAATGCATCTGCAGGATGCGGCCGATGCGCTCCTTCTTGCCCTTGACCGAGTTCAGCACCTGGTCGCCGGCATTGAGCGTGCCCGAGTAGACGCGGAAGAAGGTCAGCGAGCCCACGAACGGGTCGGTCATGATCTTGAACGCGAGCGCGGAGAACGGCGCCTTGTCGCTGGACTCGCGGCTCAGCTCCTTGGTCTCGTCGTCGACGTCCACGCCCTTCACCGCCGGCACGTCGACCGGCGACGGCAGCAGGTGGACGACGCCGTCGAGCATCGCCTGCACGCCCTTGTTCTTGAACGCCGAGCCGCAGAACATCGGCACGATTTCGGTCTTCAGCGTGCGCTCGCGCAGGCCGTTGATGATTTCCTCCTCGGTGAGCTCGCCGCCCTCGAGGTACTTGTCCATCAGCTCTTCGCTGGCCTCGGCCGCAGCCTCGATCATGAACGCGCGCGCCTCGTCGGCCTGCTCCTTGAGCTCGGCCGGGATCTCGCGGTACTCGAAGTTCAGGCCCTGCGAGGCGACGTCCCAGTGGATCGCCTTCATCTTGATCAGGTCGACCACGCCCTCGAAGCCGTCCTCGGCGCCGATCGGCACCTGCATCGGCACCGGGTACGCGCCCAGGCGCGACTTCAGCTGGTCGCGGACCTTGAAGAAGTTGGCGCCGGTGCGGTCCATCTTGTTGACGAACGCGACGCGCGGCACGTGGTACTTGTTGGCCTGGCGCCACACCGTCTCGGACTGCGGCTGCACGCCGCCGACCGCGCACAGCACGAACACCGCGCCGTCGAGCACGCGCAAGCTGCGCTCGACCTCGATCGTGAAGTCGACGTGCCCGGGGGTGTCGATGATGTTGAAGCGGTATTCCGGGAAGGACTTGTCCATCCCCTTCCAGAACGCCGTGGTCGCGGCCGACTGGATCGTGATGCCGCGCTCCTGCTCCTGCTCCATCCAGTCCATCGTCGCGGCGCCGTCGTGCACCTCGCCGATCTTGTGGCTCTTGCCGGTGTAGAACAGGATGCGCTCCGACGTCGTCGTCTTGCCGGCGTCGATGTGCGCCATGATGCCGAAGTTGCGGTAGCGTTCGATGGGGGTCGTGCGGGCCACGGGGATGCCTCAGATTCGATGCTGTGGGAAGTCCGCGCATGGTTCGCGGGACTGTCGCGAAGGACTCGCTTCAATGGCCGAATGCCGCCTGGCGGCGGCATCGGGACATTGCGTGCGGCAGGGCCGCTCAAGTGGCACCGATATGGTGCCGAGGGGGCCGAAGCTCAAGCCCCCATGGAAGGTCTTACCAACGGTAGTGCGCGAACGCCTTGTTCGCATCCGCCATGCGGTGCGTTTCCTCGCGCTTCTTGATCGCACCGCCGCGGTTCTCGGACGCGTCGATCAGTTCGCCGGCCAGCTTGCGCGGCATCGAGTTCTCGCCGCGCTTGCGGGCGGATTCGATCAGCCAGCGCATCGCCAGCGCCATGCGGCGCGACTGGCGCACTTCGACCGGCACCTGGTAGGTGGCGCCGCCGACGCGGCGGGACTTCACCTCGACCGCCGGGGACACGTTGCCGAGGGCCTTTTCGACCAGCTCGAGCGCGTTGCCGTTCTTCTCGCCGATGACGTCCATGGCGCCGTACACGATCTTCTCGGCGACCGACTTCTTGCCGCTCTGCATGACCATGTTGATGAAGCGGGCGATGGTCTCGCTGCCATGCTTGGGATCGGGCAGGACCGAACGCTGCGGGGTATTGCCTTTACGCGACATGATTCAGTTTCCTCAGGCTTTCGGGCGCTTGGCGCCGTACTTGGAACGCGCCTGCTTGCGCTTGGCGACGCCGGCGGCGTCGAGCGAGCCGCGCACGGTGTGGTAGCGCACGCCCGGCAGGTCCTTGACGCGACCGCCGCGGATCAGCACCACGCTGTGCTCCTGCAGGTTGTGGCCTTCGCCGCCGATGTACGAGATGACCTCGTAGCCGTTGGTGAGGCGTACCTTGGCGACCTTGCGCAGCGCCGAGTTCGGCTTCTTCGGGGTCGTGGTGTACACGCGCGTGCACACGCCGCGCCGCTGCGGGCAGTTGGCCAGCGCGGGCGACGTGCTCTTGTAGATTTCAGGGCTGCGCGGCTTGCGCACCAGCTGATTGATCGTTGCCATCGGTCAGGGGTTCTTGGGTTTCGGGGCTTGCGCCCTCGTGAAAACGACGGCAGGCGGGTACACCCGGCCTGCCGAGACGAAAAAGTATAGCCCGCGCGGACGCAAAGCGTCAACGCAAGCCATGCCCGCGATCCGGTCCGCCGCGGCTGCCCCGCGAGGGTCCGGACCCAGGTTCCTGCTCCGCCCGTCCTGGGCCGAAAACGAGGCGCTCCCTGCGCCTCATTTCGAGATCTGGGCGGCCCTTTGCAGGGCCGCCGGGTGCCAATCAGTTGCCGCCGGACTCCTCGCCCACCACGTCGGCGGCAGGCGCGTCCTCGATCATGACCGCCGAGGCGTCCGCCACCGCCGGTTCCGCCGCGGCGCCGCTGAGCGCCTCGAACTCGGAGTCGGTCAGCCCGCTCGCCTTGTTGCGGCGGCGGGTGTGGTAGGCCAGGCCGGTGCCGGCCGGGATCAGGCGGCCGACGATCACGTTCTCCTTCAGGCCGCGGAGGCTGTCGCGGGTGCCGCGCACGGCGGCCTCGGTCAGCACGCGGGTGGTCTCCTGGAACGAGGCCGCGGACAGGAACGACTCGGTCGCCAGCGAGGCCTTGGTGATGCCCAGCAGGACCGGCTCGACCCGGATCGGCAGTTCGCCCTTGGCTTCCAGCTTCTGGTTGTCCTCGATGACGCGCTGGCGCTCGGCCTGCTCGCCGGCGAGGTACTTGCCGTCGCCCGGATCGGTGATCTCGACCTTGCGCAGCATCTGGCGAATGATCACCTCGATGTGCTTGTCGTTGATCTTCACGCCCTGCAGGCGGTAGACGTCCTGGATCTCCTTGGTCAGGTACGAGGCCAGCGGCTCGACGCCGAGCAGGCGCAGGATGTCCTGCGGGCTCGGCTCGCCGTCCACGACAGTCTCGCCCTTCTCCACGTGCTCGCCTTCGAACACGATGATCTGGCGGTACTTCGGGATCAGTTCCTCGTGCTCCTCGCCGTCCGGTCCCTTGATGATCAGGCGCTGCTTGCCCTTGGTGTCCTTGCCGAAGCTGACCACGCCCGACTTCTCGGCCAGGATCGCCGGGTCCTTGGGCTTGCGCGCCTCGAACAGGTCGGCCACGCGCGGCAGGCCACCGGTGATGTCGCGGGTCTTCGAGGCTTCCTGCGGGATCTTGGCGACCACGTCGCCCACGCCCACCGGCGCGCCGTCCTGCAGGTTCACGATCGAGCGCGGCGGCAGCAGGTACTGCGCCGGCAGGTCGGTGCCCGGGATGTTGAGGTCGTTGCCGTCCTTGTCGACGATGCGCACGATCGGGCGCAGGTCCTTGCCCTGGGTGCCGCGACGCTTGGGATCGGTGATCTCGCGCGAGGCCAGGCCGGTCAGCTCGTCGGTCTTCTCGATGACGGTGACGCCGTCGATGAAGTCGACGAAGCGGATGGAACCGGCCACTTCCGACACGATCGGGTGGTTGTGCGGATCCCAGTTCGCGACGGCCTGCCCGGCCTTGAGCTCGCTGCCGTCCTTGACCGTGATGGTCGCGCCGTAGGGCAGCTTGTAGCGCTCGCGCTCGCGGCCGTGGCCGTCGAGCACCGACAGCTCGCCCGAACGCGACACCACGGTCAGGTTGCCGCTGGCGTGCTGCACGGTCTTGAGGTTGTTGAACTTGATCGAGCCGGTGGTCTTGACGGTGACGTTGTCGATCGCCGCCGCACGCGAGGCCGCGCCGCCGATGTGGAACGTGCGCATCGTCAGCTGCGTGCCGGGCTCGCCGATCGACTGCGCGGCGACGACGCCGACCGCCTCGCCGTGGTTGACCAGGTGGCCGCGGCCGAGGTCGCGGCCGTAGCAGTGCGCGCAGACGCCGAAGCCGCTGGCGCAGGTGATCGTCGAGCGCACCTTGATCGACTGCACGCTGGCGTCTTCGAGCTTCTGCACCCAGGCTTCGTCGAGCAGGGTGTTGCGGGTGACGATCGGATCCTCGTCGTTGCCGGGCAGGAACACGTCCTCGGCCACGACGCGGCCCAGCACGCGGTCGCGCAGCGGCTCGACCACGTCGCCGCCTTCGACGATCGGGGTCATCATCAGGCCGTTCACGGTGCCGCAGTCGGTCTCGGTGATCACCACGTCCTGCGCCACGTCGACCAGGCGACGGGTCAGGTAGCCGGAGTTCGCGGTCTTGAGCGCGGTGTCCGCGAGGCCCTTGCGGGCGCCGTGGGTCGAGATGAAGTACTGCTGGACGTTGAGGCCCTCGCGGAAGTTCGAGGTGATCGGCGTCTCGATGATCGAGCCGTCCGGCTTGGCCATCAGGCCGCGCATGCCGGCCAGCTGGCGGATCTGCGCCTGCGAACCGCGCGCGCCGGAGTCGGCCATGATGTAGATCGAGTTCATCGACTTCTGCGCGACCTTCTCGCCCTTGGCGTTGGTCACGGTTTCGGTGCCGATCGCGTCCATCATCGCCTTCGCCACGCGCTCGTTGGTGCGCGACCAGATGTCGACGACCTTGTTGTAGCGCTCGCCGGCGGTGACCAGGCCAGACTGGTACTGCTGCTGGATCTCCAGCACCTCGGCCTCGGCCTCGTCGAGGATGCCCTTCTTCTCCGGCGGGATCAGCATGTCGTCGATGCCGATCGACACGCCGGCGCGGGTCGCGAAGCCGAAGCCGGTGTACATCAGCTTGTCGGCGAACACGACCGTGTCCTTCAGGCCGAGCTGGCGGTAGCAGGAGTTGATCAGGCGGCTGATGTTCTTCTTGGTCAGCTCGGTGTTGGCCAGCGCGAACGGCAGGCCATCGGGCAGGATCTCGGCCAGCAGCGCACGCCCGATCGTGGTGTCGACGATCGCCGTCTTCTTCTCGCGGTTGCCCTCCTCGTCGATCACCGTCTCGGTGATGCGCACCTTCACCTTGGCATGCAGGCCGGCGACCTTGTTGTCGTAGGCGCGCTTGACCTCGGCGATGTTGGCGAACGCCATGCCCTCGCCCGGGGTGTTCTCTAGGGCGCGGGTCATGTAGTACAGGCCGAGCACCACGTCCTGCGAGGGCACGATGATCGGCTCGCCGTTCGCCGGCGAGAGGATGTTGTTGGTCGACATCATCAGCGCGCGCGCTTCCAGCTGGGCCTCGAGGCTCAGCGGCACGTGCACGGCCATCTGGTCGCCGTCGAAGTCGGCGTTGAACGCGGTGCAGACCAGCGGATGCAGCTGGATCGCCTTGCCCTCGATCAGCACCGGCTCGAAGGCCTGGATGCCGAGGCGGTGCAGCGTCGGTGCACGGTTCAGCAGCACCGGATGCTCGCGGATCACCTCTTCGAGGATGTCCCACACCTCGGCCTCTTCGCGCTCGACCAGCTTCTTGGCGGCCTTGATCGTCGTGGCCAGGCCACGGCGCTGCAGCTTGGCGAAGATGAAGGGCTTGAACAGCTCCAGCGCCATCTTCTTGGGCAGGCCGCACTCGTGCAGGCGCAGGGTCGGGCCGACCACGATGACCGAACGGCCCGAGTAGTCGACGCGCTTGCCGAGCAGGTTCTGACGGAAGCGGCCCTGCTTGCCCTTGATCATGTCGGCCAGCGACTTGAGCGGGCGCTTGTTGGTGCCGGTGATGGCGCGGCCGCGACGGCCGTTGTCCATCAGCGCGTCGACCGATTCCTGCAGCATGCGCTTCTCGTTGCGCACGATGATGTCGGGCGCGTTGAGTTCGAGCAGGCGGCGCAGGCGGTTGTTGCGGTTGATGACGCGGCGGTACAGGTCGTTGAGGTCGGAGGTCGCGAAGCGGCCGCCGTCCAGCGGCACCAGCGGGCGCAGGTCCGGCGGCAGCACCGGCAGCACGGTCATCACCATCCACTCCGGACGGTTGCCGGACTCGACGAAGGCCTCGATCAGCTTGATGCGCTTGGTCAGGCGCTTGAGCTTGGTCTCGGAACCGGTGGCGGCGATCTCTTCCTTCAGCTTGACCGTCTCGGCCTGCAGGTCGATCGTGCGCAGCAGGTCGAACACCGCCTCGGCGCCCATCGCGGCGTCGAAGTCGTCGCCGTGCTCCTGGCGCATCTGCATGTACTGCTCTTCGTTGAGCAGCTGGCCGCGTTCCATCGGGGTCAGGCCCGGCTCGGTGACGACGAACGCCTCGAAGTAGAGGATGCGCTCGATGTCGCGCAGGGTCATGTCCAGCATCAGGCCGATGCGCGAGGGCAGCGACTTGAGGAACCAGATGTGCGCGACCGGCGAGGCCAGGTCGATGTGGCCCATGCGCTCGCGGCGCACCTTGGCCAGCGTCACTTCCGTGCCGCACTTCTCGCAGACCACGCCGCGGTGCTTCATGCGCTTGTACTTGCCGCACAGGCACTCGTAGTCCTTGATCGGGCCGAAGATCGCAGCGCAGAACAGGCCGTCGCGCTCGGGCTTGAAGGTGCGGTAGTTGATGGTCTCGGGCTTCTTCACTTCGCCGAACGACCAGGAACGGATCAGGTCGGGCGAGGCCAGCGCGATCTTGATCGCGTCGAAGTCGAGCGCGGGGCGCTGCTGGTTGAAGAGGTTGAGCAGGTCTTTCATTTGAAATCTCCGGGAATCGGGAATCGAGAATCGGGAATGGTTGAAAGCGGGGAACCGGGGGCTTCAGGAGTCGTCGGCAGTTGCAGCTCTTGCCCTGACGATTCCCTATTCCCGATTCCCCATTCCCGTCCTCAGTGCTCCTCGAGCTCCATGTTGATAGCCAGCGAGCGAATTTCCTTGACCAGCACGTTGAACGACTCGGGCATGCCGGCGACCATCTCGTACTCGCCGTCGACGATGTTCTTGTACATCTGGTTGCGGCCCTGCACGTCGTCGGACTTCACCGTCAGCATTTCCTGCATGGTGTAGGCCGCGCCGTAGGCTTCCAGCGCCCACATTTCCATCTCGCCGAAGCGCTGGCCGCCGAACTGCGCCTTGCCGCCCAGCGGCTGCTGGGTGACGAGCGAGTACGGGCCGGTCGAACGCGCGTGCATCTTGTCGTCGACCAGGTGGTTGAGCTTGAGCATGTGCATGTAGCCCACGGTGACCTTGCGCTCGAACGCCTCGCCGGTGCGGCCGTCGAACAGCTGGGTCTGGCCGCTGGTCGGCAGGTCGGCGAGCTCGAGCATCTTCTTGATCTCGCTCTCGGCCGCGCCGTCGAACACCGGCGTCGCCATCGGCACGCCGTCGACCAGGTTCTTCGCCAGCGCGATCAGCTCCTCGTCGCTGAACTGCTTGAGGTCGACGCGCTGCGCCTGCAGGTCCTTGTCGTGGTTGTAGATCTCGTCGAGGAACTTGCGCAGGTCGGCGATCTTGGCCTGCGCCTGCAGCATCGCGTCGATCTTGCGGCCGAGGCCCTTCGCCGCCCACCCGAGGTGGGTCTCGAGGATCTGGCCGATGTTCATGCGCGACGGCACGCCCAGCGGGTTGAGCACGATGTCGACGGTCTCGCCGTTGGCCATGTGCGGCATGTCCTCGACCGGCACGATGGTCGACACCACGCCCTTGTTGCCGTGGCGTCCGGCCATCTTGTCGCCCGGCTGGATGCGGCGCTTCACGGCCAGGTAGACCTTGACCATCTTCAGCACGCCCGGCGCGAGGTCGTCGCCCTGGGTGATCTTGCCGCGCTTGTCGGCGAAGCGCTTCTCGAACTCCTTCTCGTGCGCCTCGATCTGCTTCTGCGCGCGCTCGATGGCGTCGGTCGCGTCCTCGTCCTTCATCCGCAGCTGGAACCAGTCGGACTTCTTCAGGCCGTCCAGCACCAGCGAGGTGACGGTGTCGCCCTTCTTCAGGCCCGGGCCGCCGTTGGCGGTCTTGCCGATCAGCTGCGAGCGCAGGCGGTCGTAGATCGCGGCCTCGAGGATGCGGAACTGGTCGTCGAAGTCCTTCTTGACGCGCTTGATCTCGGATTCCTCGATCTGGCGCGCGCGCTTGTCCTTCTCGATGCCGTCGCGGGTGAAGACCTGCACGTCGATGACGGTGCCGTCCATGCCCGGCGGCACGCGCAGCGAGCTGTCCTTCACGTCGGACGCCTTCTCGCCGAAGATCGCGCGCAGCAGCTTCTCTTCCGGCGTCAGCTGGCTCTCGCCCTTCGGCGTGACCTTGCCCACGAGGATGTCGCCGGCGCGGACTTCGGCGCCGATGTACACCACGCCCGACTCGTCGAGGCGGTTGAGCGCCTGCTCGGAGACGTTGGGGATGTCGGCCGAGATTTCCTCCGGGCCCAGCTTGGTGTCGCGGGCGACGCAGGTCAGCTCCTCGATGTGGATCGTGGTGTAGCGATCCTCCTCGACCACGCGCTCGGAGAGCAGGATCGAGTCCTCGAAGTTGTAGCCGTTCCACGGCATGAACGCGACCAGCATGTTCTGGCCCAGCGCCAGCTCGCCGATGTCGGTCGAGGGACCGTCGGCCAGCACGTCGCCGCGGGCGACCACGTCGCCCACGTTGACCAGCGGGGTCTGGTTGATGCAGGTGTTCTGGTTCGAACGCGTGTACTTGATCAGGTTGTAGATGTCGACGCCGGCGTCGTGCTCGCCGGAGATCTCGCTCTCGTTGACCTTGACCACGATGCGGCCGGCGTCGATCTGCTCGATCACGCCGCCGCGGCGCGCGTTCACCGTCACACCCGAGTCGCGCGCCACGGCGCGCTCGATGCCGGTGCCGACCAGCGGCTTCTGCGAACGCAGCGTCGGCACGGCCTGGCGCTGCATGTTGGCACCCATCAGCGCGCGGTTGGCGTCGTCGTGCTCGAGGAACGGCACCAGCGCCGCCGCGACCGACACGGTCTGCATCGGCGAGACGTCCATGAAGTGGATCTCGCTCGGCGGCTTGAGCAGGTTCTCGCCCTGGAAGCGGCAGGCGACGAACTGCGCGGTCAGGTTGCCCTTGGCGTCCTGCGGCGCATTGGCCTGGGCGATGACGAACTCGTTCTCCTCGATCGCCGAGAGGAACTCGATCTCGTCGGTGACCTTGCCGTCCACGACCTTGCGGTACGGCGTCTCCAGGAAGCCGTAGCGGTTGGTGCGGGCGAACACGGCCAGCGAGTTGATCAGGCCGATGTTCGGGCCTTCCGGCGTCTCGATGGTGCAGACGCGGCCGTAGTGGGTCGGGTGCACGTCGCGCACCTCGAAGCCGGCGCGCTCGCGGGTCAGGCCGCCCGGGCCGAGCGCCGAGACGCGGCGCTTGTGGGTGACCTCGGACAGCGGGTTGTTCTGGTCCATGAACTGCGACAGCTGCGACGAACCGAAGAACTCCTTCACCGCCGCCGCGACCGGCTTGGCGTTGATCAGCTCCTGCGGGGTCAGGCCATCGGCCTCGGCCATGGTCAGGCGCTCGCGCACGGCGCGCTCGACGCGCACCAGGCCGACGCGGAACACGTTCTCGGCCATCTCGCCAACCGAACGCACGCGGCGGTTGCCGAGGTGGTCGATGTCGTCGACCACGCCGCGGCCGTTGCGGATCTCGGTCAGCACCTTGATCACGTCGAGGATGTCGGACATGTCGCCGCAGGACTCGCGCATGCGCGCGGACTCCTCGTCCTTGCGCTCGGCGAAGTACTTGGCGTCGTACAGCACCGGCGCGCCGGTCACCTCGCGGCGGCCGATGCGGCGGTTGAACTTCATCCGGCCCACGGCCGACAGGTCGTAGCGCTCGAAGGCGAAGAACAGGTTGTGGAACAGGTTCTGCGCGGCGTCCTTGGTCGGCGGCTCGCCCGGGCGCATCATGCGATAGATCTCGACCAGCGCGTCGAGCTGGGTCTTGGTCGCGTCGACGCGCAGCGTGTTCGACAGGTACGGGCCACGGTCGAGGTCGTTGGTCCAGATGGTGCCGACCGCCTCGATGCCGGCCTTGCGCAGCGCGGCCAGGGTGTCGTCGTTGATCTCGTCGTTGGCCGAGGCGATCAGCTCGCCGGTCGAGGCGTCGACGACATCGTGCGACAGCACGCGGCCGACGAGGTACTCGTCCGGCACCGCCAGCGCGGCGATGCCGGACTGCTCGAGCTGCTTGACGTGGCGCGCGGTGATGCGCTTGCCGGCCTCGACGATCACCTTGTCGCCGTCGGCCAGGTCGAAGTTCAGGGTCTCGCCGCGCAGGCGCTCGGCGACCAGTTCCAGTTGAACGCCCTCGCCTTCCGGCAGGATGTGGAAGGTGTTGATCTCGAAGAACTCGTTGAGCATTTCTTCGTTGTTGTAGCCGAGCGCGCGCAGCAGCACCGAGACCGGCAGCTTGCGGCGGCGGTCGATGCGGGTGAACAGCGCGTCCTTCGGGTCGAACTCGAAGTCCAGCCACGAGCCGCGGTACGGGATCACGCGCGCGGAGAACAGCAGCTTGCCCGAGCTGTGGGTTTTGCCGCGGTCGTGGTCGAAGAACACGCCCGGCGACCGGTGCAGCTGCGAGACGATGACGCGCTCGGTGCCGTTGACGATGAAGGTGCCGTTGTCGGTCATGAGCGGGATCTCGCCCATGTAGACTTCCTGCTCCTTGACGTACTTGATCGCCTTGTTCGACGACTCGCGGTCGTAGATCACCAGGCGCACGGTCACGCGCAGCGGTGCGCCGTAGCTCATGCCGCGCTGGCGGCACTCGCGCTCGTCGAACACCGGTTCGCCCAGCTTGTAGCCGACGTACTCCAGCGCCGCGTAGCCGTTGTAGCTGACGATCGGGAACACCGACTTCAGCGCGGCGTGCAGGCCCTTGTCCCCGCGCTTGGCGGGATCGGTGTTGGCCTGCAGGAACTCGCGGTAAGAATCGACCTGGATCGCGAGCAGGAACGGCACCTCGAGAATCGAACGGCGCTTGCCGAAGTTCTTGCGGATGCGCTTCTTCTCGGTGAACGAATACTGGGACGTCGTCATGGGGAGCTGATGCCTCGGTCTTGGAGCCGCGCAGGCGCGGTTCCGGGATAACGAAAAGTTGTCACTGGGCAGTCGCTGGTATTGCCGGCACCAGCACGCCTTCTCCCGCTACTAACCACTGACAACTGCGAACTACGAACTGATCTGGAACCGGGAACTGAATAACGACCGAAGGCCGGGGGCGTTTTGCCCCCAGCCTCGGTTTCAACCGTCATTCCCGCGGAGGCGGGAATCCAGTGTCTTTTGCTTCAAAAAGCACTCTCGATAAAGCCAAATCTAAAAGCTGGATCCCCGCTTTCGCGGGGATGATGTTCCGGCAGCCACGCGCGCCGATGGCGCGCGTGGGCCGTCACATCACTTGACCTCGACGGTCGCGCCGGCCGCTTCCAGATCCTTCTTGATCTTGGCGGCGTCGTCCTTCGAAGCGCCTTCCTTCACCGTACCGCCGGCTTCGGTCAGATCCTTGGCTTCCTTCAGGCCCAGGCCGGTGATCGCGCGGACCACCTTGATGACCTCGACCTTCTTCTCGCCGGCCGACTTCAGGACGACCGAGAACTCGGTCTGCTCTTCGGCCGGGGCGGCAGCGGCGGCGGCCGGACCGGCGGCCACGGCAACCGGGGCGGCGGCGGAGACGCCGAACTTCTCTTCGAAAGCCTTGACCAGCTCCATCACCTCGACGAGGGTCTTGCTGCCGATGGCTTCCAGGATTTCTTCGTTGGAAAGGGACATTGTCGTTTACCTTGATTGATTGATTCGAAAACGTTTCGTTGGATTGCGTTCGTTGCGAACAGCGCTCAACTAAGGACTTCAGGCTGCCTTCTGCTGGCCGACCGCGTTGATCACGCGGCCGGTCTGCACGGCGGGCTCCGAGAGCACGCGGGCCAGCATGGTGGCCGGCTGCGCGATCAGGCCCACCAGCATCGCCAGTGCCTGCTCGCGGGTCGGCAGAGACGCCAGGACATCCACGTGGGAGCCCGGGTACTTCTGCCCACCCAGCGAAACCAGGCGCGGCTTCAGCTTGTCGGCGGTCTTGGCGAAGTCCTTGATGAGGCGGCCGGCGGCGCCGGGGTCTTCCTGCGAGAAGGCGTACAGCAGCGGACCGGTCAGCTCGTCCTGGATGACGGCGTAATCGGTGCCTTCCACCGCCCGCGAGACCAGCGTGTTCTTGGCTACTTTCAGGAACACGCCCGACTGGCGGGCCTTCTTGCGCAGATCGGTCAACTGCTCGACCGTGAGACCCGCGTATTCCGCGGCGACCAGCGAGTGCGCCTTGCCGGCGACCTCGGCCAGTTCGGCAACGACTTCCTTCTTCTGGTTCAGATTCAGAGCCATTGCGCTTCCTCTCTTGCTTCAATTCCATCCCCTTGCATCCGCGCGGGGACAGGCCATGGGCCGCACCGGTCCTTCGATGCGGGGAACGCCTTGCGGCGTTCCGGTTGGCGGCCGTTTCCAAAAACCGATCGAATCAATCTCTGGAGGGTCGGCGACCATCTGCGCAGGCCCTTTCCTGCTTTCGCAGTCCGGGATTAAGCGGTCTGGCCTGCAACGACGGCGATTCCCTGCCGTGCCGAGCTTCCCTGCCCGTCGCCGTTGCGGCGTCGACCGCGCCTGCGGTCTTTGACGGCTCCGTGTCGGGCGATTGCCCTCGACGGTGCCCTCAAAATCCTTGCCCCGGGCGAAGCGGGGGATCTCGCTTCGCTCGGGTAAAACTCAACTACTACTTTGTCATTTCGACCGGAGGGAGGAATCTGCGTTCAGGTGGCGCTGAAAAGCAGATCCCTCACTGCGTTCGGGATGACGGATCGTCAGCCGCGCGCTGCGCGCGCGGGTCGATCCGTCACTTCAACGACAACGACGACTGGTCGACGGTCACGCCGGGACCCATCGTCGAGCTGACCGAGATCTTCTGCAGGTACTGGCCCTTGGACGTCGCCGGCTTGGCCTTGACCAGATCCAGCAGCAGCGCGGTCAGGTTCTCCTTCAGGCGCTCGGCCTCGAAGTCGGCCTTGCCGATCGTGCAGTGGATGATGCCGGCCTTGTCGGTGCGGTAGCGCACCTGGCCGCCCTTGGCGTTCTTCACCGCCTCGCCCGGGTTCGGGGACACGGTACCGACCTTCGGGTTCGGCATCAGGCCGCGCGGACCGAGCACGGTACCGAGCTTGCCGACCACGCGCATCGCGTCCGGCGTGGCGATGACCACGTCATAGTTCAGCTCGCCGCCCTGCATGCGCTCGGCGAGGTCGTCCATGCCGACCGCGTCGGCGCCTGCGGCCAGGGCTTCGTCGGCCTTGGCGCCGGCCGGGGCGAACACCGCCACGCGCACGCTCTTGCCGGTGCCCTGCGGCAGCACGGTCGAGCCGCGCACCTGCTGGTCCGACTTCTTGGCGTCGACGCCGAGGCGGACGGCGACGTCCACGGCCTCGACGAACTTGGTCTTGCTGTTGTCCTTGACGATCTTCAGCGCTTCGTCGATCGCATAGGCCTTGCCGGGGACGACCGCGGCCTTGATGTTCTTCTGTCGCTTGGTCTGTGCCATGTCCTCAGCCCTCCACCGTCAGGCCCATCGAACGGGCCGAGCCCGCGATGGTGCGTACCGCCGCGTCCAGGTCGGCCGCGGTCAGGTCGGGTTCCTTCGCCTTGGCGATCTCCTCGAGCTGCTTGCGGGTGACCTTGCCCACCTTCTCGGTGTTCGGGCGCTTGGAGCCGGACTGGATGCCGACGGCCTTCTTCAGCAGCACCGTCGCCGGAGGCGTCTTGGTGATGAAGGTGAAGGTGCGGTCCGAGTACGCGGTGATCACGGTCGGGATCGGGAGGCCCGGCTCCAGCTTCTGCGTGGCGGCGTTGAACGCCTTGCAGAATTCCATGATGTTCAGGCCGCGCTGGCCGAGCGCAGGACCCACCGGCGGCGAAGGATTCGCCTGCCCGGCCTTGACCTGCAGCTTGATGTAGCCGATGACTTTCTTTGCCATGTTTGCTGGACTCTCCGGGTGCTAGCGCCGTTCAGGCTCCCCATCGGGCCGGGAGAATCACGCGTCCCGGCATCGCGTTGCCCCTTCCGCGCGAAAGGCCGCGCATTCGGCGGCCAGCGGGTTCGCCCGGACATCCCGGGACGGGGGAGCCGGCTAGTATAGCGGGTTTCCGGGCCTTGTGCAGCCCGGGCCGTTCAGGCGGCTCAGGCCTTCTCGACCTGGCCGAATTCGAGCTCGACCGGGGTCGAGCGGCCGAAGATCAGCACCGCCACGCGCAGGCGGCTCTTTTCATAGTTGACTTCCTCGACCACGCCGTTGAAGTCGTTGAACGGGCCGTCGACCACGCGGACCATCTGGCCCGGCTCGAACAGCACCTTGGGACGGGGCTTCTCGACGCCTTCCTGGACCCGGTCCAGGATCGCTGCGGCCTCCTCGTCGCGGATCGGCAGCGGGCGGTCGGCGGTGCCGCCGATGAAGCCCATCACCTTCGGGGTCTCCTTGACCAGGTGCCAGCTCTCGCTGTCCATCCGCGGGATGCCGGCCTCGTCGTGGGTCGCGATCTGCACCAGCACGTAGCCCGGGAAGAACTTGCGCTCGGAGCGGCGCTTCTGGCCGGAGCGCATCTCCACCACTTCCTCGGTCGGGACCAGCACGTCGCCGAACTTGTCCTGCATCTCCGCACGGGCAATGCGGTCGCGCAGCGCCTGCGCCACCGACTTCTCGAAGCCGGAGTACGCATGCACCACATACCAACGCTTGACGCCTTCCGCTTCCATCAAAACCGTGTCTCCGTCATTGCCCGAGGAACAGCCGCACCAGCCATTGGATGACCGTGTCGAAACCGGCCAGCAGCAGCGCGATGATGACCACGACGATCATCACCACCCAGGTCGTGCGCATGGCCTCCTGGCGCGTCGGCCAGACCACCTTGCGCAGTTCGAAGCGCGATTCGGACAGGAATTCGCGCGTCAGGTGGCCCTTGGCGCTGGCCATGAACACCGCCAGGCCGGCGATCACGCCCGCGGCCACCGCGCCGACGCGGGCGGGCGACGGCCACTGGTTCTCGAACCAGTAGAACGCGAACACGCCGGCGGCGACCAGCAGCAGCGCCAGCGCGTACTTGACGATGTCGCCGGCGGAGGCGGTTCCGGGTTGTTCGACTCTGCTGTTCACTCGACTCGCTACTCTGGGTGGCACGCCAGGAGGGACTCGAACCCCCAACCTGCGGTTTTGGAGACCGCTGCTCTGCCAATTGAGCTACTGGCGTATTGCTTCGATCCGACCGTCGGCCTGACCACTGGTTCCGTAAAAGGCGACGGCGGCTTGCGCCGCCTTGCCTGTGGCACCGTCGTCCCCGCGTAGGCGGGGATTCCAGCGTCGTTGCCTGCCGGGGCAGGCGTTTGTGGTGCTCCGGGGTGGCTTGGGAGGAGATCCCTCGCTGCGCTCGGGGTGGGGCTGGATCCCCGCTTTCGCGGGGATGACGTTCCACCAGCCGTGCGCGCCTCGCGCGCACGGGGTGTCACGTCACTTGACGATCTTCGCCACCACGCCCGCGCCGACCGTGCGCCCGCCCTCGCGGATCGCGAAGCGCAGGCCCTCGTCCATCGCCACCGGGTTGATCAGCGACACCACCATCTTCACG
>Ga0160443_100752_pt1 | contig 17039 bp, 10 predicted proteins | sample HID1972I_E1MG_FD_108244 | JGI IMG/M metagenome (GOLD analysis project Ga0160443, IMG submission 108244) | Enriched pill bug-associated microbial communities from UW Madison campus, WI, USA - HID1972I_E1 MG | ecosystem: Host-associated > Arthropoda: Insects > Digestive system > Unclassified ... | reverse complement strand
TTAGAAAGCGTTGCTGTTAGTGTTACCTGAACGTCCTCAGTATCAGCTGCTGGACGTGTCACTTTACCATCGTCACTCACGTACGCCCCATCTGAAGTTTTCCAGCTAATCGTCGTTCCAAGCGGCCCCTTAGTAGGAAGCTCCAGATTATTCGTTACTTCTAGCGTATTAACACCTAGATCCAGCCACTCCTTGTCGAGTGCTATCGCTTCTGCTGCTTCCATGCCTTCGCCCATAACCTGCATAATTTCAAATTCATCAAGCGCTCGGTTATAGATTCTAAAATCTTCAATCTTTCCGACGTAGTTAGGATCAGTAGTATATTGTGATTTGCCGATATAATTCCCTGTTGTTATGCCTAATTGATCCGGAGTAATTGTTAGATTTGTATTTTTCAAAACCTCGATCCCATTAATATAGATTATCGCTGTCTTATCCTCCATCGTTACAGCGATATGCTGCCACTGATTTGACGAAGTAAAAGGTACACCCGTTAGCGATTGAACAGTGTTGCCCAAATGCAAACCTAACTGGATAGATGAGCCATTATTCAATGTAAAAAAGATATAGTTCGTCATCGATGAGCCAATATCGAAAATTCTTGACCAAGCAGGAAGTGAACTAGGATTGATCCAAGTAGAGATTGTCATCGCTTGCTGTTCAGCTACGATGCCATTAGGCACTTTAATATATCCACCGTCGAGCGCTACCGCTTGACCTTCTCTCCCATCATCAAAGCTAGCTGCGCCAACGATAACGCCATCACGACCATGACCACTTTCATCTATAATTGTTGTACCTTCTGTTTGATTGAAGCTATAGTGCAGCAGTAAATCCTCTTGATAACTGACGTCAGCGAGCTGTGTGCTAGAAGTTGTCGTAGCTTTATTTACCGATTCAGCGTTAAATTCGGATAGCGTATCTTGTGTCCGACCCTCTTTCGAGCTAAAAACCCAGAAAAGCAAGCCTATCATTAATAAAACTATTATGATTGAAGTTATGATTATCTGATTCTTTCTCAATCTCATCCGAATGACCCCCTTATTTTTTTGTTGTAATCTAGAGAAACACTAGGTGAAAACGATTACAAATCTAAGCGTTACATAACGATTAAACAACCCCCTACTGCCTCATGATTAATATACTAATTAATCATTAACATCTTCATTAAAATATTACTATTACCAATTTGATAAATCAACCTTTTTCCCTCTAATTCAACTAACCGCAAAAAAGAGTGAGCGTCTTCGCTCACTCCATCACTTCAACCATATCATGGGGAAACTGCAATGTGTAATTGTTTGAAGTCCCAGTGATTGCTATATCATTACTATAAAATGCAACATAAGTATGGCCAATGAAATAGACAAATCCCCCTCTAACGATGGACTTGTCTTTAGCTCTAAGTTAATGGGCCATCATCTCATGCGCGATCGTATGTCCGTCCATTGATGAAGGATAATATGTCGGCCAGTTGACCACTTCTTCTAATAAAGCAGCACGGTCATCGCCCCAGTATAGATGATAATGTCCAGCGTCTGTTGGAGAAATGCTATGGTCACTGAATTGGATATAAGTCGGTACACCCTCTGTAGGCTCAACTAATTTGAAGATATAGCGAACGCCGCGATTACCTTTTTCATACGTTAACACTTCATACCCATCACTTACATATTCGCCTGTATTCACTTGATCTCCCTCATAAAAGGTCACCTGACCATCTTCGATGACAATGCGATCTACCGTTGTTTTATAACCAATGTCATAATATTGCTTATATTCTTCTGCATTCATCGAATCACTATGCTCCGCTTTATGATCAAATACTTCATCTAATGTGCCGTCCAACAAATACGGATAAACTGACTGCCAGTCACCAGCCCAGTCTGTAAGCTCACGATCCTCTATTTGGCTATCCTCAAAATACCCAGCGTAAATTTGCTTAGCTTCTTCATCTTGTGCATGACTGTGCCCATCCTCCTCATCGTGGGAATGGTTATGTACTTCTTCATCATCATGTGCATGATTATGTCCGTCTTCTTCATTGTGGGCATGGCTGTGCCCATCTTCCTCATTGTCTGTATGGCTTTCGATTTCTTGCTGTGCCGTTACTGTCTCTTCCTGCTCTACATCCTTAGACTGACATGCCACTAACATTACACTCACCGCTAAAATACTTGCCCACATCATTGCTTTATTCATTAATAAGCCCCTTCCCATTAATCGTAATGATTACGTTTTATATAATATACAGTAACAAAGTATATGTCAATACTAATCGTAAAAATTACTATTAATAGTTGAACACAAAAAAAGTGAGCTTAATTGCTCACTCCATTATGTATATTGATACCTTGAATCACTCTGTCTATACATTTTTTGCAATTTCGATTGCTTTAGCTAAAAACTCTGCATTACTCATTTCTCCAGCTGCTCTTTGTTCAACTAGTTGTTCCTCTTGTGTGGTCAAATACATCCCTTCAATAGCAAGCGATGCTTTTGCATTTAGTAATGCACGCTTTCTTTTTTCTTGAGTGTATCTTTTCACAAGTAACACCCTCTTTTTAGAAGATACAATACTTATATTCATATAGCTTGACCACCTTTACTATAATAAATACTCTCTTGTATTATTATATCAAAATTCATTCGCTACCGGAAGTTAATTACACTTTCATATAAAACTCATATTAGTTTATATTACTTTTTTGGAATGCGATTCTCGATGACCCGTCAGCAAGGACAATTTCTCCACAATATACATAACCTAACTTTTTCAGCAGTCCCTGCATAGGTTTATTATTAGCATGCGTATCAATGCGAATATTCCCCACCTGCTCAAAAGCCCAATGTAAACAATATGTTGCAATCCCTTTCGTTCCTTCTGCTGAAGCAATGCGATGAATGACACCATACGGCTCATCGTTCAACCATGCACCGTCTTTAATAACCTGATAGGTTTCATCCTCCTCTTGAGCAAAATAAAACACACCAACGATCTTAGCTTCATCGATGCAGACATATAACTTCTCCTGCTGGATATCAATTTCAAGGAGTTCTTGTTCTGGGTATGAATCCCCCCATTGTCCTTCATTCCCGTTTTCCTTCATAAATTTTCTAGCGTAATCGTATATGGGCATGATGAACTTTATGTCATCTATTGCTGCTTTTCTAATCTGCATCTTATTGCCTCCACTATAACTAAGTATCTGTATGTCAACATTATAAGCATATTCCCTATGTAGTAATCAGAAGCGATGTGGCACTGGTTAAAAAGTAAGAGGCTGGGGCAAAACTAGCTTCATATACACGCGAACCAAAGTAACGGAACTCAGAAGCCTTATTCCTACGTAAAGGCACAAAAAAAAATGTAACGGAACTCAGCGTCGCTGATATGAACGAAACCTGTCAAGCGCCTCTGTCGCACTCCTAGTTTTGACGCACTTTAATAAAGCCTGTCAAGTGCCTTTTTTGACAGGCGACTCTTTCAACCCATACTTTTAATGATTCCGACATGATTATTCATGTCGGAGCCGCCTTACGGCGAGTAACGGGGTGCAGGGGAGGTATTCCCTGCATTTCTTTTGAGACGGAAGGGGAAGATCATCCCTTAGCTCGAAGGCAAAAACAAATCGCCGGTTAGCAATCTGATATTCGTGGATTCACACACATTCTACATACGTCTGAAGGGTCTTACCGCTAACTATGAACGAGTATTTGGTTTCAAACCTAACTCAACCGACTCTCGCGGATTAATCCCTTCCCTTGCCTGATTTTGCCTTCGAGGTAAAAAATGATCTTGCCCGGAATCGCCTCCTTTCATCGTGTGGTCAGTGCTTCATTCTTGCCGTGTTTGGGATGATGAACATTATGCTACGGATTTCTGTTGCTCTATTTTTTCGATCTCCATTGCAATGGCCCAAATAAATCCAGCCAATTCTCTTGCAATGGCAGCGGCGATCGTCCCGCTATGCTTTCCCATTCGCATCATGGTTTTGTATTTTTTATGTAACCGTTGTTGTGCTGCCCAGGCTATGGCCTGTGCCTCTGGTGGTAAACCCGTAATTCGCTCTCTCATTTTTCTTTTGATCGCAGGTGGATAACGATAACTCCAGGCCGACTCGACTAATACTCTTCGAATATGAGCGTTTCCTGCTTTCGTAATTTTGCCCTGATAACGGCTGTTTCCACTAGAGGATTCGCTTGGTACTAGCCCACAATAACTCATGAAGGCAGAGGGATTTGGAAACCGTGCGATGCTCATGATTTCTGATCCAATGGTCACTGAAGTGACCATTGCTACCCCTCGCAGGGCTTGCAATGCTTGGATTAATGGAGCTTGCACCCCAACTTCGGATTGCTGCTCCATTTCTTTTTCATATCGTTTAATCCGCTCTTTGGTTTCCCATATGGCATGCCGGTACTCTTGAAACGTAAGGCGTTGGCACTCATTGGTGAATTTCAACGTATCCAGCCATTCCTCGTTGGCAGATGTCCATGGTTTAGACCCTTTGGGATCGGATAGTTGATTTCTTAATAAAAATTTTCCCAAGCGTTGCTTATGGCGGTTCAAGTCTTCCTTTGCATCTTCCCGCGCACGAACTAAGTCTCGTAACGCTTCATCCTCGGGTGTAGGGACATAAACAGAAATCAGCTCTCCTGCACGAAATAATTGGGCTAATCGCAGGGCATCTCGTTTGTCTGTTTTTACCCGATCCCCTGCTCGCTTTGGGATGAGCGAAGGAGCAACGATTGTGCAGGAAATATTCAGTTCCAGCAGCCAGCGATATAACACATACCCTGTGGGCCCAGCTTCGTAGCAGACTTCTAGCGAGACATCTTCTGTCTTAAGTAGTTGTTGAATTAATTTGCGAACAGTATCTTTCGTATGGGGGATAACTCCCCAATAGCGGGCTTCTTTTCTGCCTTCTTCCGCAATAGCAACCGCAATTTTATTTTTGGATACGTCTAAACCTACATATTTTGTGGTCATACTCATATTAACCGACTCCTTTTTTGATTGTAGCTCTGTTTTGGTTTTGAATTTGATGTTCTTATTTAATTCATTTCCAAATTTAACCTACGTCATGCAAAAGAGGATGTCGGTTTCGTTCATTATAACTATGAGGTCAATTTGAGGTAAAAAACACAGAAATTGCACCAATAACGTCTGTGAGTTCCGTTAAAATTTATGGAAGGCTGTTTTGGGTTAATTAACGTCGCTCAGTTCCATTAGAAATTCAACTTGTTTCTGCTCGATGGAAATTATCGTTTTTCCAGTTAACATTGAAGTCCCGAACGCTTTACATTTCGTAAGTATTCGGGACTTTCCTGTTGGAATTAGGTTTTGTTCCAGCCTCTACATATTCTAAATAATTACCTCGTTCAACATAACTACGATATCAGAGTCATATTACACTGTTTAATTATCCTTCTGTCCCGCATCATCTTCCACATTCTTCTCAAAGCTATCGAGCAGTGCGCGCACTTCATCCGTTGACTTTGTGCTCATCATTTGATGTCGTAATTCACTAGCTCCGCGGAAGCCTTTTACATATACTTTGAAGAAGCGCTGCAGCCCTGACATTGCACGTGGTAGCTCTTCGAAATACTGATCGTGGAGATCAAGATGAAGCTTTAGAAGCTCTAAATGTTCTTCCGGGCTATGCTCTTTTGCTTCTTTTTCAAACGCAAACGGATTGCTAAATATTCCGCGTCCAATCATAACGCCATCTACTCCGTATTGCTCCACAAGCTTAAGACCTGTTTCTCGATCAGGAATATCTCCGTTAATCGTTAGTAGCGTATTAGGAGCTACTTCATCACGCAGCTTTTTAATTTCCGGAATCAACTCCCAATGCGCATCCACTTTGCTCATTTCCTTCGTTGTACGCAAATGAATAGACAAGTTCACGATGTCCTGCTTCAATATATGTGTTAGCCAATCTCGCCACTCGTCTACCTCTGTGAATCCAAGTCTTGTTTTCACACTTACGGGCAGTCCTCCTGCCTTTGCTGCTTGAATAATTTCTGCTGCAACATCTGGACGAAGAATAAGGCCACTTCCCTGTCCTCTCGATGCGACGTTGTGAACGGGACAGCCCATATTGATATCGATGCCTTTGAATCCTAGCTCCGCCATCCCAATGCTCATTTGACGGAAATACTCGGGCTTGTCTCCCCATATATGCGCTACAATCGGCTGTTCATCCTCTGTAAACGTCAAACGTCCACGCACACTCTTGATCCCATCTGGATGACAATAGCTCTCCGTGTTCGTAAACTCTGTAAAAAACACATCAGGTCTGCCTGCTTTACTCACCACATGACGAAAAACAACATCCGTCACATCCTCCATCGGTGCGAGTATAAAAAACGGCCGTGGCAAATCACGCCAAAAATTATCTATCAACTTAAGCTCATATCCTCTCATATTAATGATTTATTTTCAACAAGAAGTAATTTTTGAATCATTGATATTAATGCTTACCTTCGGTACGCTTATCGTGATGATGCTGTCCTCGAAAGACAAATAGACCGCCCCGGCAAGGAATCGGTCTATTAAGTCTGCTTTCCTGTAACTGAAGCCTACCGCCCTTAAAAGCGGCTATTGCAGCAGGAGTCGTGTTAGCGCACGGCTCCTTTTTGCAGTATACACAAAGTAGATGCACCATATTCATATTACATGTTACGTATATGATAACACGCATGACTTTGCTCTTACAAGAGAATCCTGCCCTTTTACTTCTTTTTGACTGCTAATGACAAACCTAACAAATAATCATTTCAAGGCATTTTTAATATGCGCTAAATGATGCTCTTCATGCCACGCTAGCTTCGCTACTTTTGTAGCGACTTTGATCTGACCGTTAGTTTGGTGAGTAAATATTCGATCAAGCTGCTCTTCAGTTAATGTTCGACCTAAAGCTACGATGCGCTCGTTGATTCCTTCTAGCATCTTAATTGAACTTTCTACAGGAAGCTCGTTATCCGGTTGAAGTGCCCACTTTTCTTCATTAAAAGCAGGTACATTAGGGTTATCATCGGTTAAAGCTAACTTCAAGCGTTGATACATGTTCAACTGAGAATCTGCAATGTGATGCACAAGCTGACGAACGGTCCAAGCACCTTCACGATACGTTTTGTTCAATTGTTCTGCATCTAATGAGTCTACAACTTCTCTCAATCGGAGGGTGTAAGATTCAATTTGCTTTAACCACGCTTGAACGTTTTCCAATGTTACCTTTTCTGGAACTTGTAACTTTCCAATTGGGAATTTCACATCCATTTTCAGACCTCATTTCTATGTTATGTTCTATAGATTAACGTCTATTATAGCGAACGACTAGGCTATAAATACACTAGCAGTCAATTATTTTCTTTTTCTCTTCCTCTCGTTTTTTATTTCCTTGATCTTTTTTATTTTCAATAATCGAACGCTCATGATCCTTTGCTTGTTCGAGTATAGGCCGTGTAAACTCGGATAATAATGATTGCTATCCGTCTGATCGTAGCCTAACCAAACCGCCCCTACCAGCTCTGGCGTATAGACGCCAATCCCCTCAGCGCTAAGGCAGAGGGGATTGGCTTGAATTGTAAAGCATTTAGCTATCTCTTATTTTGCAACAATATGCGCAATAACGCGCTCCTTTTCATACGTGAAAGTTACATCATAACCATCAGCAGTAACATTAGTAAATTCACCTTTTACTTGATCAGCAGTCATTAAAACAATGTCTTTAAAGCCTTCAATCTTATAGTCAGAGAAGTCTAGCTTTAAGTTTGCACCGTCAAGATTCGCTGTTCCGCCTACATTGATTTGACTGCTGTCAGTATCCATCACAATGTCCAGCTTTCCAGCCTTCATCGTGAAGTCGCCATCAAGCTTTAATGCTCCATCAACATTCACGACAATCGTTCCATTCTCCACGTAAAGATCGCCAATACCAAATGCAGTCGTAGATTGAGCTTCTAACGTACCTCCTTGCAGTAATGTTCCGCCTGTGTAGCTATTCATTCCTGTCAATGCAAGTGTTCCTGTACCTTTTTTCGTAAGCTTACCAGCACCCGTGATATCATTTCTCCACCAGTCCTGTGCATTAAAACGACCTTTAGAAGCATCCATATCAACGGTTACATCATCTAAGAATGCACCATATCCATCAGCTGCCGTTACTAGATCAATTCTACCCCAGCCTTGTGATTCGTCGATTACAGCGTAACCAGAGTCAATCGAAGTTGTATACAATACCTCTCTACGCTGTGCATCTGTTAGATACGGCTGACGAGTTTCTAATAGAACCTCTGCTCCTTCTGGCACTTCAGGATCTAAACCTTTTATTCCTGTTTGCGGTAGCCCGTACGTAAGCTTCTCTCTATAGAAAGCTTTATTCGCGTCATGGTCTTCCCATGCTGTTTCATCGTATGCACTTTCGAATGTATATTTCTCTGTTACCGTATGTGCATATTCATAAAGACTTATGTTCTTCGCTTCTGCTAATGCGCCAAATACTTCGCCTGCATTCTCATATGCTTTCTTTAATACATCTTTGTTTTCTTCCTTATTAAGCGCATAGGCAGTCATTGCTGTAGCTTGAATTCTTGCACCGATCACATCAAGTGGTGAGTGCATTCCCGTTACGATTCTATTCTCACCCATTTGAGCTGCTCTCGTTAAAAATTCAGAGTATCTTTCTGGGGTTGCGTATGCAAAGCCGAATGTTGTTAAGTATGAAGCACTTGTATGACCGCTTGGAAATGCTCCGTCTTTTCCTCGTCCATCCTCAGCGATTCTTCTTACATATCGTAATGCAGGAATGACCTCAACGTTGGTCTCATATTGCTGATAATGTTTTTCTCCTGTTGTTTTCGTTCCTCCAGAAGCTAGTGGCTCTTCTTTCTTTTCCCCACTACCTATTGTTTCCCATACAGGTAGTCCATTCTGATCTACGATCTCAACAACTTCTCCGTTCGAATTCATTCTCCATGGTCTTGGAGAAGAGTAGAAGTATTTAGGAGGGTTAGATGAAGCTGGAGTTCTGAAACGAATTAAAGCAACTAGATCTACCATATCCGCAAGCTCAGATTCAGCCCAATTGGCTCCCATTCCTTGGCTTTGATCTTCCGCTGTTTCTTCTTCCAATACGACGTTCATATCATCGATACTTCTTACAACGCTTGTCGTTGGTTCAACGATATCTACATAGATATTAGCTAAAGGTCCGAACGCATCCATCATACTATAGATCTTATCTCTTTGATCGTCATAATACGCGGCTAACGCCTCTTCATCGGTACGATTCTGCGTAACCTCTTCTACATACTTAATGTTTGCCACCCATGTTGCTTTATTTCTAATTTCTTCATTAGCATAAGTTTTCAAATCAGCGACGACTGCCGTTGCATCATTTTTAAAGCCATCATAGAAAATAGTTGGTCCATCTCCATATTTTGCAACTTCCCCATTGACTCCAGTTTTAGTTAACGCGGTTCCGTTTCTCCAAGCCGGTTGGTTCAAAGACCACACTTGATCAAACCCATCTAAAATTTGAATAAATGGATTTGTTGCAGCGATATTCTTCAAAGTTGCATCGTCAGCATTGCCTCCATCTCTCACTGCAGATAAAGGTGCTTTAACGAATACTAAAGCATTATCTAGTGCAGCAACTGCTTCTGCACGAGTGATCGGATTAAGAGGTTTAAAGCTTCCATCGGTATATCCAACCATAATGTTTGCAGCAGTAACTCCACCTACAGAGCCTTTGCTCCAAGCCGCAATCGATGATGAATCGCTAAACGAGTTAGCTGTTTCTTCATCCTTTATTAAACTTTTAATTGCTGCGATTATATTTGCCACTTCTTCACGTGTTATTGGATCTTCTGGCTTCACCGTATGATCCATGTAACCATTAATATATCCCGCTTCGCTAGCTATAGCTACCACTTCGTAATACCATGCATCCTCTGAAACATCTTCAAAGCTTATCTCAGCTTGTCCTGTATATCCAAAAGCATGATTAACCAAGCTCATAAATTCTGCTCTAGTAATGAAAGCATCAGGTTTGAACGAGCTGTCTGAATATCCTTGTATCCAGTCTTCATCTATCCAGGCTTGAATCTTTTCTTCTGCCCAATGTCCCTTAATGTCGGATAACGGCGCCTCCTGATTGGCTGCAAAACTCTGACTGGAAAACGTTGGGATTGCAATAGATAACATTAGAAGTACTAGTAATGCCTTTTTAAATGGTCTTTTCTTAACTTGCAACAACATAATCCTCTCCTCGTAAATCGAATTTTTCTACTCACCTTTTCTCTATACCAGTGAATGATAAGGCAGCCCTAAGCTTGTATAGAATGCTGTCATCCAAGCTCTACTCAATCATTTTCTCCGGTATGCCATTACTTTAGCATTGGGGTTACTTGGCATCTATAGAACAATTTCCGCTTTATATCAAATCCGTACGTTTTGACTATTTTCGCATAAAAATATCATTTATATTCCGCCCGTGTGAAATTCGGCGGCAGATATTTATTAAGCATTTGTAAATCCGAGACCGTTATTAACGCTGCTTTGTTAAATTATGATTAAGACGATAACTTGTCCTCGGGCTATTGTATAATGATGAGGTTATTAGGAAGCTAATCATGAAGGGGGAGAAAAAGATGCTCAAGCCATTCCAGTCAGTATGGTCGAAGATGGCCCTCTCCTATCTCGCAGTCGTGCTTGTCATTGCACTTCTTCTCAGCACATTCTTCTATCTCTTCTTCGCCCGTCAATACAGTGAAGAAATTAGAATTAACAATGAGATGATGCTTAACAACACGGTCAATCAGATCGAGAGTTCTGTTATTCAAAGAGTCAATCAGATCTATCTGTCTTTGGCATTGGGAAGCCCCGTCAACATTAATTTAGATAGCGTTAAAGGAAACCACAGCAAGATCTTAGACATACAGCAGCTGCTTAACAATCAGGTGCACAATCATTCTGATCTCATACAAGCCATTCATCTGTACGATACTGAGGATCGCTTCATGATCTCATCCGTTCATGGACTGCTACTCTATGAAAGTAAACCTTCAGATGCGGCTCGCACGGCTGATTGGATTGATGCGATAAAAGCGAACGAAGGAAGCTCCTTATGGATGCAAACTCGTTTGGTGCCCCAGGACCCTTATACTGAATTAACGGAACAAAGCAGCATGATTCCGTTAATCTCCTATGTTCGCAGCTACCCGTTTCAAGCATCAGGAAAAGACTCTGAGCTTTTGATGGCGATAGATGTTAAAGAGTCTGCCATCAGCCAGATTATCGAAAACATGATCCCGGCTGACTATGAGCGTACATTTATTGTGGATCAGGCTGGTACGGTTCTTTCTGCTGCAGACAAGTCATTGCTTGGCAGTTCTACGGAGGAGAAATCTTTAATTCAATCGTTACACTCCCATACGTCTTCAGATGGGAGCTTTACGCATACATTCGACCACGGCTCTTATGTCGTTTCCCATGATCAATTAACCGGAATTGGATGGAAGATCTACACGACAACATCTGCTAATAGCTTCTATTATAAGATCGATAGCTTGAAAGAGAACGTGATCATGCTTTGCCTGTTAGCTGTCGCAGTTGGGATTGCGATGTCATCAATCTTTACGGCAGCCGGCTACAGTCCTTTAAAGCGAATTATGAATACGATTAAGAGTCGGCATAACGGCCCTGTCAGCTCAAAACAGAATGAATATCGCTTCATCAATACTGCCATCAACAGCCTGTCCAATAAAGTGGATAGTCTTGAGGAAACACTACAGGCCAACAAAAATATAATTAAGCATAATATTATACTGAATATGCTGAATAACCGATTCACGCCGGAGGAGCTGACGGAGCAGCTGCAATCCATTCAAGTTTCGCTCGAATACTCTAACTTCCGGTGCATCGTTATTGATCCTGTCAGTGAAAAGTGGAAGGAGCTCCAGCCGCGACAGCTGCAGCACACACTATACAGTATGATTCATCAGTTGGAGACAACGGAATTTGATGAAACCAAGCTATTTGCGGAGGAATTGCAGGATCATAAAATGGTCGTGATCATCTGTACCAACCAGCCGAAAGTTTCTGACCAGATTGCAGACTTTATTCTCGCTGAAGCAAGAAGCAGATTCAGTTTGGAATTTGTCTTATCGTTAGGCAGCTGGGTAGAGCGGTTCACCGAGATCCATACAAGCTATCGTGAAGCCAAAACGTTGATTCAATACAGCTATTTCTTTCCTACTCAGCCAGTCATTCAAGATCTTGAACTGCTGAACAGAGAAACGAGCAGCCTTGAAATTCCTGATTCATACTTGGTGAATTTTGAAAAGAAGCTGCAAGCCCGAGATTTGAATGGTACGGTTCAAGCCGTTGAGAGCTTAATGGTGACGATAAGAGACGGTATGTATTCAGCGGAATACTGTCGCATCCTATTATTAAGAATCATCACGATCTACTCTGACTGCATCGGTCAGGTACGTTGGCAGCCTGCCGAAGCAAGCTCATTGAACTTGTACAAGCAGTATACGTCGATCTACAATATTAACCGCTATTCAGAATGGTTAATTCATCTCGTAACCGAGTATGTTCAGCACATGGAGAAGCGGAGCGAAGTTAGAAGCATCGATACAGTAACGGCTGTAAAAGCCTACGTTCGTGAGAATCTTTCAGATGATCTCACCTTGGATCATGTCTCCGAGCAAGTATTCATCAGTCCGAAATATCTTAGCAAAATTTTCAAAGAAGAAACTGGTATCACTTATTCCGAATATGTTACAAACCAAAGAATGGAACGGGCCCGAGAACTAATGGCTGAGCGGGATCTAACCGTTGAGCAGGTCGCCAGTACAGTCGGTTACAGCACCTCTGCTTATTTCATAAAGAAGTTTAAAGAAATCCATGGCTGCACTCCGAGAAATTTCATGCGAGGCTTGATGAACTAATCGGCCGATCACGTTAATCATCAATTAGAAGTTGGCCGATGGGCTAATCTTCGCTTATACGTTCATCCAGATATATCAAAATGGGAAGGATTTGTTATGGATCTCAATCGATCAAGGCCTCTATATCTTTTTGTTACTACGATGATCCTTGTCGTGTTTATAAGCGGTTGTACCGTTTTATGGGAGGAAGATGCAACAATTGTGCAGCAGAGCCTTTCTGCAACTGAAACTGCTAAGAACGAAGCTGATCCTCTTTATACGATTAGTTGGACGATGCATCAAAATACTGCTGTTCCTGAAGATGCAGAGATGCTTGAATATATTGAAGACCTCTTTGATGTCGATCTGGATATATGGAACCTTGAGAACAAGCATTATGAGGAGCTGCTCGACTTGGAGCTCGCACAAGAAAGAGTCCCGGACCTGTTTCGGATTAGGCAGCCGCATGATCTGCTCAAGTATGAGATGCAAGGGGTTTTAGCGGAAATTCCCGTGGATGTGCTAAAAGAGTATGCACCTAATATTGTACAGCGAATCGAAAGCTATGATTCTCGTTACTTAGACTACGGTAACATAAACGGTTCCCTGTATGGCATTCCGGTCATCAATCAAACGAACATTTATCGAATCCCTGTCCTATATCGTGAGGACTGGCTTGATAAGCTTGGTTTGGATGTTCCGGAGACATTAGATGAATTCGAGGAAGTCATGTATGCTTTTGCTAACGGTGATCCTGACGGGAACGGCGTAAAGGACACCTATGGCCTATCCAAGGAAGGCATGAATGTCGTATTTGGTGCTTTTGGGCAAACCGTTTTTGCAGAGCAGCTTTATTTTAGTGTAAAGGATAATCAACTCGTAATCGGTGCCTTAGAGCCTGAGATGAAGGAAGCGCTAGCGTATCTGCAAAAGTGGTACCAAGATGGAATTATCGACCCTGAATTTATAACTGGTGAGAATAAAGGTGGTTATAAGCATCTGTCCCATGCTTTTATTAATAGCAGAATTGGGATGACCTCGATGGGCAACTATTACCACTGGATTCAAGAAGGCGATTATAACGTTATCAATGAACATGATGAAGAAATTCCAGTCGCTAACTCGTTCAATGTATATGAGCTACTACAGAAAAATGCAGCCGCAAACATTGTATTCGGTCCTCCTGTTATCGGTCCTAATGGACACAGTGGTTCAAAAGCCTACAATATGCTGATGAGCTTTGTCGCTATCGGTGCAGATGCTGTGAACGAGCCAGGGAAGCTGGAAAAAATTCTTGAGGTATTGGATTATGTCAGTGCAAACCCCGATCCCGTGGAGCAGATTAAGATGGAGAATGGCTTTTTAGGAGAGCATTGGAATTGGAGCGTTAAATATCCAGAGGAGTTCCGCATTCTTCCCCCATATAACAGTATGGACAACTATACGAATATGATCGGCTCTAGAATCGGCATGACCGTTCCCGGAGAGCATTCGGAGCGGCGAGAGCAGTGGGCAGCAACCTTAGGTCTAGAGGAGAACGGCATCTATAATAGTCTCGAGGTTGCAACCCCCTCCTTAATTGTATATTCCGCTGATCTGATCAGCATGAGGGATAAAGCTTATATCTCTATCATCACTGGCGACCAGCCTGTTGAATACTTCGATACTTTCGTAGAGGAATTCATGGAATCAGGCGGACAACAGGTGTTGCTCGAAGCCAATGAATGGTATGCCGAGCATATGGAGGCAGCTCCGTCGAGTTAACGCAGTATTACATAATCCATCGGAAGAAGACCAACGGTTAATCGTTCATACATTCCAGAAATTCATTTCACGCATAGAGCTGTCTGTTGCTTGAAGTTAGCTGCTTTGACACTCTCAATATACAAGCTCATATTCAGATAAATTAGTAATGAATTAGTCTAGCAAGTTGTAATATTGAAGTCTTTGTTGTCCCTCTGTTACAATGAAAAATGGGTATTGGAATTATTGTATTTTTGATTGAGAGGATGATGATCTTGTTTAAGAAGTTAGCATCAGAAGCACTCGGTTTAAGTGATATCGGTAAAGTTATTGAACGCAAAGACTTTGACAAGGTAGACACTGACGATTATGTTATGCATGAAGATGGAGAGAAGATCTACTTCATTATCAAATCAAAAAAAGACGAGTACTGCTTTACAAATCTTGCGTTAATTCATCTGGATGGTGAGAGTGCAATTAGCAGTAAAAGGGTACTAAAGCGCTATAGCTATTCTTCTAACGAGATTTCAAGAGTAATGTTAGAGACAGCGGGAACAGTTGATCTAGATGTAGAGATTAAGTTCCAAATCGGTAGTGAAAGCTTCTCCATTGATGTTGATAAAAAACAGCTTGAACAAATAAAAGACCTTTACAAAACGTTGTACAAAATCTCTGAAATCGTCGCGTCGAATGAGAAGCATTATGACTATGCGGTGTCAAGCGTACATATTGCTAAAGAGAGCCTCGGCCGAATTTCTACGCAAAGCGAGTCAGCAGCGGAACAATTTACTAATATTAATGAGTATGCTTTTAATTGGATGAAAGCTAAGCATGATGAGTACAAAGTAAAAGACTTTGGCTTCGTATTCGAAAAGTATATCAACCACTAATCATTATCATTAATTAAAATGAAGCTGGAACAAAACTAGGTTCGCATACACGCAAACACGCAAACCGAAGTAACGGAACTCAGAAGCCTTATTCCCATGTAAAGGCACCCCAAAAAAATGTAACGGAACTCAGCGCCGCTATGAGGTCAATTCGAGGTGAAAAACGCAGAAATTGCCCCAATAACGCCTGTGAGTTCCGTTAGAATTTATGGAAGGCTGCTTTTGGTTAATTAACGTCGCTCAGTTCCGTTAGAACTTCAACTTGTTCCTGGTTAGCGGAAATGTGTGCAGTTAAAATTCAAGTCCAGAACGCTTTACATTGGTAAAGTATTCTGGACTTTTCTGTTGAAGTTAGGTTTTGTCCCAGCCTCTGTTTCTTCCTATCCGTTCAATGCAAAAAATCTTTCCAAGGATCGTTACCAGCGATCCTCGCAAGTGCGTCAGCGATCGTAATTCCGTCCGGAGCAACGACGTCAAGCTCGTCCCATGCTATAGGCATGGAAACCTTGGCTCCTTCCCTTGCTCTTAACGAGTATGGAGCGACACTTGTAGCACCTCTGCCGTTGCGAATCCAATCGATAAATATTTTTCCAGCGCGACTAGCTTTTCTTACGTTGCTTGTATAGCGATCAGGCCATTTCTGCTCCATCACTTGCGCAACCCGCTTCGCAAAATCATGGAACATCTCCCAGGTCATATTCGCTCTGATTGGGACAACGACATGGTATCCTTTGCCTCCGCTCGTCTTGAGATAGGCGTCTAGTGAAAGCTCGGCAAGAACACTTCTCACATCTTTCGCTCCTTGGCGCACCCTGCTTAGCTCCATCCCTTCATCCGGGTCCAAATCAAACACCATCATGTCGGGCTTTTCCAGCTCGTCGACACGGCTTCCCCAAGTATGAAATTCCAAAGTGCCCATTTGCGCTTCGTATATAAGTGCTGATACATTCTCAATATAGAAATAATCTTCTGTATTGCCACTGCCCGTTGTAATCGGAATGGAGACAATGCCCTTGCTGTCCGCGCCGGGATGCTTCTTATAAAAACAAGTTTGTGCGATCCCTCTAGGACAGCGTACAACGGTAAGAATGCGGTGACTCACATAGCGCAGCATATGCTCCGAAACATTGGCATAATAACGTACGATGTCTTCTTTTGTAATGACAGGATCGTCGAATAACACTTTGTCTGGATTTGTAATGTTAATCCCTTCGATAACAGTCCTTGCTTTTCTAGATCTCCCTACCTCTTCAGCGGAAGTATGAGGCAGCACATCTTCTTCCGCTACTTCCCTCTTGATGTCACGAGGATCCTTATCTACCCGTAAGCCTTTAAAGCTTGCCTGCCTTAACTGTTGCTCCTTCGTCCATTCTGCAAATTTGATCTCTGCTACCAGTTCAGGCTCCAGCCATGTAAGCTTTTCGTTGGCTCTAGTCTCGGGCGCTTGCTTGAAGGGGG
>Ga0160443_100746_pt1 | contig 17137 bp, 15 predicted proteins | sample HID1972I_E1MG_FD_108244 | JGI IMG/M metagenome (GOLD analysis project Ga0160443, IMG submission 108244) | Enriched pill bug-associated microbial communities from UW Madison campus, WI, USA - HID1972I_E1 MG | ecosystem: Host-associated > Arthropoda: Insects > Digestive system > Unclassified ... | reverse complement strand
TCGGCGTCATCGACTACCTGCTCAAGCCAGTCGACCCCGAGGAACTGCGCGAGAGCATTGCCGTGGCCGGTGCCCGACTGGAGAGCTGGCGGCGCCAGGAGCACGAGCGCAGCACGGCCGAGGCGTTCACCATCGCCCAGGGCTTCCTCGACGCCGTCGCACCTCCCGAGGAGACGCACTCGGAGAATGTTGCTCGGATGCTGGAATTCGCGCATACCGAGTACATGCATCGGATCCACCTGAAGGACCTCGCCGCCCGCATCAGCGTGACATCCGGATACCTGAACTCGCAGTTCAAGCAGGAGATCGGGACGACTTTCAACGACTACCTGAACCGCCATCGCATCCAGCAGGCGGTCCGGCTGCTGGTCACGGAGGGGCTGAAGGTGTACCTGGTCGCCGAGCGCGTCGGTATCCCCGACTACAAGTACTTCGTGAAGGTCTTCCGCAAGTACGTCGGCTGTTCTCCGCAGGAGCTGCAGAGAAGAAGCGGATGATGCCCCGGCCGGGCTTGGGCGGGAGCTAGCCTGAAAGCGTGAGCACCTTCGATCCCGCAGCACATCTTCCCGACGACCTGCTGGAGCGCATCCGCGAACGCGCGGTCGTGCACGACCGCGAGAACACGTTCCCGCAGCAGGATCTCGACGAGCTGCGGGATGCCGGGTACCTGTCGATCCTCGTGCCCGCCGAGCTCGGCGGCGCCGGCCTCGGTCTGGAGCAGGCGGCAGTGCTGCAGCAGCGCCTGGCGACGGCATCCCCCGCCACCGCGCTCGCGATCAACATGCACCTGGTGTGGACCGGCGTCGCGAAGGTGTTCGGCGACCGCGGCGTGGCCGGCTTGGAGTTCGTGCAGCGCGGCGCGGCGGCGGGCGAGGTGTTCGCGTTCGGGATCAGCGAGGGCGGCAACGACCTGGTGCTGTTCGGCAGCGACACGGATGCCGTCCCCCGGCCGGATGGCGGATACTCCTTCACCGGCACGAAGATCTTCACCTCGCTCGCCCCGGTATGGACGAAGCTCGGTCTGCACGGCCTGGACACGTCGAGTCCGGATGCTCCGAAGCTGGTGTTCGCGTTCGTCGAGCGGACGGATGCCGTCGTCACCAGCGATGACTGGGACACGCTGGGCATGCGGGGGACGCAGAGCCGCACGACGCGGCTGACCGGCGCGGTCGCGGCGCCCGAGCACGTGGTGCGCCGCATCGATCCGGGTCCCAACCCGGATCCGATCGTGTTCGGCATCTTCAGCGTGTTCGAACTGCTGCTGGCATCCGTCTACACCGGCATCGCCCGCCGCGGTCTGGAGCTGGCCGTGACCGCCGCGAAGAATCGCCGCTCGAAGAAGACCGGCACGACGTACAGCCAGGATCCCGACATCCGCTGGCGGGTCGCCGGCATGGCTCTGTCCTACGATGCGCTGCCGCCGCAGATCGCCGCGCTCGCCCGCGACGTGGATGCGCTGGCCGATCACGGCCCGCGCTGGTTCACTCTGCTCTCCGGTGTGAAGCACCGCGCCGTGGTGATGGCGAAGCAGGTCGTCGACGAGGCGATGCTGGTGGGCGGGGGCGGATCGTACTTCACGTCCAACGAGCTCTCGCGGCTGTACCGCGACGTGCTGGCGGGGATGTTCCACCCCTCCGACCCGGAGTCGGCGCACGCCACCGCGGCGAGCGCCTGGCTCGGTCCCCTCTCCGGTGGTTGAGCGAGCGTAGCGAGACGAAACGCGGGCTACTTCCGGTCGAAGTCGAACGCCTTCAGCAGTTCACCGACAGCGGTCTCTCGCGCGTCGCCGCCCGCGTCGAACATCTCGGTGACGTGGGTGCGAAGGTGATTCTCCAGCAGCAGCCGGTTCAGGGACTCCAGTGAGCGCTGCACGGCACGCGACTGCGTGATGATGTCCATGCAGTACTCCTCGTTCTCGATCATCCGCGCGATGCCGCGCAGCTGCCCCTCGAGGATGCTGGTGCGGTGCAGGGCGCGCTTCTTGATGTCGTCGATCACGCTTCGAGCGTAGCCGCCGCGGTCGACAACCGCCCGTGAAAGGATGGCCCCATGTCCCGCACTCCGATGGCGCTGCTGTCCCCCGCTGATCAGGAGAGGCTGCGGGGGCTCAGGCGAATGAAGGCCGTCGCGCTGGGCGCGCTGATCTTCATGGCGGTGGTCTTCGTGATCGCCTTCTGGTTCGAGCACCGTCTGCCGTGGCTGTCGTATGTGCGCGCAGCGGCTGAGGGAGGCATGGTCGGTGCGCTGGCCGACTGGTTCGCGGTGACGGCGCTGTTCCGGCATCCGCTCGGCCTCCCGATCCCGCACACCGCGATCATCCCCAACCGCAAGGATGAGATCGGGCGCACGCTCGGTGAGTTCGTCGAGACGAACTTCCTCTCCGGTGAGGTCGTGCGCGACAAGCTCTCCCGTACCGCGCTCTCGCAGCGCCTCGGCGAGTGGATGCGGCAGCCCGCCCACGCCGAGCGCATCACCGCGGAAGCCTCCACCGCCGCATCCGCCGTGCTGCGCGCCCTCAGCGACGACGACGTGCAGAGCCTGATCGCCGATCTCGCCCGCGAGCACCTCATCGCACCCGATTGGGCGCCGTCGGCCGGTGGTTGGCTGGAGCGCATCGTCGAGGCGGATGCGCATCGCGGCGCGGTGGATCTGGCCGTGGACAGCATCAGCGCCTGGCTGGATGCCAACGCGCACACCTTCAGCGGGCTGGTGTCCCGGCGCCTGCCCTCCTGGGTGCCTCGTCTGGCGCACCGCTTCGTCGACGAGACGGTCTACCACGAGGCCCAGCGCTTCGTGCAGGCCGTGCAGGCCGACCCGCAGCATCCTGCCCGCCGCGCACTGGACGGCTACCTGGCCCGGCTCGCCGACCGCTTGCAGCACGATCCCGCCATGCGGGACAGGTTCGAGGGCGCCAAGGCCGCGGTGTTCGACAGCCCTCGCGTGATCTCGCTGGCCGCCGAGGTCTGGGAGACCGCGAAGAACGGCCTGCTCTCCGCTCTCGCCGATCCCGACAGCGGCCTGCGTCGCCGCGCGGCATCCGCGGTCGCCGAGATCGGGAACCGCCTCGCGACCGAGCCCGCGCTGCAAGCGCGCGTGGACGGCTGGGTGACGGACGCCGCAGTCTTCCTCGTCGACCGGTACCGGCACGACATCGCGTCGATCATCACCGACACGGTGGAGAAGTGGGATGCGGCCGAGACGACGGAGAAGATCGAACTCATGGTGGGCCGCGACCTGCAGTACATCCGCCTCAACGGCACGGTCGTCGGCGCCCTGGCCGGCTTCGTCATCTTCGCCGTCGCGCACGCGGTGATCCCGGTGCCGTTGAGCTGAGCGCCGGCGCGGAACGCGCACGGACGGCACCTCAGCGCACGACGAGTTCGGGAGCGATCAGCACGTGCGCAGACCCGGCTTCGGGAGCCTTCGGCACCACGACATCTCCCGTGCTGCCCATCAGCAGCTCGAGAACCCCGGACGCGACATCCTCGGGACGTTGCTCAACGCTCGAGAAGCCCAGCGCAGCCGCGGTCGGCGTGTTGTCGAAGCCGATGACCGGCACCATCCGGCCGGCATCGTTGAGAGCGAGCAGGGCACCCACCGCGAGCGTGTCGCTCACGCAGACGATCGAGTCCGCTTCCAGCCCGGAGGCGAGACGTTCCGCGACGGTCGCGCGGGCGGCCGTGACGCCCTCCTCGGCGACCAGGCGAATACCGGATGCTGCGGGCTGCGGCATCCCGGCCGCTCGCATCCCCTCCAGCCAGCCGCGTTCGCGATCATCCCCGGTGCCCGATCCAGCAGGCCACCCCAGGAACACCACGCGGGGACCGAAGTCCAATGCGTGCTCCGTCGCCGCACGTGTTCCTGCCGCACCGTCCACGTCCACCCACAGGTGGGTGGGATCGGCGATGTCGTCTCGACCCCAGGGCCGGCCGAATGAAACGAACGGTACCCCCTTGGCCGCGAGTTGCGGCACTCGCGGATCATCTCGCTCCGTGCCGGTGATGATCGCGGCGTCGATATCGGAGCTCTCCCACAGCTCTCCGAGCCGGGCGAGCTCCTCCTCCGGGGACCGCGCCGAGTACACCAGCATCCGCATGCCCCGGGCGCTCGCCCGTTCGGTTATGGCGTGCACGAACCGATCCAACACGATGCCCGAGATGCCGCCCACGTAGGGGTCCAGGCGGATGCCGATCGCCGAGCTGCGTCTCAGCCGCAGCCGACGCGCTGCACCGTGACGGTGGTAGCCGAGCTCATCGATCGCAACCAGGACCCGCTCTCGCGTTCCGGGTCGGACGATGTCGGGGCTGTTGAGCACATTCGAGACGGTCTGCCGCGAGACTCCGGCTCGCTCCGCGACATCGTGCACCGTCGGCGCTTTCCCCATCGGACCTCCTCGGCTCATCGAGTGGTCTTGACAGGCCCTCGCAACGGCTCTAGCGTATTCCATACTGGATTTGATCGTTCAAATTCATGCCAGCACCTCGCCGCACAGCACCTCGCCGCACAGGCGATCCACACAGCACGCGGGGAGAGATGACTTCTTCAAAGGAGAGAGAAATGTCACGGCACACTACCCGTACGGTTCTGAGCGCGTTCGCAGTGCTGGTCACCGGTGCACTCGCCCTCACCGGCTGCGGCTCCGGATTCTCCGACGGCGCGGGAGGCGACGGCGGGGGTGCGAGCTCGCCCGACGCGCTCACCTCCTCGGACAAGCCTCTCAGCATCCTCATCGGTTCATCCGGCGATGCCGAGACCGCAGCGGTGAACACCGCCGTCGATGCGTGGTCGAAGGACTCCGGCGTCAAGGCGACCGTCACTGCGGCCAGTGACCTGAATCAGCAGCTCTCCCAGGGGTTCGCTGCCGGCACGCCGGCCGATGTGTTCTACCTGTCCACCGACGCGCTGGCCGGCTACGCCTCGAACGGCTCACTGCTCCCCTACGGCGAGCAGCTGAAGAACAAGGACGATTTCTACCCGAGCCTGCAGAAGTCGTTCACCTTCGATGGCAAGCTGTACTGCGCACCGAAGGACTTCTCCACCCTGCAGCTGATCATCAACACGGACATGTGGCAGGCCGCCGGGCTCACCGACTCCGATATCCCCACCGACTGGGATCAGCTCACCTCCGTCGCGAAGAAACTCACGGGCGCCGGGCACGTCGGACTCAGCATGGGCGGGGAGTACGCCCGTGTCGGCGCATTCATGGTGGCGGCCGGCGGCGGTCTGATGAATGCCGACTCGACGAAGGCGACCGCGACCGCCGACGGAAACGTCAAGGCGCTCGACTACCTCAAGGGCATGCTGAACGACGGCGATATGAAGTTCGCCGCCGACCTCGGCACCGGCTGGGGTGGCGAGGCATTCGGCACCGAGAAGGCCGCCATGGTCGTCGAGGGCAACTGGATCACCGGTGCGATGACCAACGACTACCCCGACGTGAACTACAAGGTCGTCGAGCTTCCCGCCGGACCCGACGGCGAGAAGGGTACGCTGCAGTTCACGAATTGCTGGGGCATCGCCGCCGACAGCCCGAACCAGAAGGCGGCCCTCGACCTCGTCGAGGCGCTCACCGCGACCGACCAGCAACTGGCATTCTCGAAGGCATTCGGCGTGATGCCGTCGATCCAGTCCGCCGCGGACCAGTGGAAGACGGACAACCCGGCCCTGGTGCCGTTCCTCGTCGGAGCGGACTACGCGCTGGGCATGCCCACCGCGAAGGGCTCCGCCGACGTCGTCACCGACTTCAACGGCAAGATCGGCACTCTCGCCACCGGCGATCCGAAAGCGATCCTCGAGGCCACACAGAAGAACCTCGAAGCGCTGCTGAAGTAATCATGTCCGCGTCAGCCGAACGGTCTCGTCACGCCCTGCGTCGTGGCGAGACCGCCTCGGGGTGGCTGTTCACCGCCCCCATGCTCGCCTTGCTGGGAGTGTTCCTGGTGGTGCCGGTGCTCATGGCGCTCTGGGTGAGCGTCAGCGACTGGGGAGGTCGCGGCTCTCCCTTCGCCGGGTCCGTCTCTTTCACTGGACTCCGCAACTACGGCGCCCTGCTGCTGGGCGGCGGACTCGCCGAGCAGGACTTCGGCATGAGCCTGAAGAACAACGCCTGGTACGTGATCCTCGTCGTTCCCACGCAGACGGCGCTGAGTCTGTTCCTCGCGGTGCTCGTGAACCGACAGATCCTCAGGGGGCGCGGCTTCTTCCGCACCGCCTTCTACTTCCCCTCTGTGACCAGCTCTGTGGCCATCACCGTCCTGTTCCTGTTCCTCTTCTCCACGACGGGGGCCGTCAACGCCGCTCTCGGATGGCTGGGCATCAACGGGCCCAACTGGTTCAACGATCCGTCGGGCATCTTCCATTTCGGCGTTTCCACGGGTCCTGCTGCCCTCACGCAGAACCACGTGCTGGGAATCTCGTTCTGGGACTGGATCGGCGGCCCGAGCGTCGCGATGTGCGTGTTCATCATCATGGCGATCTTCACCACGAGCGGCACCTTCATGCTGCTGTTCCTGGCCGCGCTGCAGAACATCTCGGGTGAGGTGCAGGAAGCGGCGATGACGGACGGAGCGAACGGCTGGCAGCGGTTCTGGCGGGTCACCCTGCCACAGCTGCGACCGACGCTGTTCACCGTCCTGACGCTCGGCCTGATCGGCGGCTGGCAGGTCTTCGACCAGATCTACACCGGCACGCGCGGCCAGCCGGCCAAGACCACGCTGACGCCCGCATATCAGTCCTATCAGGCATCATTCATCAACCAGGAGTGGGGCCAGGGTGCCGCGATCGCGTTCATCCTGTTCGTGATCATCATCATCTTCACCCTCGTGCAGCGCGCGGTGCTGCGCGAGCGCACAGTGTCGCGCCGGCGCGCCCGCCCATACCTGAACGCGGTGCGCGAAGCCGCCGCTCGCGATGCGCTCGGCGCGAAGTCCGCTCGTGCTCAGCATCCTGCGGACGATGGAGTCCGATCATGACCGCCACCGCCGCAGCCACCGTCGCCTCCACTGCCGAGCGGAAGAGGGAGCAGCCTCCCCGGCGACGCCGGGGCAACACGCGCATCCTCAGCACATCGATCCTGTACGCGATGCTGATCGTTCTCGCCATCATCTACATCTACCCGTTCCTCATCCAGGTCGGCACGAGCTTCAAGACCGACCCGGAGGCCGCGCGCGATCCGCTCTCCCTGCTGCCGAAGACCTTCACCACCGAGGCGTATGCGCAGCTGTTCCTGCGCAGCGACTTCCCCGTGTGGTTCAGGAACTCGGTCATCGTCACGGTGTTCGTCACGGTGGGAAGGGTGTTCTTCGACTCGCTCGCGGGCTACGCGCTGGCGCGGCTTCGTTTCCGCGGCCGGAACGTCGTGTTCGCCGGGCTCGTCGCGGTGATGAGCGTGCCCGGTGTGGTGCTGCTGATCCCGAAGTTCCTGGTGATCAAGCAGCTGGGCATCTACGACTCGTACACCGGCATGATCCTGCCGCTGCTCGTGGATGCCGCGGGAGTGTTCATCATGAAGAACTTCTTCGAGTCGATCCCCGTCTCCGTCGAGGAGCAGGCGCGCATCGACGGTGCGGGCACCTTCCGGGTGTTCTGGTCGATCGTCCTGCCGATGGCACGGCCCGCGCTGATCACAATCATCATCCTGTCCTTCCAAGGCTCATGGAACGAGCTGGCGCACTTCATCATCTCGACGCAGTCTCCCGAGCTGACCACCCTCACACGAGGTGTCGCACAGCTGGCGAACGGACAGCTCAGTCAGGGCACGCAGTATCCCCTCAAACTCGCCGCTGCGATCATCATGACCGTGCCTGTGGCGGTGATGTTCTTCATCTTCCAGAAGCGCATCATGAACGCCAGCGAAGGAGCGGTGAAGGGCTGACAGCAATGGCGAAGAACCAGACACGCAGATCAGAATCACCGGAGACCACCAGGATGCACAACCTTCAGCCCCTTCTCGACGATGCGATCATCACGCTCCAAGCCCCCACCCAGGCTTGGTCCGATCGGGCGGGACGCATCGGGTCGATGGCGGTGCACGGCATCTATCACGGTGATGTCCGGCACATTCGTGCTGTCGAGATATCGATTGACGGCACCTCGCTCGAGTCGATCTCCTACGCGATGCCCAGTCCTCAGGCGGCGAGCTTCACAGATGTGCTGCGCGGCGTCGATGGCGATCAGGCCGACCCGAAGGTGCGTCTGGATCGACATCGGCAAGTCGAGCCCGGTTCGTTCACGGAGAGCATCCAGTTCTCCTCTGCGCGGGAGGTCCCGGTCCGCATCGGCGTCGAAGTGCTCATCGTGCCGGACTTCGCTCCGCTCCAACTCGTGAAGGCGGGAACGCCGAGCACGGCGGGATGGGACTGGGATGGCGGGACGGCACGCGCCGGTGAGGCCTCGTTCGCGGTTGATGCGCGAGACGCCCGGATCACGGCATCGGATGCCGGCATCCGGCTGCGGTGGGACTTCGACCTGCCGGCACGCGGACAGCACGAGCTGCGGTGGCGGCTCCTGTTGACCGACCCGACACTGGTGGTGGCTTCTCCCGCATCATCGCCCTCGCGCGTCGAGGTGTCAGCGTCAGATCCGCGGCTCAGCCGGTGGATCGCACAGGCCGTCGGCGATCTGGCCGCGCTGCGGCTGGCGTCTCCTCAGCATCCGGAAGATGCGTTCTACGCCGCTGGCGCGCCCTGGTTCTTCACGCTGTTCGGACGTGACTCGATCTGGGCGGCGCGCCTGACGCTCGCCCTCGATTCCGACATCGCCGCATCCACCCTTCGCGTCCTGGCCCGGTTGCAGGGCACGAAGACGGATCCTTCCACAGCCGAGGCACCGGGCAAGATCCCCCACGAGCTGCGCAATGCCGCGCTGTCTCTGCCCAATGAGGGGGTGCAGCTGCCGCCGCTGTACTACGGCACGGTCGACGCCACCCCACTGTGGGTCTGTCTGCTCGCCGACGCGCACGACGCAGGGCTGCCCGAGGCCGAGCTGCGGGCGCTGCTGCCCAATCTTCACGCCGCACTGGACTGGATGATCGTGCACGGCGACGCCTCGGGCAGCGGCTTCATCGACTATGTCGATGAGACCGGACACGGCCTGACCAACCAGGGCTGGAAGGACTCCGGCGACTCCATCCAGTGGCGCGACGGACGTCTCGCCGAGGGTCCGATCGCGCTCAGCGAAGTGCAGGGATACGCCTACGAGGCGGCCGTGCGCGGTGCAGGACTGCTCGATGCCCTCGGAGAGCAGGGAGCGACCGAGCTGCGCGTCTGGGCCGCCGACCTGCGTGCGCGGTTCCGAGCGGCGTACTGGGTGCAGACTCCCGAAGGGCGGTACCCCGCCATCGCACTGGATGCCCACGGCGCTGCGGTCGACTCCCTGACGAGTAACATCGGGCACTTGATCGGCACAGGCATCCTCGACGCCGAGGAAGAGCGCGCTTGCGTGGCACTGCTCACCGCACCGTCGATGTCGAGCGGCTATGGCATCCGTACGCTGTCCACCGCAGCCGCAGGATACTGGCCTCTGAGCTATCACGGCGGGAGCGTGTGGGCGCACGATACGGCGATCGCGGTGCACGGGATGCTGCGCGCGGGACTCGCCGACGAGGCCGCCGGGGTCGCTCGAGAACTCTTGGACTCTGCGGAGGGCTTCGGTTATCGCGTTCCCGAGCTGCAGGCTGGAGATCCGAAGAAGTCGGGAGGCAGACCGGTACCGTACCCCGCTGCCTGCCGGCCACAGGCGTGGTCAGCAGCCGCGGTTATCGTGTGCGCGCAGGCACTCGAGTGACAGACCGGCTCACCGCGCCATCGCTTCCGCGATCGGCGTCTCGCCGTCGTTGAAGCGGATCGTGCGCCTGATCGTGGCGGGCTCGACGAGTGCCTGTGCGATGACCAAGGCGACATTCGCCCGGGAGACCTGGCCCGACTCGGACGCGCCCGCGTCGATGCGTCCGGTGCCCTCCTCGAGGGTGAGCGCACTCGGACCGAGCACCGTCCAGTCCAGCGAGGTCGCACGCAGGTACTCGTCGGCAGCGGCCTTCGCCTCGGCGTAGGCGTGGAACGGGTTCTCGGCGGGGACGCCATGCTCCGGCGAGGCGTTGAAGTACGACACCATCACGTACCGCGCGACGCCGGCATCCTTCGCCGCGTCCATCGACCGCACCGCAGCCTCGAAGTCCACGGCACGCGTTCGTGCGGCCGATCCGCCGCCGGCACCGGCCGACCACACCACGGCGTCGTGGCCCGCGATGAGCGCGGCGATGTCCTCGCGACTGCTCTGCTCGATGTCGAACACGGCGGGCTCGGCGCCGGTGGCGCGCACCTCCTCCGCGTGATCGGGATTGCGGATGACCGCGGTCACCTCATCACCGCGGTCGACGAGAACAGGAGCGAGCAGCAGTGCGACCTTGCCGTGGCCGCCGACGATCAGTATCCGTGCCATGCCTCAACGCTACCCGCGTCTGAAGGCCATGGACCCGCCCGTCTGTTTGTGCCCAACGCAACCTTTCGGGGCGCTTGCGCGTGCGTTCGGCAGAAATAGACGGTCTTGTCAGCGGGCGGAGAGGCCGGCCAGCAACTCGAGCACGCACAGTGCTGCGAGGCGCACGGTGCGGCCGTCCTCGGCATCCGCCGTCGCGTCGACCTCGGCGACGTCGGCGCTGACGATCCGCGCATCCGCGGCGAGCGCACGCACGAGCGACCGCAGCTCCCACGCCGCGAATCCCCCGGGAACGCTGGCCGGACATCCGGGCACGGCGGCACGGTCCGCCGCATCCACATCGATGTCGAGGTGAATCCGTGAGCCGGCGCCGGCGATGCTCAGCGCCTCGGCCACGACCTCTTCGATGCCGCGCCGGCGCACCTCGTCGAGGGTAATCACGCGGATCCCCCATTCCGCGGCGCGCTGGGCGTAGGCGCGGGAGTTCGCGAAGTCGGCGATGCCGATCTGCACGATCCGCTTCGGGTCGACGCGCTCCCCGTCCGGGGCGTCCTGCACGAGCCGGCGCACCGGCGAGCCGTTGGAGACGCCGTCGCGCAGGTCGAAGTGGGCGTCGATGGTGATCAGGCCGGTGGCGCCCGCACCGCGCGCCACCGGGTAGGTGAGCGAATTGTCGCCGCCGAGCGCGATCACCAGCCGCGCGTCCGCGGCCAACTCCCGCACTCGCTGCACGGCGCGCTCGGTGCCGATATCGCCGTCGGGCTCGTGCACGTCGCCGGCATCGACGATGCGCAGCACCTCGTTCAGGTCGAGCGCGGGCGGACCCATCAGCGTGGCGCTGTACCGCGGAAGGGCCGCGCGGATCGCGGCCGGCGTCTCATGCGCGCCAGTGGCGGAGATCGAGGTGCGCCAGGTCGGGACGCCCAGCAGCACGGCATCCGCCCTCTCTCCCGCGGTGGGCGCGGGCCAGCTCCCCGCGCGCGGCCAGAGCTCATCGTGCGACAGTGCCATGTTCACGTCCCTCTCCGGTCGCGGTCAGCGGACCGCGACGCCGTCCTTCCAGACCTGCGATACCAGCGGCACTCCGGGCCGGTAAGCCAGGTGCACTCGGGTGGGGGCGTCCAGCAGGACCAGGTCTGCACGCTTTCCCGGCGCGATCACTCCGATGTCGTCGCGCCCCAGCGCCGCGGCGCCCCCGGCGGTCGCAGCCCAGACCGCCTCGGCGGGCGTCATGCCCATGTCGCGCACCGCGACGGCGATGCAGAAGGGCATGGATGACGTGAAGCTCGACCCCGGGTTCGTGTCGCACGCCAGCGCGACGGTGACACCGGCATCAATCAGACGGCGCGCATCGGGGTAAGGCTGACGGGTGGAGAACTCGACGCCGGGGAGCAGGGTGAGGACGGTATCGGATGCCGCGAGGGCAGCCACATCCGCGTCGGTCAGGTACGTGCCGTGGTCGACGGATGCCGCGCCCAGCTCGATCGCGAGCTGCACACCGTCGCCGGGACCGAGCTGACTGGCGTGCACGCGTGGTCGCAGGCCGCGGGCGATGCCGGCCTGGAGCACACGTCGCGATTGCGCCACGGTGAAGGCGCCGGCCTCGCAGAACACGTCGATCCACTTCGCGTACGGAGCGCACGCCTCGAGCATCTCGCCGATCACGAGGTCGACGTACTCGTCGCCGCGGTCCGCGTACTCCGCGGGCACGACGTGAGCGCCGAGGAACGTGACCTCTTCGGTGACCTCGGCGGCGATGCGAACCAGGCGAGCCTCGGTCTCGACGTCGAGACCGTAGCCGCTCTTGATCTCGACGGTCGTGGTGCCCTGCGCGAGCATCTCGGCAAGGAACCCGCGCGTGCGCACCCGCAGCTCCTCGTCGGTGGCGGCGCGGGTGGCGGCGACGGTGGAGCGGATGCCGCCGGCGGCGTACTTCTGCCCCGCCATGCGCGCCTCGAACTCGGCGGCGCGATCACCGCCGAAGACGATGTGGCTGTGACTGTCGACGAACCCGGGGATCACCGCCCGCCCGTCGGCATCCACCACTTCACACCCGTCTGTGGCGCGCAAGTGCATGCTTCCGGCGCCCTGAAGCCGACCTTCACGCCCCACAGCCGGGTCTGAGGTGGAGCCGACCCAGGAGATCAGACCGTCCTCGACGAGCACGGCGGCCTCATGCAGCGGCTCCGGGCCGGCGTTGGTGGTCAGTTCCCCGATGTTGGTGATCAGCGTGGCAGTCACAGCATCGGCACCTTGAGTCCGCGCTCGCGAGCGATGTCGCGAGCGTGCTCGTATCCGGCATCCACGTGGCGCATGACACCGGTGCCGGGGTCGTTGGTGAGCACGCGCTCGAGCTTCTGCGCGGCGAGTTCCGTTCCGTCGGCGACGCTGACCTGACCGGCGTGGATGCTGCGGCCGATGCCGACGCCGCCGCCATGGTGCAGCGACACCCAGCTGGCCCCGGATGCGGTGTTCAGCAGAGCGTTCAGCAGCGGCCAGTCGGCGATGGCATCCGAGCCGTCCTTCATGGCCTCCGTCTCGCGGTACGGCGACGCCACCGATCCGGAGTCGAGGTGATCGCGGCCGATCACGATCGGTGCCGAGAGCTCGCCGGAGGCGACCATCTCGTTGAACTTGAGTCCGGCGAGGTGGCGCTCCTTGTAGCCGAGCCAGCAGATGCGAGCGGGCAGTCCCTCGAAATGGACGGTCGAGCCGGCCTTCTCCAGCCAGCGGTGCAGCGCCTTGTCCTCGGGGAACAGCTCCGCGATCGCCCGGTCGGTCCGGTAGATGTCCTCGGGGTCACCGGAGAGCGCCGCCCAGCGGAACGGACCCCGACCCTCCTCGAACTGCGGGCGGATGTACGCCGGCACGAAGCCGGGGAACTCGAACGCCCGCTCGCTCCCGCCCAGCTGCGCTTCGGCACGCAGGGAGTTGCCGTAGTCGAACACGGCTGCGCCGGCGTCCTGGAACGCGACCATGGCATCCACGTGGGCAGCCATCGACTCCCGTGAGCGACGCGTGAACTGGCCGGAATCGCGCTGAGCCTCATTCTTCCATTCGTCCACCGTGATGCCGATCGGCAGGTAGGCGAGCGGGTCGTGGGCGCTGGTCTGATCGGTGACGACGTCGACGGCGATCAGCCCGGCGTCCTGGCGGCGCTTCAGCTCGGGGAACACCTCAGCCGCGTTGCCGACCACGCCGACCGAGAGCGCTTCGCCGGCTTGCTTGGCCGCCATAACGCGCTCGACGGCCGCGTCGAGGTCGGTGGTGTACTCGTCGAGGTAGCCGTGCTCGACACGGCGGGACAGGCGTGATTCGTCCACGTCGACGATCAGCACCACGCCATCGTTGAGGGTGACCGCCAGCGGCTGCGCACCTCCCATGCCGCCGGCGCCGCCGGTGAGGGTGAGCGTGCCCTTCAGCGAATCGCGTCCGAGAGACCGGGCGACTGCGGCGAAGGTCTCATACGTGCCCTGCAGGATCCCCTGCGTGCCGATGTAGATCCAGGAGCCTGCCGTCATCTGGCCGTACATGATCAGTCCGAGCGATTCCAGCCGGCGGAACTCGGGCCAGTTCGCCCAGTCGCCGACGAGGTTCGAGTTGGCGATCAGCACCCGCGGCGCCCACTCGTGGGTGCGGAACACGCCGACCGGCTTGCCGGACTGCACCAGCAGGGTCTCGTCGGGCTCGAGTTCGTCGAGGGTCCGCACGATCGCGTCGTACGCCTCCCAGCTGCGTGCGGCGCGGCCGGTGCCGCCGTAGACGACGAGGTCCTCGGGGTGCTCGGCGACCTCGGCGTCGAGGTTGTTCATCAGCATCCGCTTGGCCGCCTCGGCACCCCAGCTCTTGGCTGTGCGCTGGTTGCCGCGCGGCGCGCTGATGCGACGCGTGGGGTCGTGGAGGGTGGGTTCAGACATTCGCGTGCTCCTTCGCGGTGGCGAGGACGGCTCCCGAGCGCACGAGCTCGGTGACCGCCTCCAGGTCGGGTGAGAGGAAGTGGTCGGGTCCGGGGCCTGCGGCGACGGTGCGCACCAGGTCGCGGACGGCGCCGGTGGCGGGACCGGCCATCAGCGGTGCGCGCAGGTCGAGCGCTCGAGAGCCCGTGAGGATCTCGATGGCAAGCACGCGGGTGAGCCCGTCGATCGCGCGGCGCAGCTTGCGGGCGCCCGCCCATCCCATCGACACGTGGTCCTCCTGCATGGCCGACGACGGGATCGAGTCGACGGATGCCGGCGCCGCGAGGCGCTTGAGCTCCGAGACGATGCCGGCAGAGGCGTACTGCGCGATCATCAGACCGGAGTCGACGCCGACCTCGTGGGCCAGGAACGGCGGCAGCCCGCGGTTGCGCGCGGGGTCCAGGGCGCGGTCGGTGCGTCGTTCGGAGACGGATGCCACGTCGGCGACCGAGATCGCGAGGAAGTCGAGGACCACAGCGATGGGAGCTCCGTGGAAGTTGCCGTTGGACTCGATGCGGCCGTCGGAGGTGATCACCGGATTGTCGACGACGGATGCCAGCTCGCGCTCCGCGATCATCGTCGCGTGCGCCATCGTGTCGCGAGCGGCGCCGTGCACCTGCGGCGAGCACCGCAGCGAGTAGGCGTCCTGAACGCGCCCGTCCTCCGGTCCCTTGTGACTGGCGACCATGGGCGAGGCGCCGAGGAAGGCGCGTAGGTTGGCCGCGGATGCCGACTGGCCGAGCTGCGGGCGCAGCGCCATCAGATCGGCGGCGAAGACGGCGTCCGTGCCGAACTGCGACTCGATCGACATGGCTGCGGCGAGATCTGCAGTGGTGAGCAGCTTCTCCAGATCGTGCAGCGCGAGCAGCAGCATCCCGAGCATGCCGTCGGTGCCGTTGATCAGGGCGAGGCCCTCCTTCTCGACCAGCTCGAGGGGCGCGATGCCGGCGGCGGCGAGAGCAGCGGATGCCGGCATGAGTTCACCGCCGACTCGCACATCTCCCTCCCCCATCGACGCCAGCGCGACGTGCGCAAGCGGTGCGAGGTCGCCCGAGCAGCCCAGCGACCCGTACTCGCGGACCACCGGGGTGATGCCGGCGTTGAGCATGGCGGCGTACGTGTCGACGACGACGGGGCGCACCCCGGTGTGACCGGAGGCCAGGGTCTGCAGGCGCAGCAGTTGCAGTGCGCGCACGACCTCGGTCTCCACCTCGTCACCGGTGCCTGCGGCATGCGAGCGGATCAGGCTGAGCTGCAGTTGACGACGCCGGTCGGGGGCGATGAAGGTCGTGGCGAGCGCTCCGAACCCGGTGGAGACCCCGTAGTGCGGATTCGGGTCGGCGGCGAGCCCGTCGATCACGGTGCGTGCGGCGATCACACGCTCACGGGCGGAGCCTGCGATCTCCACGTGCGCGAGGTCGCGGGCCACGGCGACGACGTCCGCGGGAGTGAGAGGAGAGGCACCGATGATCACGGGAGAGGAATGCTGCATGTTCTGATTCCACACCGGAACACAGCCCGGGGCGAGGGCTCCGTGACAGACTGTGTCTGTGATACCAGACAATGCGGATGCCGACTACGGTCCTTCGAGACCGCAGGTGCCCGCGGCTGATCAGACGCTTCGGATCCTGCGGCATCTGGCCCGTCGACCCGCACCGATCGCAGCCTCGGCGCTGGCACGCGAACTGAGGATCCCCCGCTCGACGATCTACCATCTGCTGGCCACGCTCGAGCGTCACGGCTTCGTCGTGCACCTGGCTCAGGAGAGGCGCTGGGGGCTGGGCACCAGCGCCTTCGAACTCGCGGGCGGGTACGCCAGGCAGGAGCCGCTTGCCCGGCTGGGGCGCCCGCTGCTGGCCGCTCTGGCGGATCGCATCGGCGAGAGTGCGCACCTGGCGGTGATGAGCGGACGGGACGTGCTGTACATCGTCGAGGAGCGAGCGGTGCGCCGTCCCGCGCTGGTGACGGAGGTGGGCGTGCGGTTGCCTGCGCATCTGACCGCAACGGGGCGCGCCATGCTGGCTGCTCTCCCCCGCAGTCAGGTGCGTGCACTGTATCCAGATCGTGCGGCGTTCACAGAGCGCACTGGGCGAGGACCATCACGACCGGCCGAACTTCGCGAGCTGCTGCGCGCGGTGCGGGCAGCAGGTGTGGCGACGGAGGACGGCGAGGTCACCCCGGGCTTCCGGTCGGTGGCCGCAGTCGTGCGTGATCACGCGGAATGGCCTGCCGCGGCGATCGCCGTCACCTGGCAGGACGATCGGGCGATGACAGATCCGACGGATGCCGTCGTCGAGGCGGCGCGAGCGCTGCAGAGCCGCCTCGGCTACGACCGGGACTGAGCGCCCGGTCGTAGCCGGTCGATCAGGCGTTCGCGCCCTTTCGCGTCTTGAGGAAGGTCTCGGGCTCGCGCTTCGCGCGCTTCTCCGCTCTCTTCTCCTTGAGCGACAGCTTCGCGACCTTCTTGCTTCCGCGTTCCTGCGGTGTCTTTCCAGACATGTGACTCGCTTCCCCTTCTTTCGGCTGGCGGGTTGTAACCTCCGACCATAGCCCGCCCACAGGGGAAGTCAAATCATCCGGGCGTTAACGCAAGATGGCCACCCAACCCTGGGTGGCCATCTTATTTAAGAGAAGTCCGGCGGTGTCCTACTCTCCCACAGGGTCCCCCCTGCAGTACCATCGGCGCTGTGAGGCTTAGCTTCCGGGTTCGGAATGTGACCGGGCGTTTCCCTCACGCTATGGCCGCC
>Ga0160443_100745_pt1 | contig 17155 bp, 17 predicted proteins | sample HID1972I_E1MG_FD_108244 | JGI IMG/M metagenome (GOLD analysis project Ga0160443, IMG submission 108244) | Enriched pill bug-associated microbial communities from UW Madison campus, WI, USA - HID1972I_E1 MG | ecosystem: Host-associated > Arthropoda: Insects > Digestive system > Unclassified ... | reverse complement strand
CGTACTGAGGAGGATATGCTTGATCCAGCTTCATGGAGCAAGCATAGCGAACCGATATTTTCTGCGGCTAATGGATTGTATGGTCCTGGCCATTGCTCATTTACAACATCACCAGATGATACAGAGGATTGGATTGTATATCATGTAGCGAAGCATGCAGGAGCGGGCTGGAATCGTGAGATTCGCATGCAGCGATTTATATGGAATGAGGACGATACACCTGAGCTAGGACAGCCCGTTGCGGCTACAGAGCTTATCAATAAACCTTCTGGCGAGGTATAGAAGCTCGAAAACGAGACTTGGACGAAATTGAATTTATATATACGTTGCTCCAGAATGCTTTTAGAAGAGCAAGATAAGTTTGATATAGTAATATAAATGGCATAGTAGCCTTCAAGCTGATGCGGCTTAGCGTAACCTAAGCACATCAGCTTGAAGGATTTTTGCGTTGTCGGATATGAGCTGGAAAAATTGCAGGCGAGCAGCAATGTATTGCATAATATGACTATGTTATTTCACGGGGCTCTTTGAATTACATATAAGGAGGTGTAAACGTCTATGAAGCCAAGAATTACTGTAATTACACTGGGCGTAGATGATTTACAAAGATCGTTGGAGTTTTATCGTGATGGATTGGGGTTTTCAACTCAAGGTATAGTCGGAAGTGAATTTGAGCATGGTGAAGTCGCATTTTTTGATCTGCATTGTGGATTAAAGCTTGCGATCTGGAAAAGACAAGATATTGCTCACGAAGCTAAGGTGAATCAGACGACCCCCAATCCAACAGAATTTACATTAGGGCACAATGTTGCAAGTAAAGAAGAGGTTGATGATGTAATGGAACTAGCAAAAAGGGCAGGGGCTCACGTTACTGATCCTGCACATCACACCTTTTGGGGAGGGTATTCGGGGCACTTCCAAGATCCAGATGGCCATTTATGGGAGGTTGTGTGGAATCCGCAGTGGGGAGATTTGGGAAATGGATCGTAATATCTATGATAATGATACATTTTTTGAGAAATACAGTCAGATGGAACGCTCTACAAAAGGACTTGCAGGAGCAGGCGAATGGGAAACGCTTCAGCAGCAGCTGCCTGATTTTCAAGACAAGCGTGTATTGGATTTAGGCTGTGGCTTCGGCTGGCATTGCCAATATGCGATCGAGCATGGTGCAAAAGCTGTAACAGGAGTCGATGTTTCGGAAAAAATGTTAGTAGTAGCAAAAGAGAAAACGGATGCTAGCATTCGCTATATTCATAAGCCTATTGAAGAGATTGCATTCGAAGATCAATCCTTCGACGTAGTCATTAGTTCTCTTGCACTGCACTATATTGAATCTTTTGAACAAATTGCTAGCAAGGTTGCACAGTGTCTTGTGCCGAATGGAGCTTTTATTTTTTCAGTAGAGCATCCAGTGTTTACTGCTTATGGCAGCCAGGATTGGCATTATGATGAAGATGGAAGCATTGCGCATTTCCCAGTTGATCGATACTTTTTTGAAGGCGAGAGAACTGCTAACTTTTTAGGGGAAAACGTTGTGAAGTATCATAAAACACTTACAACGTATCTCCAAGGGCTGATCGCGGTAGGATTCGAGATAAGAGGAGTTGTCGAGCCTCAGCCTGCTAAGCATTTGCTTGAAACGGTGGAAAGGATGAAGGATGAGCTGCGCAGGCCGATGATGCTGATCATTTCTGCTAGGAAAAAGTAATTGTTTATATGAATTAGCTGATCATTTGAAATAGACATAGAATATATAAAAAGCCAGTCAGTGTGTGAACTGTATACCAAGGTTAGATATGATGTAACCTTTGGGTAAGCACTTCAAGCACATAGACTGGCTTTAGCTCTATGTTGCTATTACATATATCTCAGACGATTGTAAGGTAGCATGGTGGGTAGCTTGAAGGCTGGATTCTTGCTGCTGATACGGGCAGCAATAAAGCAGATGATCTATTCATCTAGCCTTTCATCATCATACGAATGGAAACTATAATTAAAAAAACAGCGAGCAGCTTTAACAGCAGCTTTGCAGGAACACGTTTGGCTAATCGAGCACCTATTTGACCGCCTATTATCGCTCCCGGAGCTAGAAACAGTAGCATTAACCAATCTACATGCATTGAAAAGGCATGAGTAGTCGTGCTTATAATTGATGACAGGAAAATTTGCAGCATGGAAGTCGCTACAGCAATATGAGCTGGAAAGTTCAGCAGCAGCGTCATTGTAGGCACCATCAAGCTACCACCGCCTATGCCAAATAAGCTTGCTGCAAAGCCGACGATAAAGCTAATTACAATTCCAGTACTAAGATGATAGCTATAGCTAAAGTGTTCGCCGTTGTGATCAACGAAGCTGCGCTGCACAGTAGCTTTGAATGGCCATGCGATTGGTGAACTCGGCTTGAACAGCAGCAGCAAGGAAACAAGGATTAAAAATATCCCGAAGCTAATGAAAAAAGAACTCCCTTTTATTTGACTGACGTAGAGTGCTCCTGCTATTGACCCTGGAATCGAGGCGACGAAAAATTTCAAAGCGGCTTCATAATCAATTCTTTTTTGCTTGGCGTACACATAAGTGCTGGAGATCGAATTGCACAGGAGCATTGCCATTGAAGTTCCAGCTAAATGAGCAGGAGACATGTCTGGAAACAAAAACGCCAGTGCAGGGACAACAATAAAACCTCCGCCTAAGCCAACGAGAGAACCACATAAACCCGCTGTAAGTCCGATTCCTATTAGTATGAAGTACATTAGCATCGTTATGGCTCCCTTACAATTTAAGTAATAGATAAGTTGAACTAATTATTTTCGCAAGGCGACCGCGTTGCTTCTCCGGAATCATTTCTCACTTTTGCCACGTCGTATTTTTTTGTTCAACTTATATGATTAATGTTTTACAAAAAAGCGTCCTTTAAGTAGTACGTCTTCTAACCATTTACGCTGCTCGGGCTGCAGTCGTTCATCGTTATTCATACGGTAGTTAATATCTTGAGGCTCAAGCTTTGGATCCATATGAACAATGATCTCCTCTAAGCTTGCATTAAGAGAAAGAATGTCAGAAGCTTCGTGATTATCGCTCCACTGCTGCCACTGTGGTAACGTATCGCTGTTTGGATTTCCCGAGTGTAGGAAGTTTTGTAGGTAACTCCGAAGCAGCGATGAAAGTTTTTCACGTCCAGGCTCATTAGCTTCAGTAATAATGCCACGTGCAAACATTCTGGTCATCCCTGTATAATCACCAGTTAAAAATGGGATATCAACACCGTGTGGAGCGCCAAGCAGTAAGCGGGCGGATGGATCGATTACCTCGTCATGCATTCCCCAGCAGAAACGATAGGCGAAAATAGATGTATTTGGCACAGCTTTTGCAATGGCCTGAGCAGTCTGCTCTACATTGAAGGCTGCATTTAGCTCGCTTCCATATTGAACGGCTGCCTCGTATAGATCCTTTTGCCCCATCACTTTAGCAAGTATTTCGTCCACCGTTGAAGCTGAAAAATAAGGATTAAATAAAGTGAATATGGAAAATTCAGTACTTGTACTGCCGAGTATTATTGGCAATGCAGGGGAGCTGTTATGCTGAAGCTGCTCAAATCCCCCTTTTGGCAATACTATCCCGTCTTCAAATAAATGAGGAAATCCCACCATTCGTAAGCCAGTATCATACGTAATAAGCACTTTTGAAAATGAATCAGCTGGTTGATCGTAAAGAAACTGAGCTATCGTATCTGCTGATTGGTGTGAACTCCATGCTAATGCTTCATCAGGCTCGCTGGTTAGCCCGCTATTGATTAATAATGCTGTTAGAAGCTCATTAGCCTTGATGTCTCCATGTTCAGCAGAAGCTGTCGTCATGCCACCACTCATCGCAAACAGCTTATGGAAAAGACCTTTACCTAGTGGTGAAAGATAGGCAGCCAGTGCATTTCTTGCTCCGGCAGATTGTCCAGCGAGTGTTACGTTATCCGGATTTCCACCAAAGGAAGCAATGTTCTGCTGTACCCACTTTAAAGCATGAATTAAGTCCAGCAATCCATAGTTTCCGGAATCATCTAAAGGATCACCGCTTCGAAGTGCCGGGTGACGAAAAAATCCCATGGCTCCTAAGCGGTAATTTATCGAAATAATGATGCTGTTTGTTGCGTTTGCTAATTGTTCTCCTGAGAAATCTAGTCCTGAGCCCCCTAAATTGCCGCCTCCATGCGCAAACACAAAAACCGGTAGAGCTGTTTTAGAATGATCCGGGCGCCATATATTCAGATATAAGCAATCTTCATTGCCGATTGTTTTACCTTCGAAAAATTGAACACTGCTGTCGCCATACGATTGTGCAGATCGTATACCATCCCATGGTGTAAGCTTGCGTGGAGCTTTCCAACGAAGCTTTTCTACTGGTGGCTGCGCATAAGGGACCCCTAGCCAAGCCATTACTTGCGACTGTGCAAGCCGAATACCTTGCAAGTGCCCATCAGCAATTGTAACTGTTTCATTTCCAGTCCATTGTCTGCTCATTCACTCTGTATTCCTCTCTGTTTTTCTTTAAGTATAGTTGCTTGCTCATATAATAAATAATATATTGTTTTATATATATTGATAACCTAGAAGTTATTAAATGGGAGGGAAGTTAATGGACTTGCTGTCCTTACGCTATTTTCAAGTTGTAGCAAAAGTACAAAGCATGACTAAAGCAGCAGCGATACTGCGTATTTCCCAGCCTGCTCTTAGTAAGATGATTAAAAATCTGGAAACAGAGCTTACTGTTGAATTGTTTGATCGTACAGGAAAATATATTCGATTGAATGAATATGGGCGGCGCTTTCTTGAAAAAGTAAATATCTCCTTGCAAACATTGGAGGACGGGAAGCAGGAGATTCTTGATCTGGCTGAACGCTCAGTTGGAACGATCGTTATTTTAGTTCAAGTAGGTTCATATTTATTGCCTGATATGATTACCAAGTTTCGAGAGCTTCATCCAGGCGTTCAATTTAAGCTGTTGCTGCATGATCAAGAGGCTGCGACATATCCTTTGTTCGATCTATGTATCTCTTCAGCTCCTTTTCGAATATCGGGCACCTCTGCAGAGCAATTGTTGACGGAGGATATTCTACTCGCGCTTCCTAGCGAACACAGATTTGCAGAACGAAAAAGCATTCGACTGCATGAGCTTGCGAAGGATGAATTTATTAGTCTAAAGTCAGGGAAGCGACTGCGTGAGACGACGGATATGCTTTGTCGTTCTGCAGGCTTTACACCGCGAATTGCTTATGAATGCGACGATCCTGCAATGGTGCGGAGTCTAGTACAAGCGGGGCTAGGGGTTTGCTTTTTCCCAGCGATAACGTGGGGAAAAGCTGGTGGCTCATCTGTTGTATTGCTTCCTATTGAAGACGCAACGAGCAAACGAACCATTGAGATTTCATGGTATACCAATCGTTATATGTCTAACATAGCGAGAGCATTTAAGAGTTTTGTACAAGAGTACTATAAGCAAATAGTTTGATAATATAATGAAACGAGCAAAAGGATCGGCTTGAACGAGAGGTGGCAATCAAAAGATGGGAAATATTATGGATTATTTGGACTGGAGAGGTGATCTTACGCTAGAGCAATCACCGTTCAATGAAATAGACAATCTTATATTATCTCAGCTCGTATATGTAAACTTTGAATATATTGTTCCGGCAAGATGGAGTGAAATGACGATAACGGTGCGTGAGGCAGCAGAGCGCTATTTTACGAGATATAGTGAAGAGGAGATTGAACAGTCCAGTTATATTGTGCGAATTTCGGTACCTTTGCTGCGCAAGCTAGCACAGTGTCCGCGTTTTGCGAATGCGAAGCTGTGCAAATTTGAAAAAATCATTGATCTTGATCAAATCAAACAGTTTGCTGCTATGCATATTGAACTAAGTGACGGCTCTACTTTTATTGCATATAGAGGAACAGATAATACGATTGTCGGCTGGAAAGAGAATTTCAATATGAGCATTAATACGCCGGTTGCTGCACAATATGAAGCGGTTCGCTACTTAGAGGAGACGACTGAGGACGGAACGGAAGTATTGCGCCTCGGCGGACATTCCAAAGGAGGTAATTTGGCGGTATATGCTGCAGTAATGTGCGATTCTGGCATCAAGCAACGGATTGTTGAGGTATATAACAACGACGGTCCCGGTTTCGATACTAAAATGATTAAAAGCGATGCCTATCAACAAATGCGCGAGCGGATTCGTACTATCGTCCCGCAATCATCCGTTGTTGGGATGCTGCTAGAGCACGAGGAAGAATATACCGTTGTGCAAAGCTATGTGTCCCTTTTAATGCAGCATGAAGCATTTTCTTGGGAAGTATTAGGAGGCAGCTTTGTTAGAGGCGAGAATTTGGAGAAAAAAAGCGAGCTGCTTGATATCACCTTAAAAGCTTGGCTCGGTCAGCTGGATAAAACAGAGCGTAAGCAGTTTGTTTCAGCACTGTTCCACGTATTTGAAGTAGGAGATATTAGAACATTTGAAGATTTAGGACGTGCGAAATGGCAGAAGATTAATGAGATGATCCGTGCATTGAATCAGTCTCAGGAGTACAAGGTCGTACTTATTAAAACGTTGAAGCTGTTGTTGAAAGAAGGAAGAAGGGTTTTTCTGTCTGCAGGTAAGAAAAAATCTCAACAGCAAGCGCAGGATGTACGAATGCTGGAATAAGCGAAAAGTAAATCGATTCTGGTAAACGACAGTGGCTCACCTTTTAAGCCTGATCCTACCTTGTTATATCAAAGGGATCAGGCATTAAATGCGAGTAAAGTTATTCCGCTAGTTTATTGATAAAGCTGATCGCTGTTACCTACGACAGGGTTTTGGTAGTTCGCCATGTACTGTTGGATTTGCTCAGAATTTTCAGGAACGATTTGATACATCGCACCAATTTTAGCGGTATGCTCTGGAGGTGCGATTTCAACAGGGTAATACCCCTTTTTCGCCATATACTGCCACATGTCATAGGCATGCGAACAGCTCATCATAAATGCTGTTTGACAGAATGAACGAATCTCAGGATTGCACATCTCCATTGCAGCCCAAGCATATTCACGCCCAGCTCTTTTTAGTGTTAAGAGATAAGCTGTAGCCATTTCTCGATCATTCATATTTTCTACCATCGTTCTTGGTTGAACGGCTGGAGCAGGAGGAACGGTTTCCAAAAGATCGTCACTCACATGCTTCTGTTCACTTAATAAAGGAAGCTCTTTTTTTGCACCCTCCATTTTATTCAGAAATTCCACCTTCATATTATAATCTCTAACATGAAGCGGCAAATGTTTTTCAAGAATCATTTTTAATTCTGGATCTTGAACATGATGAAGCATATAGCCCATATTCGTAATTGAGTTAACACAGCTCATGGTCAGCTCATTCAAGTCATATAATTCGTGTGCACCTAATTTCATTGTTGCTACCCTCCAGGCATAATTGATTGTACCGATGTTATGATGCTCAGATGGCAAAGAAAACATACGATAAGATCAAGCGATATAACAGAGCCGTATACGGTATTATGCAAGAGAAGAATAAACACACATAAAGTTTATTACTAAGAAGCGATAGGATGATTCTACTTTGGTTTTTCATGCGCCAATTGATACTAAGTTCCTGCTTAATTGATACTTCTATCACTAGGAATCTATACAATTTAAGGATATAATGGTTCTGTTTGTTAATTGAAGGAGGGAGATAGATGACCATTCAACAATTATGGCTGAGGCAAGGTATGCGCATTACATTCTGCCTTATAGCTGTAGTGATGATTGTGTTAGGCGTGCAGCAGCTGAAAGCGTCTGCTCAATCCTCAAGTTCGGAAATAAAGGTTTTTGTAAACACGGAGGAAAAGAAGTTCGAAGTTGCTCCAATGATTAAAAATGGAACAACATTAGTCCCGTTTCGAGCATTGTTTGAAGCGCTTGATATGGAAGTACGCTGGGATCAAGCTAACAACCGGGTGACAGGCACTGATGGCAATCTAACGATATCATTTGTTATTGGAGAAAAGACGGCCACAGTCAATGGAGAAGCAGTCTCACTGCTAGAGCCAGCACAAGTTGTACAGGGAAGAACACTTGTACCGCTTCGCTTCATTAGTGAATCAACAGGGGCATCTGTGTTCTGGGACCCGTATCATAATGAAATATCTGTAGTAACGCTAGCTTTTATGGCGGAAAACAATATCGATAAAGAAGTTTTAGAAGCAGAAGTGAAAAAGTATCTAGAAGAACTTAAGAAAGAAGAGTTAAAGAAGAAAAAAGATGAACAAAATGCCAAACCGCAAGAGCCTAGCAAGCCAGTTGATCTTAATAAACTCGACGGTATGTATTATGGCTTTAGATCTGACTTTGATGGATATGAGTGTGGTGGGATGTGCTGGGATATGTACACATTCTTGCCGGATAAAAAAGTGTTTATCGGAGTGCCAGAAAACGGTGGACCAGAAACGATTAACTGTAAGACCGATGAATGCTACGAATATACGATAAGCAACGGTAAGCTTAAACTTAGTAACGGGGACTCCTATGATATTGAGAAGAAAAGCAATGGCTTTTTGTCGATCAATGGGGTGCAATTAGATTCCGTACTTCCTGTTAGGAAGGGATTGAAAATCGATAATGACTTTGTTTATATGGGGTTTCGGGGGCTGATTGGGATAAGTCCTGCAGCGCAGTCATGGACGTATTATATAACATTAAACTCTGATGGCACCTTTGAGCAAAGTGGCTTCTCACTAGCATCATTAGGGGTAGACCCACAAACAAATGTTAGTCATACTGATGATGATGAAACAGGTACCTATACGATAGAAAACAATACGATTACTCTGAAAGCTAATGACGGTACCGTCTATAAAGCACTATTCTTTATTCATAGTTCTAGCCTAAAGGACAATCCAGATGATATTCAGATCGGTTCTAGAAATTATTATGTAAAGTATTAAGGATCATTTCTGACGATATGATGTTAGTAATCTTAAAGCAAAGGCAGCTGGTGCTTGCAGTTTTGAACTGTGAGCGTCAGCTGCTTTTATTAATTTGGCGTAATCCATATTACTCTGCAAAGCGTATTAGAGCAAAATTGAAAACTGTAGTAAAATGAGGCAACAACAACTGTAAATGATAGGTGGTGAATGATGATGCATGATGAGCAGTTTGCTCTTGATGAAAAATTTGCACTAGATGAAAAGATCGCCAGCAATAACTATAAAGTATTTGCTCTATTAAGCAAGTATTTGAATGATGCGCCTGATCTAATTAAAAAAGAAGAAATCGAAGAGATCGTACAGCTTGGAGTAACGAAGGAATATGCGTTTTCTGTCATTCTAGCTTCTGCATTTGGACTTGATATTGTTGATAACGATGATGATAAAGAATTGTTCAGTCATTACTTTGAAAGAATGATCCATAAGCTGGATGTTTCAGAGTATAATAGCAATCCTTATTACAAGCAAATTAAACTTCCAACGATAGCGATCGGGAATAGTAAGCTGAAGTATGAAGCGTATAAGCCCTATGAAGGCTTTGTATGCAACGATATTGTTCGAACAGAAGCAGGAAGACAAATTCCTCAGATCGGATTTTTCGATACAGTGTTTCAATTCCCAGCAGTACTCGAAAATAATCGAATATGGATGACGGTTACACCTAATGAGATTGAAACGATGAAAGAAGCGATTAATGAAGCGTTCGGTAACGTGCTTACCTATGGGCTTGGACTTGGCTATTATGCCTTTATGGTTTCTGAGAAGGAGCAGGTGGATCGTGTAACAATTGTAGAGATGAACGAGGACGTTATTACTCTATTTAGAACGTATATACTGCCTCAGTTCCAGCATGCCCATAAGATCAAGATTATTAAAGGAGATGCCTTTGATTATGCTGAGAACGAGATGGCTAAAGGCAATTATGATACGGTATTTACGGATTTATGGCATGATGTATCGGACGGCTTGGAGATGTATCTTAAGATGAAAGCCTATGAAAAGCTTTGTCCCAATACGAGATTCTCATATTGGATTGAGCAAACGATCGCTTGTTATTTGTAACCGATCAATTGCTATTTTCAATCGTAAATTTTTTACAATTTTGCACGTAGTCTATTATAATAAGTGGTAGATGAGATATTAATGGAGGTGTTGACGAATGGATGTTATGTCAGCTATTGAAAAGCGTAGAGAGATTACTTCTTTCAAGCAGGAGACAATATCGTCTGAAACATTGGAACAGCTAGTTCGTGCACTTTATTTAGCTCCTAGCGGTAATAATTTGCCTTCACGTGAAAGTATTGTCGTTACGGATCGCGATATGCTTAATCAGCTTAGTAAAACAACACCGTATATGAAATGGCTTGAGCAGGCTGCAGTTGGGTTTGTTATTACCGGCAATCCAGAGCTTAGCAAGTATTGGCTTCAGGATGCAACAATTGCAGGCTCCTTTTTATGGCTTGCGTCTACTTCCTACCAGCTAGGAGCAGCGTGGGGGGCTGTATATCACTCTGAAGATGCAGAGGAGTCGAAGCAGAGAGAATGCTATGTGCGAGAGCTGCTTAATATTCCGCAATCGCTGCGTGTTATTGCAATTATCGGCGTAGGACATCCTGCAGTAGATCCAGCTCCCAAACAGATGTATCCAATAGAGAAAGTACTCCATCGCGAACGCTATGAGCACAAGGAAGGCTAACATGAGAGAATACATCGGACAATGCTATGTTTGTGGACGTTCGATCTATTGTGAGGATGGTTTTCTGAACGGCTTTACCGATGGTGAAGGGCGATTAAGCTGCTATGAAGGGGAGCACGCAGAGGAAGAGAAAGAGCAAGCTTCTCATAATTAGGAATGGAAGTGCGAACGTGGAAAAAGTAATTCTTCTTGTTGAGGATGATAAGGAGATCAATCAATTGGTGAAAGGCCAGCTGGAGCAGGAAGCATTTAAAGTAGTGACTGCCTATAACGGCGAAGATGCTTTGCACCTGCTGGAACAGCATGAGGTGGATTTAATATTGCTGGATCTTATGCTCCCCAAGCTTGGTGGAATGGAAGTATTAAAGCGGATTAGGGCAACAAAGCATACCCCGGTGCTCATTATTTCCGCTAAAGGCAGCGATCTCGATAAGGCACTCGGCCTAGGCTTTGGCGCGGATGATTATATAAGCAAGCCATTTTCACTTATCGAGCTTGTAGCTAGAGTTCATGCTGCGATACGCAGGTCAACGCAATACGCGGCGGCAGCTAATGATTCGTCTGTAGCAATTCCAGCTGCTGCTGGTAGTCTGCAATATAAAGAGCTTACGCTGGATATGTCATCGTTCACCGCACAGATAGAGGATCGAAATGTTCAGCTAACCGCTAAAGAGTTTCAAATTCTAAAGCTGTTTATGACCAATCCACGTAGAGTGTTTACGAAGGAGCAGATTTTCCATTATATATGGGAAGAAGATTATTATGGCAATGAGAACGTCATTAATGTACATATTCGCAGACTTCGGGAAAAAGTCGAGCTGGACCCTTCCAACCCGCAATATATTCGGACGATATGGGGAATCGGTTATAAATTAGGTGATGCTTAAATGACCACGCTATTATTAATCATTATCGTAATCTTACTTGTTATTATAGGCTTGCAATATGCTGCACGCAGAGCGATTAGCGCAAAGCTCCGTCACATGTCGGCGGAGCTATCTCATATTATTGAGCAGGAAAGTGCTGAGAAGCTGCTAATGCATACTGACCATGGAGCGATCAAAGAGCTTTTAATTCATATTAATCGATTACTGGATTACAACCAAAAGATTGTCGCAGATTATTATAAAACAAAAGACAGCTTAAAGAAGATGATGTCCAACATGTCACATGATATGAAGACACCACTGACGGTTGTTCTAGGATATGCTGAAAAGCTAAAGCATGATCAAGGTATGACTGAGCAGCAAAGAGCGGAGGCTGTCGAGCGGCTTCATCATAAGATAGAGGATATTATTGTGCTGCTCAATCAATTTTTCGAGCTCGTCAAGCTGGAATCAGACGATTATACGATGCCATTTAGCAAACTATGTATTAGTGAACTATGCAGGAAAAGCGTGCTAGAGCATTATGAGCTGCTGCAGGCGAAGCAGCTGCATGTTGAGATCGATATTCCAGAGCATAATTTATATATGCTTGGCAATGAGGCTGCTCTCAATCGCATTTTGAATAACTTGATATCCAATGCGATTCAATACGGTAGTGATGGCGGTGTGCTTGGCTTATCGTTAAGAGAAGCGGGGGATAAGGTGGAGCTCGAGGTATGGGATCGTGGCAAAGGAATTAACGAGGTTCATCAAAGTCGCGTATTCGATCGACTATATACGCTGGATGACGCTAGAAATCCTCGCTTTCAAGGCAGCGGGCTCGGTCTGAGCATCACGAAGCAGCTAACCGAAGCGATGAAGGGCACGATTCGATTAGAAAGCAAGCCTAATGAAAAAACGTCATTTATATGTGTGTTTCAACGCATGACATATTGATTGTTAGATAGGGAATTGACTGAAAAGTTTGTATGAATAGCTTCATGCTCACCGTAAGCGAAGGAGTAAATCGATTCTGGTAGTGGCTCGCCTATAAGGCCTGATTCTACATTTTATCAACTAAAAGAATCAGGCTTTAAACGTGAGTGGAAGAACGATTTACTCCTTAGAGACTTTGGTTGCTGCAACTAGCTTTCAAGTACCTTTCAGACAACTTCCTTTTTTTGTCATGCCTTTTTCTTAAGAAATTTGTAAGGATTGAGAAAGAAAAAAGTAGAAAGCGATCTGTATTATAAAAGCAGAGGAGGAGATCGCTTATGAATTACATTATTAAAACTACTGGACTTTCCAAGCGAGCAAAGGATAAGGCGCTTGCTTCCGATATTAATCTGGATGTGTATAAAGGAGAAATATATGGGCTGCTCGGAAAAAACGGAGCAGGTAAAACGACGATTATGAAAATGCTCACCGGAATGACGATACCAACGAGTGGTGAGATTGCATTGTTCGGAAAAAGCTTCAACGAGCAATCAAAAACATTACTACGAAGAGTAGGCAGTTTAATCGAATATCCAACCTTCTACGAGCATCTAACAGCAATGGATAACCTGCGACTGCATTGTGAGTACTTGGGGTATTACGATGAGCAAGGGATGAAGCAGGCATTAGATTTAGTTCAGTTAAGCGGGATTGAGAAAAAGAAGGTAAAGGAATTTTCTCTTGGTATGAAGCAGCGTCTAGGACTGGCACGAGCGATTGTTGCAAAGCCGGAGCTTATTATACTAGATGAGCCGACAAACGGTCTTGATCCCATCGGTATTAAAGATATTCGAGACTTGATCCTTGTGCTTAATAAACAATACGGGATAACATTTGTGCTTTCAAGTCACATCTTAGGTGAGATGGAACAGGTGGTGAATCGGATTGGCGTTATTGAGAATGGACGCCTAATCCAGCAGGTTGCGCTGGAAGACATTCGTAAACAGCACACCGATTATATTGAGCTTCTTACTTCCGATCCGAAAAAAACCGTTTACTTGCTTGAATCTGAGCTTGGCATAGTCAATATGAAGCTCATACAAGGGGATCGTATTCGCATCTATGACCTAAAGCATACACAGCAGCAAATCTCAAGAATGCTCATTAGTCATAATATCGAACTAGAAGAAATTCAAAAGCGCAATAGCTCGCTCGAGGATTATTTTTATAAGCTTATTCATGGGGGTGGCAGACATGATTAAATATATGCGTTTGGAATGGAAAAAGCTCGATACTAAAAATGTCTTAGCAGAAGTATGGATCTACTTAATTATAATGATGCTTTTGCCTACATTTTTTATTATGAAGGTGCTCCCGGTGTTTGGTCAAAGCTATGCTTCGGCAATCGAGCTTAATAGCTTCATTCAATTAGGCTATGTCTTATTCGGTGCGTCTTTAATCAATCACGTGTTTATTGAGCAATATAAAAATAAAACAATGGCGCTATCGTTTAGTTATCCCGTTAGTAGAAAAACGTTGTTTACGTCTAAAATATTGTTTATCGCCGTCGCTGTTTTTATTGTATCGATCATTTCTTATCTATTATCCGGTCTTACAACCTATGTGCTCAATTTATTTTTTTCGTTTATAGAAGGAGAGTTAACTGCTTCTCATCTAACGAGCTACATCAGCAAGATACTTATCGGATCAATGCTTAATTCAATTATTTGCTTTGTTCCTCTGTTTTTGTTCGGCATATTGAAAAGAGCGGTGGTTCCTACGATAGTATGCTCCCTAGCATCGATGCAGCTTCCTAACTTTTCTTCGTTTATCCATGTGCAGCCAGAAACGATCATAATTGTGCTCACTGTGTTGGGTGTAATAAGCATAGGAGCGTCCATTATGACGGCTGAAAAGGTAGGCGAGATCTAACGGAGCATCACTTTAGGTTTGCAACGAATAAATAATTATGACAGGTGCAGCATGCAGCAAGTATGAAATGCTTGAAACTGGAAATAGTATAAATAATTCTAATGAGGAGCTGATATGGATGAAAACGCTAGATGTTGTTGCATTAGCTATACTAATCATTGGAGGGCTAAACTGGTTATTAGTTGGCCTGTTCAATTTTGACTTGGTAGCTACAATCTTTGGCGGTGAAAGTTCCGTTCTTTCTCGAATTATTTATGCACTTGTCGGGCTATGTGCCATCTATTCGTTCAAGTTTTTTGGTGGGCTGAAAGCAGAAGAGCGTGCTAGATAATTTGGTCTTTGTAGCGATAAGTAATGAGTAGCGAAAGAAACGAATAACATAATAAATGAGTAGCGAAAAAAGAGGCTGGAAAAACCCTAACTCCTACAGGAAAGCCCTGAATGCTTTACCAATGTAAAGCATTCAGGGCTTAAAATTTAACTGTAAAAACGATCATTTCCGTCGAGCAGGAACAAGTTGTAGATTGGACGGAACTGAGCGACGTTAATTAACCAAAAGCAGCCTTCCATAAATGCTAACGGAACTCACAGGCGTTATTGGTGTAATTTCTGCGTTTTTCACCTCGAATTGACCTCATAGCGACGCTGAGTTCCGTTACATTTTTTTGGGTGCCTTTACATGAGATTAAGGCTTCTGAGTTCCGTTACTTCGGTTTGCATGGATGTGAAGCTAGTTTTGTCCCAGCCTGTTTTTGTTATTGGGACAGATGCATGCTAATTATAGATTAACCTTCATTGCTTAATCTTAAGGATACAGCTCCATTCACTCCAGGAGAGTACATATTCGGAGCGAATCGTACTAAGATGGCTACTGTGATGTAATCGCTTGGCGTATCGTCTTCAAGTGAAACAATAACTTCATTATTCCATTCCATGTCGCGCTTGAATTGCAGCTTTCCGTTAATATAAACTTCTACATCTCCGCCTATTGCTTGGAATAGAAGCTGGGGTGAGCGATTAAAGTCGACGAGTCCACGTTCAAATTGTGTACGATATACGACGTAGCCACTTTTGCCCTTCATGCTTTCTCTGAAGCCAAAGCTTACATCGACTTTTTCCCATGTGTTCATATCCGTTAGATCCATCTCAGCGTTTGGATCAGGCTTATTTAGCTGCGGCTCCTGAGTTACATGCCAATCATTAATATAAAGAGCACGAACTGAAGGCACATATGGCAGTACATTCGATGTTACAACAGGCACGACAAGCTGCTGTTCTACAATTGACTCTCCATGTAAGGCAAGCTTGAGCTCTCCATCACCTGCTAAGCTTTGAACAATGAGCTGAAGACTTCCATTGAACAGAAGTCGACTCGTTCCGATATCCGACTCGTGACTGTTTGGATTGCCATTGCCGCAGCCTAGTAGCTTAGCTAATCCTTGTACCTCGAAATGAATAAGCTCGTTCGCATCAGGTACGAAACGGCCTTGCTCATCTATAGCATGAACATTAATAACAAGTGCGTCACGACCATCACCAAGCAGCACTGATTTATGAGGCTCGATGCGAAGTGCAACAGCGTCTCCTGTTGTTTCCTTATGTGTAGTAGCGACAAGCTCACCGTTAATATAGCCTTCCATCGTTAAGGTTCCCGGCTCATATGGAATGCTCCAAGTATGCTGTTCATAGCGATCTATCGCTTGGCGGTCGATCAGGCGTCCATTGACATATACGGCAACCTCATCGCAGTTCGTATGAGTCATCACCTTGATCGGCATACCTTCTTTACCTTGCCAGTTCCAATGAGACACGATATGGAGTATCGGTCGATCTAACCAGAACGCCTGATATAAATAGTAGGCATCCTTAGGAAAGCCGCATGTGTCCATAACGCCGAAATGCGTGCTTACACTAGGCCATTCATAAGGGGTAGGCTCACCGCGATAATCAAATCCCGTCCACACAAAAGTCCCCATAATATAATCATTCGTGTTAATCGTTTTCCATGATTCGCGAACGGTGTTACCCCAGCTGGCACGTTCTGTATCAAAGCTGTCGAACACTTGAAGGGTAGTATCCGATTCATACGTATTGCGTGTGGAGAAGGCACTTACCGTTTCCGAACCGATTACCGGCTGATTAGGGTATTTGGCACGGAAGCTTTCGTAAGCACCATTCATATAGTTAAAGCCAGTTATATCCATCAGAGTAGCTGAGCCTTCATCCTCCATTACCCCACCATGCATAGCACCTAGCACCGGACGCGTAGGATCAAGCTGACGTACCGTGTTTTTCAACCGTTGAAACATTTTTCGTCCAATTGGTGTGCCTTGCAGCGGCTCTTCGTTGAACAAGCTATACATAATGACAGATGGGTGGTTACGATCACGCGTAATCATATTCTCAACTTGTCTTAATCCTTCTGGAGAGCTGTCAAAGTTTCGATTCTCGTCCATAACGAGCATGCCTAATCGGTCACAGGCGTCGAGCAATTCAGGAGCAGGGTTGTGATGGGCTGCACGGTAAGCGTTACTTCCCATTTCCTTTAGACGCTGAATACGATAGCTATGCAGCTCATCCGGCAAAGCGACACCGACTCCTGCATGATCCTGATGATTGCACGTTCCCTTAAGCTTAATTCGGCGTTCGTTAAGATAGAAGCCTGTATCTGCGCAAATTCGAATGGTACGGTAGCCAAAGCTTGTCGT
>Ga0160443_100743_pt1 | contig 17159 bp, 10 predicted proteins | sample HID1972I_E1MG_FD_108244 | JGI IMG/M metagenome (GOLD analysis project Ga0160443, IMG submission 108244) | Enriched pill bug-associated microbial communities from UW Madison campus, WI, USA - HID1972I_E1 MG | ecosystem: Host-associated > Arthropoda: Insects > Digestive system > Unclassified ... | reverse complement strand
GCGCCGGTGCCATGGCCGTGGATGAAGCGGATTTCCTGCTGGCCTTGTTCAATAGCCTTATCCAGTGCAGTGCGCATGCGCTCGATGCTCAGCTGCACCATGTCTTCGCCGCTCAAGCCCGTCGTGTTGCGCCACTTCCTGTACCGATGCCGCGGTACAAAGGTAGGGAACTTTGAGGGGGCTACCGCAATGGAAGCACGTCAAAAGCTACGGACGAACATTCTATTGATAAACCTGGAATTGATATGATCCAGACCCAACCTCAATACGTGCCCTGCCCTGCTGGTATTCGTAATTTTTTAATGGTGTATCGTTTAAATAGATCTTAGCCTCTCGAGTAGCAGGAACGTATACAGTGGCCTTTGTATTCACCGGGATTTCCACGCGAAGCAAGAATACGTCTTCATCTTGTTTCCAATCCGTTGTAATCCATCCATACGGAGACCGGAAGCCACCCTTGGCCCACGTAATATCACCCACCGGTTCTGGCTGTATTCGTATATGGTTGAACGCAACCGAATTAGCCTCTTGCCTTATCCCCAGCAACCCGCCATGAAACCATTCCAAGATATGCCCCATGGCCAGTTGGTTTTGCGAAGCATTGCCATCCCAGGTTTCGGCCAACGCGGTATTGCCCCTATTTAGCTGGTAGGCGTAGCCTCGCTTGTCATCACGATTCGTCATCGTATAAAGAACTTCTCCAAACCCGTTTTCGAAAAGAGCCTCTACTAAAAAACGATGGCCGACATCGCCTGCCGTAATCTGGTAATCATCTTCCTTACCAATCTGGTTAACCAGATTAGTAAGCACGTCAATTCTGTACTGGTCATCGACAATTCCGAGGCTGATAGGCATGGCCATTGAAGTCTGGCTCCCTGATCCATAAGTCTTCGTTTTTTTGTCAAAAAACTTCTGGTTAAAGGACGACCGGATGTTTTGTGCCAATGCCCCATAATACTGTGCGTCGTCCGTCACGCCAAGCAACGACGCCATTTTGCTTAATACGTCAACCGCATGAAAATAGTACGCCGTAGCGGTAACCCCCCTAGGGGTTACATTCCCGATATCCAGCCAGTCGCCCAGGCCATATTCCAGGATATGGCCGACTGCCTGGCTTTCCAGGTGCTTGGCATACCTGATCATCATCGGGTATGCTTTTCTCATGCTGGCGGTATCGCCATAAAATTTATACAAAAACCACAAATCCAAAATTCCAGTTGACCCCCATTCCGGGGTGTCAACAAACGGCCCCTCAAACTGCACATACTCCGGAGCGATGTCTGGAATAACCCCATTTTCGTGCTGGGAATCGATGATATGCTGCACCTGTATCCGGTACAGGTTATAGAGGTCGTAATTGTAATTGATTGCAAGGCGCATAAAATTCTGTTCTCCTTGCCAACTCAATTTCTCCCGTTGCGGGTTATCCGTGATGTAACTTTGCATATTACTTTTTATTGCCCAATCAACCAGCGTATGTATTCGGTTAAACAAATCATTTGAGGTGCTGAAGAAGCCGTTGGATGGGGTCGAATTTCTATTATGGAGCAGTTGTACATCTTTGACTATTGGCAACTGGTTGCGATTACTTTCATCGGCAAGCACTTCTATCTGAAGGTACCGAACTGCAAAATAGGTAAACCGGGGGGTCCACGTTTCTTCGCCCCCTCCTTTTAGCGTATAGGCGTAATAGTGGGGTGTGGCGTCTACCATGGGGTGTATTCGCCCATCTTCAGCTAACACTTCAGCAGGTGTGATCCGCAAGGTCTGCCCAGCTTTTCCACTCACTTTAATTTGCGGAACGCCGGAAACATTTTGGCCGAAATCATAAACATAGGTGTTTTCCCCAACCTGCATGGTGCGTTTAACCTGAAATGAATCCAAAAACATCACGGGGTAGTCGTATTCAGCCCTTAGTTTACCCAGTGGAGCGCCGGCTTCGATGGCATTTTTCCAGCGCGTATCATCAAAATCAACCGTATTCCAGCCTACTTGTTCCAGCCGGGCATCATAGTCCTCCCCACCGTAAATGTTGTTATACGTAACAGGCGAAGGGCTCGTTTTCCAGCTTTCATCTGAGATCACATCATACTCACTATCATCGTCATAAATAATCTTTAACAGAGTGATCATTTTTGGTTTGCCATACGTGCCTGTTCCTTTTGAATATCGTTCTTGCGAAACATGATAGAATCCGCTGCCCAGGATGACCCCGATTGCATTTTGCCCTTTCCGAAGCTGGTGGGTTACGTCATAGCTGTTGTACAAAACTGTTTTGTCGTAATGAGACCACCCTGGGGTAAGGAAAGCGTTTCCTATTTTCTGACCGTTAATGCTCCCTTCATAATGCCCCAAACCACTGATGAAAAGCAGCGCCTGCTTAACGTTCTTTGAAACATTAAACGTTTTACGTAGAAGTGGCGACACGGCATTTTTCACCAACTTCGGATCGTCTTCGGCCATCTTATAATGTATGAAAGGCACTACCCTCATGGAATCTGGCAACTTTTCGTAACCTATCCATTTGGCATTTTCCCAGTCTTCAGGTTCAACTATTCCGGTTGTAAATTGCTGAACCGTACTCCATTTCGAAAACGCTCCGTCATTGCCCCGGACCCTGATTTTCCAATAATATGTTCGTGCAGGCTGTAATGTGGGGCCACGATATGGGACTTGGATGCTTTGATTGCTGGCTATGAGCTCGGTATTATAAACATCAAACTTATCCGTGTTTAACTTCTTTATTGTCGACGAAATAACCAATTGATAAGCAGACTGAGTTACCCCGTTTTGGTCAGACTGCATTTGCCAAGAAAAAAATAGCTCCGCGGAATTTACGCCAATCGGATTAATCCGATTGTTGCAGAAGGCTTCATCAATTCTTATATGCGATTTGGCCAGTACAGGCAATACCATGCAAAGTAACATGACACTTTTCAGTATATTCGTTTTCATAAATCGGCCTCTTTATTTTTCCTACAAAGATATCGTACCACTCACCGGCAAACATCCGTTCAGATAGCGAAAACTGATGCTTTTCTAACTTGGGTTCGATTAATCGATTTCTTTACCTCGCTTTAACCCGCATCGACCAACGCGACGGCTCGTATTGGAGAACCGTCGCGCCCCTTGAAGTTCAGTGGAAAACCAATGAAAGTAAATTGATCTGGTACTTTATCGAGGTTAGTCAACGATTCGACAATAACGATTTCATGGGGTAATAGGATATCGTGGTGGATCTCATACCAATCTTTGCTGGGTGTGGGGGTGTCCATACCCAAAAAGCGGATGCCACAGTCGGCCAAGTATTCCCCGGCCACTTGCGTAAGGGAGGGAAAGTCTGAATAGAACCATTCCTTACCAAACTGCCGGTGCCAGCCCGTTTCGTAGATAATTCTCGCGCCAGGCTGTAAAATGGAGCTGTAAGGGATGAAGTCGTCTGGGGTGATTTCCTCGTTTGCCTCTTTTGGGATCCGAATAAGGTGCGTTTTACCATAAAACCATTCAAGGGGCATTTGATCGATGGTCTTGCCATCATCCAAGAAATGGTACATGGCGTCTACATGCGTGCCTTGATGGCTGCCCATGCTGATCTGGGTGATGTTGTATTTAAGTGTTTTGGTTGTGCCATGTGGAATAATGCTCAGCTTGGGGTCCCATGCAAATGTTTGTTGGCCATGTTCTAATGGGTGGGAAAGATCGATAAGTTTCATAATACTACTTATTTATATGTGTCAATTGGTATCTTTTTGGGGTTAACCCCGTAATTTTCTTAAACTGCTGGTTGAAGTTCGACAGGTTTTGGAACCCGCTGTCATAGCATACTTCCGTAACGGCGACGTCATCTGCCATTAACAACTTACAGGCATACCCAACTTTTAGTTCGATCACAAATTGCCGAAAAGGCTTTCGTATACGGCTTTTAAAATACCTGCTGAACGCCGATGGCGACATGTGGGCTACCTCAGCCACTTTCACCAAGCTAATATCTCCCTGGAAGTTGTTCATAATATATTCATAAACTTTCCGCAACCTACCAGACCCAGGCTCCTCTATCGAATTGGTAAATGATTCGCTGGATAGATCAATCAGATCATCCGACAATGACAGCGTATCCAACAGCGATAGAAGGCTAAATATTCGTTCTACGCCTGTGGCATACTCCATGCCGAGCAACAGGTCTGCGACTTTATTCCGCGTTTCCCCCATAATTTTTATCCCACGATGCGAACGTGCCAAAAATGCATTTATGTGCTTCAATTCAGACGCGTCGAAAAATGCATCCCCCCACATATCTTCCAGAAAATGTAATACCAATGCTTGGGCCTTTTCATAATTCCGTGTCCCATCATTACGCCAGGTGTGCGGAAGATTTTTACCTATAAACACCAGATCTCCTGCTGTAAATGCATCGATGTTATCCCCTACCATTCGGGTACCACTGCTTTCAAGTATCAAGGTGAGCTCATATTCGTCGTGGAAATGCCATATCGCAGGAAATCTATCGTCATATTCATATCGATTTACCGCAAAGGATGCCGACTGCGGTTTTTCAACCTTCATTAATTTAGGAATCATGCCTATAATGGTTTTATGCCCTAAATATAATGAATATAACGTCAATATGTTGTTAATCCATCGTTTTTAGCTTTTTGCGTAAATAATCAACAATAAGCCAATTACATAGCAGAAAAACATCCAATAAAGCAATTTATTAGTGCCCCGGGGAGCCTGCTTAAACTCTTTCCATATAAACACCCCCCATATGGCGGCGACCAGTGCATTCCCCTGGCCTAGCCCGAAAGATATTGCAAAACCAGTATTGCCGGCGGAAAGTATACTAAATACCAACCCCCCACCCCAAATCATACCACCTAATATGCCCATTACATGATTTCGGGATGTTCCACGGAAGTAGGCTGAAAAAGCAATCGGCTTACCTTGAAGCGGCTTTTTCATGAGTATCGTATTGAACAGCGTATTGCTTAATAACACGCCCAGTCCGAAACAAAAAGTTACGGCATAAGGTCCCAGTTTTCCGGGTTCGGGCGACTGGAAATCGGTATACATAGCAGCAGCAATAAACCGATAGAAGAATCCGAAAAGCATGCCCGCTATTAACGCCAGTATAATTCCTTTTGACGACACGTTGTTATCGCGCGATACCCGATGGTGGGAGACGGCAGACAAGATGATGGCCAAAGCAATCAGCAGCACTCCACCAAATAAATAATACGGATTGCCGGCCGGCAGGGCCATATAATTGATCGTTACCCCCAGTATCAATCCGAAACCTGCACCAATGGAAAACGCTATTGCCATACCTGCAATGGCAATAGCTGCTACAAACAGAATATTAGCTGCATTGAAGATGGCGCCACCCAACATGGCCGAAAGCATATTGCCGGATTCAGCCCGCTGAATGTCGGCGAGGAAGCTCCTACCCGCACCCCCAAACGAGCCTATCGTAAACCCTAGGATTAACGTAATGGCTACAATACCAAGAACATAATCCCAATAAAACAATTCAAAGCGCCATGAGGGGCTTGCCAGTTTTTGCGTGACAGGCCATGATCCCCAGCAGATCATCGTTAAGATGGATAACGTGACCGCAAGCGCATACGTTTCTACGATTAGCATAATGTTAGGTTTTAAAGAATTATGTGATCCTATTTTTTAGTGGTTCGCCCCGTAGTCCCCGAATGGCCTCCTCTACCGCCATACGCTGTAATGTCGGGACACTTCGCTCGCTATACCACGCGGTATGGGAAGTAAGCATGGCATTTTCGGCTTTCAAAAGCGGGTGATCTGCAGGGATCGGCTCCGTTTCGAATACATCCAGCCCTGCCACCACCTTACCTTCGATGATCGCTTCTGCTAAAGCGTTGGTATCAATAAGCCCCCCGCGTGAAGTATTAACCAATATGGAACCCGTTTTCATGCGCCCGATGACTTCCCGGTTGATCAGGTGATGGGTCGTATTGGAAAGTGGCAGGTGCAAGGAGATAATATCTGCCTGTGCAACCAGCTCGTCGAATTTTAACAGGACTACGCCTGCGTCCCTGAGTTGCCGGTCTGGCACGTTGGGGTCGCAGGCACCAACGGAAAATCCGAGCGATTTGGCTCGCATGAGTACCTCACGTGCTATCCGGCCATATCCCACAGTGGCAAAAAGCATATCACGGAAGGCGGGCATTCTTCGGGGAGGCACGATATCCCATAGGCCCTGCTTTAACCGCGAGTTCGTTTCAGCCAGTTGCCGGGCCAGCGATAAGGCCAGTGAGATGGTGTGGTCTGCCACTTCGTGGATACAATAATCCGGCACGTTACAAACCGGAATCGATTTCCTTTTTGCTGCTTCCAGATCGACGTTGTCAACGCCGATGCCATAACGCACGATGACCTTACAGCGATTTAGTTGATCGATTACCTTGGCAGTCACCGGAGCCCATTGGACAAGCAGTGCATCGGCATTGGCAACTTCAGCAATCAATTCGTCTTCCGTACTGTTTTTTCTGGCGTATAAATCGTAGCCCTCACGTTGTAAAAGCGTTTCCTCCTGTGCTAAGTCTTTAAACCCGTAGTCTGTTACAAAAACTTTTCCTTTGCTCATTGAATGTTTGTTGATTAACTTATAGCCGTGATTATTGGGTAATCAATACAGATTTGATATGCGATCCTTTCGCTTCCATCATATCATAAAAAGCTGCAACACCATCATCCAGGTTGTAGTAATTAATCCAAGAGGTCATGTCTATTTTTCCCGAAGCGATGAGGTCTAGCGCGTCTTGCAAGTCTTCCTGGGTCGCTGCGTAACTCCCAATGACTTGCTTTTCTCCGAGCACCAAGTCGTAGCTCCATAAGGATTTACTGTTTTGATAAAGGCCGATTACCAATAGTGCGCCGCCTGACTTCACCGCATTTAAGCCGCTATAATTGGTTTCCTTGGAACCCACGGCATCAACTACCAGATCAATCGTCACCTTGTTTGACAGTCGCTGAAGCGTCGAAATAAGGTCTTCCCGAGCGGGATTGATGACGCCCGAGGCACCTAATCGTTGAGCTATCGCTAATCGCTCATCACGGATATCGGCCACAAAAACATTGACATTTCGCAGCGTCCGAAATGCATGCATGGCCATCAGTCCAAGCGGGCCTGCACCAATGATCAGGATATTACTCACCGGGAGGTGTTGGCTGAGTTTCACGAGATGGACGCCATTCGCCAGGGGTTCTGTCAGGCACGCTTCACGTGGGTCGACACCTTTCGGAATCGGTATCAAACAGCTTTCCGGTACATTTACATATTCCGCAAAAGCTCCATTGCGGTGCATACCAAAGACCTGTCGATGGGGACACAAGTTTGTTTTTCCAGCGGTACATGCCTCGCATTTGCCGCAGGAAATAACCGCATTGCTTACTACCATAGCGCCCTTTTTCCAGTGAGCCACCGAATTACCCACCGCGACCACTTCACCGCAAAACTCATGGCCCATAATGAGCGGCGGCGTTCTGCGAGAGCTTCTGGTTTTAAACGTTTCCAATTCGCTGCCGCAGATTCCACACGCCGCCACCCGCAGCAAAACTTCGTCTGTTTCGAATGTGGGCATTTGCTGACGAACAAGTTCCAGCTTGCGGTGTTCGGGATAAAAAAGTGCTTTCATCATCTCTTATTTTGCAAGATATCCACCGTCTACCACCAAATCACTCCCTGTCATGAACGAAGCTTCGTCACTCGCTAAAAATGCGGCCGCAGCCGCTACCTCTTCCGGTTTGCCCTGCCTGCCCAGCAGGTGCATGGAAGATGCCCGCCGGTCCTCTTCGTTTATATCGAGCCCCAACTTCTCACACGAATGGATAAATGCACGTGTATAGATGTAACCCGGACATACCGTATTCACACGGATACCAAAAGGCGCAAGATCCTGTGCCCAGCATTTGGTTAACCCCCTGATTGCAAATTTCGTAGCGTTGTAGGTCGCAAAGTTGGCCTGGCCAACGAAACCGCTGACAGACGAAAAGTTGATAATGCTGCCGCCTCCATTCTCCTTCATCTGTGGAACAATATATTTGGTCATTAAGGCTGTTCCGCCAATGTTAACCGCATTGATGCGGTGCCAATCTTCTGCCGTGGCATCCAAACCTTTGAAAATAAAATACGCCGCAGTATTGATCAGTATACGTGCATTGCCAACCACTTTTGTGATGGTGTTGCAAACATCCGCTACGGCGGCCTCATCACTGATGTCGAGCTGCCAGAAGGATGCACCTATCGCTGACGCCTTTCCTCCATGGTCTGGTTCGACATCAAGTAGTACTACACGGCACCCCTCTTCGGCCATGCGAATGGCCGTGGCATAACCTAAATCTCCTAATCCTCCTGTAATTACTGCGATTTGATGTTCTAATCCTTTCATGATAGTTAGTTATCGTTCGTTGAACTGTCCAAAATTAGATTTAGCTAATGCAATAAAAATACGCTTTCATACCGAAAAATGATTGTTATATAACATAACCTGGCAACATGTTATCAAAGCATATTTTTTGGATTCAATAATGGGAGTTTCGAGGTGAGGTAGCTCCTAACTTTACCTATTATAAATCTGAGAAAACACGCGTAAAAATAGAAGGGAAGCGGTGGTTTGAAACGAACGACACCTATTGTGCCGTAAATGGCATCGCGCATAGCTCAGCGTTTGAAACTAAAACTAATATATGATTATGAACAAAGTGATTCAGTTACGTCGGCAAGCTACAAATGGTTTGTTGCTTGTGCAAAAATTGGCTTTGACACGCCACAGGCTACTTTTCTACATATTCTTTTTAGGTAGTCTTTCATTATCGGCGATGGCCTCCGGGAAAGCAGTGGACGGTGCCGACCAACAGGATAGGCCGGTAAGCGGTAAGGTAAGCGATGGAGAGGGAAACCCGGTTGTTGGGGTATCCGTTGTTTTGAAGGGCACAACGGCGAGTACACTTACCGATAACGAGGGCCGGTATCGGCTCGAGGTTCATGGCCCAAATGCCATACTGGTCTTTACGCATATTGCCTACGAAACCCTGGAGGTACCTGTGGGACAGTCAGAAATGTTGGATGCGACATTAACGTTGGCCTCCAAGTCGCTCTCCGAGGTCGTATTAGTGGGATATGGGTCACAACGGAAAAGGAACGTTACCGGTTCCATCGCTACGTTGTCTACCACCCAGCTGGAAGACCAGCCCGTGGGGCAAATTGCGCAACGTATACAAGGGCGGATACCCGGTGTACAGATTAACCAGACCTCCGGCCAGCCGGGCAGAGGCATGTCGATCAGGGTCCGAGGAGCGGCCTCCGTCAATGCTGGGAATTCACCTTTATATGTGGTGGATAATGCACCGATCGTGGGCGATATCAACAACATCAACCCGAACGAAATCGAGAGCATAACCGTTTTGAAAGGACCATCAGCATCATCAATCTACGGTTCGCGGGCGGCAAATGGTGTTGTACTGATTACCACAAAGCAGGCAAAATCAGGAACCACCAGCGTACAATTGAATGTTAGCCAGGGTATGGGCCGAATACCCGATCGAGGTAAACCTGATTTAATGACTGCAAAAGAATTTTTGCTGTATCAAAAAGGGTTATTTGAAGATCGGATCCGCTATGAAGGGTATTCCGAAGGTGTTCCGGAACTTTACCAGCAACCGGAATCGTGGACCGGACCGGACACCTATTGGATGGACGAATTGCTACGTCAATCACGAGTTGGCGACTATAATTTAACGCTGCTAGCAGGCAAGGACCAGTTTAAATCGGCCACGAATGTTGGCTACTATCATGAAGACGGAACGATGCTCAACACGGGGTATGAGCGCTTTTCGCTGCGATCAAACAATGAATACCAGGTCAATGAACACATACGCGTTGGACTAAATATCGCACCGACATATCAAACCGGACAAAATTTTGGGACGGATGGAACGTATGCCATAATCTTTGCAGCGCTCACGGCACCACCTATTTTTTCGCCTTATGAAACCAATCCTGATGGCAGCAGAAAGCTTAGGTTTGAAGGCCCGGGATTATTTACGCAGCCCAATTGGGTGGTGACATTGGAGGATGCCATCAACCGCGATAAGCGGATCCGTGGGCTGGCTAATGCATTTGTAGAAGCAAAATTCCTTCAAGACTTCACCTTCAAAAGTGCTGCATCAGTGGATATCAGCAACCTGTCTGAGCGGGCATTCAATCCGAGTTCGGTCGGCAATATATGGGGGCCACCTCCATCAATCCCATCCGGCCAGTACGTCACCACCAATTACATTTCGTGGTTAACGGAGAATACCTTGGCCTATAATAAAACCTTTGCCAATGACCATCAGGTAGAAGTACTCGCTGGTTACTCAGCGCAAAAATTCCAGCAGGAATATAATCGCCTTTCGGGAAGCAACTTTCCAGATGACCTGGTTACCTGGATCGATGCCGCGGCTGATCGAAATGGCGGTAATAATTTGAATGAATGGTCACTGCTTTCTATGTATACCCGCTTGAATTACAACTTTAAAGGCAAATACCTACTCTCGGCATCGATCAGACGCGACGGATCATCGCGCTTCGGTGCAGATCGGAGATGGGGATCTTTTCCTTCCTTTTCTGCAGGTTGGATCGTTTCCGACGAATCGTTTATGCAGGATATTCCAGCCATTAGTTACCTGAAGCTCCGTGGCGAATACGGATTGGTGGGAAACTTTAATATTGGTAACTACAACCAATATGGGGGTGTATCAACCACAAACTATGTGTTTGGTGGAGCGTTGGCCCAGGGCCGGAGCCTGACCTCGCTGGGCAATTCACTGCTCACTTGGGAAACGACTACGGGATACGACTTGGGGGTGGATATATCCATACTGAAAGATCGGCTGTCGTTTACAGCAGACTATTACGAAAAACAGGTGGACGACATGCTTTATCAGGTAGACATCCCGATGGGTGCCGGTTTTTCAAACATCCAATCTAATATCGGGTCGTTCAAATTCTGGGGATATGAATTTGCAGCCAGCAGTAGAAACCTAACCGGTACGCTTACCTGGAATACAGACTTTAACATCTCTTTCAATCGTAACCGGGTGATGAAGCTGGGCACGAATGATGCGCCGATAGATGGCGTCGGTGAACAGGGAACGTACTGGAAAACCGAAGTTGGACGGCCCATGGGCTTGTTTTGGGGATATGTATTTGATGGCGTTTACATGACGCAGGAAGAATTTGATACCCAGGCCGTGCACGTGACGTCTGACGTCGGTACCGTCCGTTATAAAGATCTGGATGGCGATGGAAAAATTACCGCCGAAGGCGATCGGGCATTCCTTGGCAACCCGAATCCAAAGTTTGTACTTGGGCTAAACAATACCTTTTCCTACAAGGGGTTTGATTTGAGTATTGCCATTGCGGGTGCATTTGGGCAAGACATTGTCAACGGTCAATTGGAATGGTCCGAAAATCAGGATGGGGTTTTCAATGTGCGGAAACATATGGCCGATCGCTGGCGGTCGGAAGAAAATCCCGGTAGTGGCCATAACCCCCGTACAACCGGTCCCGGAAACAACTTTTTCCGTTATGCCAATAGCCGTTGGATTGAAAATGGATCTTATTTGACCATCAAGAATATCGCATTGGGCTATGCCATACCTGCATTCAGTAAAGTGTTTAGCAGGGCCCGGGTATATCTGAGCTGCCAGCAAGCGGCCGTTTTCACCAACTATAGTGGAATGAATCCCGAAACGAGTGTAAATGGGTTAAACGGCTTACGCGAAGGGGTAGATGCGGGTGCATATCCGGTACCCCGGACCTTTGCCATCGGGGTGGATATTAATTTCTTGTAACTATGAAAAATTCAAAGATGATGAAAAGAATAACCTGTTTTTTGATTATCGCAACCCTTTTGTTTGGGTCATGCGACGAAACGTTTCTGCAATTACCGCCCGAAAGCACCATCACAGACGGCAATTTCTTTAAGGAGGAGTCTCATTTTGAACAGGGGCTTGTGGGCGCGTATGCTTCCCTCAGAGGGGTAAAGGGCTCGAGAGCCGCCTACCTGATGGGAGAGATGCGATCCGACAATACTTTCTATGAATACAATGGAACCGATCGGGGCGTGCAGTACATCCATATGGAGCTGGTTGATGGTTTCCTGGACGATGCATCCAGCGTTGTCACCAATGAAATGTACAACAATGCTTATGCGGCCATCGCACGTACGAACAGCTTGATCGATAATATAGCCAATGTACAACTCAGACCCGAATTTGCCGATCAGGTAATCGGAGAAGCAAAATTTATCCGTGCATTATGTTATTTTGATTTGGTGCGCTACTACGGTGGTGTACCGTTATACCTTAATCAGGTTAAGGGGGCGGGAGATGCTTACTTGCAGCGATCTACCGTTGAAGAAGCGTACCAAGCAATCGAGCTTGATCTTACCGATGCGATATCGAAATTGGGCAACCCCACGTTTCCACAGGTGGGCCGGGCTAATAAGGGCGCAGCGAAGATGCTATTGGCCGATGTTTACCTCACCCGGAAAAAATATGATTTGGCACTTGGAGAACTAACCGATGTGATCGCGATGGGATACGATTTACTAAGTGACTATGGTGCATTGTATACGCTGGGGAACAAGAACAGCGTGGAATCGATTTTTGAAGTACAGTACCAAATGGGTAATCAGGGGCAGCAAAGTAGTTTTATATATGCATTTCTACCCATCACCGATGATGCGAGCATGCTTACCGGCACCCAGGGCCGCGTGTCTGCTGGTGGCTGGAATGTGCCTACACAGGAAATGGTTGATAGCTACGAATCAAACGACAAAAGGTTAGAAGCCTCCATTCGTATTATCGAAGGCACAGGGCCCGTCGGTCAGCTGCATATCGAATCAGTACACAGTCCGGTGGGCTATACGACCCCGGCCGGTAAGCGGTCTTACCGATTTATTAACAAATACCTCAACCCACATAGCTTACTGAACAACACCGATGATAACTTCCCGATATATCGATTTGCAGAGGCACTGCTGGCGATGGCTGAGGTATTGAACGAGTTAGATCGGGCGCCGGAAGCACTTCCCTTTTTAAATCGGGTACGTCAGCGGGCAGGGCTGCCCAACGTTACGGAAACCGACACCGAGCTACTTAAGGAAATCATCCTGCATGAAAGGCGAGTGGAATTGGCATTCGAAAATAAAAGATGGCATGACCTGGTCCGTACCGGAAAGGCAATTGATGTGATGAATCGGAATGGAGAATACCTGAAGCCCATTTTTACGAACCTTCCTGACAACAGCTACAACGTTACTCCCGAACGTTTACTATTCCCGATACCACTCCGAGAAATCCTCATCGGAAACCTGGAGCAAAACTTAGGCTATTAAACGTTGGTATGCCGTGTAAAGAAGCGGCACAGATCAAAAGGGCCCAGTCGCATAAGATCGACTGGGCCCTTTTTTGATAGTGCGTTTGAGATGCTGCCCGCTTCTACGGTTCGTTGTCATTGAATTGGTGTTTTCCTGACCCCACTTCGATAGCCTCATTGCTAAAAGGCAGTACGACGGTTGCCCTGGTATTTGCGGGCACATCGATAGCGAGCTGGAAAACTCCGCCTTTGTTGGTCCAGCTAACTTGAATGGCTCCGGCGATGGAGTGGTAGCTTCCTTTGGCCCATTCGAGTTGGTTTCCCAGCGATGGTTTAATGTAAAAGTGTTGGTATCCGGGATTGGACTCATCCGGTCGGATTCCGAGTATGTGGCTATACATCCACTCGCCCACGGCTCCGATGGCTACGTGGTTAAAGGAATTCATCCCTGGATTTTGGAACCCCCTACCGGCCACATATCCGTCCCAGCGTTCCCAGATGGTGCTTGCCCCTTGGTCCAACGAATACATCCAGGAGGGAAACTTACGGCTCAACAACAGTTTGTATGCGATATCGGTGTAGCCATATTCGCTCAACTGGTTCATGAGCCAGATCGTCGAATGGATACCGGTTGAGATCCGGTAATCGTATGCTTTTACCGCCTCGACCATATTTGTCGCTGCTTTTTTCCGGAGGTGCTGGGGCAAAAGCTCGAATTGCAGCGCCATCGCATATCCAGCCTGGGTGTTTCCCCTAACGATAGCCTGTTCGTTCACAAAGCTGTCGATAAAGGTTTTTTTGATCTCTGCGGCAAGTTTGCTATAGTACGCATGGTCCTGCTGTTTCCCCAATACCTCAGCAGTTTTGGCGAGTATCCCGGTTGAATAAGCCCAATACCCTGTTGAGAACACATCGTTGGGAACCATTCCCCCGGTTTTGGGGTAGTCATCGGATACGATGGTATTTCCGTTCAGCCAGTCGCCGTACATGTTTCCCCGGATATTTTTCCAGATAAGTGCAGGATTCTGGGCATGGACGAAGTTGATGAATTTCTTCATCGCTTCATATTGGTCTTCCAGCAAATCCTTGTCGTTGTAATTCTGATACACCCGCCAAGGGATGATTACGCCGGCATCAGCCCACCCGGGTGCATTATAGAAACCCATCCATGTACCATCGTGTGGTGCAATGTCGGGAAATCGTCCATCTTCCAATTGTGAGTCGCGTATATCGCGCATCCATTTGGTGTAGAATGCCGCCATATCTAGGTTATATATAGCCGTTTGGGAGAATATCTGTGCGTCGCCCATCCACCCTTCCCGTTCGTCTCGCTGGGGGCAGTCGGTGGGTACGGATATCATGTTGCCCCACTGCGTCCATCTGATGTTTTCCCATAGCTTGTTGACATCCTTATCGGAGGTCTCGAACTCCCCTCGTATCGGCGATGAGGACGCCACCATCTTTCCGACAATGGTAGACAGGTTGGGAACCTGCTTGAGTCCTTTCACCTCCACGTATTGGAACCCATGGTAGGTAAAACGCGGTTCGTAGTTGATGGTGCTTTCGGCGGCGGGGTAATAATAGTCGATTTGAGTTGCAGCCCGGAGGTTGTCTGTGTAAAGCGTGCTATCCTCGTTGAGCACCTCTCCGTAGGTGAGCTGGATAGGCTGTCCCGGGTTGTAGGGTAAAGACAATTCGCACCAGCCCACGATGTTTTGGCCCAGATCAAAAATGTAGGTATCTGGTCCGACCTGATGTACGGCAACAGCCTTGAGTTTGTCGATGATGGCAATGGGTTCGTTCATCTGCGCGCGTACGGCAGCCCCGGGCCAAGCATGCACACCCGGTTTAATCCACTGAGCATCGTTATATCCGGGTTTATCCCAGCCGGGCTGTTCGTAAGTTGCTTGATAGACTTCACCGGTGAAGTTCGTGGCATGGGTAATGGGACCGCGTTCCAGGTACTTCCAGGTGTCGTCAGTAGCGAAAGTCTCGCACGTACCGTCGTCGTAGAAAACCATCAGCTGGGCAATGAACTGCCGGAAGAAACCATACCCACCCCTGTTGGGGTGGGCCCACCGCGGCCCGGAATACCAGCCATCAGCAAGCATGGCCCCAATGGCGTTTGCTCCTTGTGTAAGCATGTGGCCCACTTCATGGGTTTGGTATTGAATGTGGCTGTCGTAATCGGTCCATTCAGGGGCCAAGAACTGCGACCCTACTTTCTCGCCGTTGATATAGGCTTCGTACACCCCCATGGCGGAGGTATACAAGAAGGCGTGCTTCACCCGTTTGTTAATTGTTATCTCTTTCCTTAACAGCGGTGAGGGGGGAATTTCGTCTGAATAGTTTGGCTTTTCGTTGGGTTTCGTAAATCCATCGGTTAGGAACTCAGGTTTCCAAGCGAAGGAACCGCCCCATTGCACGGCGATGTCCGAAACGGCGGCACGTTTCCCGAACGCCACATTTTTACCCTTACTGATGACCTCAATTTCGGCGAGCCCAAATTCGAATTTACCCTCATCTGCCGATGGTAACTTGAGGGTTTTTAATCGAACATACCGTCCGATGGCTGGGGCCTGCGCATTTTTCTGGTAAAACTTGCCCGAATCGACGGCAACGTCTACCGTTGTTTCCGCTACGATGACTTTACTATTGGAAAACAGGGAATCGTCAGCTACCTCAACAGTAAATCGAAGCGGGAATAGCGCCTCACTTTTGTGCAACGGATGGAGCTTGATTTCGTCAACCCGATGCCGCTCTCCCAAGTCTACCGTGAGCCATTTAGGTACTTCAGGCGAAGCTTCTTGCAAAGACCGGTATCCGAAGTGCGGATAGTATAGCTCTTCGGGTTTGATGGGTCTTTCGATGTCGCCGATCCATTTTGCCTCCCAGTCGGCCTTGGAGAGGGGGCCCGTTGAGAACTTGGCCGGATGGCTCCAGTCTGATGGGTTGCCATCATTATCCCAGATTCTTACCCGCCAATGATAATACATATGGGGCATTAAGTCGGGGCCATGATAGCGCAATTGGTTGGTGGAGCTACCACTGATTTTCCCACTGTCCCAGATTTTCCCCGATCCGCTCTCGAAGTGACTGGAATCGGCAGAAACTTGTATCTGGTAGGCCGCTTGCATCCAATTAGGCGTTTTAGCACACAATTCCCAACTGAATCTGGGGTGAGTAATGTCGATGCCCAAGGGGTCTGTAAGATATTCACACCTCAAGTTTTCCACGCTAGCGTCCCGGTAATTCCCAAAAAGGCCAGCAAAAAGCGAAATCAAAGCGAAAAACAGCATAATTTTCATGAGATCAAATTTTGATAATTTATGTAGTTCGGTATCACTAATTGGTTATTTTTGAAACACAAGCGCCGCTGGTTACTCTCCTGGTTGAGCCGCCGGCCACTCAAAATGCCGAATATCTTACATCCTATAAGCGCTATTTTTACTTAAAGCGGTGCTTCTATAAGAAAATAGCGTTTATCAAACAAAGGTACTGGATGCAACCGCATCAAAAGTTTAAAATTAAATCCAAAAACGATGGTTTGTTGACTTGGAACGTGGACTGGTTGAATGGTATTTGATTGACCCCAACAAGGGAGTCAGTTATCAATACCTGATAATGACATTCACCATTCCCGGATTGAAAAATGAAGGTTCGAATGATTCAATCAGGCCTTTACGTTCGTATACGCGCAGTTCGTGGTACACCCGATCGCGCAACGCGCCGGTGCCATGGCCGTGGATGAAGCGGATTTCCTGCT
>Ga0160443_100730_pt1 | contig 17576 bp, 11 predicted proteins | sample HID1972I_E1MG_FD_108244 | JGI IMG/M metagenome (GOLD analysis project Ga0160443, IMG submission 108244) | Enriched pill bug-associated microbial communities from UW Madison campus, WI, USA - HID1972I_E1 MG | ecosystem: Host-associated > Arthropoda: Insects > Digestive system > Unclassified ... | reverse complement strand
TGAAGCTGGGGGAGCCGAATCTGTTCTTCGGCGTCGCGGCCGGTAACATGGACTCGATGATCAACCGCTACACCGCCGACAAGAAAATCCGTTCCGACGACGCCTACACGCCGGGCGGCATGGCCGGCAAGCGTCCGGATCGCGCGAGCCTGGTTTACAGCCAGCGCTGCAAGGAAGCTTACAAGCATGTGCCGATCGTCCTCGGTGGCATCGAAGCTTCCCTGCGCCGTATCGCGCACTACGATTACTGGCAGGATCGCGTGCGCAACTCGATCCTGATCGATGCCAGCGCCGACATTCTGCTGTACGGCAATGCCGAACGCGCGATTGTCGAAGTCGCCCAGCGTTTGTCTTACGGCCACAAGATCGAAGACATCACCGACGTGCGCGGCACCGCGTTCATTCGTCGCGATACGCCGAAAGACTGGTACGAAGTCGACTCCACGCGTATCGATCGTCCGGGCAAGGTCGACAAGATCATCAACCCGTACGTGAACACTCAGGACACCCAGGCCTGCGCCATTGAGCAGGAAAAAGGCCCGGTCGAAGATCCGCAGGAAGCCAAGGTCGTGCAGATTCTGGCCAGCCCGCGCATGACCCGCGACAAGACCGTGATCCGCCTGCCATCGGTTGAAAAGGTGCGTGGCGACGCCGTTCTGTATGCTCACGCCAACCGCGTGCTGCACCTGGAAACCAACCCGGGCAACGCCCGTGCGCTGGTGCAGAAGCATGGCGAAGTCGACGTCTGGTTCAATCCGCCGCCGATTCCGATGACCACTGAAGAAATGGACTACGTGTTCGGCATGCCCTACGCGCGCGTTCCGCACCCGGCGTATGGCAAGGAGAAGATCCCGGCCTACGACATGATCCGTTTTTCGGTGAACATCATGCGTGGCTGCTTCGGCGGCTGCACTTTCTGCTCGATTACCGAGCACGAAGGCCGGATCATCCAGAACCGTTCAGAAGAGTCGATCATTCGCGAAATCGAAGAGATCCGCGACAAGGTGCCAGGCTTCACCGGCGTCATTTCCGACCTCGGCGGCCCGACCGCGAACATGTACCGCATCGCCTGCAAAACGCCGGAAATCGAATCGGCGTGCCGCAAGCCGTCCTGCGTGTTCCCGGGCATCTGCCCGAACCTGAACACCGATCACTCGTCGCTGATTCAGCTGTACCGCAGCGCCCGTGCATTGCCGGGTGTGAAGAAGATTCTGATCGCCTCCGGCCTGCGTTACGACCTCGCGGTCGAATCGCCGGAGTACGTCAAAGAGCTGGTGACCCACCACGTCGGTGGTTACCTGAAGATCGCCCCGGAACACACCGAGGAAGGTCCGCTCAACCAGATGATGAAGCCGGGCATTGGCAGCTATGACAAGTTCAAGCGCATGTTCGAGAAGTACACCAAGGAAGCGGGCAAAGAGCAGTACCTGATTCCGTACTTCATCGCCGCGCACCCGGGCACCACCGACGAAGACATGATGAACCTGGCCTTGTGGCTGAAGGGCAATGGCTTCCGCGCTGACCAGGTGCAGGCGTTCTACCCGTCGCCGATGGCCACCGCCACCGCGATGTACCACTCGGGCAAGAACCCGCTGCGCAAGGTGACGTACAAGAGCGATGGCGTGACTATCGTCAAGAGCGAAGAGCAGCGTCGTCTGCACAAGGCGTTCTTGCGTTATCACGACCCGAAAGGCTGGCCGATGCTGCGCGAAGCGCTGATCCGCATGGGGCGCGCCGACTTGATCGGTTCGGGCAAGGATCAGTTGATCCCGACGCACCAGCCGACCACCGACAGCTACCAGAGCGCTCGTCGCAAGAACTCGACGCCGGCAGGCAGCCATAAAGTGGCGAAAGAAGGCAAAGAGAAGACCACCAAGATCCTCACTCAGCACACCGGTCTGCCGCCGCGTGCCAGTGACGGCGGTAACCCTTGGGACAAGCGTGAACAGGCCAAGGCGGCGGCGTTTGCCCGTAACCAGCAGGCGGCCAAGGAACGCAAGGACGCTGCGAAAGGCAAAGGGCCGAAGCCGACCCGCAAGCCGGTCGTTCCGCGCTAAGTTGCTTTTTAGCTGAACAGAACGCCAACCTTCGGGTTGGCGTTTTGCATTTCTGCCGTTGGATATATGTAGGCCGCAAGATCCATCCCCCTCACCCCAGCCCTCTCCCCCAAGGGGGGCGAGGGGGAAAGGGAGCAGATCTTCATGCCTTTCAAAACCTGAGTTCGACTCAGGACTTTCAAGTCGGCGTATCTCTTAAATCCACCTCGGACAATCCCCCCTCCCTCCGGGAGAGGGCTAGGGTGAGGGGGCTCTTCGCAACAGATCTCCATGCTTTTCAAACCTGAGTTCGACTCAGAACTTTCAAGTCGGCGTATCTCTAACATTCACCTCGGTCAGTCCCCTCTCCCTCGGGGAGAGGGTTAGGGTGAGGGGCTCTTCGCAACATTTACGTGCAATCAGCCCAAACCATTTCCCCGCATCGCCCGATTTTGGTGCTGTACTGCCCTGAGCATTCCGGGAAAGCGCCCAAGCCTGTGCATGGCATAAGTCTTGCGCGCTTTCGAATACGCTTAGGCTCGCAGGAGGCACGCCGTGTCGATTCATGTCGCATTGCATCACGTCACGCATTACCGCTATGACCGCGCTGTCGAACTCGGCCCGCAGATCGTACGCCTGCGCCCGGCTGCCCACAGCCGCACGCGGATTCTGTCGTATGCGCTGAAAGTCTCGCCCGAGCAGCATTTCATCAATTGGCAGCAAGACCCGCAGGGTAACTATCTTGCGCGACTGGTGTTCCCCGAGAAGACCAGTGAGCTACGCATCGAAGTCGATCTGCTTGCCGAGATGGCGGTGTTCAATCCATTCGACTTCTTCCTTGAACCTTATGCCGAAAAAATCCCCTTCACCTATGCCGCCGATGAGCGCAAGGAGCTGGCGCCGTACCTCGAAACCCTGCCGCTGACGCCGAAATTCAAAGCCTATCTGGACGCCATCGACCGCACGCCGCTGCCTGCTGTGGATTTCCTCGTGGCGCTCAATCAACGCCTGAGCGAAGACATCGGTTACCTGATCCGCATGGAACCGGGCGTGCAAACCCCGGAGCACACCCTCGAACACGCCTCCGGTTCCTGCCGCGACTCGGCGTGGCTGCTGGTGCAACTGCTGCGTAACCTCGGCCTGGCTGCACGATTCGTCTCCGGCTACCTGATTCAACTGACCGCCGATGTGAAGAGCCTCGATGGTCCGTCCGGCACCGAAGTGGATTTCACCGACCTGCACGCCTGGTGCGAGGTGTATCTGCCGGGCGCTGGCTGGATTGGTCTGGATGCCACGTCCGGGCTGTTTGCTGGTGAAGGGCATATCCCGTTGGCCTGTAGTCCCGATCCGTCCTCGGCGGCACCGATCAGCGGCTTGGTCGAGCCATGCGAATGTGTGTTCAGTCATGAAATGTCAGTGGAACGGATTTGGGAGGCGCCGCGCGTCACCAAGCCTTACACCGATGAGCAGTGGCTGGCGATCCAGGCGCTCGGTCGCCAGATAGACGCCGATCTGCTGGCGGATGACGTGCGCCTGACCATGGGCGGCGAACCGACCTTTGTTTCCATCGATGATCCTGACGGCGCCGAGTGGAACACCGCCGCATTGGGTGATGATAAGCGTCGACTGTCCGCCGAACTGTTCCAGCGCATGCGCAAGCATTACGCGCCGAAAGGCCTGGTGCATTTTGGCCAGGGCAAGTGGTATCCCGGCGAGCAACTGCCGCGCTGGTCGCTCAATTGCTACTGGCGCCGTGACGGCGTGCCGATCTGGCACAACGATGCTTTGATCGCCGACGAGCAACAGGGTTACGGCGCCGATGGCGAATTGGCCGGACGCTTCCTCGCCAGTGTCGCCGAGCGACTGAAGTTGCCTACGCGTTTTGTGTTTCCGGCCTACGAGGACAATTTCTATTACCTCTGGCGCGAGGGCACGTTGCCGAGCAATGTCAGCGCCGAAGATTCGCGTCTGCAGGAGCCGCTGGAGCGTGCGCGACTGCGCAAGGTCTTCAGTCAGGGGTTGAACAAGGTGATCGGCCAAGTGCTGCCGCTGGCACGTACGGCCAAGGGCGATCAATGGCAGAGCGGGCGCTGGTACCTGCGAGACGAGCATTGCCGACTCGTCCCGGGGGATTCGCCGCTGGGCTATCGCCTGCCGTTGGGTTCGCAGCCGTGGGTGAAGGCCGCCGAATACCCGTTTGTTCATCCGCAGGATCAAAATCAGGACTTCCCTGAGCTGCCGGAAACGGCACAGCTCAATAGCCCGGGTGAAGCGGCGACGGCTGACGAACGCGTGCCGAAAATCGACGAATCCGCCGACTGGCTGACCCGCACCGCATTCTGCGCTGAGGCCCGCGAAGGACGTTTGTACTTGTTCATGCCGCCGCTGGAGCGGGTCGAGGATTATCTGGCGCTGGTGGCCGCCATCGAAGCCACCGCCGAAGAACTGCATTGCCCGGTATTGCTGGAAGGCTACGAGCCGCCAAGCGATCAACGCCTGAGTAATTTCCGAATTACCCCCGACCCTGGCGTGATCGAGGTCAATGTGCAGCCCTCGGCGACTTGGGACGAATTGGTCGAGCGCACTGAGTTTCTTTATGAAGAGGCGCGCCAGACTCGTCTGACCACCGAGAAATTCATGATCGACGGCCGCCACACCGGCACCGGCGGCGGCAATCATTTCGTGCTCGGCGGAGCGACACCGGCGGACTCGCCGTTTCTGCGTCGCCCGGACCTGCTGCGCAGCCTGATCAGTTACTGGCACAACCATCCGTCGTTGTCGTATCTGTTTTCCGGATTGTTCATCGGCCCGACGTCACAGGCGCCGCGGGTCGACGAGGCGCGCAATGATTCGCTGTACGAACTGGAAATCGCCTTTGCGCAGATGCCCGAACCCGGCGAGGAATGCGCACCATGGCTGGTCGATCGACTGCTGCGCAACTTGCTGATCGACGTCACCGGCAACACTCACCGTGCCGAATTCTGTATCGACAAACTGTACTCGCCGGACGGCGCCACTGGCCGTCTCGGTCTGCTGGAGCTGCGTGCTTTTGAAATGCCGCCGCATGCGCGTATGAGCCTCGCTCAACAGTTGTTGTTACGGGCGCTGGTCGCACGATTCTGGCGTGAACCTTATGCGCCGCCGAAACTGGCGCGCTGGGGCACTGAGTTGCACGATCGCTTTTTGCTGCCGCACTTTATCGAGCAGGACTTCGCTGACGTCATCGTCGAACTCAACAATGCTGGTTATCCATTGCGGGCCGAATGGTTCGCCGCGCACCTGGAGTTTCGTTTCCCCAAGGTTGGCGATTACGCCGTCAATGGCATCGAACTGGAACTGCGTCAGGCGCTGGAGCCTTGGCATGTGCTGGGTGAGGAGGGCGCGGCAGGCGGCACGGTGCGTTACGTCGACTCATCTCTGGAGCGTCTGCAGGTCAAGCTCAAAGGGCTGCCGCCGCAGCGTTATTTGCTGACCTGTAATGGCATCGCGGTGCCGTTGCACCCGACCGGGCGCGTGGGCGAGTTCGTCGCGGGTGTGCGTTACCGTGCGTGGCAACCGGCCAACTGCCTGCAGCCGACGATTCCGGTGCACGCCCCGTTGGTGTTCGACTTGCTCGACACCTGGATGGGCCGTTCGCTGGGCGGCTGCCAATACCACGTCGCCCATCCCGGCGGGCGCAATTACGAAACACTGCCGGTCAACGCCAATGAGGCCGAGAGCCGGCGGATGGCGCGATTCTTCCGCGTCGGACACACGCCGGGGAAACTTCCTGTACCCAACGTGGAAATCAGTGACGAGCTACCGATGACAATCGATTTGCGACGTTTCTAAGTCCTGCGCGACACGCGGATTTTTCGTATATCCGCGTGTCATGTGCCTGCGTTAGTCTGACCGTTCCCTGCTGTCTGCCGAGCTTTCCATGCCTGACCTGCTAGACCGCTACCCGCTGACGGCGGGCACTTATCATGAACTGCTCGACAGCAGTGGCGCGGTGCGCCCGCATTGGCAGCGACTGTTCGATCAGTTGCAGCGCAGCACTCCGGCGCAACTGGTGCAGCGCCAGGCGTTGCTGGCGCGGCAGATTCAGGAAAACGGTGTCACCTATAACGTTTACGCCGATCCGAAAGGCGCCGATCGGCCGTGGGAACTGGATCTGCTGCCGCATGTGATTGCAGCTGATGAATGGCAACAGCTGTCGGCCGGGATCGCTCAGCGTGCGCGACTGCTCAACGCGGTGTTGGCGGATTTGTACGGCCCGCAGCGCTTGATCAGCGAAGGTCTGCTGCCGGCAGAACTGGTATTCGGCCACAACAATTTTCTCTGGCCATGTCAGGGCATTGCGCCGCCCGAAGGCGCTTTCCTGCACCTTTACGCGGTGGATCTGGCGCGTACGCCGGACGGCCGCTGGTGGGTCACCGCCGACCGAACCCAGGCGCCTTCGGGCGCCGGGTATGCGCTGGAAAACCGCACCATCGTCTCCCGTGCCTTCCCCGAGCTGTACCGCGATCTGAAAGTGCAACATCTGGCCGGCTTCTTCCGCACGTTGCAAGAAACCCTCGCGCGCCAAGCGCCAAGTGACGGCGAAACGCCGCTGGTGGTGTTGCTCACGCCGGGGCGCTTCAACGAAAGCTACTTCGAACATTTGTATCTGGCCCGTCAGCTCGGTTACCCGCTGGTCGAAGGCGGCGACCTGACGGTGCGCGATGCTACGGTGTATCTGAAAACCCTCAGTGGCCTGCGTCGGGTGCACGCGATCATGCGCCGGCTCGACGACGATTTCTGCGATCCGTTGGAGCTGCGCACGGACTCGGCGCTCGGCGTGCCCGGTCTGCTTGAAGCGGTGCGCCAAGGGCGGGTGCTGGTCGCCAATGCACTGGGCAGTGGCGTGCTGGAGTCGCCGGGGCTGCTGGGCTTTTTGCCGAAGATCAATCGATACCTGTTCGGCGAAGACCTGATCCTGCCGTCCATCGCGACATGGTGGTGCGGCGAGGCGCCAGTATTGGCGCAGGCGCTGGAAAAACTGCCGGAGCTGTTGATCAAACCGACCTTTCCCTCGCAAACCTTCGCCCCTGTGTTTGGTCGTAATCTGAGTGAAAAACAGCGTCAGAATCTAGCTGAGCGCATGCAGGCGCGGCCTTATGCCTATGTTGCGCAAGAATTGGCGCAACTCTCTCATGCGCCGATCTGGCAGGCCGAAAACGGCCTGCTTCAACCGCGGGCGATTGGCATGCGCATGTATGCCGTTGCCAGTGCTGAGGGTTATCGAGTATTGCCCGGCGGTCTGACCCGCGTGGCCGCCGAGGCCGATGCCGAAGTGGTGTCGATGCAACGCGGCGGCGCGAGCAAGGACACCTGGGTGCTGGGTGATCGCCCGCCAAGCGGCGAACAGTGGAAAACCCAACGCAATGTCGGCGTGCATGATCTCGTCCGCCGCGATCCTTATCTGCCCTCGCGGGTGGTGGAAAACCTGTTCTGGTTTGGCCGCTACTGCGAACGCTGCGATGACAGTGCACGGCTGCTGCGGATCATGCTCGCGCGCTATGTCGATGGCGATGACCCGCAAGCCTTGCAAGCGGCGGTCGACCTTGGCGAGCGACTGACGCTGTTGCCGGATGAAGGTGAGTTGCCAGAGCGCTTGCTGGCCGCGCTGCTCGGCGATGACTGGTCGTTCAGCCTGCGCTCCAACCTGCAACGTCTGCAGTGGGCAGCCTCGCAGGTGCGCGGCAAGCTTTCACGGGAAAACTGGCAGGCGCTGGTCGAATTGCAGCGTGAAGCAACGGAACTGGACACCGATGAACCGGATTTCGGCGAGTTGCTGGATTTCCTCAATCGCCTGGTGATGTCGCTGGCGGCGCTGTCCGGTTTTGCCCTCGACGACATGACCCGTGATGAGGGCTGGCGTTTTCTGATGATTGGCCGGCGTATCGAGCGTCTGCAGTTTCTCAGCAGCAGTCTGGCAGCGTTTCTGCGCGGTGCCGGGGCGTTTGATCAGGCCGGTCTGGAGTGGCTGCTGGAACTGGGCAACAGCAGCATCACCTACCGCTCACGTTATCTGGCGGTGGCGCAATTGATTCCGGTCCTCGACCTGTTGTTGCTCGACGAGCAGAACCCCCACGCGGTGTTGTTCCAGTTGAAACTGGTGACTCGTACGTTGAAGCGTTTGAACGATGATTTCGGCGTCCCGCGGGAGGCCGGGTTGCCACGATTGGTCGAACGTCTGGCGCAGTTCGATCTGGGGTGTCTGGAGAATCCGCTGTTCGGCGAATCCAGCGTACGCGCGGCGCTCAATGGCCTGGCGGATTTGCTTCAGGAAATCGCCGAGGCCAGCGGTCAGGTCTCTGATCGTCTGGCCCTGCGCCATTTCGCTCACGTCGATGATGTCAGCCAGCGTACGGTGTCCGTCTGATGAGCGCGCATTACCAGATCCTTCACGACACCTGTTATCACTACGACAGCCCGGTGTCTTTGGCGCAGCAACTGGCGCATCTCTGGCCCCGCGAGTGCACGTGGCAGCGCTGCACCGAGCAGCAATTGCTGATCAGCCCGGAGCCGACCGCGCGCCGCGATGAGCTGGACGTGTTCGGCAATCCGCTGACGCGCTTGGCCTTCGAACGCCCGCATGATGAGTTGCAGGTCAATGCGCGGCTCACTATTGAGGTGCTCGCGCGCCCGACGCTGGATTTCAACCAGTCCCCGGCCTGGGAGCTGACACGGGATGCGCTGACCTACAGCAGTCAGCCGCTGTCCGCCGATCTGCTGGAAGCCTGTCGGTATCGGTTCCAGTCACCCTATGTGCATTTGAAGCGCAGCTTCGTCGAGTTTTCCGATAGCTGTTTTCCAGCGGGCCAGTCGCTACTGCTGTGCGTGCAGGACTTGATGCAGAAGATTTTCAGCGAATTCACTTTCGATGCCGAGGCGACCCAGGTAGCGACGCCATTGGTGGAGGTGCTGGAGCGGCGGCGCGGGGTGTGTCAGGACTTTGCCCATCTGATGCTCGCTTGCGTGCGCTCACGGGGATTGGCTGCGCGTTACATCAGCGGTTATCTGCTGACTCAGCCGCCACCGGGGCAGCCGCGTTTGATCGGCGCCGATGCGTCGCATGCCTGGGTATCGGTGTTTTGCCCGGTGCTGGGTTGGGTGGATTTTGATCCGACCAACAATGTGCAGCCGGCGCTGGAGCACATCACTCTGGCGTGGGGGCGGGATTTTTCCGATGTGTCACCGCTACGCGGGGTAATCCTCGGCGGCGGCAATCACGATCCGGAAGTGCGGGTCACCGTGATGCCATTGGACTGATGCCGATCAAACTGTAGGAGTGAGCCTGCTCGCGATAGCGGTGAGTCAGCAGCAAATATTTCAACTGACACACCGCTATCGCGAGCAGGCTCACTCCTACAAGGGATTTGGGGTGTACTCGAGGGGAAAGGCTGTGAGGGCCGGCAGTGAAACTGCCAGCCCCGTCACAAATCCGCAGGGTCTGATTCGATCATCAAACCCGGTGGGGCTCAGGCGTCGGGCGCCTGATCTTTCGGTGCTTCAGTTGCATCGATTGCATCAACATCATCTTCCGTTGCCACTTCACCCTCAGGGTTCAGTGCTGCTTCTTCAGCGGTTTGTTTCTTGCGCTGAAGCTTTTCCTCTTTCTTCTGTTCCTTTGCCAGGTCTCGTTGACGTTTGGCGAAGGAGTAATTGGGTTTGGCCATGGGCGTTCCTCTTGGTCGAAGGTGAGGTTGAGCGGCGCGTATTCTGCCCTGTATCGGTGCCCGGTGGTTAGCCGGGTTTTTGATCGACCCACTTTGGCGTAACGGTCGGCTTCCAGTTATCCAGGGCATCGAGCAGCGTTTGCGGTGATTCGCTCACTTGCAGCATGTCACGGTGTGGCGCGCGAACGAAGCCTTCGCCGACGATGTGGTCAAGAAAAGCAGTGAGTTTGCTGTAAAAACCGTTCACTTCCAGCAATCCCAAGGGTTTGCCGTGGTAACCGAGCTGACCCCAGGTCCAGACTTCGAACAGCTCTTCCAGCGTGCCGAGGCCGCCGGGCAGGGCGATGAATGCGTCGCTGAGTTCAGCCATCCGCGCCTTGCGGGCGTGCATGCCATCGACCACTTCCAGCCGCGTCAGGCTCTTGTGGCCGATTTCCTTGTCCATCAGGCTTTGCGGGATGATGCCGATGACTTCACCGCCAGCGGCCAGCGCAGCATCAGCGACAATCCCCATCAAACCTACGGCGCCGCCGCCGTAGACCAGGATCAGTTTGCGCTCGGCCAAAGCACGGCCAAGGGCAATGGCGGCTTCGGTGTAAACCGGATCAGTGCCAGCATTGGCGCCACAAAATACACACACGGATTTCAGAGACATGCCTTCCTCCTGGGTCAATCCGTCACAGGGTAATGGCTGGCACGCCTCGATCCAAGGCCTAAACTTCGCGTTCAGGCGATTCAAAGGTACCGCTGGCGCCACAGGCGTAGGCGGCGAGCAAACTGCACAACAAACCGTTAAAGAACATGACAGGCACTCCGTCTCAGTAGATGCGCCGATCATAGGGCGGGCCGGGGAATCTGGCCGTTAGATTGTCTCGATGAGTGTCATAGCCTGAAAGTTGTATACAATTTTTGACTCAAGTCATAGGAACTTGCGAAGATTTCAGGCAGTCTTTCCACCATTAGTGTTTTTGTTAACCCTGCCTTGGAGATTCACCATGTTTTCCAAAGTTGTTGCGGTATCCCTGCTGGCGCTGGCCAGCAGCCAATTGATGGCTGCCGAGTGCAAAACCACCGTTGACTCCACCGATCAGATGTCCTTCAACACCAAGGAAATCGTGATCGACAAGAGCTGCAAGACCTTCACCGTTGAGCTGACCCACTCCGGCAACCTGCCGAAGAACGTCATGGGCCATAACCTGGTGATCAGTAAAGAAGCTGACATGCAGCCGATCGCTACCGCTGGCCTGGCTGCTGGTATCGACAAGAACTACCTGCCGGAAGGTGACGCACGCATCATCGCTCACACCAAGATCATTGGCGCGAAGGAAACTGATTCGCTGACCTTTGACGTGGCGAAGATTGCAGACGGCGGCTACGGCTTCTTCTGCTCGTTCCCTGGCCACATCTCGATGATGAAAGGCACGATTACCGTCAAGTAATTGAGTCAGGCATAAAAAAAGCGTCCCTCGGGACGCTTTTTTGTTTTCTGTAGGACCTGCCGAAGGCTGCGATCTTTTGATTTTGTTTTTGAAGATCAAAAGATCGCAGCCTCGTTTCACTCGACAGCTCCTACTGGGGCTTGCAACTTACGGCGCAAACGGCATCACGCGTTTGTGATGGGTCTTGTTGTAAGTCGCGACGATGATGTCGAACGCTTCCTGACGCACCGGTTCGCCATGCAGGAACGCATCGATCTCGGCATACGTCACGCCATGGGACGCTTCGTCCGGTTTGCCCGGCGACAGATCCTCAAGGTCCGCCGTTGGCACCTTCTCCACCAGCGACTCCGGCGCACCAAAGCTGCGGGCAATCGCCCGAACCTGGTTTTTCACCAGACCGCTGAGCGGCGCCAGATCGCAGGCGCCGTCGCCAAACTTGGTGAAGAAGCCCATCACCGCTTCCGCCGCGTGATCGGTGCCGATCACCAGACCGTGCGCCGCGCCGGCGATAGTGTATTGGGCGACCATGCGCATGCGTGCCTTGGTATTGCCGAGCACAAAGTCCACCGACACCGCGTGCTTGCCTTCAAACGCCGCCACTTCACTGGCCAGTGATTTCACCGCCGGGCCGATGTTGACCGTGTGGCGCTCGTCCGGAGCAATGAAGTCCACCGAAGCCTGGGCGTCGTGTTCGTCGAACTGGGTTTCGTATGGCAGGCGCACGGCGATGAATTTGTAGCTGTTGTCGCCGGTTTGATCGCGCAGCTCACGCATTGCGCGCTGGGCCAGAAGACCTGCGGTCAGCGAATCGACGCCACCGCTGATACCCAGCACCAGCGTCTTGAGCCCGGAATTGACCAGGCAATCCTGAATGAAGGTAATGCGCCGGGCGACTTCGGCCTGCAGGGCCTGGTAGTCGACGAACGGCGGTTGCACCTTGAGCTGCTGCGCAATCTCACGCTGTACGGCTTGCATGAATTCACTCCTTGCTAGATAGACTGGAATCGGCAGGAACCTGGAACACGTGTCGCAAGTAGGCGACGAAATTCGGGTCTTTGCAGTGGGACTTGCCTGGCTCGTCGGAGATCTTCGCCACCGGTTGGCCGTTGCAGGCAGTCATTTTAAGCACGATGCTCATCGGTTCGACACCCGGAATGTCACAGGTGAGGTTGGTGCCGATGCCGAAGCTGACGTTGATCCGACCGTGCAGCGCGCGGAAGATCTCCAGCGATTTGGGCAGGGTCAGGCTGTCGGAGAACACCAGGGTCTTGCTCATCGGGTCGATGCCGAGCTTGTGATAGTGCGCGATGCATTTTTCGCCCCACACCACAGGATCGCCGGAGTCGTGGCGCAGACCGTCGAACAGCTTGGCGAAGAACAGATCGAAATCGCCGAGGAAAGCATCGGTGGTGATGCAGTCGGTGAGGGCGATCCCCAGCAAGCCCCGGTATTCACGCACCCAGCAATCAAGCGCAGCAATCTGGCTGTCGATCAGCCGTGGGCCGAGTTGCTGGTGCGCCATGATCCACTCGTGGGCCATGGTGCCCAATGGCTTCATGTCGAGTTCGCGCGACAGATGCACGTTGCTGGTGCCGACGAAGCGCCCCGGGAAATCGTGCTTGAGCACGTTCACCACTTCAGCCTGCACGCCGTACGAAAACCGCCGGCGCGTGCCGAAATCGGCGACTTGCAGTTGCGATAGCTCATCGGCCGAGGCGTTGGCGGTCAGCCAGTCGAATTTTCGATAGAGCTGCTCGCGCGCCTGTTCAAGCACAGTTTCGCGGTAGCGATAGCGGTTGCGCACTTCGCTGACGATCGCCAGCAGCGGCACTTCGTAAAGGATTACATGCAGCCATGGCCCGCGCAGACGGATGAACAGCTCGCCGTTCTCGATGCCGGTATGCACGTAGCGCAGGTTGAAGCGGAACAGCCCGAGGAAACGCAGGAAGTCCGGTTTCAGGAAGCTGATGCGCTCAAGAAAACTCAGTTGATCGGCACTCAGGCTCAGCTCGGCCAGACGTTCGATCTGATAGCGGATCTCGGCCAGATACGGGCGCAGATCCTCGCTGTTACGGCAACGAAACTCCCATTCGACTTCGACATTGGGGTAGTTGTGCAGCACCGCCTGCATCATCGTCAATTTGTAGAAGTCGGTGTCGAGCAGGTTCTGCACGATGCGATCGGCAAACACGCTCTCGCTCATAACGGGGTCTCCAGGTGCGCCGCGCTGTGGCGCGGTCTCAATCAATGGCGCTAGTGGCGCATATCAGGGACGAAGATTGCCAGCAATTTTTTAGATCAGCGCAGAACCCTGGTGGGAGCGAGCCTGCTCGCGAAGGCGTCATTTCAGTCGAAATGGTTATTGAGTGTGCCGGCCTGTTCGCGAGCAGGCTCGCTCCCACATTTTTCAATCGAGTCAAATTTCCGGGCTGTCGATCTGTTCGAGCATCCACTTCACAAAGTCCCGCACCTTCGGCACTTCCGCCGCATGCTCCGGGTACGCCAGGTAATAAGCGTCGGTGCTGGGCATGGCATGCTCAAAGGGAATGACCAGTTTGCCGTCGGCCAATTCCTCCTCCACAAGAAACCGTGGCAATAGCGCCACACCACAGCCGACCTGCGCGGCACGAATGCACATATAGAAGGTTTCAAACCGTGGCCCGTGATAGCTGTGTTCGGTCTGGTAGCCCTGGCTGTCGAACCAGTCGTGCCAGGCCTGCGGGCGCGAGGCATTTTGCAGCAGAACCAGATCGCTGAGTTGCGTCGGATCAGTGAACGGCTTCTCCGGCAGGCTGCCCGGCGCACACACCGGCACCAGCTCTTCGCCGAACAACTTCAGGCATTCCGTGCCGGGCCGCGAACCCTGGCCGAAATAGAACGCCAGATCGCTGCGCCCCTGCAGCAGATCATCCGCTTCCTGCTCGTTGCACAAGTCCAGATGAATCGACGGATGACGTAGCCGCCAGCCTTTCAGGCGCGGCACCAGCCAGCGCGCGCCGAAGGTCGATGGAGTAGATACGCGCAGGACTTCAGTTTCGCCGCCGTAGGAACGCAGGTAATGCGTCGACATCTCCACTTGCGTGAGGATTTTTCGCACCTCAACCAAGTACAAATCCCCGGCCGGGGTCATCTGCAAACGTCGGCGCACGCGGAGGAACAACAAGTGTTGTAACAATTCCTCAAGCTGCGCGACCTGCTTGCTCACCGCACTCTGGGTCAGGTTCAGTTCCTCGGCGGCGCGGGTGAAGCTCAGGTGGCGGGTCACGGCTTCGAAGCACTGCAGGGCAGTGATCGAGGGCAAGTGGCGTTTGTTCAGCATGGCCGATCCTTTTCTTGTCTTTCTGTGCTCAGCATGAATAAACGGAATGATATCTCGCGTAAAGGTCGTTTGTTGCCTTGCCAATGTGACGCTACAACTAAAGGCCTGCCCGGTCGTGCAAACAGCGGCCGCACACATTCAGTTTTTTGCTTGAGGAGTGACCCATGGTTGCCGCATTGCTTGATCGTCTAGGTGTGAACCCGGCCCTGTATCAGAACGGCAAAGTGCCGGTGCATTCGCCGATCGACGGCAGCCGCATCGCCGCTGTGAACTGGGAAGGCCCGGCCGAAGTCGAGCAGCACATCAGTCGCGCAGATCATGCGTTCGAGCAATGGCGCAAGATTCCGGCCCCGCGTCGCGGCGAATTGGTGCGTCAGTTCGGTGAAGTGTTGCGTGAATACAAAGCCGACCTCGGCGAACTGGTTTCGTGGGAGGCGGGCAAAATCACCCAGGAAGGTCTGGGTGAAGTGCAGGAGATGATCGACATCTGCGATTTCGCCGTCGGCCTGTCCCGCCAGTTGTACGGTTTGACCATTGCCTCCGAGCGTCCTGGCCACCACATGCGTGAAACCTGGCATCCGCTGGGCGTGGTCGGGGTGATCAGCGCGTTCAACTTCCCGGTCGCGGTGTGGGCGTGGAACACCACGCTGGCGCTGGTCTGCGGTAACCCGGTGGTGTGGAAACCGTCGGAAAAAACTCCGCTGACCGCACTGGCCTGTCAGGCGCTGTTTGATCGTGTGGTGAAGAATTTTACCGATGCGCCGGCGAATCTTTGCCAAGTGATCATCGGTGGTCGCGACGCGGGTGAAGCACTGGTCGATGACCCGCGTGTCGCATTGATCAGCGCCACCGGCAGCACGCGCATGGGCCGCGAAGTAGCGCCGAAAGTTGCCGCGCGATTTGCTCGCAGCATTCTGGAACTGGGCGGCAACAACGCGATGATCCTTGGCCCAAGCGCCGACCTCGACATGGCCGTGCGCGCGATTCTGTTCAGCGCCGTCGGTACCGCCGGTCAGCGCTGCACCACGTTGCGTCGTCTGATCGCCCATGAATCGGTAAAGGAAGAAATCGTCACCCGCCTCAAGGCTGCTTATTCGAAAGTACGCATCGGCAACCCACTGGAAGGCAATCTGGTCGGCCCGCTGATCGACAAGCACAGCTTTGAAAACATGCAGGATGCGCTGGAGCAGGCATTGAGCGAGGGTGGTCGGGTGTTTGGCGGCAAGCGTCAGCTCGAAGACCAATTCCCTAACGCCTATTACGTTTCCCCGGCCATCGTTGAAATGCCGGAGCAGAGCGACGTGGTCTGCAGCGAAACCTTCGCACCGATTCTGTACGTGGTCGGTTACAGCGATTTTCAGGAAGCGCTGCGCCTGAATAACGCCGTGCCACAAGGCTTGTCGTCGTGCATCTTCACCACGGACGTGCGCGAGGCTGAGCAGTTCATGTCGGCGGTCGGCAGTGATTGCGGCATTGCCAACGTCAACATCGGCCCGAGCGGCGCGGAGATTGGTGGTGCGTTTGGTGGTGAGAAGGAAACGGGTGGTGGGCGTGAATCGGGTTCCGATGCATGGCGCGGATACATGCGCCGTCAGACCAACACCGTGAACTACTCGCTGGAGTTGCCGCTGGCGCAGGGCATCACCTTCGACTGAGGATGGAGGAAAAGCTGAAAAGATCGCAGCCTTCGGCAGCTCCTACATAGGTGGCGCCAGGCTGCGGTTTTGTAGGAGCTGCCGAAGGCTGCGATCTTTTGGCGGCCCCACAAGCGCATTTGGTTAGGTTTCTGTTGGAGTCTGGCAATGCCGTTACGCGAAGAATGTCTGTGGGAAAAACTCACGCCACAAAGGCCGGATAACACCGCGCTCAAGGGCGAAGTCAAAGTCGATGTCTGCGTGATCGGCGCCGGGTTCACCGGGTTGTCGGCGGCGCTGCACCTGTTGGAAAAAGGCAAAAGCGTCTGCGTGCTGGAAGCCCATCGCGCGGGTCACGGCGGTTCCGGGCGCAACGTCGGGCTGGTCAACGCCGGCATGTGGATCCCGCCGGACGAGATCGAGGCCGGTTTCGGTGAAGCGGTCGGCAGTCAGCTCAACCGCATGCTCGGGGCCGCGCCGGCGCTGGTGTTCAGCCTTGTGGATAAATACAACATCGATTGCCAGTTACGCCGCGAAGGCACGCTGCATATGGCGCATAACGCCAAGGGCGAGGCGGATCTGCGCAGTCGCGAGCAACAATGGAAACGTCGTGGTGCACCGGTCGAGCTGTTGACCGGCAAGGCCTGCGAACAGGCCACCGGTACACAAAAAATCGCCGCCGCCTTGCTCGATCGCCGCGCCGGCACACTCAACCCGATGGCTTACGTCACCGGGCTGGCGCATGCCGTCATCGGTCTGGGCGGGCAGATGTTCGACCATTCCCCGGTCACCCAACTCGAACGTCAGGGCTCGAACTGGTCGGTGCAAACTGAGCACGGCTCGGTGCTCGCCGAACAAGTGGTCATCGCCTCCAACGCTTACACCGAAGGCGACTGGACCGAACTCAAACGCAACTTCTTCCCCGGTTACTACTATCAGGTCGCGTCGGTGCCGCTGACCGAAGACGCCGCGCAGCAAATTCTTCCGGGCGGGCAGGGCTCGTGGGACACCCGCCAAGTCCTGAGCAGCATTCGCCGCGACAAAGAAGGACGGTTATTGCTCGGCAGCCTTGGCAACGGCAATCAAAAGCCGGCCTGGTTTCTCAAAGCCTGGGCCGACCGCGTGCAGCAGCATTATTTCCCCAATTTGAAACCGGTTGAATGGGAATGCACTTGGACCGGGCGCATTGCGTTTACGCCCGACCACCTCATGCGTTTGTTTGAACCTGCTCCCGGACTGGTTGCCGTCACGGGCTACAACGGTCGGGGCGTCACTACCGGCACGGTGGTCGGCAAAGCCTTCGCCGATTACCTGTGTAACGGTAATCCCGGGGCGCTGCCGATTCCTTTCGCACCGATGCAGCCCTTGACCGGCGTGGGCTTGCGCAGTTGCCTGTACGAGGCCGGGTTCTCGCTGTATCACGCGGGCCAGTGCCTGCGCATCGT
>Ga0160443_100715_pt1 | contig 17929 bp, 10 predicted proteins | sample HID1972I_E1MG_FD_108244 | JGI IMG/M metagenome (GOLD analysis project Ga0160443, IMG submission 108244) | Enriched pill bug-associated microbial communities from UW Madison campus, WI, USA - HID1972I_E1 MG | ecosystem: Host-associated > Arthropoda: Insects > Digestive system > Unclassified ... | reverse complement strand
CGTCTTCCCTTCCGGCCACGGAAATTGTTGCTGGCCGAAAAGCAAATCCGAACGCAACAGCATAACAAACAGGATGACCAGCCTTAGCTTGGCGCCAATAGATTGTAAAAAAAATAGTCGCATCATTATATGGTTTTCAAATTAAACAAGGCCTACCCGCCAGCAGGTATGACCCGCCAGCACACAACTTGCCACCTATGGTGCACTTAATGCACCTTCGAAATAGCCCAGCATCAACCAGCTTGTCTGTGGTCCCATCCGTGTACGTTCTCATCGTATGGGTATTTGGGGTCTATTCCGGTAATTGCCCCAGAAAGGCCAACAAGTCAGCCATCTGCTGTTGATCGATTAGCCGGTCGAAGCCATTCGTCATCACTGAGGTGCCCATTGCGGTCAGGCTCTGGAGGTTGTTTCTCGCAACCACCGTTTCCACGCCACCATAATTCCGGATTGTGATAGCAGATGGCGTTTCGCTAGCAATAAGCCCCTGCAGCTTCTCACCCGACTTCAGTATGATGTTCCAGACGTCATACCCGTCGGCAATCGATAGGTTTGGGTCCAGAATGTCAGCCATGATGGATTGGGGACGCCGATTACGGATTGTCGCCAGATCCGGACCGAAGGGAGTACCATCTTTACCACCGAGCTGATGGCACATCGCGCAGTGCACGGCAAACAGTTGCTTACCCACGACCGGATTTCCTGTGAGGGAGGGCACACCCTGATAGGAGTCGATCACCTCCTGGGCGGAGCTTTTGTTGTCCGAAAGAAGCCCCCTCGCACGGTTCCTGAGTGCCTCGTCCCCGCTGGCCATCAGCCCAACCTGTGCCGGCCAGCTAATTACCGACGGGTCGATTGTGCCCGCTTCCAGTGCATCCAGTAGCAGTACGATACGGGGCTCACTACCCAAAAATGTACCAATCGCCTCACCCCGTAGGCTAGGCGTGAGACTGGCCCAATGATCGATCAGGAAAACCGAAACCGTTTCATCCGGGATCGCAGCAAGCGCCCCCAATGCTGCAGACTGCACCGACACTGGCTCAGTGGGGACGACCAGCCCTTTAAATAGCGCCTCGTATTTCCGCACGTCACCGAGGCTCAGCAAACGGATTGCGTCTAGCCGTTTCCCCGCATCCGCTTTGGTATCTGCTACGCTGGCCTCCGCTTCCGCGATTGCCTCGGCAGTAGCTCCGCTTTCAGGCAATCCCAACACGCCGAGCATGCCCAAAGCGGCATGCCGCACTGGCGCTGCCGAATGTCCGAGCCAGGCGGCAAGTAACAGCTCCCGCTCAAGGGATAATTCTCCCGGATCGATACCGTTACTCCGTAAGCTCTGCGTTAACCCGTTCAACACCGGGACGTTCCCTCCCCGACCTGCCTTGCCTGAGGACAGGGCATCCGTGATGAGCTTCCTGATCTTGGAAACGTCTCCCGAACCTCCGGCCATATTGCTGAGTCGCTCGATAAGCGAAGCGTACCGGGAATCACCGTCCCGGGTTTGCTGCAATACCTTCTCCAAGAGGTTATCCTCTTCCGAAGGGGTTGCCGAGAGCGCCGCGATCTGCATCCAGCTGTCATCGAGATTCCCGAAAAGAAGATCCGTACGAGCTTGCACCGTTGCTGGGGTGTTAATGAATCCCAACGTGGCCAGTAACTGGAAACGGACTTTGGGGTCTCGGTCGTCTTTGAGCTTCACCAACTCGCCAAGGATACGATTGGTTTCAGGGCCGTTCTTTCTAATAAAAAGGTCCTCCGTCATGCGAATAGCGTTCTCCCGTACCCCCGCTGCGACATCCTGCAGGCCAATGATGACCATATCCGCGCTAAGCGCTCCCATTCCATGCAACGTCCAGAGGGCATGGAGGGTAGCCAGTGGACTCCCACCTTCTTTTATTCTGCGCTCCAGTAATGGAACAGCGACCTTATCCTTCCGTTCAACCAGCAACCGCTGCGCGTTGCGCCGCCACCACGCGTTGGGACTGGAAAGGTGGTCTACCAACTGGCCAAGATCCGCATCCCCCAGCTCCAACCGGTTGCTCCAATCCAGCGGCGCAGTACCCTTGGGGGTAATCCGATAGATCCGTCCTTGGTCCATGCCATTGTAGATGGCTCCCGACTTGGCCACATCATCCGCCATCCATTCGGGATGCTCGATGATCTGCCTGTAATAATCCAGGACGTAAAGGGCCCCATCCGGGCCGACATACATATTGACCGGACGGAACCAAGCATCCGTGGAAGCCAGGAACTCCCGATTCTCAAATAGCCTACTGGCCGTAAAGGTAGCCCCCCGTTCACGCAGCACATCGACATGCACCAGGTTGCTCACCGGTTCGGCGACAAAAGTGACACTGTCATAAACAGACGGGAAAAGTCCGCCCATATATGCACTGATACCACACGCCGACGTGAACACACCCACATCGGTGAGTAGCTGATGCTCGGGATTTTTTGTGATCGGATACACGTCCGCCGCATTGCCATGGTCAGAGATGTACTCGACCGTATTAGAAATCAGGAACGCGTTGTTCCGGCCTAAGTAGGCTGCTCCGAATACTTCGTGATAGATGTGGTGCGCATTGCTGACTAGGAAACGGCGGCCCCAGCGGTCAAAAGTATGGCCGAACTGCGTCTGGCTGGAAAGGTTCTCCAGCAATACCTTGTCGGGATTGAACCGCACACTCCTACCCAGTGCGTTTTCCGGTAGCTGCGGCCCATCCGGGTGGCCGGGGAAAAATACCGCGCTGCCCCGATCACTAAAATATTCGGTGTATACTTTCGCCGTGGCCGCGGGCTCATGCCCCAGGTAAATCCAGTTGTCAAGCCCAAGTATCGGATTGTTGACATTGTGCTGGGGATTGGCCAGCGCAAAACCCGTCAGCACCACTTCCCGCTTGTCGGCTTTCCCATCACCGTCCATATCCTCCAGGTAGAGGATATTGGGAGGATCCGTAACCAGAACCCCCCGCTTCCACCGCATCACTCCCGTGGGGAGCACCAGCCCATCGGCGAAAATCGTGCTTTTGTCCATGATGCCGTCTCCATCTGTGTCTTCCAATAGCTTCACCCTGCCCGAGCCACCCTTATCCAACGGGTAACCGTGCATTTCGACCACATAAAGACGCCCGTACTCATCGATCTCCATCGCAACCGGATCAGCAACCAAAGGCTCTGCAGCAATCTGCTCAATCTGGAAGCCCTCAGCGACCTCGAAAGTGGAAAGGGACTCCGCTGGACTCAGACCACGGCTCGTTTTCTTTTGATTACAGCTCAATGGACCGAAAAAGCAAACGGCACTACTTATTATCAGAATTTTACGAAACATCGACAAGAAACATTAATAAGTGTAATAGCGTTTAATTATTCAACTGTTTAAAATCAGCTGAATGGTATCTCCAATGGTTTATTTGTTCCAATCATCCAGTTGGTCACGGTGAGCGCTTTCACGCCTTCAGCACGATACATCTGTTGCGAACTATCTTTCGCAAGGTGGAACGCAACACCACCAATCGAAACGGTTATCGGCAGAGAGCTCTTGTTAGTCAGTTCCAGCGTACCGGGCGTGATGTTTTTTATATCGACGGATGCCTTGAATAATTCCGGCAACCACGGATCACGACCCCAAAGCATACCGGCTGCCCACCCAATCGTTCGCCGCGCAAACATCGCTTCACGGATACTTTCCACGGTTCGCTCCTTAGCCAGTACCAAGGTGATGGGACGCAAGGGGTTCTGAACGCCGTAATAGTTGAATTCACCCGCATGGATATCACTGTTAGCGAAAATAGCCAGATTCCGTTCGTTGCACCAATCGGATACGACCGGATAGTATTCCGTCGAGTTAAAAACCTCGATACCATGCATCAACCCTTGTTTGTACACCTCCTCATGTTCAGCAGTAAACCGCAATGGCGCGCCTTTCTCTATCCCGCCGCTCGTCGGAGCTTCCCAACCTGGGTGGTTCCACAACAAAAAACCGCCCTGATCAGCAGCTACCTGCAACATCTTCCGCCAATCATCCACCGCCGCTGCAATTGGATTCACATCCTCGGCAAAAAAGATATTGAAATGTCCTGGGGCCATTTGGAACTTGGTCATTTCCGTTGCGTGTATAAGTAAGATGTTTTCGCGGTCGGCATCCGGTTTTGCCAGGTTATAGGCGATGTTGAAGTCGTTTCCAACACCATCAATCAATCTCCATTTACCTTCATGACTGAAATACGGACGATACTCAATGTGGTCGGTAATGGCGATAACGTCCAGGCCATTCTGTACAGCTTCGGTTACGCGGTCAGCCGGCATGACATGCCCATCGGAGAAAAGCGTATGCATATGGAAGTCCCCTTTAAGCACCTTGAATCCACCGGTATCCGGAATGGTAATCTGCCGAGGGGGAATGGGCTGCATATTCATCGCGGACTTCATATTCACCGTGTAGGTATCGGAGTCAGCTCCGATGGAAGAAACACTTCTATTTGGAGCTTTCCCTATAGCGGCCGATAAAGGAACAACGCTTACGGCACCTAACAGGGCCGAATTTTTTAAAAATTCACGACGACTGGACATAATAAAATATATTTAATAATTGACTGTTAATTTAGCATAACCTATAGACATTAAAAAGTTATTATCAATTTCACATCAATCTTTCAACCGGAATGACACGTCCAGTTCCGCGAGATTCATCAGTGTCGTTCCCGGACCGCCAATACCGGCATCGTATACCGGTGAGTGGGCACATTCGACACCGGTAACCCGCACGTAACGTGCCTGTGTCACTGGTACCTCAAACAGCCGTTGGTAATAATTCATACTGTTGTCGTAATCAAATTCACCCAGCGTGGTCCATGCGATGTTATCAACACTGCCTTCGAATTTAATCTTGGTTGGTGCCCTGGGATCTGCTCTACCGGCGGTTAGTTGGTATGCAGGCCATACACCGAACTCAGATACCGGAACTTCATAACCGAGGTCGATGGTCGCATATTCGGGATAATTACCGCTAGTTAACCACATATCTTCCTGATTTCCGTTATAAAAATTGGCGACAATATTGCTTCCGTTCTCTGTCGAATAGGCAACAACACTGCCTGTTTTTTTATCAATGGTCAGTGACGATTCAGCCACCACGGGGGGCACGATCGTATCGAGCCATTGGTTATCGGGGCTGTAATAGGTAATGCGTTTAAATGTTGTTCCTTGCTTATAGTCACTGATTGTTGTAACCGAGGTTTCGTTTTCTACCCGTATCCGTTTCTCTTCACTATTGGTATTTGTGTACACTAACTCCGTAAAGCGAGCCCCATTAACGGGGTCCGCGTTTTGCCATTCAACAAATAAATCATTATTAAAGCTGGAGGTCTTGGACTTGATGACGCGATGTGCAAGCATGGTCATATAATCAGCTCCGACGGTACGGGTAATCAACTCAATCGGATTGGAAAAGTTTCCATTCTTGTCGAACGATTTTACAAATAGCGAATAGTAACCTTCAGGCAGGTCGATCAGCTGGCGGATGGTCTTTTCTTGACCAATGTTTACCATGACGGAGTCTTGGTAATCGTTCCAGTAAATCCCTACTTTAGTGGTTCCGGCGTCGACCACATCGAAGCTAACTTCCAGCCGGTTATAACCTATCCGGGCGTCCAAGTCTGACACACTACCCAAGTAGGAAATCCCACCTTCTACTACATATTCCTTGAACATGACATCCTGATCTTTGCAGGCAGAGAACAAGGTGATACCAGCAAGGATGAGCATGTAACGCGATAGCTGTTTACAGCAACTCATATAAAGGAGATAATTCATGATTTTCATTTCTTATTTTTTTAAAGTTCCCCGCTACTTCGCTACTTCACCCCAAATCGTCAGTTCATCGAGCGCCATTACCGTCGGTGAGTTACTCCAAGAACTGATAATTTTAAACCGTATGATTCTGACAGGGAAATAGGGGTCGGGCTGTAATTCCGATGGCTTCACGTCGATATTTATCCCTCCGGGCCATGCGAAATTGATGTCTTCCTGGGTGATAATACCGGGATCCCCTCCCGATGGTTTAGTGGTTTCGAATTTCCCTAATAGTCTCCACTCTTCTCCATTTAGGTCATCACCCGGATTCGGAATAGCTGATCCGTAAACTTCGAAATGCCTTGGCGTCGTATCATAAATGCGCCACCACCAGGGGACCAAATTGAATCGCGATATTTTTGCTGTAACACCCAGGTCTATCGTAAAATATCTTGGGTACTGGACGTATTCCGGGAGGAACATGCCTCCGGTCCACCCGTCCCATGGATCGATGTAATCATTGAATAGCCCCGTAAAGGCGTAGCCAGGACTATTTTCATGTGGACCTCTAAAATCGGAAGGCAATTTATACTCTTTCCACAATCGCTTATCCAGTCGTTCCTCATACAGCGGGGTCAGGTCATATGCTTTGGTTTCTGTTTTATTTCCCCAACGGTCCATCAGGTAAACATAAAACTTAGTCGACTCCGCATCCAACCCCCGGAGAGAAAAACTGGCATTAGGATTATTAATTACAAAAGATTGCAAAAACACCGGATCACCTGTATCGGCGGTATCGGCCATCAGGACAGCCTTGAGCGCTGCTTTATGTAAATTGGAAAAAGTACCTTCAATCCCTCCGAATGTCGCTATCAGGTTCAAGGAAGGAAAAGCCTCTGCAAGCGGAGAGGTCTGCGGCGACACTGTTACTAAAGTAGGGCTCGACTCCTTCTTGTTCTTCCCAACGGTATACAGGCTTACGGTATAATCTTTCGCATCAACGAGTCCTTCAATCGCCAGGGTATCCACAAATCGGGAAGATTGTGTTTGCCGTTCGACACCTGGTGATACTTCATATACAGCTTTAACATACAACAGATTATCATCTGTCGGCACAGCATACTTCAATATGGATTTACCCGCCAGATTTTCTACGGAGAGGGTGTTAGCATCAATGGCGATGGGAGCTGCAGCGTTCGCATCGTAGTATATCAGGCTTTCGGACTCTTGGCAGGAGAGGAATAGCATCCCCATGCTAACCATGACTAGCAGAACATTAAGCCTGTTAGTCCATATTTTCTTCATATCCATTTTTGTTTTTTGAATGTTGAAATGCAAATTAAAAAGCCTACCATCCTAGACTCTGCACCAAATTGACATTTCTTGTCAATTCGCTCTCTGCGATTGGCCAGAAATAATCCTTCAATCCAAAACGCTGGTTTTGAATAACCCTTGGCTTGTAGATGTCCACATTATCGGTATTAAATACGCTCCATCCCTGAATAGGCTGGTTGAGCACTTCTCGCGCCGTTTTCCAGCGGCGTAGATCCCAGAATCGGCTCCCCTCGAAACAAAGCTCGATCAGTCGCTCCTGTTGAATGATTTCCCGGAATCCTTCCTGCGTGGTATATTTCGTTGGCCTATTGGAATGCGCCCCCCATGCATCTGCTATCGGCTCTAATCCAGCCCGCTCACGTACCATATCGGCATACTTCATGGCTTCCTGGCGCGCGGCTTGACTATTATCGGCTTCATTGAGTGCCTCGGCATAATACAGCAGCAATTCCGCTAGTCTATACTTCGGCCAAATGTAATTATTGATGCTGATTTGGGAGGTGACTGGCTGAAGCGTTTGATGATGTATCCATTTTTTTGGCACATAACCCGTTGGCTCTCTTGCGGAGGCGTCCGGCCCGGTTAACCTGAAGCCCCTGATATCCGGATAACTGTAAAGATTACTTGCCCTGCTGTCGTCGTATTGACCCGAGCCGTACCAAATTCCCTGCGGAAATCCAAGCCATGCATAGAAGCGTGGTTCTCGTTCAAAATTGGACCGCACAGTTTCACCCCCGTTACGAATATACAGCCCCTCTTCCGCAGTACCACGACGCAACGTGTAACGAGTACTGTAGTCCCATTCATTGTCTTCCTGGATTGGGACACCATTTTCGGTGTAAAACATTTCGGCAATCTGTAGCGGAATCGAAAAGCTTTGATGCATTCCGGCTTGTTCTTGGTATAACGGGTTTAACACAGGTAACGTAGCGTTCTGTAATGCATTAACCCAACCCCGGGTCTCGGCCCAAATCACCTCGTTGTTCCACTCTTCGTAAAACGCGTTGCGGAGGGTCATCTGTTGCATGATGGTATCAGTGAGGTTATACCGCGGGTCGCCGGGATAAGTGTAAAGCTTCATGCCAAGCGAATCCACACAAACTCTTATTGCCTCCCGGCAGGCATCAACCGCCTGTTGCCATTTTTTTGCGCGTTGCGATTCGTCTTGTGGGAAGAGCTGTGTTCCATCCCGATTTACCATCACCGCAAATTCCGTATTGTAATTAAACAACGGACTGGCTGCCGTTACCATGATCTGTGCCTTTAAGGCAACAGCAATCGGGAGGGTTAGCCGACCAAGGTCGGTTGCTTCCGATCTTACACTGGCAGGCAATGAAGGGATGGCTTGGTCAAACAGTTCGACGATGTAATTAACCACTTCATCGATGGTATTGCGCTTCACCTGTACACCAGCAACATCGGTCGATACTGGAAGATTTTTCTTAACGATTGGAATTGGACCGTACTGGCGCATGAGCAAGAAATGATAATACGCTTTCAGTACTTTTACTTCGGCTATCCATTGTTCCCTCTCATATTCAGGAAGATCTGGAACAATATAGGTTTCAATCCCTTCCAGAAAGCTGTTGCAATCGCGGATAGCGGTATAATAGGTTGACCATTTGCCCATAATGTCATTCGAGGGAGTCAACAACCCTCGGGGTATCAGGCTTGCCGAGCGGGGGATTCCTATGTCGTTATTGGGGTCATCGTTCACCCATACTTCATCGCTACCCATGATGTCTAAACTCGCACCTAACCGATTGGTTGGCAAGTACGAGTAACAGGTATAAAGGTAGCGCATCGTATGTTGGCGCATCGTGAACGCACTTTCAAGCGTAGCTGTACCCTCAGGAACTACATCCAGATAGTCGCGGCATGAAGAGGTCAATACCATGGCTATCAGGATAACGAGTCGGCCAATATTTTTTATTGTATAATGATTTTTCATAATGATCACGATTGTCGATTATCAATTAAGCGTGAGGTTGAGCCCTAGATTCATAACGCGTTGTATCGGATAGCCGAGACCATTACCGGCCATCTCGACATCCCAGAGTTTGAAACGGCTCCAAACCAATAAGTTGGTTCCGCTTATGTAAAAACGAAGATTTCCCACATGCAGTCTATCTTTCCATTTACCAGGCACAGTGTATCCAAGCTCTGCTTGTTTGAGTCTCAAGAATGTCCCATCGCGCATAAACCACGTGCTCTGCTGTGTATTGTTGGTGTTCTCGTTGTAACTCAGTCGCGGCCATGTAGCATAAATATTGCCGTTATCTTCAGACCAGTGGCTATCGGCATAAACTTTTAACAATTGCGTATTGTTAACAAACGGCGAAGTATATGCGGCGTCCATCCAGAAGGATTCGTTGGTAAGACCCTGGAAAAACATGGAAAAGTCAACCCCTTTATACCCTGCCGAAAAGCCAAAACCATAGACAATTTCCGGCATAGTAGGCAATCCAATGGGCACCCTATCAGCCTCTGTAATACGTCCATCCCTATTGACATCCATATATTTTATGTCACCCCCTCCATAGGGATATGTCGACATTTCCTGACGCGGTGAGGAGCGCATTTCTGCATCATCAACAAACAAGCGCTCAGCAATATATCCCCATTGCTGGCTTAGAGACTTACCTACTTTGGAGCGCCAAGGCTCCGCATAGGTGGGTTCATCGTAGATATTGAATCTGCTGGTAGCGTAAGTAAAATTAGCTCTCGCTGATGTCCAAAGACCATTCATCCAGCTTTTCTGGTACTCTAAGCTGATATCTGTCCCCTTACCGGATGCTTCACCCACATTCGCCCGCACGACGTACGTCAAACCCATTGTCTGCGGTATGTAGCTTCGATCCATTAGAATGTTCGTACGTTTTTCATGGAAATATTCTGCAACCAACGTCAGCTCCTTCCACAGCTCTAGTTCTATTGCATAGTTTGACTTATACGATATTTCCCACCCGATGTTTGGGTTGGCATCGCGAAGAATGGAGATACCTGGCTGTGATTCCTCAAGGCGCCTTCCGAACGTCATGCTACGATCGGCATTGGTCATATTCATCTCGGAGAGGTAATAGAAGCGGTCGAGAGCCGAACCAATTTGATCATTACCCACTAAGCCGTAAGAATAACGCAGCTTCAGATTGTCGACCGTATTTTTAAATGGTTCCCAAAAAGGTTCATTTGCGACATTCCATGCAATGCCGGCGGAAGGAAAGAAGCCGAACCGGTGCGACTTATGAAACCGTTCCGAACCATTGTAACCAAAGTTGGCTTCAAAGAAGTACCGGTTGCTATAGGCGTACGTGAAGCGGCCGGAAAGACCAAGATTACGATAGGGCAACGATAGCTGTAAGCTTCCTGTATTTGCATATAGTGATTCTCGCGCGGTACCTACCAGCAAACCGCTTACGCCGTGGCTACCAAACTCACGGTTGTAGTTAACCATCAATTCAGTGTAAAATGTCGAATTGGTTTCGCGATCACCTTCGTCATAATCGAGCCAGTCGGTGCCCGTGGTATTGGTATTGTAGAGGTTGGGTTCTCCGGTAAGGTCATCCATTCCAACCATTTCATACCAATAAGGGGTGTAAAAGCGACTAACAGCGAATTGGGAGAGGCGGGAAACGTTTAACATGCCTCTCGCCGACAATCCTTCTGTAAGAAAACCAAGTTTCTGACTGACCTCTACTTGGGCTAAGAGCTGAGAACGGTTACGTTCTTTATAGCCACGTATCGATTCGGCATAGGGGTTGTAATATTGGTTATTTTTATTTCCAAACATGATGTGGCCGACGGCACCAGTTTTGGAAGCTTGCGGATAATAAGCGGGGAATAGAACCGTATTGGCTTTAATGATATTATAGAACATGTCGGTGCCACTCGTTAAGGGGCCACTGTAATCATCAAAGGTGCCACTGAGCCTAACATTCATATCGGTGGTCTTTGTCAAACTCAGTTCAATATTGGAGCGTAGCGCATACGATTTGTTATCAATATTATTATTGAAATTCTGGCGCTTATCCACTTTCATGATGCCATTGTCCTGATTGAGCGATCCGGCTACATAATAACGGTGACGCTCGCCGCCGCCACTCACATTGAGGTTGTAGCGTTGAGTGGTTGCGTTGTCTCTTATCAGCATGTTCATCCAATCCACTGCGGGGTAGCGCAGGGGGTCGGTACCATTGATGGTATTGTCAATTTTCTCTTCCGTAAACGGAGCATATCCCAATTGGTCGCGCGTTAGAACCGATTCATTAGCCAACCGCATCCAAGTGATGGGATCTGCAAACTCCACTTTACGGGTTGGCGCAGAAAGCGATTGCTCGGCTCGAAACGAAACCTTAGCAGGCCCTTCTTGCCCCTGCTTTGTGGTAATGAGAATAACGCCATTGGCTCCGCGAGCCCCATAGAGCGCTGTCGCGGTGGCGTCTTTCATGACCGAAAAACTGGCGATGTCATCGGGCTGCAGGCGCGCTAAGTCGGTTGCTGATAACTCAATGTTGTCGATTAAGATCAACGGGTTGCGGTTGGTACCGAATGTAGTGATCCCACGAACAAAAAAATCAGCATTGTCGGCTCCTGGCTCTCCTGAACGCTGGTAGGCAATCATACCTGCAATTTGTCCGGCAAATGCAGTGGTGAGGTTACTACTCGGCACTTTTAAATGCTCGGGAGAAATTGTGGTCACGGAGCCTATTACACTTTCTTTCTTCTGCTTGCCAAAGGCAACTACCGTGATTTCATCAAATTCATTGGCTTTGGCCTTCAAGACGACGTCGATTCTTATTTGACGATTTACATCAATGGTTTGTGGTTCCATACCCACTAAAGAAAACTGGAGCTGATCGGTGGGCTCTACTTCAATCGTATAATCTCCATTGTTGTCGGTGATAGCTCCTTTGGTAGAGCCAACAACAGTAACGGTCACGGAGGGTATTGGATTACCATCTTCGTCAGACACATGTCCTTTTACAAGGATCGATTGCTGCTGCAGAAGAATTCCCTCTCTGATATCGTCTTCCAATACTGTCTCCGGCCTCTTCTTAACACCGATAAGTATTGTGCTTTCTCTAATGTCATAAGTTAGGGTTTGATCGTCCAATACCGCAGTGAGAAACGCTTCTAAAGGCATTTGTTTTGCAGAGATATTCACTGGTTTCGTTTGCTCAAGAAAGCGAACATTATAGACCACGCTGTATTTTGTCTGCTTTTGAATGGCCCGAAAAATATCTTTGAGTGAATATTTTTTAGCCTCCAACGTAATCGTTTGTGAATACGCCGCGGCGCTGAGATGCATGCACCCGATTAAGAAGAACACCGCAGTTAATTTCATAATAAATAACAATTGACTCGTACCCCGCCAGTTACAAATGAACCTCAGGGCAATATTGGTTATATTCATGGCTTAAACTTGCCACTGCACTTTTATTCATTGACGTATCTACCAGTTGTTTGGCACATCAGTTATGGCTAACTTTGCAGTGATTGGATAATGATGATTAGTTACTTTTACCGCTATATTGCGTTATCCAACATCGCAGGGAGGATGGTGGTGCATCTTCCCTGTATGTTTTTTACTTGGCTAGGTAATATTTCTCTGACTCATACGCATCGATTTTAATGGTTAGTAATTAGTTAGTTCTATTCGATAATTAATTTATTTCCTTGTATCCGGTACGTTATTTCCGAAATGCGCAATAATTCCAGAACAGTTTGTAATGTGACATCTCTTGACATAGTTCCGCTAAATCTTTCTTTCGGCACATCACTTTCATAGATCACATCAACGTCATACCATCTCGACATTTGCTTCATCATATCAGATAACGTTGTATTGTCAAAATTGAAGTTACCATCCTTCCAAGCTATATAGGGTCCAATATCCACCACCTGCTTGCTTATTGTTGAGCCTGACAACACACTTTGCTCATTGGGCATCAATAACATGCATTTACCATTATTGATCAGCAATTGCACATTTCCCTCCACCAAAGTAGTTTTCAGTTCGCTTTCATCCGCATAGGCAGATACATTAAATTCGGTACCTAGCACCTCAATTTGTTGGCCGCGGCTCACTACTCTAAAGGGCTTGTTCAAATCCTTTGCTACCGAAAAGTACGCCTCACCTTCAACTTCGACCACGCGTTCTGTATCTGTAAACCGTGATGGGTATTTAAGGATAGATGCCGCGTTTAGCCAAACTTTGGTCCCGTCCGAAAGTGTTATCTGATATGTCCCCCCTTTCGGTGTAGACAAAACAAGTGGAGTAGCCTCGTCAGCATCAAGGTTAACAAGCGCTTCCGCTCCTTTTTCATATAATATCCGCTCATGTCCTATCACAATTCCTGATTCCGTTTCGCTCAGATCCATCGCACGACCACCTGCCAAGAAGAGTGTCGCCCGGTTTCTGCCTGGTCTGATATCATTAGATGTCTTTACCATTTCCGGATTAGCATTTTCAACTGTGTTGTCGTTGAAATACCAAGCAAGCGCAAACAAAAGCATGGCAGCCGCAGCTGTATAGGGCAGCCAATGCAACCATTGCTTTTTCTTGTAAAACTGCTCAGCTTTATACATTTCGCCCAAATCATCGAACCCGTGTGCTTCGTGATGAGCATATTGATTGAACCAAGCATGCAATTGCGCCAGTTCTTCAGGCGTACATTCCCCCTGTCGATATCGTTCAAATAATTGCCTGATTTTTTCGTGATCCTGCATAATTTACATTTGGCTCCTAGAGGTTCTCATCCCTATATACCGTAATACTAATGGGAAAGGAAAAGGTTATAGTCGAAAGAATTCTTTTTAAAAAAACAGGAAAAGGGAAACCAGTCGTTGGAGTTTTCTCCGCAAAATACGAACCGCATGGTGTTTATGTTGTTTAACGGTTCCCTCACTGATAGCCATCCGTTGGGCAATCTCTTTATTGCTTAGGTGTCCGTGCCAAGATAATTCATATACCTCACGCATTTTAGGTGGCAATTGGCTGATTTTCTCTTCTAAGAGCTTTTCCAGTTCTCGTGCAAGTATGGTTTCTTCAGTAGTTGGGGTGCTCTTTTGCTCAAAAGCAGCAAAAGAACTGATGTATTCGTCGAAATATTTACTGCGACTCATCGCAGTGAGAATCCGATTACGCAATACGATATAAAGGTATCCTTTGATATTACCGGAAACATCGATACGATCTGCCCGTTGCCAAATATCGGAAAAAAGCTCCTGCACAGCATCGTGCGCATCGTCTTCATCACGTAGCAAATGATACGCGGAAAGGTACATGTTATTTCGATGCCGCTCGTAAAACAATGTAAAAGCCTTCCTGTCGCCCTGCTGAATAGACAAAACGAGCGCTTCATCCGTAGAAGCCTGATTATTCTGATAGCTTTGATCCATGGTTTCTCCTTTTACTATTGGATGAGAACCTTAGGAGTAAATGGACACGGACTCGCAAACTTAATTAAATTAATCGGTAAAAAACAAACCGTTAACCTCATTCCCAAGAATATACCAATATATCACCGGGCGCAACCGACAACGTATTAATATATGCATCAGCTCTCACTGTGCTTCCATCTTTCAATACGCGATTCAATCGCTTATCCCCTTCTACCGTCACGGCCATGCTTTGCTGAAAGTCTCGGTTTACCACAACCAAATAGGATTTGTTTTCTTTTTTTAAGACCGATACGATTGCTCCCTCGCCTTCCGTTTCAAATTTGGTAATCACATCGGGCAACTTTTCCAATCTACGCGTTCCTTGTGGTATCTTCTCTCCCGTGTGCGATACGGATAGCACCTCCGCGTTCAAAAACACGTTAGATAAGGCGCTGATTTCATGATTCATTTGGGTAATATAGTCATAGACTTCCGTCCGCTTTTGGGTGTCATATTCAATCGGTGCGTGATGAAAATCCCACGTCCCCGGCTTTGGGGTCCAATAGGTAAAATATTGAATCCCCTGAGCTCCATACGCTAAATTACTATATACCTGCAATCTGATTTCCGCCGGTGTCGGGATAGGGTAGGGCTTGTGGGCAACCGTCAGTGCAAACGCCCAAAAAGGCTTCCCTGCCTTGCGGGCTTCATCTGAGAAAATCTCCAGGTTTTCATAAAACTCCGGCCGCATCGTCCGGCTACCTGATCCATCCTCGACGATGGGATAGTGATCGAACGACAACAGCTGAAGCGGCACTTCTTTGATAAACAACTGCACATATTCCCGATACGTTTCGGTGCCTAAGCCTTCTTTCGTCGCGTAGTTGGGGAAAAGATTGAGGTAGCAGAAATGTTCCTTGTCAACCGACTGAATACGTCGTGCCCATGCCCCCAATTCGGGGAAATCGGCCCGCCCCGGTTCATCCCTCAGGAAATAGCCCGCCAATGCCGGATGGTCCTTGAATCGTTGAGCGATCTTTTCCGGTTCCTTTTCCAACTCCGGGCAATGGATAATCATTTTAATTCCTGCCCGGTGCGCCGATTCCAACGCGACAGCAAGTTCATCTACACTATTGAAAAAAGTAAAGTTATGGGTAATTCCCGACTGGTGCAGTTCTTCATAACGTTCTACCGAACTTTCCTCGGGCGATACCCCATACCATGCGAGAATCGGAATTTGCTCGGCCGTGTTGGTTTTCTGCTGTGCAAACAATAAGGAGGAACATTCAATCAGACTTACGAATAAAAATAGATACTTCATTACAGTGGCTTATCGTGTTTAAAAATTGGCAAAATGGTATGCCCTGACGTTATTATTCAACGGCTATTTCATATAGAATGACGCTGTGAAGCGGAATGTCGGCGCGAATATGCAGCTCTCCTTTCTCAGGATTGAACCGCTCCTGTATAGGGTGCATCTCGGCGCATGTACGGTAAAAGGGTACTCTGCTATTAAAAAACGCTACGTGCTTGCCGTCTTTTAATGTGGGGGGCTGAATGACAAAACTATCCGACGACCAGCCGAAATCCTCCGCAGTAATCTGCATACGTTCCCGGTCAGCCAACCATTCGTCAAAAAAATTCGAATCGTCGCTAATCAAGCTTTTTACAGCCAACAGTTCTTGGCTTTTTGAGCTGATTCCGGCGACGGTACAGGATATCTCTCGAGTTGCAGCATGATCAAGTGAGTCCGAATAGGCGTAAAACAAGAGATATAATTTCTTTTTATGCTGGTCCCACGCAGCTACGGCTCCGATATCCTCGCCCGCTGCATTTTTCCCTCCGCGTTGTTCCAATGGTAGCCGTATACTTCCATCCATCTTATAAAATAATGCTGAGGTCTGGGCCGAAACGGAGGGAACCCCAGGAGATATGCCGTGTGTCGTATACGCCCAATGGCTGAAATAGTCAACGTCTGCATCCATCATCGTTCGATACAGCCGCGCATCATAAGCAGCCTGCCACGTCTGCCCCACAGCTCTGGGGGATAGAGGCTTACCGTCAAGCCCTGAAAGGATGCGTCCCTCGTCAACTCCATAAAAAAGATTGTCAAAGCCTTCCTTTATAGCCGTTTTTCTCAGCAGGTCGATCGTTTCCACGAACGAAATATTTCCGACCACCTGCTTACCGGGGCGATCGTCGTAGTACGACGCGGCTAAAAAATTAAGACGGGTCCCTGTTTTGCCGGTACAATTATTTTTTCCCCGGGCACAGTGGGCAATCAGCTGCCGCTCATCCCAGAGCCCTTCCGACACCGTCATACTGTGTGCTCCTACGCAGCTATTTTCTCCCAATACCTGCTCCACCGCATCTACGGTATAGTCGTATAGCTTAAAATAGGCGTCCCTTGTTTTTTCAGGGTCATCATTTACCGAAAACCAAGACTTGTTTTCATACTCCGTAACCACTCCAAACCGCCATGCCTGCACATTCTTCTTGCCAAACTCGTCCACCAGTGCCTGCATCATCGCTTCAATATAAGCGTGCCAGAGATTGTAATCGTCTGGAGGGCATATATTCACGCCGAAATCTTTGCTGATCTCTGGATTTGCCGAGTATTTTAACGGCACGTTTCCTAATTTCAAGTGCGGTATAAGCCCTTGGCGCACAATATTTCGACAGGCCCGGATTAATGGCGAAAAATCATAATCGTCGGTCACCGATCGATCGTGTGGGTTCTTAAACAAATCGCGTTGATCGCTTCCGCCGGCAGCGGTCATCAATTGGACATAACGGACATAGGGAAAATTTTCACGGAAGTAATCATCCGCCTGCTGTTCCATGACTTCGTGCCATTCCGCGGTATAATTCCAGACATTGATGTTATCTGCAGGATTCCAGATTTTAGGGCCCGATTGCTGGATGCGAACACGGAATTCATGGTGCCCTGAATCTAAGGAAGACGGTGCCCGCTGAGCTATTGAATGATTATGTGCCCCGATCAATAAAAGTAACACACTCACTAACAGCGGTGCCAAGCATCGTTTAGCATACGTCTTCATGTTCTTTGTCATTCAAGCTGGTGATCTATTCGCTTCGATGATATGGCATACCCTTACCACAGGTATGCCTGATAAAATTGTAGTTTAATTGGTTATAAGACACTCACAAACCGCTAGCGAACATAGCGGTTTGTGAGCGCAAGCGCAACCTGTGCCGTACTGGGTCACCGATGCGGAATAAGCCGTACCCTACGCAGATCCAGCAAGGGCCCGGCCAACGTAGGGTCGACAGGCACGACCATGAAGCGGTGTTTACCTTCACTCACCTTGATGGTACCCACAGTCGCTGTTTTGAAGGTTTCCCAACTACCAGATTTCCCGATCGTCACGGTACATTCCTCTCCATCAACAATCAATTTAAT
>Ga0160443_100713_pt1 | contig 17965 bp, 20 predicted proteins | sample HID1972I_E1MG_FD_108244 | JGI IMG/M metagenome (GOLD analysis project Ga0160443, IMG submission 108244) | Enriched pill bug-associated microbial communities from UW Madison campus, WI, USA - HID1972I_E1 MG | ecosystem: Host-associated > Arthropoda: Insects > Digestive system > Unclassified ... | reverse complement strand
TGACGAGTATGCAACCTGTAAGGACGTTGTGAAGAGCCGTATGCGTGAATTGCGCACGTACGGATCTGTGAGGGGCAAGGGGCACAATCCTCGAAAGGAGAGGCCCCACCTACTCGACTATTGGGTGAAATTCCTTCAAAATGAAGTGGAAAAGGATCAATAAGCTCTCTGAGTTCCGTAAGCCTGTAAAATAATACTAATTGGTTATATTAAGGTCTCTGAGTTCCGTTAGCACAGGAACCGTTTAATATGTACCAGGCTAGGCACAGGAACCGTTTAATATGTCCGGGCTAGGCACAGGAACCGTTTAATATGTACCGGGCTTGGTACAGGATCCGTTTAATACGTATCAGGCACAGCATACGATCATTTTATACGTATCAGGCACAGCATACGATCATTTTGTTTTAGGGACCTTATAGGCAGCCTCAGTTCTTAGCATTCTTGAGTTTTTCAATATGTCAAAGGAATTATCTCAAAATATATCGTGCTACCGACCATGGAAAGTGGGAGAGACTATTCGTTGCCTTCCCCTAGTGTTTGCAGATGAGCAGCGATCTTGTCTCCATGAAAACGTCCAGATTCAATAAAAATTTCATTGGCATCTTCTTTACGGGAAACGACGACACCAGCCAAGTAGATGCCCGGTACATTACTTTCCATCGTATCTTGATTGAACGTTGGATGTCCTTCAGTCTCAAAGGTTACGCCGGCTGCCGTAAGAAAGTCGTGATCCGGGTGAAAACCAGTTAACACAAGTACATAATCATTGGCTAGACTCACTGTTCCTTCAGGAGTTGATACGTCGATCGTGCGGTTATCAATCTTTTCAACGCGAGAAGAAAAGAGCATCTTAATATGGTCGTTTTCAACTTTAGTTTCAATAATCGGACGAACCCAAGGTTTGATGCTTTTGGAATACTGCGCACCGCGATATACGATCGTTACATGTGCACCTACACGCTCCAGCTCCAGTGCTGCATCAATCGAAGAATTGCTTCCTCCTATAATCGCTACATCTAATCCAGTATACGGGTGAGCTTCACGGAAAAAGTGACTAACCTTTGGAAGCTCTTCGCCTGGAATGCCAAGCATATTGGGATGATCAAAATACCCTGTTGAAACAATGACATACTTAGCTTCATATTGATATGTCTCGCCATATTGATTAACGGCATTAAGTATAAATCCATTATCTGTTTTCGTAATAAGCTTTACTGTCATAAACGGCTGTATGCGAAGTTTATGACGCTGAGCAGCGGTACGATAATAATTCAACGCTTCAAGACGAGTCGGTTTATCGTTGGCAGTAGTGAACGGAATATCACCAATCTCTAATCGCTCAGCTGTACTGAAAAATGTCATATATGTAGGATATTGCGAGATCGAATGTACAATATTGCGTTGCTCTATAACAAGCGGTGTAATACCGATCCGTTGAAGGGATATCGCTGCCGCAAGACCGCATGGTCCTGCTCCAATAACTATTGCATGTTCTTTTATCATCAGTAGGTTCCTCCTCGTTAGCTTGTATCATTGTACCTCTTTTTTAGTGAAACGGGCAAACGGAGCTATTGCTCTTCATTCGTACGATCGATCGCTTCAGCCATTGTTTTATCGGTCAAATGAGCATAAATTTGTGTGGTTTCAGGTGATGCGTGTCCAAGCTGCTCCTGTGTTTTATAGATATCGTTGCGCAAATAGTAATCCGTCGCAAAGGAATGTCTAAGCTTGTGGACAGATAAGTATGGCTTTCCGAAATGCGTAGCGTATTTAATAACCATGGCTTGAATAGCTCGCTTCGTCATACGAGAGCCTTCTTTTTTTCCATTGGCTATCGCTAAAAACAGCGCTTTTTCTCGCTTAGGGGCACGATAACTTGTGTCTCGGAGCTCCATATACCTTTGTAGATCATCTATCGCTGCTTGACGAAAATAAACGGGTGTTTTGAAGGTTTCATCGTTTTTACCTTTTCGGAATACATAAACTAGCTTTTTCTTCAGGTCAACATCGTCAACATTGAGATTGACAAGCTCAGAGACGCGGAGTCCAGAATGAAGAATTAAGCTTATAATGCAGCTGTCTCGAATAACATTCAGCTGATAGGAATACATCGCTTGCTTATTGCGCGCAATGTCTTTGCCATAGTCACTTCGAACATAGTTCAAAAATTCATCAATCTCATGCTCCTGAAGCAGCTTGCCTTCCAACTTGGCAGCCGTATCCTTCGCTTTATGGGTGCGCTTGATCGCTACCTTTGCCATGACGTTACGTTTAAGCAGCGGGTAGAATTCCTCATCCTCAGCAATTTGGCTCAAATAATGAAACAATGAGCGCAGCGAAGACAGCTTACGCGTAATTGTCGTGCGGCTATTGCGCTCCACTTTATAGGTGGATAAAAATAAGCGATATCCATCTATTGCTTCCATTCGAAGCTGCTCAAGCTCTATCAGACTAACATCTCTTACTACGGTTGCTTGAGATAGGCCTTCTGCCATTAGCCAATGAAAGAAGGTTTCATAGTCTCGAATATATTCTAGCAAAGAGGAGGGAGACAAGTCAGGCAGCTTGTATTGGATAAATTGCTCGACATACCAAGGCATACTCGGAAGCTTTCGATCTAACTCTTGCCGATCCTTAACTTTAATAATATTCATAGCATTAGCTCCTCTATAAATGAAAAACGTCGTTTAGTCAATATTGTACCAACAGTCGGGTTGGGGTACAATAATTGAGACTTAATAATAAACGAGTATTCGTTGAACAATAGCAGTCAAACATCACATTTAAGCTATAAAAGGGGGTAAAAAGTTGAAGGTAGAGATATGGTCTGATTTTGCATGTCCTTTCTGTTACATAGGTAAGACGTATTATGAGCGTGCGCTTGCACAATTTCCGCAGCGCGAACAGATTGTGACTCAATATAAAAGCTTTGAGCTTGATCCAAACGCATCTGTCTCACAAAAACAACCGACAATTGAATCATTAGCTGAAAAATACGGAACTTCAGTTGAGCAAGCGAAGGAAATGACACAAGGAGTGGCAGGTCGTGCTGAGGAAGCAGGCTTAATCTTCCATTTTGATAAAATGATGACGATAAATTCGATGGATGCACATCGTATCGTGCATTATGCTCAGTCGATTGGCAAAGCTAAGGAGCTCGTTGAAGCGTTGTTCTATGCTTACTTTACCGACAATAAGGATCTGTCAGATCGTCAGGTACTTATTGACATTGCTGAGTCCGTGCAGCTTCAAGTTAAAGAAGTGCTAGAGGATGAGCAAAAATATAAAGCTCAAGTAAAAGCAGACGAATTCGAAGCACAGCAGCTAGCTGTGCGCGGCGTGCCGTTTTTTGTGATCGATCGCAAATACGCAATTAGCGGTGCCCAGCCTGTATCCGTATTCCTAGAAACGCTGAACAAGGCTTGGTCGGAGCGTTCGGGGGGCTTAACGCATGTGGAGGCTGCAGGAGACGATGATAACTGCGGGCCAGATGGTTGTAAGCTGTAAATGCTATAACTGTATAATAGGAGAGTGATCTAGCATGTTATTGTTTGCAGGTTCTTATGCGGAAGAAACGGAGAACGGTGTAGAGCTTTTCAGATTTGATGAAGAAAGTGGACAGCTTACATTGCTGGCACAATATTCTGGACTTAAAAATCCAACATTTTTGAATGTGAATGCTGCACAAAACAGTGTTTATGCAATATGCGAGCTTGTGAATGAGGATGGCAGCAAATCAGGTGCGATTGCACATTTGCGTTACAGTGAAGAAGGCTTTAAGCTGGAAAAGCTGCAGTTGTCTGTTGCTGGAACAACTTGTCATATTCAACGTGACGAGCATAATAATTACTTAATCGTTACAAGCTATCATGGCGGTATGATTGGTCTTATTAAGCTGAATCAAGACGGCTCACTTGGAGAACTTGCTGATGTAGCGCAGCACCACGGGACGAGCGTCGATCCTGAACGTCAAGATCGCCCGCATCCTCACTCTAGCTTCTTTAGTCCGGATGGTAAGTATTTATATGTGCAAGATCTTGGACTAGACAAGCTAGTCATCTACACTTTGGATCGTGAGCAATCTAAGCTTGTAAAGCACGGCGAAGCGCAGCTGCCAGCAGGATCAGGACCGCGTCATCTAGTGTTCCATCCGTCTCAGCCGTTCGCTTATGTCATTAATGAATTGAATTCTACGGTTACTGCTTTCAGCTATGATGCTGCAACAGGAGCTTTGGAAGAGATCCAACAAATTTCAACATTGCCTGACGGTTATGTAGGAGAGAATGGTACGGCAGAGGTTCAAATTTCCGCTGATGGTCGTTTTCTGTACGGCTCTAATCGTGGACATGACAGCATTGTCGTTTATGCAGTGAATGAGCAAGGGAAGCTGACGCTTGTTCAGCATATCTCATCTGGTGGTGGGCATCCTCGCCACTTTACTTTAACGCCTTCTGGTCGACATGTACTCGTTGCTAACCGTGATAATAACAATATCGTAGTTATGAAACGAGATGCAGAGACTGGACAACTGTCTGCAACAGGTATAGAAGCTTTTTCTACAAAGCCTGTTTGTCTTATTCCTGTTCAATAATTAATATGATCATGAAATTAACGTAAGTGAAGGGAACATTTAAGCGTGACTACAACAAATACATCTACTGATCTAAAACCAACCAAAATTTTGAAATGTAAAAATGCTGAATGTAAAGCGTGGGTTCGTGAAGAATTTGCGCAGCCCGATCAAACCTGTCCTATATGCAAGGGACCTATGATGCGTAGTATGCGTCATTTGCCAACGGTACAGAACAAGGTTCCGCGTCAGCCCAAAAAACCTAAAAATGAATTTGATGTTTAATTGAACACAAAATAATAAAGCAGTCGTTGCTTTGATAAAAGCGCAAAAGTATTGCTAACTTAAAACGAGCAAGAGTGGGAAGATCAATGATCCCCATTCTTGCTCGTTTGTTTTTTAGCGTATATTGAACCCTAACAATCAACACTAGGGCGGGCACAAATGTGAATTGGCTAGCTAATTAACTTGAGTCCGATAACAGAAGCGATAATAACGGCGATACAGAATAAGCGCGCTGCGTTTTTAGATTCCTTGTAAAAGACAATTCCGATGATTGCACTTCCAGCAGCACCAATGCCCGTCCAGATCGCATAAGCTGTCCCCATTGGTAGCTTCTCTAATGATAAGGTTAGGAACAAAAAGCTTAAACCAAAGCCAATTACGGTAATAGCAATATTTTTCATCGATATTTTTTCATTCAGCTTATTAATTCCGGTTACACCGATCATCTCAAATACACCTGCTACGATAACTAAAAACCAGCTCATCTACTTTTCCTCCCTTGTCGTCGCATGTGACGCTTGCTGCTCCTGAGCTGTATTCTCATCTGTTCCGTGCTCAGCTAGCTTCAATCCTATGACAGCGGCTAACAAGGTAGCGAGTAGTGCGATTTTCCCCCAATGCACGGGCTCTTTAAACAACACCATCTCAACAATTACGGTACCTGCTGCGCCTAGACCTACGAAGACAGCATATGCTGTACTTGTCGGCAGCTTATACGTTGTAAGAATAAACAAATAGAAGCTAAGTATAATAGCGATAACTGTGCCTACCCATTGCAATGGAGTCGATGAATACTTTAAGCCGGATACCCATACGACTTCAAACAATCCAGCGATGACAACGAGTAGCCAGTATTTATTCTGTTGCATCGAAAACCTACCTTTCTTGCATTGATTCCAGATTAAAAGAGCATAAGAAGGATTATAGCTTACGATCGTATGCCAAGCAATAGTTGGAGTGGGGCAATAGATGCGCGAATTTGTTATAGTGTGATATGATGGGGTTACTATAATACGTGAAGAGGCGTCAGACGAAATGAGAAGATTCAAAAAGTTTTATATAGAAACGACGAGTATATGCAATCTATCATGCTACTTTTGCCCACCAACAGAGCGAGCGAAGGGCTTTTTGTCGATTGAGCAATATTCTCATACTTTAGATGAGATTAAACCTTATACAGACTATATCTATTTTCACGTTAAGGGAGAGCCGCTACTGCATCCGAAGATAGATCAGTTGCTTGATATTGCCCATGAAAAAGGCTTTAAAGTAAATATAACGACGAATGGTACCCTTATTCGGAAAAATAGAGAAAAGCTGCTTGGAAAGCCAGCATTGAGGCAAATGAATTTTTCACTGCATAGCTTTGATGGTGATCCAGGCAGTCGTGATCTTAAGCTGTATTTAGCTGATATATTGGAATTCGTTAATGAAGTTAGGGTAACAACTGATATGATTACATCATTCCGTCTATGGAACTTATCTGAGAACAATGATGAAAACATAAAAACTCAACGCAATCGTGAGCTGCTTGGAATGATTGAGGAAGCATTTGAGCTCGATTATGAAATCCAGGAGGTTTATTTGCCCGGAACGGGTTCAGGAATGAAAATTGCTGATCGTGTTTATTTGAATCAAGATCCTCAGTTCCGCTGGCCGGCATTGGATGAAGAAGAAGATGACGGCGTAGGATTCTGTCACGCGCTGCGCAATCAAGCAGGTGTGCTGATTGACGGAAGCGTCATTCCTTGCTGCTTAGACGGTGAAGGAATACTGAAGCTTGGCAATGTTAATGATCAAAGCTTCTCAGACATCATCGCAGGGGAGCGGGCAACGGCGATCTATGATGGGTTCTCGCGCAGACAAGCAGTTGAGGAGCTATGTCGCAAATGCGGTTATCGTCAGCGCTTTGGTAAAACTTCAAAGCGTGAAGCTGCAGCCGCGTTATCGTAAGGTCAAAGAATGATATGTAATTAAAATGGCATACTAAACATTAATCGATTCGATTAAATGGTAGAAAATGCTTTGCAATAGGTTATTTAATGAATGTATCTGTTAGAAAAGAATAAATAGTTAACCACGTTAATTATCGAATTGTTTAACGTGGTTAACTATTTTTGTGTGCAGGTAAAGAAACTGTAAAACACAGCTTGAGCTAACTGCTTGAACCACTTCTTTCTTGCAGATAGTAGCTAGGTGGCTGACCGAATGTGCGCTTGAACAGTCGTTGAAAATAAGAAACATCTGCATAGCCTAAGTATTCTGAAATCTCCGTTATAGACAATAGTGATGCAGACAGCATATATAGCGCTGTTTTCATTCGTACTGCATGAACATATTCACTTATCGTCTGGCCGGTGCCTTTCTTAAAAAGCGATGCTGCGTAGCTTGGACTTCGGCGAATATAATCTGCTAACACATCCTTTGTAATACGCTCGCGATAATGTGCTTGAATGTACTGTTTCATCCGATCAATATGGATAAGGGAAGCGGGAGCAAGATCACCGCGATCAAGTTCGCGCTGCCATAATACGAGTGTTTCTAGCAAAAAAGCACCGATGCGAAGTAAAGTGTAAGGCTTTTCCTCTTGCAGCTCTTTCCAAAGAGGTCGCAGCCTTTCGATACTGCGATCATATAAACCAGTCGAGATATTCAGCCACTTATTATGTGATAGGATCGGCAGCATAGGTAGCAGCTGCTCTGAACTTGTAAAGGAAAAACTGTATTTTTGATGTAATCCCACATTTGAAGAGCGTTCTTCATAGGAGCAGTTTGCTGGTGCCAGCACAAACTGTCCTTTTTCAGCGACAATAGATCGTTCGGACGTATGGAATATACAGCTTCCATACGTGATGATGTAAAAATGATATTGTCCGTCGTTATGATCAATTGGATTAAGCCACTTTGAACCTTCAGTGTGAGTTAGTGTCAATTTATCGAACATGTTGTCACCTCGGTACACTATAGTTCATCCATTATACTATAATTCATGTACTAGTCGAGTAAAAAGGTCTAAAATGAAGACATCTTAATTCGTAATGATGATTTCAAGTCAGAAGGAGATCGAAAATGAGCCACACTAAAATTGTATGTACAATGGGTCCATCAAGTAATTCTATTTCAATTCTTAAGGAAATGATGCTGGCAGGCATGAACGTTGCGCGCTTGAATATGGCGCATGGCGAATTAGCTGATCATAGTGCACGTATTAAGCTAGTACGCGAATCTGCAGATGAAGCTGGTAAAATCGTTGCAACTATGATGGACATTAAAGGTCCAGAGATCCGTATCGGTACGCTGGGAGAATCAAGCTATGAGCTAAAAGCGGGTGATACGTTCACTCTTACTACTGATCAAATTACTGGTAACGGTGAGCGTGTGAGCGTTAACTATCCAGATATGACGAGTGTTATTAACGCCGGTGATGTTATTCTTATTGATGATGGTCTAATTGAATTGCATGTAAAAGAAGTGAAAGGCTCTGATATGCATTGTGAGGTTATGAACGGTGGAGCTTTAAAACCTCGCAAAGGTGTCAATCTTCCAGGTATTCGCACAACACTACCAGGTGTAACAGAACGCGACATGATGCATATTAACTTCGGTATTCAAGAAAGTATAGATATGATTGCAATGTCCTTCGTGCGTAAAGCGGAGGATGTATTGGAAGTGCGTCAAATCCTTGAAGACCAAGGCGCTTCCCATATTCAAATTATTTCTAAGATCGAAAACCAGGAAGGCGTAGATAATCTTGATGCGATTATCGAGGCTTCTGACGGTATCATGGTAGCACGTGGTGATCTTGGTGTTGAGATTCCAGCAGAAGATGTACCGATGATTCAAAAAGTTATGATTGAAAAATGTAACAAGGCTGGTAAGCCAGTTATCGTTGCAACGCAAATGCTTGATTCTATGCAGGTTAATCCTCGTCCAACTCGTGCAGAAGTTAGTGACGTTGCGAACGCAGTATTGCAAGGTGCAGATGCGATTATGCTATCTGGTGAATCTGCTGCCGGTAAATATCCGCTTGAATCCGTTAAAATGATGGCGATGATTGCTGAGCGTACAGAATCTACGATTGACTATGCTGATGCTTATCAAAAGCATATGAATACAGAATCTACTTCTGTAACTGAAGTAATCTCACAAGCTGTAGTTAACAGCTCATTGCAAATTGGTGCGAAAGCGATCCTTACACCGACAGAAAGTGGCTTTACAGCACGTATGGTTTCTAAATATCGTCCTAAAGCTCCGATTATTGCGATTACACCTAACGAAAAAACATTGCGTCGTTTATCGCTTGTACGTGGCGTAATTCCTGTAAAAGGTGAATACGTAACGACTACAGATGAAATGTTCAACTCTGCTATTCGCAATAGCGTACGCACGAATCATGTTGAATCTGGTGATTTTGTAATTATCTCAGCTGGGATTCCGAGCGGTCGTGCAGGTGCAACGAATCTGATTAAGATTCACCAAGTTGAGTAGACATTAACGATTATTGAGCCTGTTAGGTACTCCTAACAGGCTTTTCCTATGTTGAATACCTGCTTAATTGAAGACCAAATTTAGCAAGGTGAGCCGCTACGGAGCAAAGAGTTCTTACACTCGCGTTTAAAGCCTGATTCTCCTCTAAATTAATCAAGGTAGAATCAGGCTTTAAAGGCGAGCCACTTCGTTTTCCAGAATCTCTTTGCTCCTTCGCTCTTTGCGAGCGCTAAGCATACTATTTAGACTTTCTAGCGTCTGATTTTTAGATAAGCTCTGAAGCAGCCAGTAGCAAGACTGTACTTTGAAACAAAACTGGATTGTCTAGCTGAACTGTATAAAACACTGTATAGCGTTATAAAAACAAACTGGACTAGGTAGCCATTAGCATCAGAAAACGGTACCGGACTAGGTAGCTACTAACGCTAGCAAACCGTACGTACTAGGCGCCCATTAGCTATAGAAAGCCATATTGCACTAGGTAACCACTAGTACCAGGAAACGGAGCTGTACTAGACAGCCATTAGCATCAGAAAACTGCATCGCCCTTGGCATCAATTAAGCTTTTAGCAAGGGGAGCTTTGGGTTCGGATATTGAAATTCATTACGATAGCATTGCGTAGACTCATCATAAGTTGATTGCGATAGCTGATGAGAAATTTCAAATATCGGTAACGATGGTTCGATATGTAGTGTCGAACCAAAGAAGGAGCAATTGACAAATTCAAAGTCCATACAAGTAATTAAAATGACGCAGTTCGAGAAGATGCAGTTTTTGAAGGCAAAGCCGTCAAAGCAAATTGTTTCGTTTTCAAAATGTTCATTCATAATTAAGCTAAGTTCCATCAGTTAGTCACCTCAAAGATAAATTTCAGAGTATTGTATTGGTAATGTTAACAAATGAATTCCGTTTTGTTTGTCACTTTATGTATGGCGGAAAGCATATACTTATCGACAAAACTTGTGAAAGAGTTATAGATTTAGCAAGAATTTATAGGAAACGGTTGAGTATAGGGCGGATTTCCGATTATAATATAGCGAGATATGAACAAAGAATAGGGTGCTTACATGAGTATATTGAATGTAGAACGTCTTAGCCATGGCTTTGGCGATCGTGCAATTTTTAATGAAGTTTCGTTTCGCTTGTTAAAGGGCGAGCATATCGGATTAATCGGAGCGAATGGTGAAGGTAAATCCACATTTATGAATATTATTACAGGCAAGCTTCAGCCGGACGATGGCAAGATTGAATGGTCTCGTCGTATGCGTGTCGGATACTTGGATCAGCATGCTGTGCTGCAAAAAGGGATGACGATCCGCGATGTGCTGAAGGGTGCATTCCAGTACCTGTTCGATATGGAGCAGGAAATGAACGATATGTATCTGAAAATGGGCGAGGTATCACCTGAAGAGCTGGAAAAGCTGCTTGAAGAGGTAGGTAACATTCAGGATACATTGACGAATCAGGATTTTTATCTTATCGATGCGAAAATCGATGAAACAGCACGCGGCTTAGGTCTAACGGATATCGGACTTGATAAAGACGTTAACGATCTGAGCGGTGGTCAGCGTACAAAGGTATTGCTTGCCAAGCTATTGCTTGAAAAGCCAGACATTTTGTTGCTCGATGAGCCTACGAACTATTTGGATGAACAGCATATTGAATGGTTGAAGCGCTATTTGCAGGAATATGAGAATGCATTTATATTGATTTCGCATGATATTCCGTTCTTGAATAGTGTTATTAACTTGATCTATCATATGGAAAATCAAAAGCTTGAGCGCTATGTTGGTGACTACGATCATTTTATGCAAGTGCATGATATGAAAAAGCAACAATTAGAATCTGCTTACAAGCGCCAGCAGCAAGAAATTGCTGACCTAAAAGACTTTGTTGCGCGTAACAAAGCGAGTGTTGCAACACGTAATATGGCGATGTCGCGTCAGAAAAAACTTGATAAGATGGAAGTCATTGAGCTGGCGAAGGAAAAGCCAAAGCCGCAATTCAATTTCAAGGATGGTCGTACAGCCGGACGTCTTATCTTTGAAACCAATCAGCTTGTTATAGGTTATGGAGAGCCGTTGTCAAGACCACTTGATCTTCGTATGGAGCGTGGACAAAAAATCGCGCTTGTAGGAGCGAACGGTATCGGTAAATCCACATTGCTGAAGTCCTTGTTAGGTATTATTCCTGCGGTTAGCGGAGAGGTAGAGCGCGGCGAAAGCTTGCAGATTGGCTACTTTGAGCAGGAAGCGCGCGAAGGTAATTCTAACACATGTATTGAGGAGATCTGGCAAGAGTTCCCTTCCTATACACAGTTCGAGGTTCGCGCTGCGCTAGCCAAATGCGGACTAACGACAAAGCATATTGAAAGTAAAATTCAAGTGCTGAGCGGTGGGGAAAAGGCGAAGGTGCGTCTATGTAAAATCATTAATCACGAATCGAATGTATTAGTACTGGATGAGCCGACGAACCACTTGGACGTAGATGCGAAGGAAGAGCTGAAGCGCGCATTAAAAGCTTACAAAGGCTCTATTCTGTTGATATCCCATGAGCCTGAGTTCTATAGAGATGTTGTAACTGAGGTTTGGAATTGTGAATCTTGGACTACAAAAGTATTCTAATTGTTTGAGAGGCGGACTATTGTCCGTCTCTTTTTTATGGAAATGTCACATCTCATTGGTTTATTTTCAACAAAGCTGCCGTTGTTGACTATTTTTTCTTGCGCCGTGAATGATAAAACTGTATAAGCACATAGCTGCCTACTACAATTATGAATAAACTAAATACAAACCAGTATAATTGATTCCCATTCTTTACAGGGGATTTAATTATCAGTTTTCCCTTGCCAAGGTCATTAGTTTGCTCTTGACTTACTTCTGATAAAAGCTTGGAATTACCACATAGATTAGCTTCTACACGGCCATCACGTAGAGAGGCAAATATTAAATAATCCTCACCTGCTTTGATTTCCTTCCACATATTGCTTACTATTATCCCTTTTTCAATGTCTTTCGTGCTTCCTTTCCACAGTGTCTTAGCGCTAAAATTAACAGTCACATTATAATTTGCGGCATTCGGATTAAGAGCTGTACCCATAAACACAACCGTACTGTTTGCTAACTCTTCTTTTATTGATTTAGGAGATGCGCACGAAAGCGCGCTAGCGGGTTCAGAAAGTTTAAAGCAAATCAACAAACATAAACTAAATAATGCCAGAATGAATCTTCTCATCGTAACACCCTTACACGATCAGACATATTTTATGAGAATATGTTGCTATATAGCTGCAACATTACGATCTTCTTATCGTTTTAAACTGCAAAAGGAGATGCTTTTTATGAAAATAATTAATTCATTGGTTTGTATATTTTTTCTTATTATTCTGTTGACAGGATGTTCTTCAAGCAATGAAGATCGTCTTTCTGATTATACAGTGTCAAAAAGAATTGCAGCTGAAAATCTTTCTTTAGATGATCGAAAATCAATTTTGCCTTGGAAAATTGAACATGCTACATCGATTCCTTTGCAAAAGGTTCCAAGCTATATACAAACAGCTGAATTATCTTCTGAAGCAAGAATTTATAAGGTTCAGTTCTATACTAGCAAGGACGAGAGAGTTGGACCGATTGGCATCTATGTGGATGTGGACAGTGAAACAGTCATTGGACGCGAGTTAAGAAATTAGCTTGATATCATTTTGGTACTTGATATCATTTTGGTAATTGTTATATTAAAAGAAATTAAAGGTAAAATAGAGCTACAATTGAATTTTACCTGAAGATTGACAGCCGACGGTGTGTTTTAGTTCATTTAAACTTAAATAGGAAAATTCATCGAAGCCAAATGTACGGACCAAGTGTTAGCGCACTTGGTCTTTGTTATGTATATTTAACCATATGTTGCAAAAATGGCAAAGGTATAAATGAAATAGAGCGCCGCGATGATTTTTAATCAGGAATGCTGGAGTAGAAAACTTCATTAAACAAAAATTCATTAGATTATACGTAATAATAATTATGTAAACTTGTTTTATGAAAACCTTGATTTGTTGAACGTGATTGCTGCACTTTCATCATACTATATGATCACTTAAATTTCGACAAGAGGCGATCAATTATTCAAAAAATGCAAATGAATCTTCTTTTTATAGGATTGTACCAGTTTTGCTGTTTTTTTATTTGCAAAATAAGTTATAATGGTATTGTATATTTTAAGCAGAAAGTGGGAGCAAGATGGGCCGTAAATGGAATAATATTAAAGAAAAAAAAGCGTCTAAAGATGCAAATACAAGTCGTGTCTATGCGAAATTCGGCATTGAGATTTATGTAGCTGCGAAGAAAGGCGAGCCTGATCCCGAGTCCAATCGTGCATTAAAGGTCGTTCTTGAGCGCGCGAAAACATACAATGTACCTAAAGCTATTATTGATCGCGCTCTTGAAAAAGCGAAAGGGAGCGCTGATGAGATCTACTCCGAGCTTCGCTATGAAGGGTTTGGACCGAATGGTTCCATGGTTATTGTTGATGCACTAACGAATAACGTGAACCGTACTGCACCAGAGGTACGCTCCGCATTTAATAAAAATGGCGGAAGCATGGGCGTTAGCGGCTCAGTATCTTATATGTTCACGCAAACTGCTGTTATTGGTATCTCTGGTAAAACAGAAGATGAAGTAATGGAGCTGCTTATTGAAGCGGATGTTGATGTTCGCGACATTATTGTTGAAGAAGAGGACATTATCGTATACGCTGATCCAGAGCAATTCCAAAATGTGCAGGATGCATTCCATGCTGCTGGTGTTACTGAATTTAATGTAGCAGAAATTACGATGCTGCCAAACAATGAGGTTGATCTTTCACCAGATGCTCAAGCTCAGTTTGAAAAACTTATTGATGCACTGGAAGATCTTGAGGACGTGCAGCAGGTTTATCATAACGTTAATTTTGAGGATTAACATGAAATCGGAGGCATGGCATGCATATCGAAACGATTCAGCTGTGGGAGGAACATCCTCAAGTTACATTAACAGCTTATATTCCTTATGAAGTAGCGCAAGAAGGACCATCTCGTCCTAAACCAGCTTTATTGATATTGCCGGGTGGCGGCTATCTATATACGTCTGATCGTGAAGCAGAGCCCGTAGCATTAAGATTTGCTTCACTTGGCTATAGAACGTTCGTATTGCACTATAATACGTATTACGGAGCTGCACCTGTAACAGCAGAGCAGCAGAATAATCCTAATCCACATGTGAAGTTCCCTCAACCTTTATATGATGCGGCAAAAGCAATCGTCACCATTCGTAATCGAGCTGAGGAGTGGAATATCGCCTCTGACCAGATTGCTGTTGCAGGATTTTCGGCAGGAGGACATCTTGCCGCAAGTATTGGAGTTCATTGGAACAGAGCTGACGTGCTGGACAAGCTAGGTGTTAATCAGGAAGCTACAAAGCCAAATGCGTTAATTCTTGGCTATGCTTTAATTGACAATCAGCTTGCCCTGCAATGGATGACAGAAGAGGATAAGGAGAAATTCACTGGACTGTATGGCGAAATCTTCAAAGCGATGTTTGGAGAGAAGGAAGCAACGGCCGAAGAGTTAAAGCAATTGACACCTTCGCATTATGTTGGGGCGCATACACCACCAACCTTCTTGTGGCATACATCAGAGGATGATCTTGTATTATCTGCTCATTCTTATTCGTTTGCGCTCGAGCTGTCCAAGCATCGTATTCCGCACGAGCTGCATGTTTTTGAAAAGGGAGGCCACGGCTTATCCCTTGCCGATGCTACGACTTCAACACATGCTGGACATATAAATGGCGCAGCTTCACAATGGGTTGAGCTTGCACATCATTGGCTGCAGCTTCATTTTACAACGGAATAAATCTTATTACTTAAAATCCACCACCGACTATTAATTTGATTAATGGCCGACAGGTGGATTTCTTATTACGTATAACCGTAAATATAATTATGTAAACTTATTATCATTTAAAACATATTTAAGTATTAACCGTCTAGAAGTTAGAGATGGAAGGAGATGTAATCATGCGTGTTATGATCGGTATTGCACTTATCCTTATCGTAATGACAGGGTGCCATTCAGATGAAAATATTGGAGATGTAGTAAACAAACACAATAATATTCAAAACTTAAATGACTTTGTAGAGAATGTAAACAATCAAAGTAAAGCCAAAATTAACTATGTGCAGTATGGGGTAGAGGGACAACGCGGAGAAAGAACAGTAACGTATGATGGAGAAAAAATAAGTGTTTACTACAGTGTCGATGGTAATTTCGTTGAGGAATACAATTGCACTGGCATAATCATTGAGAGAGATAATGATATTGAAAAATATGTACTTAGCGGATGTTCGGGGAGCTTCAATGGAGATTTTGAGTTATTAACTGTTTCAAATGAAGAATAACCCTATCAGAGTGCTTTAAGATAAGGTTATTCTTACTACACAGATAAGTTTGATTAATGTCTATATTTCAATTTCTTTAATGATTTTTGCTGGGTTGCCACCAACAACAACATTATCTGGTACATCCTTCGTAACGACAGCACCTGAAGCAATAACCGCGTTGTTCCCAATGGTCACTCCTGGATTAATTGTAGCGTGACCACCAATCCATACATTGTTGCCGATTGTAACTGGTTTGGCGAATTCCTTACCACTGTTACGTTCTGTTGGATGTAGTGGATGAGCTGCAGTATAGATATGTACGCCAGGTCCAAGCATGCAAATGTCTCCGAACCTCACTTCAGACACATCCAAGATCGTACAATCGAAGTTCGCAAAAAAGTTTTCTCCAACGTATGTATTGTAGCCATAATCAAAACGAATGTTGGGCTCCATATACAGATGTTCACCGGTTGAACCGAGTAATTGTTTCAGAAGTGATGTACGCTTATCGAATTGATCATCTAGCGACTCGTTGAATTGTCTTACGATTTTTCTAGCATGCAAGCGATCCGCAAGAAGCTCAGGATCAGCTGCATTATACAATTCCCCTGTGATCATTTTTTTGTTTTTCTGTTTTCATATAATAGCCTTCTTTCTAAAAATTGATCACTTATATACTAACAATACAGGTTTAACACGGTAATCTCAAGTGAAGGAGTTAATAGATGGGATGAAGTCATAGAATTTACTTAAATAGATATAATGGTTTCTATATCTAGCCGCAATAACCTTCATATACTATACTAATTCTAAGAAATGTTAATTTATAGTAACACTCCATTTTATACTTTTAACTTGAAATAACTGAGGTGAGTTATGAACTGGTCACTAGAAGTAGTGCGAAAAGACTTAAGCATAGATACATTAACAGAATGTGTTTCTACTATAATTCATTCGAAGATCCGTCATATAACCGACTGGAGACTTGACGCTATTGCATGTGCGTCGTTTAACTTTACAACAGATGGTGTTTATCGCATATACGGAACAGAAGTCATTTCAGAAAAAGAAATTCCTTGGTCACTAATACTAAAAATCATAAAGCCTGAACATGATGATAAGAACAATTTACAGCATCATAACTATTGGAAAAGAGAAGCGTTGGTCAACCAATCCAATGTACTAGCAGATCTCCCTGGTACTATTTATACGCCTCAATGCTATAAGGTTGAAGAAAAAGAAAATGGTTCAGTTTGGATATGGATGAAGAAATAAAAGAAGATAATAAGCAACCCTGGTCAGAAAAAGAATTTTCATATGTCGCGCGCCAATTAGGAATATTTAATGGAGCTTATATGTTAGGAAAAACACTCCCTGACTATGTATGGATTTGTCGAAAGTGGCTTACTTCTTGGGTTAATAGTTGTAAAAAATATGCGATTGATCCTGCTATGTATATTTCAAAAGTAATAAAACATAGCGAGCTGGATCGAATTTATACATCTTATCTTCAATTACACCGGGATTTAGATACACATTTGAATGTATCGGATAACTTGCCGCGAGTTCTCGCTCATCAGGATCTAAGTAAACAAAACATGTATATAAATTTACACAACGTGAATAACAAGCAATTAACTTTGATTGACTGGCAGTTCTTAAGTATATCTGGGCTAGGCGAGGATCTAGGAAAATTATTTGGTGTTGCTTTAAGCCAAAAGGATATTCCGATTGAAAAAGTTGACGATTATAAGGAATTGCTGTTCACCAGCTACATCGAGGGACTTAAAGAAGCAGGCTGGCATGGAGATAATACATTACCGCAATTCGGATTTTATATGTCATTTGCTCTACGTAGTGCGTGGGAGGTACCGAAACTAATTAAGTTAGCAGCAGATTATAGTATAAAGCCTGAAAAGGATATGTTACATGAGATAGAGCTACTTATACGAATTACGAATACTCAAATGCAATTAGGTAAAGAGGCGAATACGCTTTGCAGTAGTGCTCTAAGATAAAAGAAGCGGACGTTTTTTGTTTGAAAAGAACGCATATATCGATTGATTATACATTCAAAATATTTAATTAATTATTGCTAAATCCAATGTTAGTTATAATTTGGTTTAGTCAATTTTTATTTCTCCTCCTCATCATTTTTGTGATAATTTTTTTTTTGTATAAAATACATTTTTTTTTTGTATTTT
>Ga0160443_100703_pt1 | contig 18273 bp, 17 predicted proteins | sample HID1972I_E1MG_FD_108244 | JGI IMG/M metagenome (GOLD analysis project Ga0160443, IMG submission 108244) | Enriched pill bug-associated microbial communities from UW Madison campus, WI, USA - HID1972I_E1 MG | ecosystem: Host-associated > Arthropoda: Insects > Digestive system > Unclassified ... | reverse complement strand
TGATCAGCGTGCGGAGACTGATTCGATCGTTATGCGTGCAAAGACGAAAACGATTCGCTATATAAAAACTTCTCACTATCTCCCTAATAAGCCGCTTGTTTTTGAACCTGAACAAGTTCAGCTATCATTAGAAGCGACTGCTGCTGAGTAACAAAGTTGAGTAACAAGCTAGTAACAAAGCTAAGTGAAGCAACTGACGGTTGAATAACACAGAGAATGAAGCCGCTGACAGTTGAGTAACACAGCAGAGTAAAGCAGTTGCTGATGCAGCGTGGGTTCTCGAACTTTAAGTGGGTAATTGAAGCAATAAATCAAATAAGCAGCAGCATCTGTAGCAATTGAGATTAAGAGAGCTCAATTTACTATAGGTGCTGCTGTTTCATTTAAATAAAGCTATATTCCGCTGTGCTTATAGTTAAGAGCAGTGCCTTACTGTATACGATGAAGCGGCTTGTCTGCTGGGCCATCCAGCACTTCGCCTTGATAGGAGAAGCGGGAGCCATGACATGGACAATCCCACGATAGATCGCCGCTATTCCATTCCACTTCACAGCCCATATGTGTACATGTCGTATCTACAATGAAAAGCTGCCCTTCATCATTACGATAAGCACCTGCTCGTTTACCTTGCACGGTTATGACAGACCCTTCACCATTCTCAAGCTCTTCTGGATGGCGTGAACTTGTAGTGAGCTTTCCTCTTACTAAGTGCTTTACTGTATTGACCGTATAGGTGAAAAATGATTTGATCGTTGGATCAGCATAAAAGCGTTTAGGGGAGAAAAGCTCTTCATATGGTGTCTGTTCGCCGGTAATTAGCTTTTCTAATAGTAGTCCGGCGAGCGTACCTGTCGTCATACCCCACTTTTTATAACCAGCTGCAACATAAAGCTCAGGATGGTCATCGGTCATTCCTATAAACGGCAGCTTGTCTAGTGTCGTATAATCTTGGGCAGACCAGCGATATGCAATCTTTTCAATGCCAAACATCTCCTCGGCAAATTGTTCTAAAGCTTCATAATGCCTAATCGTACATATCCCTTGTCCTGTAGCGTGATTCTCTCCTCCTACAATAATATGCTTTTCTCCATCGATCATAACGGAGCGCAGCGAGCGCTTTGTCTGATCAATGCTAATATACATTCCCTCAGGATATTCCTTTTTCGGTTTAAAGCATAAGGCGTAGGAACGTTCTGCATACATTCTAGCGAAGAAAAACTGCTGATCATCGTAGAACGGGAAGTGTGAGCAGCTAACGATTTGCTTGCTTTCGATTTTATAACCTTCCTTCGTTATAACGTAGGATGGTTTATCGACGGTACCTGCTGTTGTATGCTCATAGACTTTAACACCTTGCTGTACAGCTAGGTTAAGCAATTTGTTCAAATAACGCACGGGGTTGAATTGAGCTTGCTTAGGCATTCGCAGTCCAGCTCGTGATGTAAAAGGAAGTGGTGTACTATCCGTTAATTCACCTTCAATGCCAAGTGTTTGATAAGCCTGCTGCTCCTTCTTTAAATCAGGAATCAGATCGACAGTTGTCGTATAGAGCCATGCATCCTGCTCCTGAAAATCACAATCGATCGAATGCTCCTCGACCGTCTGCTTTATAAATTTAAGTGCTTCATCGTTAGCCTGGTAATATTGCTTCGCATACTTTTCGCCAAAATGAGCAATAAACTCATCATAGATCATATCATGCTGACAGGTGATTTTAGCCGTTGTATGACCTGTAGTCCCGCTTAATACTTCACCCGCCTCGAGTAAAACGACAGACTTGCCTTTCTTTGATAGTAAATAAGCTAAAGTAATGCCGCTAATGCCTGCACCAACGATGACTACATCGGTTGTAAGATCTTCTTTTAATGAAGGAAACTGAGGGGGCTTTGTTGAGTTAAGCCAATACGATTGCGGATATTGTGGCAGCTTCATTGCAGTTGTACACCCTTCCTTATCTTTTTCTGTTAGCTTTATCCTGTAAAGCAAAATATATGTATGCTTTCCATTGCAATGAATAATGGATAAAAGCAACTCGCAACGTACATTCTAAGTGCGATTAATAACATAAATAAGGTGGTTGAAACAAACATGAAAAAGGTTAAGGACGTTATGACAAAAGGCTGCGTAACAGTCACACCGCAGGATAATGTTTATGAGATTGCTGTACTAATGGAAAAGCATGATATCGGATTTATTCCAGTTGTCGATGAAAACGACAAAACTAAACTCATCGGGGTTGTTACAGATCGAGATCTTGTAAGGCGAGGCATCGCTGCGAAAAAGCCAGGCTCTACAGCAGTCACTGAAGTAATGAGTGATCAACTGATTACCGTATCATCTGAGGAATTAGCTGATGAAGCGACAGATCTGATGGCGCATTATCAAGTCCGTCGATTGCCTGTAGTAGATCAAGGTAAGCTGTGTGGAGTTATTGCCCTAGGAGATATGGCATTAAAAAATACTTCAAATGCTTCTCATGCACTGCATGATATCTCTAAGAACGAGCAGCAGAATCAATATGTACAATAGATGAGCTGATGCAGGTTACACTTCTCGCTAACATGAAAAACAGCCGGTCATTGACCGGCTGTTCCTCAATCTTCCTACAAGGTTAAAGGCTTAGCATTAAGCTTCTGAAACATTTCTTCTTTTGTGAACTTTTTTCACTTGACCACGAATTTCCCCGTAAGGATATTGAGTCGTATGCACATTTACATAGATTTTGCGTTTCAAGATTAGCTTAATAAGCTTGAAAATCGAGTGGCCTTCTAGCGGACCAACGAGATCGCTGCTGCGAAGCGCACCGTATACAATACCTTTTTCTACTGAAATACCAGGTGTTGTAGGTCCGAATAAAGTCGCAACGACTGGGCCATTGTGTCCTTTTCTGCCAAGATGCAGATCGATTTTTCTAAGGTTTGCTACGTCGCGCACTTTTACCGCGTATAGAATCTTACTATGACGGCCGCAATACTTGAATTTGAACAACGCAAAGCCTCTTGCCTCAGTGTCTACACTTGGCACCACGTGTGAACCTTTTAACCATGCTTTGAAAATCCATTTACCCAATGTTAACCACTCCTTTATATGGAAGATACAATAATGTATTCATCACAATTAAAGGAGCGTGTATAGAAGTCTATTAGGTTGGAAAATGGGTAAATAGAGTAGTAGTAGTGATAAAAAACTAGATTGAGAGCTTAGTCAATTATTTAATTACTTGAAGTATGAAGTAGTCAATGGAACGAACACTTGCCCGTCACGATCAGCATCGCCATGTATATAAAGGGTGTCTACACCACCGATATCTACTTCAATTGTAATTAAGCCCTCACTAGAGTCAATATACTTAACCTCTTTTAAGATAATGTCATTATCTGAATCTTTTATAGTGAGATCTTCAAGCGGTTTACCAAGGGCAGCGACTTGCAAATATAATGTTTGGTATCTGCCTTTTGGATATAGCATAAAACTAACTGAGCGGTTACTTTTATTTCCATTATAGAAAGCTTCCTTGTAATCTTTGCCTTGGTAAGTCGTATAGGCAGGATCTTTTGTGTGGTTGTCGCTTCTAAAGTCACTAGCTAAGGAGACGCCTTCAACGACTTCGCCTAGATGGATCGTTTCAGTTTTGCCATCGTAATTTACTGCAACATCAAGCGCATCAGAAACCGCGCGAACTGGAAGATAGGTCGTGTTTTTATAGGTGATCGGAAGTACTGCGAGGCCATTGCTGTCTTGAAGTTGAGTAGGAACGCCATCGACTTTAAAGGAAATACCAGGATTGAGATATGCTTTAATTTCCTGAAGTTTCGTTGCTCCATATGCTCCGGTCGCCATACTAGCGATTACTGTCGACGCCATAATCGTTGCAAATACCTTTTTTTTCATAATTTACATCCCCTAACTATTGATTTGATAAACTCGCTACGTAATATGATAACATTCAGTCATTTTATTACATGAGAATATATTCCTGTTTTTCGTAAAAATGAATGATATATACAATAATATACATGTTTTTACCGGAAACAGCCCCTCGCATGAAGTGCACTAACGGCTAGATAAGGTGTATCTAACGATTAGTGCGCTTTTAGTAAATGAGGGGCTGTTGTTGTATCTATTTATTGTACAGTTTTATTGTACGTTGTAATTTTATCGGTAATTTGCTGAGCACCGCTATTAAGTGCATCTTCTGGAGATTTCACGCCATTCAACGCTTCCTCAATGGCATTTTCAACGATTTGGCGAGCTTCAGGGAATACGCCCATTACTGCACCAGTTGAAGCAGTGCTCGGCTTAGATGCATGAAGCTGATCGACTGCTGTTTGGAATTGAGGGTATTTTGCTAAATTATCCGTAACGAGTGTTTCATCATATGCTGCTTTCGTAATCGGGAAGTAGCCCGTGTTCACATGCCAGTACGCTTGAGTTTCTGGTTTAGCTAGAAACTTAATGAACTCCCATGCTGCTTGCTGTTCTTCTTGCGGCTTGTTGTTCATAATCCACAAGCTGGCGCCTCCTACAACAACTCCACCTTCAGCTGCATCTGCTGCTTTCGGCAAGAAGCCTGTTCCAACTTCAAACTGTCCTTCAGCCGCATCAACAATTCCGCGTAGAGAAGCGGTTGAATCAAGCGTCATAGCAACCTGACCTGCAAGAAATGCTTTTTTTGTATCAGCGGTTGCACGGCCAAGATTAAGGGCATGTCCTTGATCAACAAGCTCTTTCCACCATGTTAATGTTTGAACTCCTACATCATTGTTCAGATTGGATTCAGTAGCAGCGGAAGAACGACCGTTGCCATTGTTCAAGTAATCGCTGCCCTGATTCGCGAAAAATTGCTCCATAAACCAGCCGTAGATCGCAAAGGAAGCACCAGCTTGTCCGTCCTTTGTCAGCGCTTTAGCATATTCTGCTACTTCCTCGAATGTAGCCGGCGCTTTTTCAGGATCAAGTCCAGCCGCAGCGAACATATCTTTGTTGTAGTAAAGAATAGGATTAGATGTATTGAAAGGCATAGAATGCAACAGGCCATCAAAAGAATAGTAGTTCGTAATGTTCTCTTCAAGCAATGATAGATCATATTGCTCTGCATCGATGAATGTTTGAATTGGAGTTGTTGCACCTGAATCGATCATAAAGCGAGAACCGATCTCGTAAACCTGAATGAGGGTAGGGCCTGACTTGGAATCCATCGACGCCTTCATCTTATTCAAGCTTTCGTCGTAAGAGCCTTGGTATACTTCTTCAACGATAATGTCACTTTGTGAGCTATTGAATTGATTAACTAGCTCAGTTACGGCAGCGCCAAGCTCACCACCCATAGAATGCCACCATAATACTTTTGTCGGCTCACTGCTTTTAGCGGTTGAGCTGGATGAGTCGCTTGCATTCGGGGTGCTGCTCTCAGTTGAGCCAGCTCCAGTGTTTGTGTTGTTGCTTTTATTGTCTGCATTACTGCTACCATTATTGCTTGTTCCACCGCCACATGCTGTTAATAGAAGGAATACGAAGGTCAAGCTTACTGCCAAACTCCATTTCAATCTTGCTTTCATCATCATTTCTCTCCCTTTTTACTTAAAGTTTGTGTTCGATAAGTCCAGCTTTTAGCCTCTGATGAATGTTTCAGAGGAAACATTCATCAGAGGCTAATAATCTAAGCTGCGATGTCGAACGGTGCTACTTTGTTGCCTTTAAGCATTCTCTAAAAATGTATGGTCTCACTCGCATGCGATGCGAGTGTTGCCAACGACGTTAACCTTTTACAGCACCAGCTGTAATCCCTCGTACGAGTTGCTTTAAGCCGAGAATTAACAGGATGAAGGAGGGGACAAGCACGACGAGTACACCGGCAAGCAGATGATTCCATGTGCTCATTTCTTCAAATTGCAGCATGCTGACGCCAATTTGAACGGTACGCATCTGATCACTGTTCGTTACAAGCAGCGGCCATAGATACATGTTCCAGGAGTTAAGGAACACATAGACTGCTAGGGAAGCAAGTGCTGGACGGGAAAGAGGCAGAACAATCGTGAAGTAATGTCGAATATGTCCAGCGCCGTCAATGCGCGCAGCCTCGAACAATTCCTTAGGCAGCTGTAGGAAAAACTGACGCAGTAAAAACACACCGAAAGCTGATGCAAAAAAAGGAATCGTTAATCCTTGAAAGGAATCGATCCAATCCCATGATCGAATCGTGAGATAATTTGGAATAATCGTAACCTCCCAAGGGATCATCATTGTCGATAAAAATAGAATGAACCAGAATTGTTTCCCGGGAAATACAATATAGACGAATGCGTAAGCAGCAAGCGATGCGATGCAAATCTGACCAATCATAATAGTCGAAGCCATAATAAAGCTATTACTAATAAAGGTCGAGACTGGAATGAGCTTAAACACTTGAGCGATGTTACCGAAGTATAGCTGCTCTGGAATAAGCTTTGGTGGATAAAGCGACGATTGTGCTGGGTCCATCATTGCCTGTAACAGCGTATATAACAGAGGAAACAGCGTCAGCAGTGCTAACAAGCAAAGTACGACATATACGGTAAACATCGAAAACGATAGTCTTTTTGTACTCATTGGTAATGCACCTTCTTTTCTACTACTGCAAATTGAATAATTGTTAATATAAGCACGATAACGAACAGTATGAGTGCAAGTGCGCTGCCTGTACCGTATTGGTAGTTAACGAAGGCTTCCTTGTAGATGGAATATACGAACACTTCCGTTGCTCCTGCTGGCCCGCCCTTTGTCAGTAGATGGATCTGCCCGAACGCTTGGAATGAACTAATAATCGATATAACCGTTAAGAAAAACAGCGTTGGAGATAGTAGAGGCAGAACAATTTGGATAAAGGCACGGATTGGCCCGGCTCCGTCGATTTTTGCGCTTTCCACAAGGTCATCTGGTATGCTTTGTAATCCGCTTAGCACGATGATGTAGTTGAAGCCGAAGTTCATCCAAACCGTCATAAGAGAGATGGATAGCAATGCTGTAGAAGGACTTGTTAGCCATTGAACAGGAGCGATCCCTGCGAGTGATAGTAAATAATTAAAGATGCCAAGTGATGGATGGAACAGAATCGTCCAGATCACTGCCGATGTGCTGACCGACATTGCCAACGGCATCGAAAACATAAATTGAAACAGCTTCATGCCTCGCGAGCGGATATGAGTTAAAGCGGCAGAGATGATTCCGAGAATAATGCCGGTTGGGACAGTAAGTAGTGCAAATATTGCTGTTACCTTGAGGCTGTTCCACAGCATATCAGAAGCTAGTAATGTCGTGAAATTATCGAGGCCGACATAGGCAGCTACTCTACCTCTTGGATCTGTGATGTGGAAGCTTAAATAGACGGATTGAACAAGCGGATAAAACAAAAACATGCCAAATAATAAAAGTGAAGGAGCTAAAAAACTATAGCCAAGTATGGCTTCTTTCGATTTTCTCCACTTAGCCGCCGGGATTCGGAGCCTCGCAGCGCTTTTTGCTTGTACAGCTGGCAAGGCTACTTCTCCAACTCTCGATTTCATGAACGACATACCACCTTTTCACAATCAATAGGACTTCCCATCCATCATAGGAATAAATTGTTAACTAATTGTCATCGAGAGATTAAGGTATTTTAAAGAAAGCGATGGTCCTCAAGTTACGAGGAATCATGTATACTAGTGGAAACAGACCAATTGATGAGCGGCGCGGATTGCAGCTCTAACGGTTGCTGTAGTGGCTATTTATAATGCTTTGTACATTTTTATTTGAAAAAGTAAAAATAGCATTCATGGCAACCGTTAGAAATTAATATAAAAGAGGCGAAGATATAGTGAAAAGATATGTAGCAATAGCAGCAAGTGTTGTCATTGCAGGGGGACTGCTGGCAGCTTGTGGGAATGCAACAAGTGGAAGTTCCAATCATGCTGAAGATCATGCTGCGAATCAATCCGAAGCGCAAGGCGAGCATCAGCATCAACATGTAGTTGCGAGTGGTGATTTGCAGGAAGCAACGACTTCCAAAGATATACTGCCAACCTTTTTGGAGGGCGCATCTGATAAATTAACATTAGCTTATCAAGCGGCTGCATTGCTGCCAGAAGAACTTAAGCAAATTCCTTGTTACTGTGGCTGTGGCGAAAGTGCTGGCCATAAAAGTAACTTTAATTGCTTTATAGCTGAGATTAAGGAAGATGAAGTCGTATGGGATGATCATGGCACTCGATGCGGCATATGTGTCGATATTGCATTAATGTCAACGAGCCTACTTAAGGAGGGGAAGTCACCTTCCGACATTCGCAACACGATTGATGAAATGTACGGTGAGGGCTTCGGCGAGCCGACACCGCTATCTTAAGTGGATAATGTGATATAAGCTCCTCTTATAGGAAACAGGTGATGCATGATGATCCTGTCCCCTATAAGAGGAGTTTTTTATTTTGGGCAAGCGAGCAGGGGATTAGCGATTAGTTACTAGCAGTGTTGTCAGCTTATGAAAGCTACGAATGATGAATTATAACAATAAGGTTGAATAATAAATAATAAGTGTGTATATTGTATATAGAGTATATATACAATATTACGATCTAGTTGGAGAGGGTATTGCATGCAAATTATTATTTCGAATTCCTCGAACGAACCGATATACGAGCAAATTTACAATCAAATTAAGCGGCATATTTTGACGAATGACCTGCAAGCAGGGCAATCACTGCCCTCAATGCGCCAGCTGGCAAAGGAACTAGACATTAGTGTCATAACGACGAAAAGAGCATACGAGGAACTGGAGCGCAATGGCTTTATTTATTCGGTTGTTGGTAAAGGCTCTTTTGTATCAGAGCAAAACAATGAAATGATTAAGGAAAGAAAAATGAAGGTAATTGAGGAGCAACTACTGTCTGCTATTCAGAACAGCAAAGAGATTGGTGTAAGTCTGACAGAGCTATTGGAATTACTGTCGATGCTATATAGGGAGGAAGTATGATGGAAAACGTCATTGAACTGCAGCATGTAAAAAAAGAATTTCGTAATTTTCAGATTAAGGATCTTTCTATGACTGTTAAAAAAGGTTTCGTAACCGGATTTATCGGTGGGAACGGTGTTGGTAAGTCAACCACTATTAAAATGATCATGAATTTATTACAGCCGGATTCAGGAAAACTTTCGATCTTTGGGTTGGATTATAAAAAGCATGAAAAGGATATTAAGCAGCGGATTGGCTTTGTTTATGATGAAAATGTGTTCTATGAGAATTTGACGATGACTGAGATGAAAGGAATTATGAAGGGTTCCTATGCAAGGTGGGATGACGATCTCTTTTATTACTATGTTAAGCTTTTTGAACTGCCGTTAAAGCAAAAGATAAAGTCTTTTTCGAAAGGGATGATGATGAAGGCATCGTTGACTTTTGCCTTGTCACATCATGCCGAGCTCATTATTATGGATGAACCAACATCGGGCTTAGATCCTATCTTTCGAAGAGAGTTACTTGATATACTGCACAACATTATGCAGGATGGTGAGAAAACCATTTTCTTTTCTACACATATTACGACGGATCTCGATCGTATTGCGGATTATATCGCATTTATTCATAATGGTGAGCTTATGTTCAGTAAGGAATATTATCAGATTGAAGAGGAGTACTCCATTATTAAAGGATCTATGGAGCTGCTCGATCGGGACACAGAGAAGGAATTTATCGCTATTCGTAGATCGAATTACGGCTTTGAAGCATTAACAGATAATAAAGCTCGTACTGCTCAAATTTTTGGGGATTCAGTATTGATCGAAAAGGCTACTCTAGAAGATATTATGTATTATACGAAGAAAGGGGCTGGACAGCTTGCTTCAGTTAATTCGTAAAGACATTGTCCTACAAAAGTATACGTTTCTTGGATTGTTGCCATTGTTAATTTTGTATTTAACGATGGACTTTTCTTTGATGGTTATTGGCGTGTTATTTAGTATAGCGATTTCGATGCAAATATTCCAAACGGATGAAAAACGTCATATTCATCTTCTATTCAATTCGTTGCCTTATACACGAAAAGAGATCGTAAGCGCAAAGTATATCGGTGCATGCTTCATTACGTTACTCGTACTGCTAACTGTTATTGTTGGCAAGCTGATCATAAGAGGCGAATTGATGTCATGGAAAGAGATCGTATTTGTGTTTTGCCTTTCCATGCTGTTTTACTCATTGTTTATACCATTTTCATATAAATTTAAGAGCCAGTATTTAATGTTTGCATCCATTGCAGCGTTTGTAATATATCTCGTAACGATTAATGTGTTTATTCCTAATCTGAATGACATCATTAGAGGATTAGTTGGAAAGCTTCTAGCTATGAATCAGCTTCATCTTTATGTAGTGATCGGCTCTGCAGTGTTAGCGATGTACGTCTTATCTTGGCTATTATCTGTTCGAATTTATCGTAAAAAGGTGTTTTAAAGCGAAGAATGTAGATTTTGTGGAAAAGGGCAATAATCCGCCCTTTTTTCAGCTTATTCTTTTTACTCGGCGTATGATCTATTCTTAATTTGCAAAAGGAGATGATATTATTTGGCTAATAAACAAAACGCTACTTCATTTTTGAAAAAAAACTGGGTATCTTCTATTGGCGTATTTTTATTATCACAAATAATTTTTATTACGTTTGAAGCAACAGGATGGATGCCTAATTATAGGGATTTTGGCGGAACAATAGTAGGAAGAATCATAGAATCCCCCATTTTTAGCGAGTGGTTTGCTTTTTATGAAAAACCATACTTGAATTTACTTACTGCATTTTTTGGTATCTTTTTTCTTGTGCCTGGTATTATAGGTGGATTAAGAAGTTTGGTTTCTCGAAAAGCCCTTTAGATAGATGGCGCACTGCTACTCCTAACTCCCATCAGCTCTGTTGTAAAGATTTTTAATTCAGTAAAACGTGATCAATTGCGCTATAATCGAGTATAAGTGCAACAAGAGAAAGGTGATAGAGTATGAATCACGTTGTGAAGCGCAATTGTGTAAATGTATATGGAGACGGACAGCAGACCTTGCTTTTTGCACATGGTTTTGGCTGTGATCAAAGCATGTGGCAATATATACTACCGGCTTTTATCTCTGACTATCGAGTGGTGACGTTTGATTATGTTGGCTCGGGGCGTTCAGATCTAGCCGCATATGATAATGAAAAATACAGTACATTGCACGGTTATGCTCAGGACGTACTTGATATTATCGAAGCGATGCAGCTTGAGAATATTATATTTGTCGGTCATTCGGTCAGCTCTATGATCGGCATGCTGGCGGCCATTGAAAAACCTGAATACTTCCAGAAGCTCATAATGATTGGGCCTTCTCCCTGCTATGTTAATGACCTAGATGGTTATAATGGGGGATTCGATAGAAGTGATATTATAGATCTGTTAGAAATGATGGAGATGAACTTTCAAGGCTGGGCAAGCTATATGGCTCCGCTTGGAATGGGTCAGGCGAAGGAGGTCGATCTAACAAAACAGCTAGAAACTAGCTTTGTTTCTACGAATCCTCATGTTGCTAGACAGTTTGCCGAAGTTACGTTTTTCTCAGATTATCGTTCGAGCTTACCGCTTTTGTCTGTTCCTGCATTAATTATTCAATGCTCAGAGGACAGCATCGTACCGATCGAGGTTGGAAGTTACTTGCAAGAGCATTTGAGGTACAGTACTTTACAGATGATCGATACGAAGGGGCATTATCCTCATATTAGTCATCCGACGGAAACAACGAGTATTATTATGGAATATTTGACGCAATAACGAATCGAGTTATTGTAATATGACTTCATAGACTAGAAGGAGAATTCAGATGGATGAGCGTTTAAGAGAGATGCCGTGCGGCTATATCGTAATCGATCAAGATGGTTATATAACCGAGGTGAATTATACTTTTCTTAAATGGATGAGTTATCAGCAAGAGGAGCTTATTGGTCAGCATATCGAATCATTGTTCAAGCCGAGCAATAAAATGGTTTTTCATTCTTACTTTTATCCAAATATTCATTTGCACGGGCAGATTGAGGAGCTATTCATAAAGCTAAAAAATGCAGCTAATGAAGATGTACCATTCCTCATGAACGCCATAAAGCGTGACGAAGGCATCGATTGCATACTTGTCCAGATGAAAAAGCGAATCGACTACGAGCTAGAACTTCGACAGACAAAAGTACAGATGGAGGAAGCATATCTTGAGAAGGAGCGAGCATTTGCTAGATTAGAGCAAATCTACTATGAGATCGAGCAGAAGCAGCTAGAGCTTATGGACATCAATACTGGATTGATTAAAGTGTCTAACACGGACAAGCTGACAGGTGTTCCGAATCGACGCTATTTTCAGGAAAAGCTCGAGGAGCAGATGAGTGCCTATATTCAACAACATGCTATCTTTTCCTTGCTAATAATAGATATTGATTATTTTAAACGGGTAAATGACACCTACGGTCATCAGTTTGGTGATGTTGTGCTTGTTAAGCTTGCATCAGTATTAGAAGCTGTAGTTGGCGAACGCGGCATCGTAGCACGATTCGGCGGTGAAGAGTTTACCGTAATTCTCCCTAAGGCAGATGAAGAGGGAGCAATGGCTATAGCAGAGCAAATTCGCTCAGCAGTTGAAGCTAATGCGTGGAAGGAAACTGGAAGCTTAACAGTCAGTGTTGGCGTATCGACAATGACTGGGCAAGATACAGAGGAGTCTCTGCTAAGCAAGGCAGATCAAGCACTATATACTTCCAAAGAGCAAGGGCGCAATCGAGTTACTCATTATGACAGTGTGAGCTAGAGTGTTTAACTATACTTGGTAGGCTTGAACGGAAGGTGTATGTGCAGTTATACACGACTTTTCGTGTAAAACGACCGAAATAGAGTTGAATGCGTACTGTTATGCACGGTTTTTCGTGTAAAACGCTCGAAGGAGAGTTGTGCGCGCTCTGTTTTACACGGTTTTTCGTGTAAAACGCTCGAAAGAGAGTTGTACGCGCACAGTTATGCACGGTTTTTCGTGTAAAACGCACGAAAGAGAGTTGTACGCGCACAGTTATGCACGGTTTTTCGTGTAAAACGCTCGAAGGAGAGGTGTACACGCACAGTTATGCACGGTTTTTCGTGTAAAACGCTCGAAGGAGAGGTATACACGCACAGTTATACACGGTTTTTCGTGTAAAACGCTCGAAGGAGAGGTGTACACGCACAGTTATGCACGGTTTTTCGTGTAAATCGCACGAAAGAGAAGCAGACGCGAACAGTTATGCACGGTTTTTCGTGTAAAACGCTCGAAACAGAGCTCACATGTACGTACATTGACCTAATAGATCGCACACGAAAGAGGATGTCTAGAAAGCCAGTATTCACTAGCTTTCTAGACACCCCACACTTCTTGCAATGTATATTAGATCGTAACGGATTGTCCTGATGTAAGTTCGTGACCTTGTTGATTCTGTTGCTTAAGCTGAGTGACAAAATCCTCTCCGCTTTGCTTGATCGGCGGGAATGTATTGAAATGAATCGGTATAATATGCTTAGCTCTTGTCCATTCTGCTGCAAGCAATGCTTCCTTCGGACCCATCGTAAAATGATCACCGATCGGAACAGCAGCAATATCGATTGAATGAAGCTCTCCAATTAGCTTAATATCGGAAAACAGCGCTGTGTCTCCCATATGATACAGCACCTTATCTCCCATCGTTACAATAACACCTTGCGCTTGGCCTGCATAATGCGCGATGCCATTTACCTCGAAGGAAGAGCTATGGAAGGCCTGCACAAGCTTAATCGTAACCTGTTCATCCAGCTTATATGTACCTCCAGTATTCATCCCAACCGTTTTAGCTCCGGATTGACTAATAAGATTAGCTAGTTCTACGACAGCGAGGATTGAGCAATCATTCGCAAGGGCGATCGAAGCGGCATCGCTTGAGTGATCTTGATGGCCATGCGTTAGAACGACAGCATCAACGTTTACCTGCTCCGGCTGCAATGTTGCAACAGGGTTTCCACTTAAAAAAGGATCAATAATAATCCTTTTGCCTGAGCCCTCGACAAGCAGGCAGGCATGCCCCAAAAATGTGATTTTCATATAGAATAGCTCCTTTCTTAACAATCGTTCCGTACCAGTATACCATGATCTTGATGACCATGAAAAAGCTTGGACAGTGCTCGGGAAGTGACGAGAAGTAAGAAGTAAGAAGTAAATAGTAAATAGTAAATAGTAAGAGAGGCATTCTGTGCGCTCGAACAAAAGTACAAGATGAGACATATATGCTTTAATTGTGAGCACCAGTGATTAACTTAACGAGTGTTTTTGCAAGTCAGACATCGTGATATAACATTATTTTTTGTGGATTTCATCGTGCCAAAGGATTAGAATTTTTATTGAAAGCGCTTTACCGGCAATGGTTTGAAGGCTTTTACAAATATTTTAGTTCGATTGTGGCAACAATACGACTGACAAAATGTCATTTTCCTTTTGTTGCTTGGGATTAAGGGATTGGTTAGGATGAAAACGTATTAGATTACTTGAAAACATAATTAGGAGGTATCGGTATGGAGCAGCAGAATGGCGTTCGCGTAGCTGTTCAAAAGTTTGGGCGTTTCTTAAGTGGTATGGTTATGCCAAACATCGGAGCATTTATTGCTTGGGGACTGCTAACCGCTTTATTTATTCCAACTGGCTGGCTGCCTAACGAAAAGCTGTCAGCACTCGTTGATCCAACCCTTAAATATCTACTACCACTTCTTATTGGTTACACCGGTGGTACGATGGTTCACAAGCAACGTGGTGGAGTAATCGGTGCATTAATGACGATGGGTGTTATTGTCGGTTCTGATATTCCAATGTTGCTCGGGGCGATGATATGTGGTCCGTTGGGAGCATGGATATTAAAGAAATTCGACGGGCTGATCGAAGGCAAGATTAAATCAGGCTTTGAGATGTTAGTTAATAACTTCTCGCTTGGGATTATCGGTGGAATCTTAACGATCGTTTCGTACATTGGAATTGGTCCTCTGATCGAGAAAGTGACGGCTGTCTTAACAACAGGCGTGGAATTCCTCGTGAATAACAATTTAATTCCACTTGCTAACTTAATTATTGAGCCTGCGAAAATACTGTTCTTGAACAATGCGATTAACCACGGAGTACTGGGACCGATTGGATTGAATGAAGCTTCCCAGGTTGGTCAATCGATTCTATTCTTGCTGGAGTCGAATCCAGGTCCAGGTCTAGGGATTTTGCTAGCTTATATGATTGCAGGTCGTGGATCAGCTCGAAATACAGCACCAGGTGCGGTGTTGATTCATGCAGTCGGCGGTATTCATGAGATATACTTCCCATATGTACTTATGAATCCTAAGTTAATCGTTGCTGTTATGGCAGGCGGTGTAGCTGGTACATTTACATTCTCAATTCTTGGAGCAGGACTTGTCGCAACTCCATCTCCAGGTAGTATCATTGCATTGGCCGCAATGGCGCCAAAAGGCGGATTATTCCCTGTATTAGCGGGCTTTATCATCGCAACCGTAGTCTCTTTCGTCATTGCATTCCTAATGCTGAAAACGACTAAAAGTAAAGACGATGAGGATGATCTGGAAACAGCAGCTGAAAAAATGAAAGAAATGAAAGCTGCAGGTAAAATCGCAGCAACGGATTCTGTATCCAATCCTAATCAAGCTGCAAACGAAAAAGCGTTGAATGAAGTAGTTCATAGCGACGATGCAGCCGAGAAGAAAGCAAATGAGAATGTACAAAAAATTGTTTTCTCCTGTGATGCAGGTATGGGTTCAAGTGCAATGGGTGCTTCGATTCTACGTAAAAAAATGAAGGCAGCCGGCTCTGACGTTACGGTAACGAACACTGCAATTAGCGACATTCCAGATGATGCAGATATTGTTATCACACATAAAACATTAACAGATCGTGCAAAGCAAAAGGCGCCTCAAGCGGAGCATATTTCAATTGAAAACTTCCTTAAGAGTCCTGAGTATGATCTGCTCGTTGAACGATTAACAAAATAATTAAGAGGTTGTTCAAAAAGCTTACCATTGAACACAAACTTAAAGTTTAGGCCACAATTGCTGGAGTGTATACTCCGGCAATGTGGTCATTCTAAGGATATAGGCGGGATAAGATGAACATATCCAATCGAACTCGTCAGATCATTGAAATTCTTTTGCATGCCGATCAAGAGCTAACGGTTGGCGAGATTGCTAACCATATCGAGGTGAGTCCACGAACCGTACATCGAGAATTGACGAGCGTAGAGCAGTTCGTCGCAGCATATCATATTGAATTGATCCGAAAAGCAGGATCAGGCATTAGGTTAAGTGGTACTCAGCAATATATGAGCGCGCTAGCTCAACGTTTATCAACGTTAACAGAGATCGATTATACGTCAGAAGATCGGCAACTGCTTATTCTTTGTACGCTGCTAACAACGGATGAGCCGATTAAGCTTTTTGCACTGGCACATGACTTTAAGGCAGCTGTGTCGACGATAACGAGTGATCTTAACACACTTGAAAAATGGGTCAATAAATGGCGTGTTACGCTTGTTCGCAAAAGAGGGCTTGGCGTTATTCTGTTAGGGACGGAAGCTCAGCTAAGAGAGCTTATTCGTCAATTAATAAAGCTGAGATTAGATCCAACGGAGCTTATTACTAATTCAAAACAGCTGACAGGGCATCCTTTATACGAGCGTTTGTTTCAACTGGCTGGCAAGTCCGTCATGTCGGATGTTGAAAGTACGTTATGGTTATGGGAAGAGCAATGGGAAAGCCATCTAAGTGAGGATGGATATACCGACTTACTGCTGCGATTATCGATTGGGCTCAGTCGAATAAGAGCAGAGCGTCTCATTCAACCAGGCGAATGGAGAAGACTTAAGCATAACGAAACAGAAAACGATCATCGCATCGAGCGATTAATTGAGCTGTTATCGAAGCATTTTGAGATCGAATTTACTCCTGAAGAGAAGAAGTACATCTTCTACATCATTCATCACGTACGTGAAGAGCATTTGTTGGCGCTGCTCGGAGATGATCTATCGCTCACACAAGCGATTGGGCATATTACACAGCAAGTGCAAAGGAAGTTTCAGGTTGACTTTAGCGAGGATCGTTCTTTGCGTGACGGATTATTCCATCATATGAAGGTGACGCTTCATCGTCTGAATGATGGGCTAACGATTCGCAATCCGTTGCTTGAGCAGATTATGAAGGATTATGAAGAGCTTTTTGAAACAGTTCGTGCAGCGGTAACGACATACCTTCCAGATATTGACATTCCTGATGCTGAGATCGGTTATATCGTTACTCATTTCGGCGCTGCGTTAGAGCGATTAAAGCAGCTTCAGCCAGATGTTCATGCGATATTAGTTTGCAGCACTGGAATTGGTTCTTCCAAGCTGTTGCAGGTACGCTTGCAAAAGGAATTTCCGCAAATACGAATTGTTGATCGTGTCTCTTGGTATGAAGCGTCAAGATTGCCGAAGGAACGTTACGATATCATTATATCAACGATTGATCTGCCGATTAATCCAGCAGCTTACTTGAAGGTGAGTCCGCTAATTACGCAGGAGGATGCTGACCATTTACTCGCTTTTATTCGTGATACTACGATTACGAGCAAGCCGTATCCCGTCGACATCGCTTCGAGTAATCATAATCGAGCAAAAGCAGAGCTTGATCAGCTTATGAGTAAAAAGATAACGCTGGATCAAATTCTATGGATAATCGAGCAGTTTGAAGTTGTTGACTTGCAGGAAGAATACGAAGATCTTTCGACGATCCTGGAATCAGCATGTCTGCACGAGCTGCAAAAAGAAATACTTGTTGAAGCGGACCTAGTTAAGCATCGATTGCTCGAACGAGAAAAAAGCGGTAGTCAAATGATACCAGATACGCATCTGGCATTATTTCATACGAGAAGCACAGCGATACACACTTCATCGTTAACGCTGTTCAGATTAAAAAAGCCATTATATATGGATAAGCACAAGAAAATAAGGCTGGAGCAGTTTCTATTAATGCTAGCTCCGCAAAGTCTGCCTTGGGAAAGCCTTGAAGTGCTAAGCGAAATAAGCGCTTTGCTGCTAGAGGAAGAGTTAATTCAGCTGTTAAGTGACGGCGAGGAGCAAGCTATTCGTCATTACTTAACGACGAAACTGCATGCATTTTATAACACTAAATAAAAAGGTGAGTGACATCTAATGAGCATACTATCTGTTGATAAAGTGAAGCTAAATGTAAATGTTA
>Ga0160443_100699_pt1 | contig 18340 bp, 20 predicted proteins | sample HID1972I_E1MG_FD_108244 | JGI IMG/M metagenome (GOLD analysis project Ga0160443, IMG submission 108244) | Enriched pill bug-associated microbial communities from UW Madison campus, WI, USA - HID1972I_E1 MG | ecosystem: Host-associated > Arthropoda: Insects > Digestive system > Unclassified ... | reverse complement strand
GTTTGCAGGCGGCTCATCAGTGTTTCTCCTGCTTAGACTGTTCCATGTGATGCATGACGGTCTGCATGTCTTTGTCGCCACGGCCCGACAGGTTGACCACCATCAGGTGATCCTTCGGCAGCTTCGGCGCACGTTTGAATACTTCAGCCAAGGCGTGAGCGCTTTCCAGTGCTGGAATGATCCCTTCCAGGCGGCAGCATTTGTGGAACGCATCCAACGCTTCGTCGTCGGTCACCGAGGTGTACTGAACGCGACCGATGTCATGCAACCACGCGTGTTCCGGGCCGATGCCTGGATAGTCGAGGCCGGCGGAAATCGAGTGGGCGTCGATGATCTGGCCATCGTCGTCCTGCAGCAGAAAAGTACGGTTGCCGTGCAACACACCCGGAACGCCGCCGTTGAGGCTCGCCGCGTGCTTGCCGGTTTCAATGCCGTAACCGGCCGCTTCAACGCCGATGATCTCGACGCTCTTGTCGTCGAGGAACGGATGGAACAGGCCCATCGCGTTGGAGCCGCCACCGATGCACGCCACCAGGCTGTCCGGCAGACGACCTTCCTGCGCTTGCAACTGGTCGCGGGTTTCCTTGCCGATGACGGCCTGGAAGTCGCGAACCATCGCAGGGTACGGGTGCGGGCCGGCCACGGTGCCGATCAGGTAGAAGGTGCTGTCGACGTTGGTCACCCAGTCACGCAGGGCTTCGTTCATCGCGTCTTTCAGGGTGCCGGTGCCGGCCACCACCGGAATCACTTCAGCGCCGAGCAGCTTCATGCGGAACACGTTGGCCTGCTGACGTTCGATGTCAGTGGTGCCCATGTAGATCACGCAATCCAGACCGAAACGTGCTGCAACTGTGGCAGTCGCCACGCCGTGCATGCCGGCGCCAGTCTCGGCGATGATGCGTTTTTTGCCCATGCGCCGCGCCAGCAGAATCTGGCCGATACAGTTGTTAATCTTGTGCGCGCCGGTGTGGTTCAGCTCTTCGCGCTTCAGATAAATCTTCGCGCCGCCGCAGAATTCGGTCAGGCGTTCAGCGAAATACAGCGGGCTCGGACGTCCGACGTAGTCACGCTGGAAATAGGCCAATTCTTCTTTGAAGGCCGGATCTTCCTTGGCCGCTTCGTATTCGCGGGCCAAGTCGAGGATCAACGGCATCAGGGTTTCCGCTACGTAGCGGCCACCGAACGAGCCAAACAGGCCGTTATCGTCCGGGCCGTTGCGCAGATTGGAAGTGTTCGAAGTCTGGGTCATGAGTTGCTCCAGGTGAATTCGGGTCAAGAGACAATGACGACCACTCTACCCCTGACTTTCCAAGCTGAAAACCGATAAGATCGCCACAACCTGTCAGGAAAACTCACAGATATCATGAGCCATGACCTTCCTCCGCTGAACGCCTTGCGTGCGTTCGAAGCCACCGCCCGGCTGAACAGTGTCAGTCAGGCCGCCGAGCAACTGCACGTCACCCATGGCGCAGTCAGTCGTCAGCTCAAGGTGCTGGAAGAGCACTTGGGTGTCAGTCTCTTCATCAAGGACGGGCGCGGCCTGAAACTCACAGATGCCGGCCTGCGTTTACGCGATGCCAGCGGTGAGGCTTTTGATCGCTTGCGCAGTGTTTGTGCTGAACTCACGCAGAACACCGCCGATGCACCGTTCGTCCTGGGTTGCTCCGGAAGTCTGCTGGCACGCTGGTTCATTCCGCGCTTGGGGCGCTTGAATGCCGATCTTCCAGACTTGCGCCTGCACCTGTCAGCCGGCGAAGGCGATCTCGATCCACGACGTCCCGGTCTGGACGCTTTGCTGCTGTTCGCCGAGCCGCCATGGCCGGCAGATATGCAAGTTTACGAATTGGCCGCAGAACGCATCGGCCCGGTGATGAGCCCGCTGTTCAGTGGCTATCAACGCCTGCAAACCGCACCAGCCTCGGCGCTGCTCGATGAACCGCTGCTGCACACGACCTCTCGTCCACAGGCGTGGCCGAGTTGGGCGCAACAAAACCACCTCGATGCCAAAGCATTGAAGTCGGGACAGGGTTTCGAGCATTTGTATTATTTGCTGGAGGCAGCGGTCGCGGGTCTTGGTGTGGCAATCGCGCCGGAACCATTGGTGATGGAAGATTTGAAGGCCGGTCGCCTGGTTGCGCCCTGGGGCTTTTGTGAAACCCCGGCGCAACTGGCGTTGTGGCTACCCAAGCGCGCCGCTGACGGGCGCGCCCGGCAACTGGCGCAATGGCTCAAGAACGAGCTGCGCCAGAGCGATCACTCGCCGCGCTTGAACAGCAAGTAAGCGGCGAGCAAGCCGATCGCACCAACCGCCACACCGGCAGTCGTCCACGGATGTTCCTGGGCGTAGTCGCGGGTGGCGATCCCGGTCTCGCGGGTTTTCACTTTGACTTCTTCATAGGCGTCGCTGAGCAGGTGACGCGAATGTTTCAGCGCGCTTTCAGCATTGCTTTTCAGCGCCTTGAGGGTCTTGCGCGACTCGTCCGAAGCGTCGTCCTTCAGGCTTTCCAACGACTTGAGCAGACTCTCGATCTCGGCTTCCATGCTTTGCAACGAGGCTTTACGTAAAGAGGTGTTGGCCATGGTGGCTCTCCTGCATTGGTGATGAGTGGCGTGTGTTGGTTGGGACTTCAGCGGTTTGAGAAAGTGCAGAAATTCTGAACTTCGTCTGCGCAAAGCCACCGAAATCAACAGTGCAGATTCACTGCTAGTCTCAATTCCACACGCCAAGGAGATCGCCATGAGTGACCATCACACGTACAAGAAAGTCGAGCTGGTCGGTTCGTCCGCCAGCAGCATCGAAGACGCCATCAACAACGCGCTGGCCGAAGCCAACAAGAGCATCAAGCATCTTGAGTGGTTTGAAGTAGTCGACACCCGTGGCCACATCAAGGACGGCAAGGCTGCGCACTTTCAGGTGACGCTGAAAGTCGGCTTCCGCATTGCCAGCAGCTGAGTTTGGTCTAGTCTTCTGAACTTGCGCGCTGGCCGAGTGCCATAGGAATGGCAAAGCGCTACAGGGTGAGTGCATCGGGTGGATGACCTGATGCCCGCCTCTTTCAATCCGACCAGGGAGTGCGACCGATGAAGAAGTTCATGTTGGCAGTAGGTTTGTTGAGCCTTGCGGGTGGTGCGTTTGCTGCCGGTAAGCCATGTGAAGAGCTGAAAAGCGAGATTGCGGCGAAGCTGGATGCCAAGGGCGTTTCCGGGTATTCGCTGGAGATTGTCGACAAGGGCGCAGCGGCTGGCGGCGACGTCGTTGGCACCTGCGAAGGTGGCACCAAGGAAATCGTTTACCAGCGCGGTTGATCGCGCCTGAAATGCAAAAGCCGACGTGAAGGCGTCGGCTTTTTTGTGTCTGAAAGATTTGTGGTGTGTTTGAGATTGATCCCCCTCACCCCAGCCCTCTCCCCCAAGGGGGCGAGGGGGAGAGGGGGCAGATCGTGGGTTGTATCAGAACCTGAGTACGACTGGATTTTTCAGGTCGGCGTACCTCGAACATTCAACCCGGTCAGTCCCCTCTCCCTCCGGGAGAGGGTTAGGGTGAGGGTGCCTTTCAGCCCTTCATAACCTGCGCCAACAACTCGTACGAATGCACACGATCAGCGTGTTCGTAGAGATCACTGGTGAAAATCAGCTCATCCGCTTGAGTCTGTTCCACCAACACCTCCAGCTTCGCGCGGATTTTCGCTGGGCTACCGACCATCGCCAGCCCAAGGAAATCCCCCACCGCCTCACGCTCATGCGGCAACCACAAGCCTTCCATGGTTTTCACTGGCGGACGCTGCACCAGGCTCTGCCCACGCATCAACGCAAGAATGCGCTGATACACCGACGTCGCCAGATAATCGGCGTGTTCATCGGTATCCGCTGCCACCAACGGCACACCGAGCATCACGTACGGCTTGTCGAGCACCGCCGACGGCTTGAAGTGATTGCGGTAGACGCGGATCGCCTCGTGCATGAAACGCGGGGCGAAATGCGAGGCAAAGGCGTAGGGCAAACCGCGTTCACCGGCCAACTGCGCACTGAACAGACTGGAACCGAGCAACCAGATCGGCACATTGGTGCCCGTGCCCGGCATCGCGATCACACGCTGATCCGGGGTACGCGGGCCGAGGAAGCGCACCAGTTCGGCGACGTCTTCGGGAAAATCATCAGCGCTGCCGGAGCGTTCCCGGCGCAACGCACGAGCGGTCATCTGATCGGATCCCGGCGCGCGGCCAAGACCCAGATCAATCCGCCCCGGATACAAACTTTCCAGCGTACCGAACTGCTCGGCAATCACCAGCGGCGCATGGTTAGGCAACATAACGCCACCGGAGCCGACACGAATGGTCGACGTGCCACCCGCCAGATAACCCAGCAAAACCGAGGTCGCGGAACTGGCAATGCCGTCCATGTTGTGGTGTTCAGCCACCCAGAACCGCGTGTAGCCAAATTTTTCGACGTGCTGCGCCAGGTCCAGCGAGTTGCGTAGCGACTGCGCCGGGCTGCCATTTTCGCGCACCGGCACCAGATCGAGGGTGGAAAATTTTACGTCGGACAGTTGCTTCATAAACCTGCGTCTCCGAGTGAGGCGGCAGGTTTTTCTTAGCGAACGAAACCCTGCCGAATCCATAAGCGTGTTTCATGCAATGAGGGCATATACCCGAGTTTCAATAGCAGCGAAGATATTTCCTACTAAAAAAGTCAACGATTCAGACGGGCTGAACTTTGTTCCGACGTCTATCCTCAGAAGCCTTGCAAGCAAAAACCACGACGACGCGGCGTTTCCGCGTCAGATCTTGAGGAGGCAGACATGGCTATCGTAAAGAAAGCATCCGCACATTGGGCAGGCGATCTGAAAACCGGCATCGGCTCGATCTCCACCGAAACCGGTGTCCTCAGAGAAGCACCCTACGGCTTCAAGGCGCGCTTCGAAGGCGGCAAGGGCACCAACCCGGAAGAACTGATCGGCGCTGCGCATGCCGGTTGTTTCTCCATGGCGTTTTCGATGATTTTGGGCGATGCGGGCCTGAAGGCCGACAGCATCGATACCAATGCGGAAGTGACCCTCGACCAAGTGGATGGCGGGTTCGCGATCACGGCGGTGAAGCTGATCCTCAAGGCGAAAATCCCGGGGGCGACGCAGGCGCAGTTTGAAGAGCTGAGCAACAAGGCCAAGGAAGGGTGCCCGGTATCCAAAGTGCTGAATGCGAAGATTACGCTTGAGGCTTCGCTGGTCAGTTGATTTTGGGTTGACCGGTCTGGCGCTATCGCGAGCAGGCTCACTCCTACAGTTGATCTCCAGCGGACACAATTATTGTGAGCGACCAGGATTCCCTGTAGGAGTGAGCCTGCTCGCGATAGCAATCTGCAGATCTCCCAAGATTTAAACCTTCAGAACAACTTGTGAGCGAAGTCAGAACCCTCGCGGTAAAAGTATGGTCGAATCAATGACAGCAGCTTCAGCGCACGCCCGTGCGCGCTGCCTCAGGGAGCTTCACTCATGAAACGTATCGGCTTGGCGATTCTCTGCAGTGCACTGGCCACCTCGGTTTTTGCCGCACCCAAAGACTGCGAAGAACTCAAGAAAGAGATCGAAGTCAAGATCCAGGCTAAAGCAGTGCCGTCCTACACACTGGAAATCGTCAGCAAGGAAGAAGCAGCAAAGCATGACATCGCCATGGTGGTCGGTTCATGTGAGAACGGCACCAAAGCTATCATCTACCAGAAGAACGATAGCTGAGGCGCTTCAGTTGATGCAGTTGTATTGGCGATCTTCAGCAACGATCTCGCGTCTGGCGTTATAAAGCCGGGCACTCGGGGTGAACGCCAGCGAACGCCCCTCCAGCAGGTAACGTTGCCCCGCCTCGAAATGGTCGTAGCGTATGTACAGGTAACACAGGCGCTCTACCGGCCCGGTCATCAATGCGCCGCCCCCGCCAAACACTTCAAAGTCGAAGCGCACGCGCAGCTCGTGACTGCCGGGGGTGACCTGAAAGTAGCGCCCGTCATTCAGCCGTTGATTGTCGAGACGCTCAGCCATCAGTAATTTGCCGCCCGGCGTCGGCGTCGAAAAGTCGACCCAGGCCATTTGCGGATCGACCGGAGGCAGCGGCGTCTGACAACCGGCCAAAAGGCTGGCAACGATCAATGAAAGCAATTTGCGCATGATGAATATCCACTGGCCCGGACACTCAGCATAGCGCCGTTCAGGTGCGTTGACAGCCTGCCGGCGTGCCCTGGCCTACCACTTTTCGCTGCTCGTCATAAAGCTTGGCCCAAGGTCGGAATCCGATACTGCCGGCCTGCAACTGGTAACGCTGGCCCGCGTTGAAATCCTTGAATTTCACACTCAACTGGCAATCGCGCCACAGCGGTTCGGCATCGGGACCGATATTGGTCGCCTCTACCGGAAATTGATAACGCACCTTCAGCTCATGGCTACCGGGCTGCACTTCGAAGTAGCGTTTGTCGGTGGTCGCCCGGGTATCGACTTGCAGCGCTTGCAGCGCCGTATCCTGTTGCCGGGCATCGAGATCGATCCAGGCTTGCGAAGGGTCGGGTTCGGGCATTCCGAAATTGGCACAACCGGCCAGCGTCAGCAGGCCCCCTGACAGCATCAACATGCGCATAGCGGTGCTCCTTTAGGCGGGATAGTCTTGCGGGCAGACTCTCCGGGGGATTTCTTATTTTGAGCAGGCCGTTTCCAAGCCTTGGGTTACTTGATCGCGTTTTTCGGGTTTTGTTTCCGAGTGTGATGTTTTTGTTGCTCAACGGTTGCGCCAGCGTCAGCTATTACAGCCAGTTGGCCAGCGGCCAGCTGCAATTGCTGCGGGCGCGCGAGCCGGTGGAAAAAATCATTGCCGACCCGAGCCGCGATGCGAAATTACGCACGCACCTGGCCCAGTCACAAAAGGCCCGGGCGTTCGCCAGCGAGCATCTGCACCTGCCGGACAACCAGAGCTATCGCCTGTATGCCGACATTGGCCGACCGTTTGTGGTGTGGAATGTGTTCGCCACTCAGGAGTTTTCCCTGACGCCGCAGAACCATTGCTTCCCGATTGCCGGCTGCGTGGCTTATCGGGGTTACTACAGCCAGAGTGCGGCCCGCGGTGAGGCGGCGATCCAGCGCTTGCAAGGCATGGACGTGTCGATTGGCGGCGTTGAGGCCTATTCGACGCTGGGCTGGTTCAACGATCCCATTCTTAATTCAATGATGGGCTGGGGTGATGAACGCCTGGCCACGCTGATCTTTCACGAGCTGGCTCATCAACGCTTTTATGTGAAGGACGACACCGAATTCAACGAGTCCTTCGCCACGTTTGTCGAGCAGGAAGGCACCCGGCAGTGGCGGGCGTTTCGCGGGTTGCCGGTGGATAGCGATTCACGGCTGAAGCAGCGCGATCAGTTTATTGAATTGGTGCTTGATGTGCGGTCACGGCTGGAAAAATTGTATGCACAGCCGCTGTCGACCGAACAGATGCGCGAACGCAAGGCGGCGGAGTTCGAACAGTTTCGCCGGGATTATCGGAAAATGAGCGACAGTCAGTGGGATGGAGACAAGCGTTATGACGCCTGGGTGAATGCGCCGTTGAACAATGCGCGGTTGTTGCCGTTTGGGTTGTATGACCAGTGGGTGCCGGCGTTTGCGGCGTTGTTCAGGCAGGTTGGGGGGGATTGGCTGAGGTTTTATGCGCAGGTTGAGCGGTTGGGTGGATTGCCGGTGGCTGAGCGTAAGGCGGCTTTGAAAATGTTGGCAGATCCAAACAGTTGAGTTGATTGGGAGTAAGTCATCGCGAGCAGGCTCACTCCTACAGGGGAATGCGTTCCAAATGTAGGAGTGAGCCTGCTCGCGAAAGCAATCTAATCAGCGCTGCAAAAAGGCCTGATGCAACTGATCCAGCGTTTCAAAGTGATAAGCCGGCGCCTCAGCATTCAACTCTTCAAAACTGCCAAACCCATAACCGACCGCCGCCGCATCCAGACCGTTGCTGCGCGCCCCGATCAAGTCATGCTTGCGATCGCCAATCATCAGCGTATTCGCCGGATCCAGCCCTTCCTCTTTCAGCAGATGGGCAATCAGCTCGACCTTGTTGGTCCGCGTGCCATCCAGTTCGCTGCCGTAAATCACTTTGAAGTGCCGGGCGAAGTCAAAATGCCGGGCAATCTCGCGGGCGAATTCCCACGGCTTCGAGGTAGCGATATACAGCTGCCGACCCTGCCCGCTCAGGGTTTCCAATAACGGCGTGACACCCTCAAACACACGGTTTTCATACAGGCCAGTGACCTTGAAGCGCTCACGATAGAAATTCACCGCCTGCCACGCCTTGGCTTCATCGAAATCGTAGAACTGCATGAACGCCTGCAACAGTGGCGGGCCGATGAAGTGTTCGAGCTTGGTCAGGTCCGGTTCATCGATGCCGAGTTTGGCCAAGGCAAACTGAATGGAACGGGTGATGCCCTCACGCGGGTCGGTCAGGGTGCCATCGAGGTCGAACAGTACGGTTTGGTAATGCATGAGTATTCCTGAGCAGTCGCAAATTCGATTCAGAGTGTGTCGTAGCCTTCGGCTAGATGCAGGTCCTTGAGCTTTACGTAGTTGGCCGCGCTGTAAGTGAAGAACGCGTTTTCCTTGTCGGTCAGCGGACGGACCTGTTTCACCGGGCTACCCACATAGAGGAAGCCGCTTTCCAGGCGTTTGCCCGGTGGCACAAGGCTGCCAGCGCCGATGATCACATCGTCCTCGACCACCGCGCCGTCCATGACGATGCTGCCCATGCCGATCAATACGCGGCTACCGACGCTGCAGCCGTGGAGCATGACTTTGTGGGCGATGGTCACGTCATCGCCGATCAGCAGCGGGAAGCCGTCGGGGTTGAACGGGCCGGCGTGGGTGATGTGCAACACGCAGCCGTCCTGCACGCTGGTGCGCGCACCGATGCGGATGCGGTGCATGTCGCCACGGATCACGGTCAGCGGCCAGACGGAGCTGTCTTCGCCGATTTCGACGTCGCCGATCACCACCGCCGAGCTGTCGACAAACGCGCCTTTACTCAACTGTGGGGTGTGATTCTGGTACTTGCGAAGGGACACGATAATTTCTCTCTCTGTCGCCGATAGCTGCGGTGAATGCCGATTGTAATTAAGATGGGGCAATGTTTCCCCAGCCAAGGTGCCAACCGTGAGCGTGAACAACCCTCTGCTGCAGTCCTACGACCTGCCACCGTTCTCCACGATCCGTGCCGAACACGTCCTGCCCGCCATCGAAACGATCCTGGCCGACAACCGCGCCGCCATTGCCGAAATCCTCAAGACTCAGGTTCAGAACCCTACCTGGGCCGGTCTGGTTCTGGCGATGGACGAACTCAATGACCGCCTCGGTGCTGCCTGGAGCCCGGTCAGCCACCTTAACGCCGTGTGCAACAGCGCTGAATTGCGTGAAGCCTACGAGTCGTGCCTGCCGGCCTTGAGCGCCTACTCCACCGAGATGGGCCAGAACCGCGAGCTGTTCCAGGCCTATGAAGCGCTGGCCAACAGCCCGCAAGCCGCCGGTTTCGACGTGGCGCAGAAGACTATTCTGGAACACGCCCTGCGTGACTTCCGTCTGTCGGGTATCGACCTGCCGGAAGCCGAACAGAAACGCTACGCCGAAGTGCAAAGCAAACTGTCCGAGCTGGGCAGCCGCTTCTCCAACCAACTGCTCGACGCCACCCAGGCATGGACCAAACACGTCAGCGACGAAGCCGCCCTCGCCGGCCTGACCGATTCGGCCAAGGCGCAAATGGCCGCCGCCGCTCAGGCCAAAGGCCTCGATGGCTGGCTGATCACCCTGGAATTCCCGAGCTACTACGCGGTGATGACCTACGCGCAAGACCGTGCGCTGCGTGAAGAAGTCTATGCCGCCTACTGCACCCGCGCCTCGGATCAAGGCCCTAACGCCGGTCAGAACGATAACGGCCCGGTGATGGAAGAAATCCTCGATCTGCGTCAGGAACTGGCCAAACTCTTGGGCTTCGCCAGTTTCTCCGAGCTGAGCCTGGCCACCAAAATGGCCGAATCCAGCGATCAGGTGCTGAGCTTCCTGCGTGATCTGGCCAAGCGCAGCAAACCGTTTGCCGCACAGGATCTGCAACAGCTACGCGCCTATGCCGCCGAACAGGGCTGCGCCGATCTGCAAAGCTGGGACAGCGGTTTCTACGGCGAAAAACTCCGTGAGCAACGCTACAGCGTTGCCCAGGAAACCCTGCGCGCCTACTTCCCGATCGACAAAGTACTGGGCGGTCTGTTCGCCATCGTTCAGCGCCTGTACGGCATCGAAATCGCCGAACAGAAAGGCTTCGACACCTGGCACCCGGATGTTCGCCTGTTCGAAATCAAGGAAAACGGCCAGCACGTCGGCCGCTTCTTCTTCGACCTCTACGCCCGCGCCAACAAGCGTGGCGGTGCCTGGATGGACGGCGCCCGCGACCGTCGTCGCACCGTCGACGGTGTTCTGCAAAGTCCGGTGGCCAATCTGGTGTGCAACTTCACCCCGGCCGACAGCGGCAAGCCTGCGCTGCTGACCCACGACGAAGTGACCACGCTGTTCCACGAATTCGGCCATGGCCTGCATCACTTGCTGACCCGTGTTGATCACGCCGGTGTTTCCGGCATCAACGGCGTGGCGTGGGATGCGGTCGAGCTGCCAAGCCAGTTTATGGAAAACTGGTGCTGGGAGCCGGAAGGCCTCGCGCTGATTTCCGGTCATTACGAAAGCGGCGAACCGCTGCCGCAGGACCTGCTGGAAAAAATGCTCGCGGCGAAAAACTTCCAGTCCGGCCTGATGATGGTTCGTCAGCTGGAATTCTCGCTGTTCGACTTCGAACTGCACGCCACCCACGGTGACGGCCGCAGCGTGCTGCAAGTGCTCGAAGGCGTGCGTGACGAGGTGTCGGTGATGCGTCCGCCAGCGTACAACCGCTTCCCGAACAGCTTCGCGCACATCTTCGCCGGCGGTTACGCGGCGGGTTACTACAGCTACAAGTGGGCTGAAGTGCTCTCGGCAGATGCTTTTTCGAAGTTCGAAGAAGACGGCGTGCTCAACGCTGAAACCGGTCGTGCTTTCCGCGAGGCGATTCTGGCGCGCGGTGGTTCGCAGGCACCGATGGTGCTGTTCGTCGACTTCCGTGGCCGTGAGCCGTCGATTGACGCACTCTTGCGCCACAGCGGCCTGAGTGAGGACGCGGCAGCATGAGTGACGGGCCTGTGATTACCAAGAAACGCTTTATCGCCGGGGCTGTATGCCCGGCGTGCAGCGAGCCGGACAAGTTGATGATGTGGAACGAAGACAGCGTGCCGCACCGTGAATGTGTCGCTTGCGGTTACTCCGACACGCTCAATGAGCAAGGGCTTTCGGTGCCCAAAGAGTTGGGCACGCGGGTCAACACCAGCGCTATCAGCAAACCTGCGACGGACAAGACCGTACAAGCGGTGCAGTTCTTTCCGAATCCGAAGCTCAAGAAGAAGACTGAAGACTGAGTCGCGACATGACCTCCCACAGCGCAAAGCCGTGGGAGGTTGGATTCACTTCAGATTGACTGACTGAAACCAGCTCTTCATCGAGCAAGTGGCGAACGCGCTGGTGCTGCAATCACCATTGGCCAGCGCCGTGCGCAGCTTGTCGACATCGGCCTGCATCACGTAGCGCACGCTGTCGCGAAAGTGCCCACTCTCACCAAAGCCACCTTGGGTCATCTCGCTCAAGGCGTCTTCTTTGCTCCAGCCCTGCACCACCACGCGATACATCGCTGCCATCAGGCCAGTGCGATCGGAGCCGTGCTTGCAATGCATCAGTACTGGGCCGCTGGCTTCGGCAGCCTGAATGGCACGTGGCGTCTTCAGCACATCGGCGTCATCGACGTGGTTGGTGCGATACGGCAGTTGCAGTTGATTGATGCCAGGCTCCGACAGCCAGTCGCTATCCGCTTCCGGCAGGAAATTTATCACCGTGGCGACCTTGAGATTTTTCAGCAACGGCACCGCGCCGCCATCGGGCAAGGCGCTGCGATAGAGCGTCGGTGAGATTTGGAACAGGTTGTATTGCACTTCGACCGGTTGCGCCCAATCAGCGGGCCGGGCTGTCGCTGGCGTCGCAGCCTGGGCCGGCAGCCAGTACAACAGCGTTAGAAACGATAAACACAAGGCAGGGAAAAAACGCACTCGGGACATGCTGGGGTGACCGTGTCGGGATTCATCGATGAGGGGAAACGCAGCTTCGGCGTTGCGCGGTCAAAGCCCTGTGAGGCGGCTGTCAAAGAAACGTGAATCCGCACGCTTTCGACCATTGCAGTTAAGAAAACCGGTCTTTTTTCCGCTGAATCGGTTTATCCGGAAGCTTAGCCTGCTACCATTTGTCACATCATGTTGCAGACGCGTCCCCTTTTTCCGGGCCAGACCGGATCCGTCTCGACGAAAAATCCTCAAGCCGTTCGCAGAAACGGCTGTCCCCTAATGCCTGATGAGGTGCACCCCCATGTCTGATGAAGATCGAGACAACCCGCGGCGTGAGTTTTTACGCAAATCCCTGACCCTGATTCCGGTGGTCACCCTGGCCGGCACCAGCCTGGGCAGCAGTGTGCTGCAAGCGGCGCCCGAAGCCGCGCCTGCTGCACCGGCCGCGCAACCGGCTCGCACCGACGCCGGTGTTTACCAGCCGAACTATTTCACGGCTGAGGAATGGGCATTCATCAATGCCGCCGTCGCGCAATTGATCCCCAACGATGCCCAGGGCCCGGGAGCGCTAGAGGCCGGTGTGCCGGAATACATCGACCGTCAGATGAATACGCCGTACGCCGCCGGTGCCCTGTGGTACATGCAAGGCCCGTTCAATGCCGACGCCGCTCCGGAAATGGGCTGGCAGAGCAAACTGGTGCCCAAAGAGATTTATCGCCTCGGCATCGCCGCCACGGATCAGTGGGCAAAATCCCTCAACGGTAAAGTATTTGCTGAGCAAGACAGCGCTACCCGAGATGATTTGCTCAAGCAACTTGAAGCCGGAAAAGCGCAATTCGACGCCGTTCCAGCGAAGATTTTCTTCAATCTGTTGCTGCAAAACACCAAGGAAGGGTTCTTCTGCGACCCGATCCACGGTGGCAACAAAGGCATGGTCGGCTGGACCATGATCGGCTTCCCCGGCGCCCGCGCCGATTTCATGGATTGGGTGGAACGCAACGAGCAATACCCCTTCCCGGCAGTTTCGATTCGCGGCGAGAGGGCGTAAGCATGGCAACGGTAATGAAGAAAGTAGACGCGGTCATCGTCGGTTTCGGCTGGACCGGCGCGATCATGGCCAAGGAGCTGACCGAAGCGGGTCTCAACGTGCTGGCGCTGGAGCGTGGGCCGATGCAGGACACCTACCCCGACGGCAACTATCCGCAGGTGATCGACGAACTCACCTACAGCGTGCGCAAAAAACTCTTTCAAGACATCTCGAAAGAAACCGTCACCATCCGTCATAGCGTCAACGACATTGCTCTGCCGAACCGCCAGTTGGGTGCGTTCCTGCCGGGCAATGGCGTCGGCGGCGCCGGTCTGCACTGGTCGGGCGTGCACTTTCGCGTAGATCCGATCGAGTTGCGCATGCGCAGCCACTACGAAGAGCGCTACGGCAAAAGCTTCATCCCCAAGGACATGACCATCCAGGACTTCGGCGTCAGTTATGAAGAACTGGAGCCGTTCTTCGATTTCGCCGAGAAAGTCTTCGGCACCTCCGGCCAGGCCTGGACCGTGAAGGGCCAACTGGTCGGTCAGGGCAAGGGCGGCAACCCGTACGCGCCGGATCGCTCCAACCCGTTCCCGCTGGAAGCGCAGAAGAACACCGTGTCCGCACAGCTGTTCGGCAAAGCGGCTACAGAAGTCGGTTACAAACCCTACAACCTGCCGTCCGCGAATACGTCAGGGCCGTACACCAACCCTTACGGCGCGCAAATGGGCCCGTGCAACTTCTGCGGTTTCTGCAGCGGCTATGTCTGCTACATGTATTCCAAAGCCTCGCCGAACGTGAACATTCTGCCGGCGCTCAAGCCGCTGCCGAATTTCGAGCTGCGGCCTAACTCGCACGTGCTGCGCGTCAGCCTCGACAGCACGAAATCCAAAGCCACCGGCGTGACCTACATCGACGGTCAGGGTCGCGAGATCGAACAACCGGCGGATCTGGTGATCCTCGGCGCGTTCCAGTTGCACAACGTGCGTCTGATGCTGCTCTCCGGGATTGGCAAGCCGTACGACCCGATCACTGGCGAAGGCGTGGTCGGGCGTAACTTCGCCTACCAGAACATGGCGACCATCAAGGCGTTCTTCGACAAGGACACCCACACCAACAACTTCATCGGCGCCGGCGGCAACGGCGTGGCGCTGGACGACTTCAACGCCGACAACTTCGACCACGGTCCCCACGGCTTCGTCGGCGGCTCGCCGATGTGGGTCAACCAGGCTGGCAGCCGGCCGATTGCCGGTACCTCGAACCCGCCGGGCACTCCCGCGTGGGGCAGTGACTGGAAACGCGCCACCGCCGATTACTACACCCATCAGGTGTCGATGGACGCTCACGGCGCGCATCAGTCCTACCGTGGCAACTACCTCGACCTCGATCCGGTGTACCGCGACGCCTATGGCTTGCCGTTGCTGCGAATGACCTTCGACTGGCAGGAAAACGACATCAAGATGAACCGCTTCATGGTCGAGAAAATGGGCAAGGTCGCCGAAGCGATGAGCCCGAAAGCCATTGCCGTGATCGGCAAAAAAGTCGGCGACCACTTCAACACCGCGTCCTACCAGACCACCCACCTCAACGGCGGCGCGATCATGGGTACCGATCCGAAGAAGAGCGCGCTGAACCGTTATCTGCAGAGCTGGGACGTGCACAACGTCTTCGTGCCCGGCGCCTCGGCGTTCCCGCAAGGCCTGGGTTACAACCCGACGGGCCTGGTTGCCGCACTGACCTACTGGTCGGCGAAAGCGATCCGCGAGCAATACCTGAAAAACCCCGGCCCGCTGGTGCAGGCTTAAGGAGCGATGACCATGAAGAATCTCGTTATCGCGACTTTGGCGCTGCTCGGTAGCGCCGCACTCCATGCGGCTGAAGTTGATCACGCCTTGATCAAACAGGGCGAGTACCTCGCCCGCGCCGGTGACTGCGTAGCCTGCCACACCGCCAAGGACGGCAAGCCGTTCGCCGGTGGCCTGCCGATGGAAACCCCGATCGGCACGATCTACTCGACCAACATCACCCCGGATAAAACCGGTATTGGTGGATACAGCTTCGAGGATTTCGATCAGGCCGTGCGCCATGGTGTCGCCAGGAACGGCAGTACGTTGTACCCGGCGATGCCGTATCCGTCCTACGCCCGCGTCAGCGAAACCGACATGCAGGCGCTGTACGCGTATTTCATGCACGGCGTTGAACCGGTCGCGCAGGAGAACAAGGCCAGTGACATTCCGTGGCCGTTGAGCATGCGTTGGCCATTGATGGGCTGGCGCTGGATGTTTGCGCCGAAGGTCGAGGACTACAAATCGACGAGTGCCGACCCGGTGATTGACCGTGGCGCGTATCTGGTCGAAGGCCTCGGCCACTGCGGTGCCTGCCACACGCCACGCGCGCTGACCATGCAGGAAAAATCCCTCAGCGCTGCCGATGGCAGCAACTTCCTCGCCGGCAGTGCGCCGCTGGAAGGCTGGATCGCCAAGAGCTTGCGCGGCGATCACAAGGACGGCCTCGGCAGCTGGAGCGAGGAGCAACTGGTGCAATTCCTCAAGACCGGACGCAGCGATCGCAGCGCAGTGTTCGGCGGCATGAGCGATGTGGTCACCCACAGCATGCAATACATGACCGACGCCGACCTGACGGCGATTGCCCGCTACCTCAAGTCACTGCCGGCCACTGATCCGAACGATCAGCCGCATCAGTACGACGAGACAGCGGCGAAAGCCCTGTGGAACGGCGATGACGGTCAGCGCGGTGCTTCGGTATACATCGACAACTGCGCCGCGTGCCACCGCACCGATGGCCACGGTTACACCCGGGTATTCCCTGCGCTGGCCGGTAATCCGGTGCTGCAATCGGAAGACCCGACATCGCTGATCCACATCGTGCTCAAGGGCGGCACCTTGCCGGCGACGCACACGGCACCGTCGACCTTCACCATGCCCGGTTTCGCCTGGCGCCTGTCGGATCAGGAAGTGGCGGATGTGGTGAGTTTTATCCGTGGCAGTTGGGGCAACAAGGGCGCGCCGGTGACTGCCGCCGATGTCGCCGAACTGCGCAAGGAGGACATGAAACATACCTCCAATGATGATCTCGGTCAGGTAACAGAACACAACTGACCAGTCGCCCAACGGCACTAGCCAGATGCGCAACGCCCCGATACTGTGTGCATATACAGTATCGGGGCGTTTTTTCATGTCTACTGCACTACCACCTCGCGGTCGCGGCACCGCGACCAATCCGCACAACCGCTTCGCGCCGAACCGCTCGGTAGCCGAGGACGATGGCTGGTATCAGGAAGTGCCCGAGACGCAGAACACCGAGGTGATGATCGAAACTGCGAAAACCATCATCACCCGCAACACTTCGCCGGATTTACCCTTCGATCGTTCGATCAATCCCTATCGCGGCTGCGAGCATGGCTGCATCTACTGCTATGCGCGGCCCAGTCACGCCTATTGGGACATGTCGCCGGGTCTGGACTTCGAAACCCGGCTGATCGCCAAGACGAACGCCGCCCAGGTGCTGGAAGAGCAACTGAGCAAACGCGGTTATCAATGTGCGCCGATCAATCTCGGCTCCAACACCGATCCGTATCAGCCGATCGAGCGCGAACACAAGATCACCCGCCAGACCCTCGAAGTGCTGCTGCGCTACAGGCATCCGGTGACCATCGTCACCAAGGGCTCGCTGATTCTGCGCGATCTCGACCTGCTGACCGAGTTGGCCGAACAACGACTGGTGGCAGTGATGATCAGCCTGACCACGCTGGACGACGAACTTAAACGTATCCTCGAACCGCGAGCGGCAGCCCCCAAGGCGCGGTTGCGCGCTATCAGGGTCATGCGCGAAGCGGGGATTCCGGTCGGTGTGCTGTGTTCGCCGATGATTCCGATGATCAACGACAGCGAAATCGAAAACCTGCTCACCGAGGCCCACGCCGCAGGGGCGCAAAGTGCGGCCTACATGATGCTGCGTCTGCCGCTGGAGGTGGCGCCGCTGTTCGAAGAGTGGCTGGCCGCGCACTACCCGCAACGGGCGGCGCATGTGCTGAGCCTGATCCGCCAGAGCCGTGGCGGCGAGCTCTACGACAGCCGTTTTGGCGCACGCATGCGCGGTGAAGGACCGTTCGCCGATCTGTTGGCTCAGAGGTTTTCGAAGGTAATTAAACGTCTTGGTTTAAATCACCGCGAAGGTTACAACCTCGATTGCACTGCCTTCTGTCCGCCGGGTCGCCAGATGTCGTTGATTTAGCGACAATTGGCCTATGGTTGAGGGGTTGGAATCCTTCCGCCGAAAACACCCAGTCACGTTTTTGTGACCTGGAACACACGTTCTAGAGCGTTTGATTCAGTTTGAGTTAAGTTTCGGCGGCTACCTTGTTCATCGAGTGACTGACGGGTCGGGATGACCCGGATAGTTTTAAACAGCCACTGGCTTCATACCGGAATACCGGGGAAGACTCCCTGAATCCGCCTAAGAGGATGAATCATGAGTGACAAGGATAAACAGCCGTTGGCTGTGTCGGCGCAAACCCCTGAAGCGGAATCCGCCGATGCAGCGCTGCGACAGATCGTAGACGGCTTTTTGCATTTTCATCATGAGGTTTTTCCGCAGCAGGAAGAACTCTTCAAGAAACTCGCCACGGCCCAAGCGCCAAAAGCGATGTTCATCACCTGCGCCGACTCGCGCATCGTCCCCGAGCTGATCACCCAGAGCTCGCCGGGCGATCTGTTCGTGACCCGTAACGTGGGCAATGTTGTCCCGCCATACGGCCAGATGAACGGCGGCGTTTCAACCGCGATCGAATACGCGGTGCTGGCCCTCGGTGTGCAGCACATCATCATCTGCGGCCACTCCGATTGCGGTGCCATGCGTGCTGTGCTCAATCCGGACAGCCTGGAAAAGATGCCGACGGTCAAAGCCTGGCTGCGCCACGCTGAAGTCGCGAAAACCATGGTGCATGACAACTGTCACTGTGCCGACGAAAAAGAAAGCATGCCGATCCTCACCGAGGAAAACGTCATCGCCCAGTTGCAGCACTTGCGTACCCATCCTTCGGTAGCCTCGCGCATGGCGAACGGTCATCTGTTCATCCATGGCTGGGTCTACAAC
>Ga0160443_100692_pt1 | contig 18564 bp, 13 predicted proteins | sample HID1972I_E1MG_FD_108244 | JGI IMG/M metagenome (GOLD analysis project Ga0160443, IMG submission 108244) | Enriched pill bug-associated microbial communities from UW Madison campus, WI, USA - HID1972I_E1 MG | ecosystem: Host-associated > Arthropoda: Insects > Digestive system > Unclassified ... | reverse complement strand
TGGTGCGACCATCCGCGCTATCTGCGAAGAAACCAAGGCTTCGATCGACATCGAAGACGACGGTTCGATCAAGATCTTCGGCGAAACCAAGGAAGCGGCTGAAGCAGCACGTCAGCGCGTTCTGGGCATCACCGCTGAAGCCGAGATCGGCAAGATCTACGTGGGTAAAGTTGAGCGCATCGTCGATTTCGGCGCATTCGTCAACATCCTGCCAGGCAAGGACGGTCTGGTGCACATCTCGATGTTGAGCGATGCTCGCGTAGAGAAAGTGACCGACATCCTGAAAGAAGGCCAGGAAGTGGAAGTGCTGGTACTGGACGTGGACAACCGCGGTCGTATCAAGCTGTCGATCAAAGACGTGGCAGCTGCCAAGGCTTCGGGCGTTTAATCAGCCCAAAGCGTTAGCGCAATAAAAATGCCCCGCCGTGAAAACGGTGGGGCATTTTTTTGTCTGTCATAAACACCCATAGATCGCAGCCTGCGGCAGCGTCCACAAAAGCGCTGTGGTAACCCGATCATGTAGGAGTTGCCGCAGGCTGCGATCTTTGCTTTTGTGAAAACCGGTGCTAGGTTTAGCCCACCGCCCGTGTAGCTCAGCCGGTAGAGCAGCGCACTCGTAACGCGAAGGTCGCAGGTTCGATTCCTGTCTCGGGCACCATCTTCCTTATTTCACCTTGCGGCTCAGATCCTCGACAGTACGTTTGAGCTGATCCATCGCCCGATCCTGATCGTTGATTTTCTGCTTCAGACTGGAAATCTCGCTGCTGTTCGAATTGGAGCTGGAACCGCTGTTGCGCTTGAGGTCCTCCACCTGACGGCCGAGGGTTTCGAGCTTGCGATCCTGTTCCTTGACCTTGTTTTTCAGCTCCTCGATTTCCTTGCCGCTGGAACTGGAGCTCGAACCGCTGCTGCGTTTGAGTTCTTCGATCTGACGTGATTGATCGCTGACGGTGTCGCGCATTTTTTTCAATTCATCGACGCTGAAATCGCTGCGGATCACCACTTCTTTACCATAGTCGTTGTGAATCAACGAAAATTTGTCACCGTAGGAGGGGCTGCTGGAACTCAGCTCCAGTGCCATTGCGCTCGCGGGAAGAGCCATGGCAGCAATCAGAGCGGTGGTGGAAATAACGGCGGACATTTTCGAAAAACTGCGCATCACTGGTTTTCCTTGTGAACAGCGAAGATGAGTGCCGAAGTGGCACATCGCTATGACTCGGATTTCGTATTTATGTTCCGCAGGTCAACTTTTTGTGCGAGAGATGTAAAGAGCCGTGTAATTCGTCATGCAAACGTCCTATATTCGGTGCCTGCATGAGCATCGCTTAGCAGTTTTCAGATGATCCCGAATGGTTCCGAAGGCCGGACAAATCCGCGTCAGAGAGATCCTTGATGATCCAGATCCATCCTCCATTCTTACGATCAGCGAGAACGCCATGACCGAATTAACTCAAGAGCAACGTCACGAACAAGCGCTGGAAAAGTACAAGCTTGATGCGCCCCAACTGCTGGAAGAGATCAAGGATCTCAGTCCTGATGATCAGAAAGATCAGATTCAGTGGGCGTTCGAAGACGAGGCCGAAGCTCAGGGCCTGCAGCCGTGGGAGTTGACGCTCAAGTACACGAGCACGCCGGAGGAGTTCGAGGCGCAGCGCCTCGTGCTACACAAGGAGGCGGCCGAAGTACTGGGTGTCGAGTGGGATGAGTACTGCGAGATGAATAATCTGGTGGTCTGAAACAAAAACGCCAGCCTTATCCGGGCTGGCGTTTTTTATTGCGTAGTCTTCAGAGACTCAAGCGCATCGACAGGTCGACCGCTTTGACGTCCTTGGTCATCGCGCCGATCGAGATGTAATCCACCCCGGTTTCAGCGATCGGCAGCAGCGTGCTTTCGTTGATGCCGCCGCTGGCTTCCAGTTTCGCCTTGCCGCCGTTCAGGCGCACGGCTTCGCGCATGTCATCCAGGCTCAATTCATCGAGCATGATGATGTCGGCACCTGCTTCCAACGCTTCCTTGAGTTCTTCAAGGCTTTCGACTTCGATTTCCACCGGTTTGCCCGGCGCGATCTTGTGCGCGGCGGCAATTGCCTGCGGGATGCCACCGCTGGCGGCGATGTGGTTTTCCTTGATCAGGAACGCGTCGTACAGACCGATGCGGTGATTGTGGCAGCCACCACAGGTCACTGCGTACTTCTGCGCCATACGCAGGCCTGGCAGGGTTTTACGGGTATCGAGCAGCTTGACGTCAGTAGCGCCGACGAAGTCTGCGAGGTACTGCGCGCGCGTGGCCACGCCTGACAACAACTGCAGGAAGTTCAGCGCACTGCGTTCACCGGTCAGCAGCGACCGCGCCGGACCTTCCAGATGAAACAGCGGTTGATTGGCTTTGACCCGCTCGCCATCGACCACTTGCCAGTGCACTGCAACGCGGGGATCGAGCTGACGAAATACTGCATCGACCCACGCCGTGCCACAGACGACGGCCTCGTCGCGGGTGATGATGGTGGCTTTGGCCAGGCGTTCGGCCGGGATCAGTTGCGCGGTGATGTCGCCGCTGCCGATGTCTTCGAGCAACGCACGGCGCACGTTGGCTTCGATTTCGGCGGTCAAATCGGCGAGACGTAGATTCGGCATAACGGGCTCCACAAACAAAGTGGTTCGATTATAGGGGCATGGGATCAGCCAACCCAAGGCGAGAACGTGCGTGCCTGACTGCATCCGGTCGAATTTGTTTGAGCAAACAGTGTTGAACCGTGGTCACTGGAAGGGCGCCGGTATAGGGGAAACCCTGACGGCTATAGCGCCGGAGACATCTTTTGCAAGATAATCCGCCTTGCATTTGACGTCATAGCTTTGACGTCCTAAGAATCACCGTTCCAGGAGGCTTGGATGCACAACGACGGGAAAGTAGTGCCTTTGCACAAGGCCGCTACCGATCAGGCGAATCACTCGCCGCTCGCCCGCCTGCCTGTGATTCTGCTTCAGGTTCGCGACAAGGCTGCGCAGCAACTGCGTCACGGTTTGCAGGAACTGTTCGATAACGCCGACGACACGCTGTTTGAAATGGCCGATCGGGCGCGCAACGACGTCGAGCAGAACATCTTTTTCGAAGCCATGCGCGACCTGCGCCTCAAGCGCAAGAATATCGAGCGCGGCTTTCTCGAACAGTTTTTCGAGGCCTTCGTCGGTCTCACTCAGTACGACCCCACGCACAACACGCTGCCACGCACGCTGATGTTTGAGGACTCGGCACCGCGCACCGATGACATGGAGCGCAGCGTAGCGGTCGAAACCATGGTCGGTCGGGTGCTCAAACGCGATGGTTTCGCCCTCGATCAATTGACTCTGCGTCTCAACGCCTTGCTCGGCAATACCCTCGACGACCAGCACAACCCGCTCGGCCCGGCGATGCTGTGCGAGTTCTTTTTGCAGGCCGGGCGCAATCTGGGCGTGGAGATCAAGGTCAAGCTGATCCTGCTCAAACTGTTCGAGCGTTATGTGCTGGCCGACACCGAACAGCTTTACGCTGAGGCCAACCAGTTGTTGCTCGCCACCGGCGTGTTGCCGGCGTTGAAACCGGCACCCGCGCGGCGCGCCATGGATCGAGCGGCCGCGAGTGTCTACAGCGAAGAAAGTCATGAGCCGACGCCCGCCGACGAAGGCGTGCAAGAAGTGTTCGCCGCGCTGCAGGAGTTGCTGTTGCATGTGCGCGGCAGCGTGGCGCCGACCCTGGAACCCAGCAGCGCGAGCCAACCGATCACCACACGCGACCTGCTGCGCCTACTATCGCATTTGCAACAATACGTGCCAGCGCTCGCCGCGCAGGACGACTTCGATCTGCGCAATCAGCTCGAACAACTGCTGACGCGGGTCAGCGTCAAAAGTGGCAAGTCGCGGATCGTCGGTGGTGCAGACGAAGACGTGATCAACCTGATCGCCATGGTCTTCGATTGCATCCTCGAAGATCGCAACGTACCGGATTCGCTCAAGGCGCTGATTGCTCGTTTGCAGATTCCGATGCTTAAGGTAGCCGTCCTCGACAAAAGCTTTTTCAGCCGTAGCAGCCATCCGGCGCGGCGCCTGCTCAATGAAATCGCCGACGCAGCCATGGGCTGGGGCGACTGCGACAGTGCCGAGCGCGACAGTTTGTACGTGCGCATCGAACAAGTGGTGCAGCGCCTGCTCAGCGATTTTGTCGATGACCCGGCGATTTTTTCCGAGCTGCTCGCCGACTTCCTCGCCTTTACCAGCGACGAACGCCGCCGCAGCGAACTGCTGGAGCAGCGTTTGCGCGACGCCGAAGAGGGGCGCGCCAAAACTGAACTGGCCCGGCGCCGGGTCGAACAGGCATTGAATCAGGCATTGCTGGGCAAAGTCCTGCCGCCGTCGGTAGTCACTTTCGTCCAGAACGCCTGGAGCAAGGTGCTGCTGCTGACGCGCCTCAAACATGGCGATCAGTCCGCAGAGTGGCAGGCCGATGTGCAGACCATGGAGCAATTGATCTGGAGCGTGCAGCGCCATGATGATCCCGAGTTCAGTCTGCGTTTATTGACTCTGGTGCCGGGGTTGCTCAAGTCGCTGCGTGATGGCCTGACCAGTATCGCGTTCGATCCGTTTGCCACCGGTGAGTTTTTCAGCGAACTCGAAGCGCTGCACGTGAAGGTATTGGAGCGAGCGGCGGACACCGGTCAAGCGACGATGATGATCGAAGTGTCGCAGCAGATCGTTTTGCCGACCGCTGACGAGGGCTCGGTGGAACTGACCTCCGTACGTTTGCCTCACGACGATGCAGGTCTGCGCCAGGTTGACCAGTTGCGCCTCGGCAGTTGGGTGGCGTTTGCGGAAGACGACGAACACAACTTGCGCTGCAAACTGGCCGCTATCATCGAAGCCACGGGCAAGTACATCTTTGTCGATCGCACCGGGACGAAAGTACGCGAACGCAGTCGCACCAGCCTCGCCCTCGAATTCCGCCGTGGCGCCGTCCGTGCGCTGGACGATACGCTGCTGTTCGACCGGGCGCTGGAGTCAGTGCTGGGCAATCTGCGGCGACTCAATCGCGCCAAGTGATCGCGCGCCGGGGGCCGATCACGGCATACTGGGCGTCAACACAGTCGGCGTTGAAGGAATCGGTATGCAGTTGGATCCCGCTAGCGGGTGGTGTCACGGGGTGCAGGTCTGCCCATCGCCCAACTTCAATGAGCGTCCTGCGGGCGAAGTCTCCCTGTTGGTCATCCATAACATCAGCCTGCCACCGGCGCAGTTCGCCACGGGCAAGGTGCAGGAATTTTTCCAGAATCGTCTGGATGTCACCGAACATCCCTATTTTGCAGGGATTGTTGACCTGCGCGTCTCGGCGCACTTTCTGATTGAACGTGACGGCAAGGTCACCCAGTTTGTCTCCTGTCTCGAACGGGCGTGGCATGCCGGAGTGTCGATTTTCGACGGCCGCGAAACCTGTAACGATTTTTCCGTGGGCATCGAACTCGAAGGCACCGATGATCTGCCGTTCACCGATGCGCAGTATCAAGCCTTGACGACGCTGACCCGTCAGTTGCAAACAGCATTTCCGGCTATCACCGGCGCCCGTATTTGCGGGCACAGCGATATAGCACCCGGGCGTAAGACCGATCCTGGCCCGGCATTCGACTGGGCGCGTTACCGCGCAGCCCTGGCACAAGAGGAAGGACAATGAGTTTTCTGGTGTTACTGCTGGCGGTCTGGATCGAGAAGTTCTCGGCCTTGCGCCATCGGGTTCAACGCGATGGCGGATGGATCCGCGAACTGAACAAACTCGAAAGCAGCGCGCGACTGGCCAGCCAGCCATGGATAGTGCTGACGATTCTGGTGTTGCTGCCGGTGGCGCTGCTTGGCTTGTTGCTGGTGGTGCTGGAGCCAGTAGCCTATGGCTTGCTGGCCTTGCCGGTGCATTTACTGGTGGTGATTTACAGTCTGGGACGCGGCGATTTACTCGGCGGTCTCGGGCCGTTCCGTGATGCCTGGCGCCGTGAGGATCTGCAAGCGGCGGCACATGTGGCCAAGCGCGATCTGGATATTTGCGCTGACAGCGGCGAGCAATTGCTTGATCGCGTGCAGGGGCATCTGCTGTGGGAGGCTTATCAGAGTTTCTTCGCGGTGATCTTCTGGTACTTCCTGCTCGGGCCGGTGGCGGCGTTGGCTTATCGCTTGTTGGCGCTGGCCGAAGAACACGGCAAGAATCCCGCACTGGCCGAACGCGCCGGGCAAATGCGCCATGCCTTTGATTGGGTGCCGGTACGCTTGCTGGCGGCCAGCCTGGCGCTGGTCGGCAACTTTGTTGCGGTCAGCCGGGTGATGCTGCATGAGCTGCTGAACTGGAACATCAGCGCTGCGCAACTGATCAACAAGGTTGGATTGGCTGCTGGAGAGATCCCTCCGCCTGCGGTCGGTCCGGATGGCATCAACACTCTCGATTGCCTGTGGGAACTGCTGCTGCGTGCGGCAGTGCTGTGGTATGCCGGGTTTGCCTTGTGGACGGTTCTGGTTCACTGATTAAAAAAAGACCACAAGATCGCAGCCTGCGGCAGCTCCTACACAGGGATTGTGTGTTTCCTGTAGGAGCTGTCGCAGGCTGCGATCTTTTTCGTTGTTAACCTTAAGTTACAAAACCTCCCTTCGATTTGAGCTATACAGACACAGCGCCCGATAGTGGCTATCTGCTGTCGCCCCGCGCCTGCCAATAAAAACAAGAAAAACCAAGGGAGACTTCCAGTGAAGAGCTTGCTCTATCCCGCCGTCTCGCTGATGAACCGTCTGAGCTTCGGCATGAAGTTCAGCCTGATCAGCGTGCTGTTCCTGGTGCCGATGCTGGTGACCAATTTCTATCTGGTGCGCGATTCCTATCGCGAATTCCAAGGCACCCGCGTCGAGCTACAGAGTCTCGATCTGCTGGGCAGCAGCCTGGCCCTGCGCCGGGATCTGGAGACGCTGAACAATCTGGTGCAGATCAACGTCACCCTCGGTCAGTCTGGCAAGGCCGGGAATGTCGAAGCGCAAATCACCACGCTTGAACAAGCGGTTTTGACACGCCTGCAAGGGCTGACGGCGATGACCGACGATCCCGAACATATCCAGGTGTTCGACGGCAAACGCGATGAAATGATCGCCGCATTCAAGGCGCAGCAAACGGAAAACTCGCTGCAGAGCAAAAGCGCGTTGATTGGCAAACTGCTGGCCAGTGCGCAGATTTTCAGCCAGATCATCACCAGTCAGGCCGGCCTGAGCCGCGACAACCAGAGCGATATCCGCCAGCTCAGCGAACTGGTGACCCTGATCACGCCGACCGTCACGCAAACCCTTGGCGAAGGCCGGGCCATGGGTTCGTATTCATTGGGCCAGGGTTTTCTCAACAGCGCCTCAAGCACGCGTTTCGATGAGCTGTTGGTGCAGATCGAAAAACTCCAGGCGGAGTACGCTTTGAAATTGCAGGACGCCCTCGGCTCCAGTAAAGCTGCGCGCGAACACCTCAGTGCGGTGGCCGACAACAGCAAGGCCTCGTTGAAACAGGCCAGCGAACTGTTCGAAGAGCAGGTCGTCATGGCCGACACCCTCGATGCGCCGTGGCAAGCTTTTTACGATCAGGTCACCGGGCTGATCGGCAAGACCTACGAGCTCAACGACGCCACGTTGAAATTCCTCGACACTCAGTTGCAGCAGCGTCTGGCGCAGAATCGCACACACATGCTTCTGCAGACTGTGGCGCTGTCGGTGGTGTTCGTGTTGATTTTCTACCTCTATGGTGGCTTCTACGCTTCGACCCGCACCACGCTTAAACGCCTCGGGGCGATGATGGACAAGGTCGCGGCCGGTGACATGACGGTTAACTTCAAGGCCAACAGTCGTGATGAGCTGGGTGAGTTGGGCGAAGTGTTCAACGGCACGGTGAAGAAGATTCACGACTTGATCGAGCGCGTCGGCCAGACCGTGGGCGAAGTCGAGCGTCAGGCCGGCCAGGTTGAAAACGTCTCCGCACAAAGCAATCAGGCGGTGGCGGGCCAGCGCACGCAGATCGAACAAGTGGCGACGGCGATGAACCAGATGTCGGCGACTTCACTGGAAGTCGCACGCAGTGCCGCCGCGGCAGTGAGCAGCGCCCACAGCGTGAATGACGAGACCATCAGCGGTCGTGGGCTGGTGGAGTCGCAGCAGGGCAGCATTGCTGCGCTGGCCAGCGAGATCGATCAGTCAGTATTGGTGATCAATCAACTCGCCAGTGACAGCCAATCGATCAGCCGTGTTCTTGAAGTAATCAAGAGCATCGCCGAGCAGACCAATCTGCTGGCGCTCAACGCCGCGATCGAAGCGGCCCGTGCCGGTGAGCAGGGTCGTGGTTTCGCCGTGGTTGCCGATGAGGTGCGCACCCTGGCCAAACGCACCCAGCAATCGACCGAAGAGATTGAACAAATGATCGCCAAGCTGCACGGCGGTGTCGGTGCAGCGGTGAAAGCCATGGGCGTCAGCCATCAGATGGCCAACGGCACGGTCGGGCAGTCGGAAAAGGTTCAGCAGGCGCTGGAAAACATCCTTGGGGCTGTGGGCATGATCGTCGATCAGAACCAGCAGATCGCCGCTGCCGTTGAGCAGCAAACGGCGGTGGCCCATGACATTGATCAGAATATCGTCGAGATCAACCGCGCCGGCGAGCGCACCGCGCAGGGGGCGCATCAGACCGAAGATGCCAGCCGGGCACTGTCGGCTCAGGTCGTGGAACTGAAACAACTGATCAGCGCCTTCCGCGTCTGAGCTGTACACAAATCCCCTGTAGGAGCTGCGGCACGCTGCGATCTTTTGATCCTGATTTCAAAGATCAAAAGATCGCAGCCTCGTTTCACTCGACAGCTCCTACAGGGGGAGATGTGTTACCAGCCGAAGACTTCGCAGCTGTTGGCGGTGCTGGCCGTGGCCAGTTGTTGCGGGCTGATTTTCATCAGTCCGGCCAGCGCCTCACAAATCGCCGGCAAGTGCGCCGGACTGTTGCGCTGACCGGGAAACATGACAGGTGCCATGTCCGGTGAATCGGTTTCCAGCACGATCGACTCCAGCGGCAACTCCGCCAGCACGCGATGCATGCGCAGTGCCTGCGGCCAGGTCGGCGCGCCGCCCAGGCCCAGTTTGAAACCCAGTTTGATGTACTCCCGCGCTTCTTCACGGCTACCGGCGAAGGCGTGGATGATCCCCGCGCGTTTGAGCTTGAAGCGTTTGAGCGTTGCGATCACCGCCGCGTGGCTGCGCCGGACGTGGATCAACGCCGGTAACTCAAAATCCGCCGCCAATTGCAGTTGCGCTTCGAAAAGCGCCTGTTGTCGCTCGCGATCCAGCGTTTCGATGAAGTAATCCAGACCGATTTCGCCCACCGCACATAACTGCCGATGACCGCGCAAGCGTGTCAGCCAATCGCCGAGTGCGGTCAGATCTTCCGGGCGATGCTGATTGAGGTACACCGGATGCAGGCCGAACGCCGCGTACAAATCGGCATCGCTCTGCACCAGATCCCACACCCGTTGCCAGTTACCCTCGTAAACCCCCAACACCACCATTCGCTGCACCCCGAGGGCACGGCTTTCGACGAGCAACGCCGGGCGATCGGCGTCGAAGTCGGGGAAATCGAGGTGGGTGTGGCTGTCGATCAGATCCACGATTCAGTCTCGGTGAATACGCTGCTTGAATGTCCGCGCGATGGCCTGCACACCGGGCTTGTACTCCGACTGCTCGACGGCCGCCAGCGCCAGTTCCAGCGCCTTGTCGGCAATCAACTGGTGCTGCTGGGCCATGGCGTTGACCGGCAGCGGCAGGAAATCCAGCAACTGCGTGTCGCCAAAGGTGCCGAGACGCAGCGGCCGCGATTTCAGCGGGAAGTCATGCAGCGCATCGAACACGCCCTGCAGCAGGACGTAGGACGTGGTGACCAACGCGTCCGGCAAATGCCCCAGGCGTTGCAGGAGTTCTTCCATCAACTGCTTGCCGCACTCACGGCTGAAAGATTCAGCGTGCTCGACCAGCACCTCGCCTTTGAAGTCGACCAGCGCTTGTTTGAACCCGGCAGCACGTTCCTGGCTGATGCTCAGTTCCGGGCGCGCACCAAGCAGAACGATCTGCCTGGGTTGCGGGTCGAGCAGGCTCTGGGTCAGGTGCAGGCTGGCCTCGCGGTCGTCACTGATCACCGAGCAGAAATGCTCCGGCTCCATGACCCGGTCGATGGCGATGATCGGCAGACCTTTGGCCTGCAACTGCCGATAGCTGTCATCGCCGGCCGGCAGGCAACTGGCGACGATCAGCGCATCGCAACGGCGCGCGCGGAACAGTTGCAGCAACTGGCGCTCGCTGTCCGGTGCATCGTCGGAGCTGGCGATCAGCAACTGATAGCCGCGCGCCCGCGCACCTTGCTCCAGCAGTTTGGCGATCCGCGCGTAACTGGGGTTTTCCAGATCCGGCAGAATAAAGCCCAGCGTGCGCGTGTGCCGACTGCGCAGCCCGGCTGCTTGAGGGTTTGGCGTGAAGCCATGCAGATCGACCACTGCCCGCACGCGCTCGACGGTCGCGGTGCTGATGCGCTGCTGTTCGGCCTTGCCGTTGATGACGTAGCTGGCGGTGGTCACGGACACTCCGGCCAACCGCGCGATATCACTGAGTTTCAACCCGGGATTTCCTTGTTTTTGCGAGCTTGCCGCAACATTTTCGCCAATCCTAACCGATTAGGGCAGGCGACTATTGTCGCAGCGCATCCGACAAGTTGGACTTCAAGGATGGGACATTATCGAGTAACGTGCCGATCAATCTAGATTAAACGTTTCAGCAAGCGTATTTTCTACGTTTTAGACGCCTTTGGCCGGTGCTGCCGTGAAACCGCCAAAACTGCCGCTGAAAAGCAAAGCGGTAGAGCGCCTAAGCTGCAACCATCCAAAACAATACCTGGCACCTTCATGTGCCAAAAAGGAGATCGCATGCTCGAGCTCACTATAGAGCAGATATCCATGGCCCAATCGGCTGTGGATAAACCCGCCGCCCTGCAATTGCTGGCCAATCATCTGGTGGCCGATGGTCTGGTCGCCGACGGCTACCTCGCCGGATTGCAGGCCCGGGAAGCCCAGGGCTCGACCTTTCTCGGTCAAGGTATTGCCATTCCCCACGGCACCCCGGAAACCCGCGATCAGGTGTTCGCCACTGGCGTGCGCCTGATGCAGTTCCCGGAAGGCGTGGATTGGGGCGATGGCCAGATCGTTTATCTGGCGATTGGCATCGCCGCCAAATCCGACGAACACCTGCGTCTGCTGCAACTGCTGACCCGTGCCCTCGGCGAGACCGACCTGGGTCAGGCCCTGCGTCGCGCCAGTTCGCCTGAAGCGCTGCTGAAACTGCTGCAAGGCGCGCCGCAAGAGCTGGCGCTGGACGCGCAGATGATCGGCCTCGGCGTCTCGGCCGACGATTTCGAAGAACTGGTCTGGCGTGGCGCACGTCTGCTGCGGCAGGCCGATTGTGTGAGTAACGGTTTCTCTGCGGTGCTGCAACAAGTCGAAGCGCTGCCGCTGGGCGATGGGTTGTGGTGGTTGCACAGCGAACAAACGGTGAAGCGTCCGGGTCTGGCGTTCGTCACCCCGGACAAACCGATGCGCTACCTCGGTCAGCCGCTCAGTGGTCTGTTCTGCCTGGCCAGTCTGGGCGAGGCGCACCAAGCGTTGCTCGAACGTCTTTGTGCGTTGCTGATCGAAGGTCGCGGCCATGAACTGGGGCGCGCCACCAGCAGCCGCAAAGTCCTCGAAGTGCTCGGCGGTGAATTGCCCGCCGATTGGCCAAGCGCTCGCATTGCGCTGGCCAACGCCCACGGTTTGCACGCGCGTCCGGCGAAGATCCTCGCGCAACTGGCAAAGAGTTTTGATGGCGAGATTCGCGTGCGCATCGTCGACGGTCAGGACAGCGCCGTGTCGGTGAAGAGTCTGAGCAAACTGCTCAGCCTCGGCGCCCGTCGTGGTCAGGTGCTGGAGTTGATTGCCGAGCCGAGCATTGCCGCCGATGCCTTGCCTGCGTTGCTCGCCGCTATCGAAGAAGGCCTCGGCGAAGAAGTCGAGCCGCTGCCCGCGATTAGCGAACAACGAGAAGTCTTTGCCGACATCGCCGAAGTAGTCATTGCCCCGGCGTCCGGCACTCAGTTGCAAGCCATTCCCGCCGCGCCCGGCATTGCCATCGGCCCGGCGCACATTCAAGTGCAACAGACCATCGATTACCCAATGCGCGGCGAGTCCGCTGCCATCGAACGCGAGCGTCTCAAGCAAGCGCTTAGCGATGTGCGCAACGACATTCAAGGCCTGATCGAACGCAGCAAGGCCAAGGCCATCCGCGAGATCTTCATCACCCACCAGGAAATGCTCGACGACCCGGAACTCACCGATGAAGTCGACACCCGCCTCAAGCAAGGCGAAAGCGCCGAAGCGGCGTGGATGGCGGTGATCGAAGCAGCGGCCAAACAACAGGAATCACTGCAGGACGCTTTGCTTGCCGAGCGTGCGGCGGATCTGCGCGACATCGGTCGCCGCGTGCTGGCGCAACTGTGTGGCGTGCAGACCCCGAGCGAGCCTGAGCAACCGTACATTCTTGTCATGGACGAGGTCGGCCCGTCCGACGTCGCGCGTCTGGATCCGGCGCGTGTGGCGGGGATTCTCACCGCACGCGGCGGCGCCACGGCGCATAGCGCAATCGTCGCGCGAGCCCTCGGGATTCCGGCGCTGGTCGGCGCTGGCGCCGCCGTGTTGTTGCTGGCGCCGGGCACGCCGTTGCTGCTCGACGGCCAGCGCGGTCGTCTGCATGTCGACGCCGATGCTGCGACCCTGCAACGCGCCGCCGAAGAACGCGACACCCGCGAACAACGCTTGAAGATTGCCGCCGAACAACGCCACCAACCGGCGCACACCACCGACGGTCACGCCGTCGAAGTGTTCGCCAACATCGGCGAAAGCGCCGGCGTGATCAGCGCGGTGGAGCAGGGCGCCGAAGGCATCGGTCTGCTGCGTACCGAATTGATTTTCATGGCCCATCCGCAAGCGCCGGACGAGGCGACGCAAGAAGCCGAATACCGCCGCGTGCTTGATGGTCTCGCCGGTCGCCCGTTGGTGGTGCGCACGCTGGATGTCGGCGGCGACAAACCGCTGCCGTATTGGCCGATCGCCAAGGAAGAAAACCCGTTCCTCGGCGTGCGTGGCATTCGCCTGACCTTGCAACGTCCGCAGATCATGGAAGCGCAATTGCGCGCCTTGCTGGGTTCGGCGGACAACCGTCCGCTGCGCATCATGTTCCCGATGGTCGGCAGCGTTGAAGAGTGGCGTCAGGCCCGCGACATGACCGAACGTCTGCGCCTGGAAATCCCGGTCGCCGATCTGCAACTGGGGATCATGATCGAAGTGCCGTCCGCCGCTTTGCTCGCGCCGGTATTGGCCAAGGAAGTCGACTTCTTCAGCGTCGGCACCAACGACCTGACGCAATACACCCTGGCCATCGACCGTGGCCACCCGACCCTGTCGGCGCAGGCTGACGGTTTGCACCCGGCTGTGCTGCAACTGATCGACATCACCGTGCGCGCGGCCCATGCCCACGGCAAGTGGGTCGGTGTTTGCGGTGAGTTGGCGGCGGATCCGCTGGCGGTGCCGGTGCTGGTCGGCCTCGGCGTCGATGAACTCAGTGTGTCCGGGCGCAGCATTGCTGAAGTCAAGGCACGCATCCGCGAACTCAGCCTGACTCAGGCGCAAACCCTTGCTCAACAGGTCCTGGCCGTGGGCAGCGCCAACGAAGTGCGTGCATTAGTGGAGGCCCTGTAATGGCCAAGATTCTTACCCTGACTCTCAACCCGGCGCTCGACCTTACCGTCGAACTGCCACGGCTGGACGCCGGTCAGGTCAATCGCAGCGACGAGATGCACACCCACGCCGCCGGCAAAGGCGTGAACGTCGCCCAGGTGCTCGCCGACCTCGGTCATCAACTGACGGTCAGTGGTTTCCTCGGCGAAGACAATCTGCAAGCGTTCGAAACCCTTTTCGCCAAGCGCGGTTTTGTCGACGCGTTTATCCGCGTGCCGGGTGAGACGCGCAGCAACATCAAAGTCGCTGAACAGAGTGGACGCATCACCGACATCAACGGCCCGGGGCCGGTGGTCGATGCCGCCGCGCAGCAAGCGTTGCTGGAGCGGCTGGTGCAGATTGCACCGGGACATGACGCGGTGGTGGTCGCCGGCAGTCTGCCGCGCGGGGTCACGGCGCAATGGCTGCGTGAGCTGATCGAACGGCTCAATCAGCTCGGCCTGAAAGTCGCTCTCGACTCCAGCGGCGAAGCGTTGCGCGAAGCTTTGAAAGCCAGTCCGTGGCTGATCAAGCCGAACACTGAAGAACTCGCCGATGCGCTCGGTTGCGAGGTGGTTTCTCACGCCGCTGAAGCGCAAGCAGCGGCGCAATTGCACGCGCAAGGCATCGAACACGTGGTGATCTCCCACGGTGCTGACGGCGTGAACTGGTTCAGCGTCGGTTCGGCACTGCACGCGACGCCGCCGAAGGTCAGCGTCGCCAGTACGGTCGGTGCCGGTGATTCGTTGCTGGCCGGCATGCTCCACGGTTTGCTCAGCGCCGACACGCCTGAACAAACCCTGCGCACGGCCACCGCGATTGCCGCGATGGCGGTGACCCAGATCGGTTTCGGCATCAACGATGCTGCGCAACTGGCGCAGCTCGAACAGGGCGTGCGCGTGCGCCCCCTGACAGAACAATAAGAGGGTTTGTCATGAAACTAGCCATTGTTACGGCTTGCCCGAACGGTATGGTCACCAGTGTGCTGTGCGCGCGTCTGCTCGATGCGGCGGCGCAGCGTCAGGGCTGGAGCACCAGCGTTGAAGTGGTCGATGCCGCGCACCCGGAACGCGAGTTGTCGGCAGCGACAATCGAAGCGGCGGAGTGGGTTTTGCTGGTCGCCACCGGCGCGGTCGACATGACACGTTTTGTCGGCAAACGTGTGTTCCAGATTGCCCCGGCGCAGGCGTTGCAGGATGTTGAAGCAGTGCTGCGCCGTGGCGCAGAAGAGGCTGAGGTCTACGTTGCCAGCGCGGCTGAACCGGTGGCTGATGCGCCGCGTGCGCCACGCATCGTCGCCATCACCGCGTGCCCGACCGGTGTCGCCCACACCTTCATGGCGGCCGAAGCCTTGCAGCAAACCGCCAAGCGTCTGGGCTATGAATTGCAGGTCGAAACCCAAGGCTCGGTGGGCGCGAAAACTCCGTTGAGCGCAGCGGCGATTGCCGAGGCAGACGTGGTGTTGCTGGCGGCGGACATCGAAGTCGCTACCGAGCGTTTCGCCGGCAAGAAAATCTCTCGCTGCGGCACCGGGATTGCGTTGAAGCAGTCCGAAGCCACGCTGAAAAAAGCGCTGGCCGAAGGTGTTGTGGAAAGCGCGGCCAGTGACGGCAAAACACCGGCCAAGCCAGAGAAAACCGGCATCTACAAACACCTGCTGACCGGCGTGTCGTTCATGCTGCCGATGGTCGTGGCGGGCGGTTTGATGATCGCGCTGTCGTTCGTGTTCGGCATCACCGCGTTCAAGGAAGAAGGCACGCTGGCCGCTGCGCTGATGCAGATCGGCGGCGAGACCGCGTTCAAATTGATGGTGCCGCTGCTGGCCGGTTACATCGCCTATTCGATTGCTGACCGTCCGGGTCTGGCGCCGGGGATGATTGGCGGGTTACTGGCGAGTACGTTGGGCGCCGGTTTTATCGGTGGCATCGTCGCCGGTTTTATCGCCGGTTATGCGGCGAAGGCGATCAGTCGATATATCGCCTTGCCGCAAAGTCTTGAGGCGCTGAAACCGATTCTGATCATTCCGTTGTTCGCCAGCCTGTTCACCGGTCTGGTGATGATCTACGTGGTCGGCAAACCGGTCGCCGGCATGCTCGGGGCGCTCACGCATTTCCTCGATAGCATGGGCACCACCAACGCGATTCTGCTCGGTGTGTTGCTCGGCGGCATGATGTGCGTCGACCTCGGCGGGCCGATCAACAAAGCAGCGTATGCGTTCTCGGTGGGGCTGCTGGCGTCGCAAAGTTATGCGCCGATGGCGGCGACGATGGCGGCGGGGATGGTGCCGCCGATTGGCCTGGGCATCGCCACGTTTATTGCGCGGCGCAAGTTTGCCCAGACCGAACGTGAGGCGGGTAAAGCGGCGCTGGTATTGGGGCTGTGCTTTATCTCCGAAGGGGCGATTCCGTTTGCCGCGAAAGATCCGTTGCGGGTGATTCCTGCGAGCATTGCCGGTGGTGCGTTGACCGGTGCGTTGTCGATGTATTTCGGCTGCAAACTGATGGCGCCGCACGGTGGCTTGTTTGTGTTGGCGATTCCGAATGCGATCAACCATGCGTTGCTGTATCTGCTGGCGATTGTCGCGGGGAGTTTGTTGACCGCTGTGGTCTATGCGACGGTCAAACGGCCTGAAGCCGTCGAGTTGGCGCTGGAGCCCGCCAAGGCCTGACTGACACCACAAAACCCTTGTAGGAGTGAGCCTGCTCGCGATAGCGGTCTGTCAGTGACATGAATGTTGGCAGGTATACCGATATCGCGAGCAGGCTCACTCCTACAATGGGTTCCGCGGTGTGTCTGGTGTCATGTGTGTTTCATGATCGCGTGCTTAAGTTTTCCTTTTTTCAGGGAGAACACCATGAGCGATTTCAACCCCGGTCGCCGGCGCGTCATGCAAGTTGTCGGCGCCGGATTGCTGATGCCAAGTCTGGCGCCAGCGGTGATTGCCTCGGTCAAGGATCGGCCGCAACTGACCGATGGCGTGCAGTCCGGCGACCTGCAAGGCGACCGCGCGATGATCTGGAGTCGCAGCGATCGCCCGGCGCATATGGTGGTCGAGTGGGACACCCGCAGCCAGTTTCGCCATCCCCGCCGATTGGTCTCGGCGCTGGCCGATGCGCGCACAGATTTCACCGCTCGGGTCGAGCTCACCGGGCTGCCGGCCGATCAGGCGATTTTTTATCGGGTTTATTTCAAGGATGCGCAGACCAGCGTCGCCAGCGAACCGTGGCTGGGTCACCTGCGCAGCGCACCGACGGCGCGGCGCAACATTCGTTTCGTCTGGAGCGGCGACACCGTCGGCCAAGGCTTCGGTATCAACCCCGACATCGGCGGCATGCGCATCTACGAAGCCATGCGTCTGCGCCTGCCGGACTTTTTTATCCACAGCGGCGACACCATCTACGCCGACGGCCCGGTGCCCGCTCAGCTCACCACTGAAGGTGGCCGGATCTGGCGCAACCTCACCACTGAAGCCAAGAGCAAAGTCGCGCAGACCCTCGACGATTATCGCGGCAACTACCGCTACAACCTGATGGACGAAAACATCCGTCGCTTCAACGCCGAAGTGCCACAGATCTGGCAGTGGGACGACCATGAGGTGGTCAACAACTGGTCACCGGGCAAGCAACTCGACGAGCGTTATCAGGAGAAAGATATCCACACCCTGGTCGGGCGCGCACGCAAGGCCTGGCTGGAATATTCGCCGATGCGTTTGCAGGCTGCCGACGGTGGCGGGCGTATTTATCGCAAGCTCAGCTACGGCCCGATGCTGGATGTGTTCGTGCTCGATATGCGCAGCTATCGCGGCGCCAACGACGACAACCTCGGCGCGGCGAAACCGTTTCTCGGGCGTGAGCAACTGGACTGGCTCAAACGCGGTTTGAAGAAGTCGAAAGCGCAATGGAAGGTCATCGCCGCCGACATGCCAATTGGTCTTGGCGTGCCCGATGGCGAGGTCAGTCCGGGTGTCGTGCGTTGGGAAGCGGTGGCCAACGGTGATCCGGGACCGGCCCAGGGGCGCGAGGTGGAAATCGCCGAGTTGCTCGGCTATCTGCGCGCACAGCAAGTGCGCAATTTCGTCTTCCTCACCGCCGACGTGCATTACTGCGCGGCGCATCACTATCACCCGGATCGCGCGGCGTTTCAGGATTTCGAACCGTTTTGGGAGTTTGTCGCGGGGCCGTTGAATGCCGGGAGCTTTGGGCCTAATCCTTTGGATAAAACCTTTGGCCCGGAGGTGGTGTTCGAGAAGGCACCGCCGGTGCAGAACGCATCACCGTTTGCCGGGTTTCAGTTTTTTGGCGAGGTGAATATTGAAGGGGGGAGCGGGGAAATGAGCGTGGTGTTGCGGGATTTGAATGGGGTGGCGGTTTTTGAGAAAAAGTTGCAGCCCGCTTGAAGATCAAAAGCTGACCCTCACCCCGGCCCTCTCCCGGAGGGAGAGGGAGCCGATCGAGGTGTTTGAAGAGGTACGTCGACCTGAAAGACCGAGTTGATTATGAGATCAGCACAAAGCCTTTCTCGATTATGGATTCGGTAAAGCAGTCGCAGGTCGGCGTACATCTCAAGCATCCCCCAATCAGTTCCCTCTCCCCTTGGGAGTGTATGTACCGGAGACATGGTGGACACATGTTCGGAGACATGGTGGACGGTTTTAGATCTTCTTACCTGCCGTGACGATCTGCAAGTTCAAGTCGATTCGGGCGAT
>Ga0160443_100690_pt1 | contig 18610 bp, 19 predicted proteins | sample HID1972I_E1MG_FD_108244 | JGI IMG/M metagenome (GOLD analysis project Ga0160443, IMG submission 108244) | Enriched pill bug-associated microbial communities from UW Madison campus, WI, USA - HID1972I_E1 MG | ecosystem: Host-associated > Arthropoda: Insects > Digestive system > Unclassified ... | reverse complement strand
GCAGGCGCGCGAGGATTTGAAGGAACCTTCCATCGCCTTCCTGCTGACGCTGGACGACGCTGCCTTCCGCAGCTTCTTCAGCGGCTCACCAGTCAAGCGCATCGGGCGTAACCGCTTCATCCGCAACGTGCTGATAGCTGCTGGAAACTCTCGCGACCAGCAATTCGTGCAGCAATGCAAGTCTCTCGCCGAAAAAGACCCGGCACCGGAGGTGCGCGGCATGGCCGCATGGGCTTTGTCGCAGCTTATGGACAGCGAGGAATTCCGTGCATACTCTGCCGGCCGCGCCCCGGAGCCTGATCCAGAGGCGGAAATGGAATGGCAACTGGCAGAGGCGTGACCCATGCATGTGATGATTTTCGGCGCAGGATATTCGGGCAAGGCCATTGCAAACGCGCTGAAAACCGAAGCTGCAACGATATCGGGCACCACGCGCAGCACTGACAAGTTCGCAAGCCTTGCTGCAACTGGCATGACACCCTTCCTGTTCGACGGTGCCCATCTTAATGACGATCTCATCGCCACAATGGCCAATGTCACCCATCTCGTGCAGTCCATCGCGCCGGGGAAGGATGGAGATCCACTGCTTGCGCTTTTGGGCGACGACCTGAAACGGCTTCTGCCCAAGCTTGAATGGATCGCTTATCTTTCCACCGTTGGCGTCTATGGCGACCATGACGGCGCATGGGTGGATGAGGAAACCCCGTGCCGCCCGGTTTCCGCCCGGTCAGTGGAACGCGTTGCTGCCGAAACCGCCTGGGCTGCGGCTGCTGAAAAAGCGGGGGTGCCGCTTGCCATCTTGCGCCTTTCGGGAATTTACGGCCCCGGACGCAATAGTTTCATGAATTTCGAAAAGGAAACGGCGCGCAGGCTGGTGAAGAAAGACCAGGTGTTCAACCGCATCCGGGTTGAGGATATTGGTACGGCCCACGCCTTTCTGGCGCGGAGAAATGAACGCGGCGTCTTCAATGTGACGGATGATGAACCCGCTCCGCCGCAGGATGTGGTGAGCTTCGCCGCCACGTTGATGGGCGTTGAGCCGCCTCCCGAACAGGCATTCGAGACCGCCGATCTGACGCCGATGGCACGCTCCTTTTACGGCGAGAACAAGCGTGTTTCCAACGCCAGGATACGTGGCCTTGGTTTCGATTTCAGCTTCCCGGAGTACAAAATCTCCCTGACACAATTGTGGGAAAGCGGCCTCTGGCGGGGCTAAAAATTCCCCATTTAAAAGCGATGAAAAATCCTTCCAAACCCGTTTTTGAGGATGGTTTTGGTGGTTTTTCAGTCAATTAGGCTTTTATTAACCATGCAAAAATCGCTAAAATCGTAGCCATTAGAAAAATATTTCACTCACATTTCGTGAACTCGATTCACGAAGGCGTGACTTGTAACAGCATTTCCATTGAGCATTGATTCTGCGTCATTTTTTCCACTTTTCAACAATAAGGCACCGACGACACCTTTCCGGCTAACGATCACGAATGTTACAGCCTGTAACACTTCGTGATTTGAGATCAGCTTTTTTTCGCCATTTTTCCCTCGCCCTACAATCTCGCATTCAAACGCGTTCAGGCCAGACAATGGCCGTTTAGCAAGGGCACAATCAATCGGCGCGGGGCCGATTTTCAGGGAAGCACAGTTTGTTGAATATCCGTCGTATAACTTTCACCGTCGCAACTATAGCCGCCTGTTCCATCATTGCGCCTCTTCAGGCGAATGCGGCAAATGGTTGTGGAGGGGCATCGTGGTATGCGTTGAGCTCCAAGACTGCTTCGGGCGAGCGTATGAACGCCGCCAACATGACCGCCGCTCACCGCTCGCTGCGGTTCGGCACCAAGGTCAAGGTTACCAATGCCCGTAACGGCAAGGCCGTTGTGGTGCGCATCAATGACCGCGGTCCGTTCATCAAGGGTCGCGTTCTCGATCTTTCCAAGGCCGCTGCCAAAAACATCGGCATGATCAGTTCCGGCACCGCCAAGGTCTGCTACGAGGTCGTCAGCGCCGATTGAGCCTTGCCCTTGCCGCCATTCGCGTCTACCAACCGGGCTAATCAGCAAAATGAGGTAGACAATGCGTTTGGGCGGGCGTTTGGCCGGAGCAATCGAAGTATTGGCGGATATTGAGGGACGCAGGCGTCCTGTTGCCGATGCTCTGAAGGACTGGGGACTTGCCCATCGTTTCGCAGGTTCGGGTGACAGGGCCGCGATCGGCAACATCGTCTATGACGCGCTGCGCATGAAACTGTCACACGCCTGGCTGATGGATGACGACAGCGCCGCCTCGCTTGGTTATGCAGTTCTTCTGCGACAATGGGGCAAGAGCTTTTCGGAACTTGCGGCGGAATTCGACGGCGACAAATTTGCCCCTGCCGCGCCTGATGAAGAAAAGCAGAAAGCCTTTCTCTCCCGTTCTCTCGCCGATGCACCAGCCCATATTCAGGGCGACATTCCCGAATGGGTTCAAGCATCCTTCGAGACGGCGTTTGGAGCCAGCTGGCTTGCCGAGGCGCAGGCGCTGAACCAGCGCCCGACACTTGATCTGCGGGCCAACACGCTGAAGGCCACTCGCGACAAGGTGCTGAAGGCGCTGGAAGAGAGCGGTGCGGAAGCAACGCATATCGCCCGTCAGGGTGTCCGCATCCCCGCCGGCGAAGGCCCTTCCCGCCTGCCGAATGTGACCGCAGAACTGTCCTTCCAGAAAGGCTGGTTCGAAGTTCAGGACGAGGGATCACAGATCGTTGCCGATCTTGCCGGCGCGCATGAAGGCGAACAGATCCTCGATTATTGCGCAGGTGGCGGCGGCAAGACGCTGGCCATGGCCGCCAGCATGAACAACAAGGGTCAGGTTCACGCCTTCGACGCCGATCGCAAGCGGCTCGCGCCGATCATCGAGCGGCTGAAACGAGCCGGCACGCGCAATGTGCAGGTTCATGACCGCGCAGCCGGACTTGTCCCGTTTCATGAAAAATTCGATCGCGTTCTGGTGGACGCCCCCTGCACTGGCACCGGAACATGGCGCCGGCGGCCCGACACCAAATGGCGGCTGACGACACGCAATCTGGAAGAACGGGTACAGCAGCAGGGCGAGGCCCTTTCGCAGGCCAAGGGTTTTGTGCGCCCCGGCGGCGAGCTGCTTTATGTCACCTGCTCGGTTCTGCCCGAGGAAAACGAGCAGCAGGTCACGCGCTTCTGCGAAGAAAATCCGCAATTCTATATCGGTTCGGCACTGGATCGCTGGCAGACGACTTTTGGCGGCAATGCAAACAAACCGCATTCCTCTGACGGCAAGACAGTGACGCTGACGCCTGCAACTACAGATACGGATGGTTTCTTCTTCTGCGTAATGAAACGCAAAGTGTGAAACAGGTTTTGCACGCGCTGATTTTACTTCGAAAAATACCGAGTAGCTTGTTTCAAAGCATTCTAAACTAGAATATTTGACACAAGTTTGCGATTGGGTCAGAACTCGCTTGCCGCAGCGTGAAGTTATTTCACGCCTGCCCAAGGAGAGGGATCATGATCCGCAAAACCATTCTCAGCGCGTCTTTCGCGCTTCTGGCCGCATCCGCGACCTTCACCGCGCTTCCCGCCCGCGCTGCGACCGACGCCGCCGCTGTCGTCAAGCATTACGCCGACGTCGCGCATGCGAAATACGAGGATTCGCTGACCACGGCGAAGGCGCTGGACAAGGCAATCGACGCGCTGATCGCAACACCGAGCGAAGGAACGCTGAAAGCTGCACGTGAAGCGTGGATCAAGGCGCGCGTTCCCTACCAGCAATCGGAAGTCTACCGGTTCGGCAACCCTGTCGTCGACGCCTGGGAAGGCAAGGTAAACGCCTGGCCGCTGGATGAAGGCCTGATCGACTATGTCGACGGTTCCTACGGCACCGAGAGCGACGAGAACGAGCTTTACGTCGCAAACATCATCGCCAATCCGAAGATCAAGATCAGTGGCGAAGATGTCGATACCTCGAAGATCACCCCCGAACTGATCGAAAGCCTGCACGAGGCGGGCGATGTCGAAGCCAATGTGACGACCGGTTACCACGCCATCGAATTCCTGCTCTGGGGCCAGGACCTGAACGGCACCGGACCGGGTGCGGGCAACCGCCCCTATACCGACTACGACAAGAAGAATTGCACGAACGGCAATTGCGACCGCCGCGCCGATTACCTGAAGTCCGCCTCCACCCTGCTGATCAAGGATCTTCAGGAAATGGTGGACGCCTGGGCGCCGGAAGGCGAAGCCACCAAGACAGTGGAAGCCGACCCGAAAGCCGGCCTGACCGCCATTCTCACCGGCATGGGCTCTCTTTCCTATGGCGAGCTGGCAGGGGAGCGCATGAAGCTCGGCCTTCTGCTGCACGATCCGGAAGAGGAGCATGATTGCTTCTCCGACAATACCTATAATTCGCATCTTAACGACGCCATCGGCATCGCATCTGCCTATACCGGCGAATATACCCGTGTGGATGGAACGAAGATGACCGGCGCCTCGCTGTCGGAGCTGGTCGGCGCCAAGGACAAGGCGCTGAACGACGAGATGACGGCGAAGCTGAACAAGACGCTCGACGCCATGCATGCCATGGAAAAGCGTGCCCAGACGGTCGAGGCCTACGACCAGATGATCGGCGAAGGCAACAAGGAAGGCAACGCCGTGGTTCAGGCTGCCATCGACGGCCTTCTCGACCAGACGAAAACCGTCGAACGCGTGATTGCGGCACTCGATCTCGGCAAGATCGAACTTGAAGGTTCCGCCAGCCTCGATAATCCGAACGCCGTCTTCAAATAAGAGCCAATGCGGGCCGCAGATCGCTGCGGCCCGCCATTCCCATGCTTTCCATGAAGTCATCGCTGCCGCGGATCCGCAAGCCGTTCTTCTTCGCCGGGGCAGCCTGCCTTGTGGCATCGATGGTGCTTGCCGCGCCGCTTCGTGACGATCTGACGGAAAAAGACCAAAGCCGCGTTCAGGCTGTCACCGCGCCGACGATGGATTTTACCATGCCGGAGCCCTTCGAGGCCATGTCCGGCGGGGCAACGACCAGCACCCATAAAGCCGATAGCGGCGCGTTTTCGCATCCATCCGCAACAATGCCGTTTGAGAGAAAACAGGATTTCAAGCTCGGCAATGCGCTGTTCCAGAAGCTCTGGGTGTCTTCCCCCTCCTCCACGCAAGCCTCAGACGGGTTGGGGCCGCTCTATAACGCCCGATCCTGCCAGGCCTGCCATGTGAAGGACGGCAGAGGCCGACCGCCACTTGCCGGCGAAGATGCCGTCTCCCTGTTTCTGCGGCTGGCCCGGCCTGCCCGCAACGAGGCGGAACGGGCAGCGATTGCGCGCCACGAGGTGTTGAATTTTCCCGACGAGACCTATGGCCGGCAGCTTCAGAACGTTGCCATTCCCGGCCTCGCTGCAGAGGGCAAACCTGTCGTCACCTATATCGAAAAGCCCGTGCGACTGGCCGACGGCGAGGTGGTGATGCTTCGCAAGCCAGACTATGCCGTGGCAGGCCTACACTATGGCCCTCTGGGCGTCGATACGACTTTGTCGGCGCGGATTGCCATGCCAACCCTTGGGCTTGGGCTGATCGAGGCCATTGCCGAGGCCGATATTCTGGCCGGCGCCGATCCGGATGACAAAAATGGCGACGGCATTTCCGGGCGCCCTGCTTTTGTACGGGATCACCGGACCGGCGAACTGAAGCTCGGCAGATTTGGCTGGAAAGCCCAGAACGCCAGCGTCCGCGACCAGAGCGCCAGCGCCTTCTCCCACGATATCGGCATTTCCACGCCGGATACACCGAACGCCTATGGCGATTGCACCGACGTTCAGAAAGACTGTCTTGCCATGCCGACCGGCGTGCAGCCACGGCTTGGGCCAGTGGAGGCGCCGGACCCCATTCTCGATCTCGTGACCTTTTACACCGAAAACCTTGCAGTGCCGCAGCGCCGCGATGTGGGTGATCCCACCGTGTTGCGGGGAAAGCAGCTTTTTTACGCATCCGGCTGCACATCCTGCCATACACCGAAATTCGTCACCCGCCGTGACACTGCCGACCCCATGCAGTCTTTCCAGCTGATCTGGCCCTACTCGGATTTTCTGCTGCACGACATGGGAGAGGAGCTTGCCGACGGCCAGCAGGTGGGCGAAGCAAGCGGGCAGGAATGGCGAACCCAGCCGCTCTGGGGTATCGGTCTGACGCGAAGCGTGAATGGCAACGGCTTCTACCTGCATGACGGGCGGGCGCGCAGCCTGACAGAAGCGATACTATGGCACGGCGGCGAAGCGCAAAAAGCGCGCGATGCCTTTGCCGACTTGCAAAAATCCGACCGGCAGGCTTTGCTGGCTTTTCTGGAGTCCCTTTGATGAAAAATGCCATGCGAAAAATACCCGGTCTCATCTCCGTGCTGCTGCTTTTGGGCATGCGGCCCGCAATGGCGCAGGATGTGGAGCTGATGCCGCCGCCACCGCTCGACGCCGTACAGGTCGGGGGCGTGATGGAAAAAGCGGTGAACGGTTTCATCCGTCCCGGCTATGACCACTTCCGGCAATCGGCAGAGAAGCTGGAAGGCAGCATGAAGGCGTTCTGCGCCGCCCCTTCCAAAACGACGGATGAGGCGGCCAAAGCGGCCTTTGCCGATACGGTCTCCAGCTGGTCAACCATCGAGATCGTTCGGGTCGGTCCGGTGATCGAGCACAACCGCTTCGAACGTGTGCTCTATTACCCAGACAAGAAGGGTCTTGGCCTGAAACAGGTACAGCGTTACCTTGCGGAAAAGGACGAAAGCGTCACCAGCGCCGAGAGCCTGAAGGGCAAGAGTGTCGCAGCGCAGGGCCTCGGCGCGCTGGAATTCGTGCTCTATGGCGCCGGAGCGGGTGACCTGTTCGACAAGAAGGGCGATTTCCGTTGCCGCTATGGCGCGGCGATTGCCGGCAACGTTGCCAATGTGGCGGCGGAGCTTTCCGACAGCTGGAACGCACCTGATGGAGCGCAGAAAAACTGGACGCAGCCCGGCGCGGATAATCCCGTCTTTCGCGATGAGCGTGAGGCGCTGGTTGCGCTGCTTGGCATTCTCGTACACGGCGCCGAAGCAATCCGCGACCAGCGCATAGAGACGTTCTACAAGGGGCCGGACAAGGCGAAGTTTCCCCGCACGGCGATCTACTGGCGGTCCGGTCTGACGTGGAAAAGCATTGCCGCAAACATCAAGGCCGTTCAGACCCTCCTGCACACGGCCGATATGGTCGAACTCGTGCCACCCGACCAGCGCTCCATCGTCAACTCCATCGATTTCATCGCCAAATCGATGATCCGCATTGCCGGAACGATTGATACCAACGTGGAAAAGGCGCTTGATGACGACCAGCAACGCGCCAAGGTGGATTACCTGCTGCTGAACGGCAAAGACCTGATCTACCGCCTCAACGACCAGTATGGCGGCGCAATCGGTCTCAGCTCCGGCTTTTCCTTCGCCGACGGAGACTGAGGCGGTGATATCAGGCAAAAAGCCGACGCTCATAGACCGGCGCAGCTTCATCAAGGCGGTGGGCATTCCGTTCCTTGCGACGCTCGCTCCCGGCTCGCTGCATGCGCTTGAACGCGCCGACGCTGTCTTCGCTTCCGCTTTTCGCGCCCATGACGGTTCCTACGGCATTGCGACTGTGAGCGAACGCGGCGAGATCATCGACCGTGTTGCGCTCCCAGCCCGCGCCCATGGAATGGCAACGAGCCATGCGACCGGCATGACAGTGGCCTTTGCGCGCCGGCCCGGCACCTTCTTCATGGCCTTTGACCCCGCGCGACGCCGCGAACCTGTCGTGATGCACACGCCGGAAAACCGCCACTTCTACGGCCACGGACAATTTTCTCCCGACGGTGCGATCCTCTACGCCAGCGAAAACGACTTCGATGGCAATCGCGGTGTTATCGGGCTTTACGATGCCCGCAACGGATTTGTCCGCATCGGTGAATACGACGCCCACGGCATTGGCACCCATGACATGACCGTGAGCGACGATGGCAGGCTGATCGTGATCGCCAATGGCGGCATCGAGACCCACCCGGATTTCGGCCGAACCAAACTCAATGTCGACAGCATGCAGCCGTCGCTCGTGCTTCTGGACGCCGCCAGCGGCCAGTTGATCCAGAAACATACGATGCCAGACCAGTTGCGACAGCTTTCCACCCGCCATGTCGATCTCGGCGATGACGGGCGTGTCTGGTTCGCCTGCCAATATGAGGGACCACGCAACGATCTTCCGCCGCTTGTTGGCCATTTCTCGAAGGGCGAGGACCTTGCCTTCGTCGATCTACCAGAGCAAACGACGGTGCGCCTTGCCAATTATGTCGGTGCCATCGCCGTCAACCGGCGCGATGGCCTGGTGGGCCTGACCTCACCCAATGGCAACGCGGCCGTGACGCTGGATGCGAAAACCGGGCGTGTTGTATCCGAGACGACCGTGCGGGAGGCTGCGGGCGTTGCCCCCGCCATAAAGGGCATTGCGGTTTCTTCCTATGACGGATTTTTCGAGGCTATTCGCAGCGACGTGGCGTGGGACCAGCATATCGTGCGTATTTCAGGCTAAAATACTGAAAATGCACCGGAACAAAAAAGACCAAAAAGCATTTGAGGCGTCATGAAAAACCTTTCCGTGTATATCATTTTCGTGGTTGTGGTTGTTGCGCTGGGTGCGCTCATCGGCATCAACAACGTGCCGGGCGAATGGTACCAGTCGCTTCAGAAGCCGCCCTTCAACCCGCCCAACTGGATATTCGGCCCGGTTTGGACGACGCTCTACGTGATGATCGGCATTGCAGGCGCGCGAACATGGATCGTGAGACCAGCGGGCACGCGCATGCGTCTCTGGTTCACGCAGCTGGTGCTGAATTTCCTGTGGTCGCCCATCTTTTTCGGCATGCAAAGCCCGACAGGCGCGCTCGTCATCATCGTGCCTATGCTGATCTGCATTCTGGCTTTCATTGCGCTCACCTATAGTCGCGACCGCATCTCCATGTGGCTTTTCGTGCCCTACGCCCTTTGGGTCGCCTTTGCCACGCTGCTGAATGCCAGCATCGCCGTGCTGAACTAATTGCTCCTGCGGCACTTGCCTTGCCCGCCGCCACACGCCATGTCAGTTTGCGGTGAGGACAAAAGCAGGCAGGTAAGCCAATGGAGATCACGGATCCCGGCGATTTTCGTCAGCGGATAGAAAGAAGCTTTGCGCGGCAGGGTGTGGTGCAGGCAATCGGTGCGCAGATAAGCCGCATCGAACACCGTCTGGTGGAAATCGAGCTGCCGTTTCATGAAAAGCTGACACAGCAGCACGGCATATTGCATGCCGGTGTCATTGCCGCGGGCCTGGATACCGCCTGCACCTATGCCGCCTATACGATCATAGAGCCGGAAGCCTCGCTGCTGACAATCGAGTTCAAGGTCAACCTCATGTCGCCCGGGCGCGGCGAGCGGTTCCTGTTTCGTGGCGAAATCATCAAGCCGGGCAACAACCTGATCGTTGCCGATGGCCGCGCTTACGCCCTTTCCGACGGGCCGGCGAAGCTCATCGCCTCCATGACAGGCACGATGATGGTGGTAAAGGGCCGCGAGGATATTACCGGATGAGCTACCGGCTTTTGCATGTTGCAGACAAATCCATACTTTTCGTGATGGCGGCTTCCGCCGAATACGGCCCCCACCTGCAGGCGCGCATCGCGCCCTTGATGACCGGCGTCGGCCCGGTCGAGGCAGCGATTTCGGTCACGGCAATTCTTGCCGGTCTCGATGCGGCGGACCATCTGCCTGACCTTGTCGTTTCGCTCGGCTCCGCCGGCTCGCGGACGCTCGACCAGACTGGCATCTATCAGGCGATTTCTGTTGCCTATCGCGACATGGATGCCTCGGCCTTCGGTTTTGAAAAGGGTCGCACGCCGTTTCTCGATCTGCCGGCCGAGGTGGCCTTGCCCCTGCGCATACCCGATATTGCCGAGGCGCGGCTTTCCACGGGCGCCAACGTCGTCTCTGGTGCCGCCTATGGGTCGATCGATGCCGATATGGTGGAAATGGAAACCTATGCCGTGCTCCGGGCCTGCCAGCGCTTCGGCGTGCCGCTCATCGGCCTGCGCGGTATTTCCGATGGCAAGGAAGATGTGAACCATGTGGACGACTGGACGGAATACCTGCATATCATCGATGAAAAGCTCGCAGACGCCGTCGACAGGCTTTGCCGCGCTATCGAAGATGGTGCGATCACCCTTTGAACCTCGCGATTTTAGTAAATTTCCGCTGTTAGATGCCCGCTTCCGGGTTGCCTAAAGCCGCCATTTTCTTTAAAGGCTCGCCATGACCCAGATAGCCCATCCCGACAGCATTCTCATCATCGATTTCGGCAGCCAGGTGACGCAGCTGATTGCGCGCCGCATCCGCGAAGCCGGGGTCTATTGCGAAATCCACCCGTTTCAGAATGCCGCAGAGGCGTTTGAGAAGCTCCAGCCCAAGGGCGTGATCTTCTCCGGCGGCCCCGCATCTGTAACGGCGGAAGGCAGCCCGCGTGCGCCGCAGGCGGTGTTCGACAGCAAGGTTCCGATCCTCGGCATCTGCTACGGCCAGCAGACGCTCTGCACCCAGCTCGGCGGCGTTGTCGAGGGCGGTCACGCGGCGGAATTCGGGCGCGCCGATATCGACATCAAAAAGGCAAGCCCTCTGTTCGACGGTTTCTGGGAACAGGGCAAGAGCTATCCCGTCTGGATGAGCCACGGCGACCGCGTGACGAAACTGCCGGAGGGTTTCGAGGTTATCGCAACCTCCGAGAACGCACCCTTCGCCATAGCTGCCGACGAGACACGCCACTATTACACCACCATGTTCCACCCGGAAGTGGTGCATACGCCAGATGGTGGCAAGCTGCTCTCCAACTTCGTGCACAAGATCGTCGGTCTCAAATCCGATTGGACGATGGCAGCCTATCGCGCCGAGATGATCCGCAAGATCCGCGATCAGGTCGGCACCGGGCGCGTGCTCTGCGCACTCTCCGGCGGCGTCGATTCCTCGGTTGCGGCGATCCTCATCCATGAGGCGATCGGTGACCAGCTGACCTGCGTTTACGTCGACCACGGCCTGATGCGGCTTGGCGAAAGCGAGCAGGTCGTCGGCATGTTCCGCGATCATTACAATATTCCGCTGGTACATGTGGATGCCGCAGACATGTTCCTGGGCCAGCTTTCTGGCGTCTCCGACCCGGAAGTGAAGCGCAAGACTATCGGCCGCTTGTTCATCGAGGTCTTCGAGGCGGAAGCTGCCAAGATCGCAGCAGACGGCAAGGGTGCTCCGAATTTCCTCGCGCAGGGCACGCTTTACCCTGACGTCATCGAGAGCGTTTCCTTCTCCGGCGGTCCTTCCGTCACCATCAAGAGCCACCACAATGTCGGTGGCCTTCCCGAGCGCATGAACATGCAGCTGGTGGAGCCGCTGCGCGAGCTCTTCAAGGACGAGGTGCGTGCACTTGGCCGTGAACTCGGCTTGCCGGAAAGCTTCATCGGGCGCCATCCCTTCCCCGGCCCGGGTCTGGCGATTCGTTGCCCCGGTGCGGTCACCCGCGAGAAGCTCGATATTCTGCGCAAGGCAGATGCGATCTATCTCGACGAAATCCGCAAGGCGGGTCTTTACGACACCATCTGGCAGGCCTTCGCAGTGCTCCTGCCGGTGCAGACCGTGGGCGTCATGGGTGACTACCGCACCTATGACTTCGTCTGTGCGCTCCGCGCTGTGACCTCCGTGGATGGCATGACGGCGGATTTCTACCCCTACGACATGAATTTCCTCGGCCGCGCCGCGACCCGCATCATCAACGAAGTCCGTGGCATCAACCGTGTCGTCTATGACGTGACGAGCAAGCCGCCCGGCACGATCGAGTGGGAATAAAACGAAGGCGGAGCAATTCCGCCTTTTGTTCTTCTTTTGTTCTTTATTTTATCACCGCGCAATGATAGGTTTCCGGCCTTGGTATAAGGCTGTGGAGCATCGTCATGGAGTGCGAGTTGGCGGACGAAAGAGCCTTAAAGCAGCTTTGTTTTGATGGGCTGGAGCCGCAGAAAATACGGCGCATCAATCCGCGCTTTCGAAACAAGCTCCTGCTACTGCTGAAGCCACCACGGCAATTGGCGGAAAGAATTTTTGCCGATGCGTCGCATCATGCCATGGGTCGGACAACCCGCGAGGCATATCCCGCCGAGCTTCTGCACATAACCCTGCTGTGTTTGGGGTGTTTCGAGACAATCCCTCACGGACTTACAAGCAGGCTGAAGGCGGCAATGGGTGCGGTAAACGCGCGGCCTGTTCCGGTCACCCTGGACGGAAGCGCGCTTTTCGGCAATCGCAATAGTCTGGTGCTGCGAAACGGTGGTGATCTGCCGGAGATCAACGCTCTGGTGAAGCTGCTGCAACGAGCGCTTCGACAGGCAAACCTTCCCTATATCGCGGCACCATCTTTCACGCCGCATATCACGATGATTTATGGCTGCGGGAAGATAGAGCCGATGCCGGCCGGAAAACCCTATAGCTGGCTTGCGGGTAATTTCGAGCTTGTTTTCAGCCATAATGGCGAAACGCGACATGAGTCCCTTGGACGCTTCGCACTCTCCGCAAAAGCAGATCGTTATGAGCCGCTCGAAAGCCAGCTGCATTTACCGGATAAACTGATCGGTCCGAGAAAACGGCCGAATCGAAAGCAGGCGGAACGCTAAGGCCCGCCAACATATACGCACGAGCGAGGCGATGTCGCCTCGCTGCAAACGATAATCAGCTTAGAGCTGAACCTTGTCGAAAGCCTTGCCGTCGATGCCAAGCGCTTCGAGGTCGGCGCGGGCCGGCTTGCGATGCGCGCGAACAGCGGCCGAAACCGAAAGTGCAGCACCGAGAACGGCGAAAGTTTCGCCAAAGAAGTTACGCGATGTCTTTGCAACCTGACGCATTTTTCTCTCCATCTTTGATGCCCAGATAATGGGCATTTTTGGCCTCTGCTACAACTCATGATGTAGCAGGGAAGCCATGCAGCTTTGCTCGCGCTCGTTTGGATGTCAGACACTGCATTTTTGCATGGCTAGAATTCCGTGCTTCAGGCTGCGGGTTGAATACGGCGCATTATTTGTTATGCCGGAAGTTCAAGACAAAGAGGCAGGCAACATGACGGTCACCATTTACGGCATCAAGAACTGCGACACGATGAAAAAGGCCAGAAGCTGGCTGGAGGCCAACGGTGTCGACTATTCTTTCCATGACTACAAGACGGCCGGCATCGATCAGGCCCATCTCGAAACATGGTGCGATGCCGCGGGCTGGGAAACGGTTCTGAACCGGGCCGGCACCACCTTCAAAAAACTGGACGATAGCCAGAAAGCCGATCTTACGCGCGAAAAGGCCATTGGCCTGATGCTGGAGCAGCCCTCCATGGTCAAGCGACCGGTGCTGGAGGCCAAGGAGGCGATAACCGTCGGTTTCAAGCCGGAAACCTATCAGTCCCTCTTTGCGTGAGTGCAGGCCACCATGTCCAAGACAACCCGCGCTACGCAGATGCTGACCAAGGCCGGTGTGAACTTCACCACAGTTACCTATGACTACGACCCGAATGCCGACCGGATCGGCCTGCAGGCGGCCGAAGCTATCGGCGAACCGCCACATCTGGTTCTGAAAACACTGATGGCTGAGCTGGATGGCAAGCCTGTCTGCGTCGTCGTCCCGTCCGACCGGGAAGTGAGCATGAAGAAGCTTGCCGCCGCCTTCGGGGGAAAATCTGCCAGCATGATGAAGCCCGCCGATGCGGAGCGGGCAACCGGTTATCATGTGGGCGGCATCAGCCCTTTTGGACAGAAAAAACAGGTTCCGACCGCCATAGAGGCTGGGGCCATGACCCATTCCTATGTCTACATGAATGGTGGCCAGCGCGGTTTGCAGGTAAGGCTTTCCCCCGGCGACGCGCAGGCGGCGCTGAAAGCCGTTGTCGCACCTTTGGTGGCTGATTGACGTCTCGACACAGCTTTGAAAGCATTTGGCTTTCGAAGCGAATGGGCTATGGTCGGCGCCTCCGATTGAAATATACGAAGGCAGATCATGACTGTTTCCCCCATCGATCCCGTCAAACTCGAGAAACTGGCTGAAGTCGCCGTCAAGGTCGGCCTGCAATTGCAGAAGGATCAGGATCTGGTGATCACCGCTCCGCTGGCGGCGTTGCCGCTGGTGCGGTTTTTGACCAAACACGCCTATCTTGCCGGCGGCGGGCTGGTCACCACCTTCTATTCCGACGAAGAAACCACGCTTTCCCGCTACCGCCACGCCAGCGACGCCAATTTCGACCGGGCTTCCGGCTGGCTCTATGACGGCATGGCCAAGGCCTATGCCAATGGCGCGGCGCGGCTTGCGATTGCCGGCGACAACCCCATGCTGCTGGCCGAACAGGATCCCGCCAAGGTGGCGCGCGCCAACAAGGCCAATTCCACGGCCTATAAGCCGGCGCTTGAGAAGATTTCCAACTTCGATATCAACTGGAACATCATCTCCTATCCAAACCCGTCCTGGGCAAAACAGGTCTTTCCCGGCGTGACGGAAGACGAAGCGGTTCGCAAGCTCGCGGACGCCATCTTCGCTGCTTCGCGGGTAGATCTCGCCGATCCGGTCGCGGCATGGGCGGAGCATAACGCCAATCTCGCCAAGCGTTCGGCATGGCTGAACGGTGAACGTTTCTCGTCGCTGCATTTCACCGGTCCCGGCACGGACGTGAAAATCGGCCTGGCGGACGGCCACGAATGGCATGGGGGCGCCTCCACCGCCAAGAACGGCGTCACCTGCAACCCGAACATTCCGACGGAAGAAGTGTTCACCACACCGCATGCGCTGCGCGTGGATGGTTACGTGTCCAGCACCAAGCCGCTTTCACATCAGGGAACGCTGATAGACGATATCCAGGTGAAGTTCGAAGGCGGCCGCATCGTGGAAGCCAAGGCTTCGAAGGGCGAAGCCGTGCTGAACAAGGTGCTCGATACCGACGAGGGTGCGCGGCGGCTGGGTGTAGTGGCGCTGGTGCCGCATTCCTCGCCGATTTCGGCAAGTGGCATCCTGTTCTACAACACGCTGTTCGACGAAAACGCCTCCTGCCACATTGCGCTCGGCCAATGCTATTCGAAATGCTTCGTTGATGGTGCTTCGTTGTCGCAGGATCAGATCAAGGCGCAAGGCGGCAATTCCAGCCTGATCCACATCGACTGGATGATCGGTTCCGATAAGGTGGATATCGATGGCGTGAAGCCGGATGGCTCCACAGTTCCGGTGATGCGCAAGGGCGAATGGGCCTGAGCTATTTCGGCAGCTGGCTCCGCTGACTGAGCCAGATGCTGAAAAGCACTGCAACGAAGCCGACGATTTGCGCTGGCGTGAGGCTTTGGCCGAGCGCCAGCCAGCCGAGCAGGGTCGCAACGACGGGGCTTAGGAAACCGAGCGAGGCTGCAGCCGAGGGTTCGATGCGGGCGAGACCCCGGAACCACAGAAAATAGGTCAAGGCGGCACCAATAATGCCGAGATAGGCCATACCGAGAATATTGGCCGCGGTAGGTGCAGGCAGGGCCGGCTCCAGGAAATATGCGACCGGCAGAAGCAGAATGCCTCCAGCCGTCAATTGCCAGGCCGTAAAGGTGAGGTTCGACACCGGCGGTCGCCATTTGCGGGTGAGCACGGTTCCAAAGGCCATGGATACGGCGCCTGCAAGACCCGCAGCCACGCCGACGGCATCCAGCGCGGCAGCACCCGGCGCCAAAACCAGAAGTGCGACGCCTAAAATACCCAGAAGACCAGCGACAATGGCCAGCGGCCGGACCGGCGCGGCGAGAAACAGCCGCGAAAGTCCGATGACGATCAGGGGTTGGATCGCACCCACAGTCGCAGCCACTCCACCCGGCAGCCGGTAAGCCGAAACGAAAAGCATCGCCCAGAAAAACGAGAAATTCAGCGCACCTAGAATAAGGCTGCGAGACCACCAGATGCCCTTCGGTAGTTTTCTGACCAGAAGCAACAACAATACTCCGGCCGGCAAGGCGCGTAGCATCGCAACATGGAATGGATATCCATGCGGCAGGAATTCGGTGGTGACGAAGTAGGTCGTCCCCCAGATGGCGGGCGCAAGTGCCGTCACCAGCACATCGGCGGCGTAGGTGGTATTTTTCTTCATTTCAAGAATCTCTACATCAAGATAAATACAACTTAGCCAATTTTATCTTGACGTCAAGATATCAGTTGTTATGCCTTGGTGATGAACAAAGAACCGATTGATCACGTCGATCACATTCTGGCGCAATGGCACAAGGAGAGGCCCGATCTCGATGTCGAGCCAATGGGGCTGCTTGGGCGCTTGAAACGGCTAACCACGCATCTCGGTCGCGAGGTGGAGGCGGTGCTGCTGAAACACGGCCTCTCCTCTTCCGCTTTTGATGTGCTGGCGACATTACGGCGCGCGGGCGCGCCTTACCGGCTTTCGCCCGGTGATCTGCTGGCCATGACAATGGTAAGCTCCGGCACAATGACCAACCGGATCGACCAGCTGGAAAAAGCGGGTCTGGTGGAGCGCGTCCACAACCCGCAGGATCGGCGCAGCGTATTGATATCATTGACGGAGCGGGGATTTGCCATCGTCGAGGACGCGGTTAGCGCCCATGTCGAGAACCAGCAACGGCTGGTCGCACAGCTCAGCGAAGAAGAGCGCACGGCGTTGAACAAGCTTGTGAAGCGGTTTCTACAGGGGTTTGAAGCTTAGTTCCCTAAAAAGCGGACAGGAACCAGCAATCGCGGAGGTTATGGCGCTTGTTTCGGCGATAAAAATCCTATAAGCAATTTTCCGTTAACCTGTCCTACAGGTTGGAGGAGCGATTGTATAAGCCCATTTTGCAGGAAACCGATCTCGTCAGCAGCGCTATTGGCGCAATCACGCGCCACATTCGCGAAAACGAACTTGCCCCCGGAGCGAAGCTGCCCAGCGAGCTTTCGCTCTCGCAGCAGCTCGGTGTCTCGCGCACCGTGGTTCGCGAGGCTTTCAGGTCCTTGTCGGACATGCGGCTGATCGATGTCAGCGTCGGCAAGCGCGCCACGGTGGCGACGCTGGATCATGGCGCGATGTCGCTGATGTTCGAACATGGCATTCACACCGAGCAGATCAACATCCAGCAGATTTACGACGTGCGCCGCACCATCGAAGTCAGAACCGTGACATTGGCGGCGCTGCGGCGAACGGATGCGGAGGCGCTCACCATTCTCGACCACGCCAACAATATGGAGCGGGACTTCGGTAATAGTGACAGGGTCATGGAACACGACCTTGCCTTTCACCTTGCCGTTGCCAGAGCCTCCAAGAACCCGGTTTTCGAACTCATTCTCGGCGCCTTTCAGAATGTGACGCGCCAGACATGGCCGATCGGCTGGAAGAGCCGCAAATCCGACGCGCAGCGTCATGCCGCGACTGAACTTCATATCGCCATCGGACAGGCCATTGCCGCGGGCGACCCGCAAACGGCCTCAACGCTTATGGCGCGGCATTTCGATGAAAGCGTGCATGCGCTTCTGGCCGCCGGCATCGCCTGATTTTTCAAACGCAGTTCCAGACCGAAAACTGCCTGCCTCTGGAGGAGACACTTCATGAAAATTACGAAACTCGAAACCGTCCGCGTGGCGGAACGGGCAAACCTGCTCTGGGTTCTGGTCCACACGGATGAGGGCATTACCGGACTTGGTGAAACCTTCTACGGCGCCGAGACGGTTGAAACCTATGTGCACGAATATATCGCACCCCGCGTGATCGGCCGCGATCCGCTGCAGATCGACCTTCTGGCACAGGACCTCGTCGGTTATCTCGGCTTCCGTTCATCGGGTGCGGAAGTACGCGGCAATTCGGCCTTCGATATCGCGCTTTGGGATATTTTCGGCAAGGCCACCAACCAGCCTATTGCGCAATTGCTTGGCGGCTTCAGCCGCAGGGAAATCCGCACCTACAATACCTGCGCGGGCACGGAATATATCAAGAAGGCGACCGGCCAGCAGACGGCCAATTACGGCCTGTCCGGCGGCAAGGATTATGACGATCTGAACGGCTTCCTGCACCGGGCGGACGAGCTTGCCCATTCGCTGCTGGAAGACGGCATCACGGCCATGAAGATCTGGCCTTTCGATGCGGCGGCGGAAAAGACGCGCGGCCAATATATCTCGATGCCTGACCTGAAAAGCGCGCTCGAGCCGTTCGAGAAAATTCGCAAGGCAGTCGGCGACAAGATGGATATCATGGTGGAGTTTCACTCCATGTGGCAACTTCTGCCCGCCATGCAGATCGCCAAGGCGCTCACCCCTTACCAGACCTTCTGGCACGAAGATCCGATCAAGATGGACAGCCTTTCCAGCCTTAAGCGCTATGCAGAAGTCTCGCCTGCGCCCATTTCCGCATCTGAAACACTCGCATCCCGCTGGGGTTTTCGCGATTATCTTGAAACCGGCGTTGCTGGAATTGTCATGCTGGATATCTCCTGGTGTGGAGGATTGTCAGAGGCCCGGAAAATTGCATCGATGGCCGAAGCATGGCATCTGCCTG